>JAABUJ010000456.1_pt1 | contig 81116 bp, 73 predicted proteins | sample 5559131 | NCBI WGS metagenome assembly JAABUJ01 (sample SAMN10711875, study PRJNA513366) | rock metagenome | isolation source: Antarctica rocks | place: Antarctica: Victoria Land, Mt New Zealand nord | collected 2016-01-07 | reverse complement strand
TCTCCGATCAGGTCATGGAGATTGCCTGTGGCCTGCACAATCTGCGTGTCTCCTGCCGACACCCGTTTACAACGCTCGACGTGCGGGACTTCGTTTGCCCCGCTTAAACCCGATAATGTCTATTATAAACGAGCGGGCCGGTTCTGTCAAGAAGAATCTTGGCCCTGTCTCCGCCGGGTGCGAAGCCTGAATCTGCGCGGGATTCGGTATAATCTTGACGGGATGAATTGTCTCGGATTGATGCGGGCTGCGTCAACAGGAATGACGCGCGGCGAAGTTCCGGTTGAGGCGGTGTCGCCGTTTTTGGGTATGCTGATTTCGTCGGCGCTGCTTTCCTTGACACCGCCCGCCCGATGACGCTATAATACAGCGGCTTTCCGAACGACCAGCGGACCGAAGTTTCACCGGGGCCTGCGTCCCGAACTCCAACCAGACCTTTATTTTAGACACGAGAGGTTTACCCCCTATGGCAGCAAGCCCCGCCGCGCCTCCGCACAAGACCCATAAAAACGCCGACAAGAACAGTGACAAGAACGGCGGCAAGAACGCCAAGCCGCGCGCGCCCCGCTATGACGCGCACAGCGCCGGCCTCGCGCCGACCTCGCCGGATGCCGTCATCAAGGCCCTGAAGCTTAGTGACGCCGACCTCCTGCACACCTACCAGCAGATGCTGGACATCCGGCACTTCGAGCAGCAGTGCGAGCGCGGCTTCCGCGCCGGCAAGGTCGGCGGCTACCTGCACCTGTACATCGGCCAGGAAGCGGTCTCGCTGGGAGTCCTCAGCAGCTACAAGCGGGGCGACCAGGCATTGTCGTCGTACCGTGACCACGCGCACTGCCTGGTCTTGGGCAGCGACGCCAATAAGCTGATGGCCGAGATCTACGGCAAGAGCACCGGCATCTCGCGCGGCAAGGGCGGCTCAATGCACCTGTTCGACAAAGAGCATGGCTTCGCGGGCGGCTACGGCATCGTCGGCGGCAACGTCCCCCTGGCCGTCGGCATCGGCTGGGCGCTCAAGCACGCGCCCGAGTTCAAGGGCAGCGGCAACATCTGCGTCTGCTTTTTGGGCGACGGCTCCATGAACGCCGGCGGCTTCCATGAGGCGCTGAACATGGCGCAGCTCTACGAACTGCCGATCCTGTACGTCCTGGAAAACAACAAGTACGCGATGGGAACGTCGGTCGAGCGCTCGTCGGCCAACACCGACCTTGCCTCGCGCGCCGACTCCTACGCCATGGCGCATTCCAAAGTGGACGGGCAGGATTATTTCGCCGTCCGGGCCGCCGCGCAGGAGATCATCGAGAATATGCGCCGGAACCCGGCGCCCTACTTCCTGGAAGCGATCACCTACCGCTACGTCGGGCATGGCGCGGCGGACGGGGCGGAGACGCAGGGGACGTACCGCGAGCCGGCGGAAACAGAGCAGTGGAAGGGGCGCGACCCGCTGCTGATCCTGGAAAAGACGCTGCGCGACCGTGGCATCCTGGACGACGCCAAGAAAGAAGCGATGGACAAGCAGGCCGTGGATATGGCCCATGCCGCCGCCGATTTCGCCGACGCCAGCCCCGTCTGTTCTTTGGAAGAACTCACGCAGGACGTTTATGCCGATTAAGAAGCCCCCCAGCCCCCACCACCATTGACGGGGGGGGAGTCAGAGGGAACGACCCGCCCTCTCCTGTTCCCCCCCCCTGTCAACGGTGGGAGGGGTTAGGGGGCCATTAACAGAAGGAACCTATGGCAGAAGTAATCATGCCCAAGATGGGCGATGCGATGGAAGAAGGCACGCTGGTCTCCTGGCACAAGCAGGACGGCGAAACCGTGAAGGCCGGCGAAGTGATCGGCGAGATCGAGACGGACAAGAGCAACGTCGAGATCGAGGCGGAGGAAGACGGCGTCCTGCACATCCAGGCACAGCCGGGCGCGGTCGTACCGGTCGGCAACGTCATCGCCCTCATCGGCAACGACGTGAAGGCGGCGTCTAACGGCGCGGCGTCCAACGGCAGCGGCGCGACTGCGGCGAAAGCGCCGGCCTCCGCTAACGGCATGAACGGTCAGAAGCCGGAGGGCGACGGGGACACCAGCGGCGGCGAGCAGGCCGTGCATGGCGGCGAAGGCACGCAGTTCAAGGTGGACAACAGCGACGACAAGGACATCCAAAACATCGCCCCTTCGGTCCACTCCCACGAGCCGACCGGCCGGACCGAGAACATGACCTACGCCGATGCGATCCGGCTGGCCCTTCAGGAAGAGCTGGACCGAGACGAAAAAGTGTTCCTGCTCGGCGAGGAGATCGGCCAGTACCAGGGAACGTTCAAGATCACCAAGGACTTCCTCCAAAACTACGGCCCAGAACGGATCGTGGACACGCCGATTTCGGAAGCGGGCATGGTCGGTCTGACCTGCGGGGCGGCGATGATGGGCCTGCGCCCGATCATCGAGTTTATGACCCTGAACTTTGCCCTGGTCGCCTGGGATGGGATCATCAATCATATCGCCAAGATTCTTTACATGAGCGGCGGCCAGTTCAACGTCCCCTGCGTCCTGCGCGGGCCGGGCGGCGTCGGCGTCCAGCTCTCCGCCCAGCACTCGCAGGACCTCGCCCACTGGTACGCGAACACGCCCGGTCTGAAAGTGGTCGTCCCCGCCACGCCGGCCGACGCCAAGGGCCTGCTCAAAGCCGCTGTCCGCGACAACAATCCGGTCGTCTTCACCGAACACGCCGGCCTGTACCGCACCAAAGGCGACGTGCCGACCGACCCGAACTTCATCGTCCCCATCGGGCAGGCCGACGTCAAGCGCGAGGGCACGGACGTCTCGATCATCTCCTACTCGCGCGGCACGATGCTGGCCCTGGCCGCCGCCGAGCAATTGGCCGAAGAGGGCATCAGCGCCGAGGTCGTGGACCTGCGCTCGCTCCAGCCGCTTGACCTAGCCACAGTGATCAGCAGCGTCAAAAAGACACACCGCGCGGTCGTCGTGCAGGAGCAGTGGCTGTTCTACGGCGTCGCCGCCGAGTTCGCCGCCCAAATCGGCACGGAGGCGTTCGACTACCTCGATGCCCCCGTCGAGCGCGTTGCCGGCTCGTTTACCCCGATGCCGTACTCGCGCGCCCTGGAACTGGCCGCCACCCCGCACGAGGCCGACATCATCGCCGCCGTCAAGAAGACGCTGGCGCGGAACGCATAACCTACCCCCGGCGCGAGCGCCGACCCCTCCCTGTTAAGGAAGGGTAGGAGTGGCGCAAAGGCTTTTCTTCTCCTCACCCTCCCTTAACAGGGGGGGTCGCCGCTAAGGTTTTATTGGGGTTGCGGCGGGGAGAGGTCCGAGAGAAAACAATTTATGCCAGAAGTGATCATGCCCAAGATGGGCGATGCGATGGAAGAGGGGACCCTGCTCCAGTGGCTGAAGCAGGACGGCGAGACGGTCAAGGCGGGCGAGGTCATCGCCGAGATCGAGACGGACAAGAGCAACGTCGAGATCGAGGCGGAGGAAGACGGCGTCCTGCACATCCAGGCACAGCCGGGCGCGGTCGTGCCGGTCGGCAACGTCATCGCCCTCATCGGTGACGACGTGAAGGCGAGCGGCAACGGGCAGGCGTCGCCTGCCGCGTCTGCCTCTCAGCCTGCGCTTCCAAAGGCTGTCGCCCCCCCCGCCCCCACCACCGTTAACGGGGGCGGAGCCGGAAGGACTAACGGCACGGGCCGCTTGAAAGCCTCCCCGCTGGCCCGCTCGGTCGCCCGGCAGCGCGGCATAGACATCGCGCAGGTGACGGGAACCGGCCCGCAGGGCCGCATCATCGAGGCGGACGTGCTCGCCTTCGCCGGAACCAAGCCAAGTCTGGCTCCCCCCCCGTTAACGGTGGTGGGGGCAGGGGGGGCAGCTCCGTCTACCGCCGTGCAGGCCGATCTGCCGCCGTCGCAGGCGACGCCCGCCGCGCCCCAGAAGCGCGCCGACACGACCCCCGCGCCGCTGACCGCGCCGACCGAGCTGTCCGCCATGCGGAAAGTCATCGCGCGGCGCATGGTCGAGAGCAAGACGACGATCCCGCACTTCTACATCACGTCGGAAGTGGACATGGCCGAGGCGATGGCCCTGCGCGAGAGGCTGAACGGCTATGACGAGACGCTCGCCAAGATCACGCTCAACGACATGATCGTCAAGGCGTCGGCCAAAGCCCTCGTCAAGTTCCCCGCCGTCAACGCCGCTTTCAAAGACGACAAGGTCTACCCCGGCGCCGGTTTTCATGTCGGCGTCGCCGTCGCTCTCGACGACGGCCTGATCGTCCCCGTCGTCCGCGACGCTGATGCACTTCCCCTGCGCCGCCTGGCTGAGACCAGCAAATCGCTGATCAAGAAGGCCCGCGACAAGAAGCTCCAGCCGAGCGAGTACAGCGGCGGCACGTTCACCGTCTCCAACCTCGGCCCCTTCGATGTCGATAGCTTCATCGCCATCATTGACCCCGCGCAGGGCGCGATTCTGGCCGTTTCCAGCATCACCAAGAGGGCCGTCGTGCTGGACGATGACACAATTGTCGTCCGCCCGCGCATGAACCTGACCTTCAGCGGCGACCACCGCGTCATGGACGGCGCGACCGGGGCCAAGTTCCTGCAAGAGCTGAAGCGCCTCCTCCAGAACCCGCTGTCCCTGCTGGAATAAGCAGTTCTCGGTAAGGCCCGGCGCGCAAACGCGCCGGGCCTTTTATTTTTGCCGCAGCCTCTTGACAGGCCAATTAAGCGGTGTTATAATAGTGACAGTCGCCATAGTAGCCGTGTCGAAGTCGTTGCCGCAAGGAGATCGTCATGTCGCCCTTGTTCGCCGCCATCCGCCGTGCCACCCTGCTGTGCCTGCCCTTCGCCGCCGTCCTCGCCGCCGGCGTCACCCTCTCCCCGCACGTCGCCGCCCAATACCCCGGCGGCTACCCTGGTGGCCCTGCCCCCGGCTGGCACCCCCTCAAGCCCGACGGCACCCTCGGCAATGACCCCCTCAACACCAGCCCCCTCTTCAACCTCTACGACTGGACCCGGCTTGATATCGTCTCCTCCGGCACCACCAACGGGCAGGCGTGGGGGCCGATCACCGACAAATTCACCAGCGGGCAGACCCAGGGTTCCACCGGCGGCGTCGGCCCCGGCCCCTCCGACAGCACCGCCCGCACCACCTCCGGCTCCTCCACCATCAAGTTCCAGTGGGTGCCGCCCCTCAACGCGACGGGGCAGCCCGACGGGGTAAACTTCCCCGCGCCGCCGCTGTTCGTGCTGGGGTCCATCACCCCCAGCGGCAACATGTATGGCCCGGACGGCGTGACGGGGTCGGGGGGCCTGGCGGACGGCTGGGGGTGGAGCGTGCCGCTGGCGCTGCCCTGCTCAGTGGTGGAGCCGGCGCACCGGAAGGCCCTGGCGGCTTCCCTGGCGGCTTCGGGAACGCCTGCGGTGATCACGCTGTCGCCATCGGCCTCGATCACCATGGCCGCGACGATGCCGAGCGAGTGGGGCGGGGGCGGGGTGTACCTGTCGGAATACGCTTACCCCATCACGCTGTCCGCGCCTAACCCGCTGACCAACCCCCTGCTGGGCGACGGCACCAACCAGGAAGTCTACGATACCGGCACGCCGGGAAAGGTCAACGTGCCGGCAATCATAACACTCCCTGGAGCCAGCACTGATGACACTACCTGGTTAGTCAACGGGAACCATGTTGACGTAGTGATTGTGCCGGCAATCTCCGGGCAGGAACCGCATACCTGGTCGGCTTTTGGAAGCGACATCGGCCACGGCCCAGGCTATTTTACATTCGATGGATTACCTACGGTATATAACGGCTCTGTTAATGATCCCAATAGCTTTGGTAATCATTTAGCGGTAATGAAGGTTGATGGCAAAATATCACAGTTCGCGCATTTCCAAACCTTCTTTGACGGGGGAAACACAACAAGCAATTGGCCCAACGCGAATAGTCTCCCGAACTGGTTCTATTACTACAACCAGATTTATCCTTTCAACCAGTTTAACTACAACGGGCAGTCGTATGTTCTTCAGGGTGGGTATGATCCTACGGCGACATATACCGGGGGAGCTTTTGTCCAAAATGTTTCACAGGAGAACCAAAATCCAGACCTCTGGACGTATACCATAACGCTTGGCTCTTCCGTGCCTAACTATATTAGATTTCCCGCTTTTGAAATTAACAACTCGAAGCGTATTGGATACTCAGGAGACTTAATGGTGAAAGGCATCCATGAGTGTGAACGGGTTGTTGCTCACGAACAGGCACACATCAAGCTGTGGTTGGGCGTGAACAGAAGTGACCTCTTTGCCTATCCGATTGTAGTAGATGATCAGGGAAATCAGGCTAACATAACCTGGTTCCGTAACAATGTTCCTGCTGTAGATACAGATGGGGATGGTATCCCGGATGACATAGAAACCAAGTACGGTCTTGACCCTACCCGAATGGATAGCACCGGATATTTCACCAAAGTAGGCCGAAACTTCATCAGCGGATCAGGAATAAGTGTAGGGGATCAAGAATGTTTGGCCGAAATCGCCGCTATGGGAGAAGTCATCAATCATAGGGGGGATTGGATGGTGGACTGGTCAAGCGCGGGCCTACAATATGGCCCACATCCGACGGATTCCGTGCCCAACAACAATGGGCCATTCGGTCCCTTTTGGCCCTACGAGTACGTTCCCAACTCCGCTATGGAGCCTGACACTGATCATCCATCGGCTACTGTTCTGAAAAGCTGGCAACAAATTCTCGATGACATCGCTTCTAAATGAAGGTTGCCAAACGAGAATCAACTCAAGAGGATCGGACAGAAAGGGCTACAAGGAGTAAACCATGAAGCGATGGCTATTTTTGACGTTCATATCCTGCATATTTATCTTAGTCGTGACTCTCGGCAGAGGTTACGGTCAATCGTCTGTTGCCAACGATCCCAATTCAACGTTGATGCCATTAGTGCCACGCATTTCAGGCAGCAACAATTCAACAGGGAGAATGCCAGTGCCGCAGGGTAGCTACAAATATAGAGGGATGCCGGAAGCCGAAGATGCAATTGCCCTCGCGGCTCTGCGTCGGTCCGGCCTTAGCAGGGATCACTCTCAAGTTCCAAGTTTGATTGCGGCCTTGAAAGCCCCCAATCATCCGACTTATCCCTACATCGCGTTGCATTCACTGGCCCAACTCGGTGCGACTGAGGCTTTACCGGCGTTCTCCGATTATGTTTCAGACACGGGGACTTATAGCTCTGATGCTGACTTACGTAACTTCGCCATAGTCTCAAAAGCTCGCCTATTGGCGGAAAGCAGCTGCGTGAACATCACGGATGGTAAAGAGCAGGCCAAGACAAAGGTAAGGCGCTTCTATCAAGAACTAGGCATAACCGCTGCTGACATTAACTCGCACCCCCTGACACAAGTTTTACCTCCCTTCGCTCAGGGTGTTCAGGGCAGCTTTTTCGCGAGTTCCGTTCCTCCGATTCATACCGTCACGAGTCAGGTGTTACGCGAGTTGTCTGACATGGTTTATCAGGGACAATACCAAGACTTCGCAGCACTGCCTGAAGTGACTCAAGTTGATTTCTCACGCGAACCCTCATGTGCTTTGAAGATGCGGTTCGCGCCACTTTCCCATCAGGAGAGAATAGCCGCACTCGTTCAGGAACTTTCGCGCAAGACAGTTCTAAAGGCTGGAGATCTGTATGAAATCCAACTCGCGATAAATGAGGGTCTGTCGGGAAGTCAAGCCGCAGCCGCCGAACTGAGAAAGATGGATACGCACCGTGAGCAATATAACCAAATCGGCTATCATAGCGGATTTTCTGCTCTGTTCGACGTGATATCCGGCGTCGGTGACAAAGATCAGGCTCCTTTGATTGAACACTTCACACACGATAAGGATAGTTGGGTCGCGCATTACGCAGACATCGTTTATAACGATGTCAAATTTGGTGTTCCACGCCAACCGATCTGCGGATACTGACAAAGAACTGCCGAATGGGAAACTTAGCTCCTACTTCTGGGGCAAACGACCGGTAAAGTTGCCGTTTCAACAAATGCCCTGGCCTCCGAACAGAGGCCGGGGATTTTCTTTGTCCCGCTTTTCATTTGCCCTGCGAAGTGGGAATAATTCATAGAACAACACTTTGTCCGAAAGGGACTCCTCCATCATGCAGCACCGACAACTGGGCCGGACCAAGATCGAGATCAGCGCGATCCTCTTCGGCGGGTGGCAGGCCGGCAAGTCCGGCTGGACCAGCATCAACGACGACGACACCATCGCCGCCCACCGGGCCGCCTTCGACAGCGGCATCACGACCTTCGATACCGCCGAGGCCTACGGCGAGGGCTACAGCGAGCGCATTCTGGCCCAGGCGCTGGGCGACAAGCGCGACCAAATCGTGATCGCGACGAAGGTCTGGGCGGGCAACCTCAAGCGCGACAAGGTTTTCGAGGCGTGCGAGCGGTCGCTGAAGAACCTGGGCACGGACCGGATAGACCTGTACCAGATCCACTGGCCGGCGGGGACGTTCGGCTCGGACGTGGTCCCCATCGAGGAAACAATGGGCGCGCTGAACGAGCTGAAGCAGCAGGGGAAGATTCGCGCCATCGGCGTCTCGAACTTCAGCCGCGCGCAGATCGAGGAGGCCGCGCAGGCGGGGCGTGTGGACAGCCTTCAGCCGCCCTACTCGCTGCTCTGGCGGCAGGTCGAGGCGGACGCCGCGCCGTACTGCGTGGATAACAAAATTTCCATCCTCGCCTACTCGCCGCTGGCGCAGGGGCTTCTGACGGGTAAATTCAAACGGGGGCATACGTTCGAGGAGGGCGACAACCGGGCGTCCAACAAGTTGTTCCAGGGCGAAACCTATGAGCGCGCCCAGAACGCGCTGGACAAGCTGCGCCCGCTGGCCGACAAGTACGGCGTTACCGTCGGACAGTTGTCGCTGGCCTGGCTCATCGCCCAGCCGATGACCTCGGCCATCGTCGGCGCGCGCAATGCCGAACAGGCGACCCAGAACGCCGTCGCGGGCGATGTCGAGATTGACGAGGACGACCTGGACATGATTGACGAGATCGGCCGCACCGTCACCGACCGGCTGGACAACAACCCGGTCATGTGGAACTGGGGCGGTTAGGTCACTGCCATGCAACTGTCCGACATCGGCGGCGAGTTTGGGTTCATTGACCGTATCCGCGCGACTTACGCCGGGGGAAGCGCGGAGGGACTTGCCCTGTCCCTGGGCGATGACGCCGCCGTGCTGGACGTTCCCTCGGATCGGCAGGTCGTCGTCACGACGGATGGGCTGGTTGAGGGCGTTCACTTCCGCCGCGATTGGAGCGACCCGTACTCCATCGGCTGGAAAGCGGCGGCCGTGAACCTGTCGGACATCGCCGCGATGGGGGCGGACGCGACGTTCGCCTTCGTCTCGCTGGCCCTGCCGCGCGACGAAACCGTCGAGTGGCTGGAACGCCTCTATGACGGCTTTTGCGACTGCCTCAACCGCTACGGCGCGCGTCTGGCAGGCGGCGACACGAATTCGGCTGAGGGCGGTCTAGTCATCACTGTGACTCAACTGGGCACCGTGCCGCGCGGGCAGGCGCTGACCCGTTCGGCGGCGAAGGTCGGCGACATTTTGCTGGTGACGGGAACACTTGGGGACTCCGCCGCCGGCCTGGCCTTGCTCTCCCTCTGCGGCGCGGCGAAGGCCGAGAAGACCAATCAAGGCGTGGTTCAGGCCCATCGCCGTCCGCAGCCCCGCATCGTCGCCGCCCGCGCCGCCCGCCAGACCGGCCATGTCCATGCCGCCATGGACATCAGCGATGGTCTGGCGGGCGATCTCCCCAAACTTTGCGCCGCTTCCGGGGTGGGGGCCCGAATCCGCGCGGGGAACCTGCCGCTGTCCGAAGCGCTCAAAGCGGCTGCCGAGGAACTTCATCAGTCGCCCCTCGATCTGGCCCTTGATGGCGGCGAGTGCTGCGAGCTGCTGCTGGCTGTCGCGCCGAACAACGTAGACGCCGTCCGCGCCGCCGTCGCCGCCACAGGAACCCTTTTAACGCCGGTCGGCGAGGTCCTCCGCGCCGGCTTCCACATCCTCGGCCCGGATGGAGCGGACCTTCCGACCGAGCGGCGCGGCTGGGACCACTTCGCGCCCTGATCTGCTGCCTATGACCCGCACCTTCGAGACAAGCAGCGCGGACGAGACCCGCGCCCTGGCCGCCGCGCTGGGCGCCCTGCTGCGTCCCGGCGACACGCTTTGCCTCATCGGCGACCTGGGCGCGGGCAAGACGACGTGGACGCAGGGCTTGGCACGAGGGCTGGGGCTGCCCCCGGAGGAGCCGGTCAACTCCCCCACCTTCACCCTCCTCGCCGAGCATCCCGGCGGCCGCGTTCCCCTGTACCACTTCGACGTTTACCGCCTGCCCGACTCGTCCGGCCTGTACGACCTCGCCTTTGACGAATATCTCAGCGGCGACGGCGTCGTCGTCATCGAGTGGGCGGATAAGATCGCCGACGCCCTGCCCCCCGAACGCTTAGACATCGCGCTGATGGTAGAAGGGCCGGACAAGCGGCGGATCGTGATGACGACGCACGGGGCGCGCTATTACGAGGTATTAAAATACCTCATGGTTGCAGCATAATGGGTTTAGAGTACAAGATTGGCTGTTCTCAGCACCCTGATGGGTTGGACAAGCGGCTCCGCTCAATACATGGCTTTTCGGAGTATGATCGGGAGCACAGGTTATATCACTTCCGATCTCCTGAGAATCAGGATACGGTACGAATGCCTGACGCTTCCGCAGGCATAGAGCCTGACGGTATCTACTTTAACGACCACGGTGGCAAGAGGGAATTCGTAAACGTTGTGTTCCGGCGTCTCATTGACGCTGCCCTTGCTGAAACCGATGAAGTTACGATCAAAGAGTTGTAGCGCATGACCTTCGTAGCATTCGATACAAACGGCGGGATGTGTGCTGGTGGAGCGTGAGGACGGCGCAGGGAAGGCGACCGGAGGAAATTGTCACGGCCATAGGGAAGGTGATGCTGTGAGACACATAAACAACAAATTCAAGTGAGAAAGGACGCGAAGATGCCGAAAAAGAGCGGAGACGCGGGCGCTGGGCTTACCGCGAAATCACGCAATCCCATTCTGGACGAGGTGAAAGAAAAACGCGCTGCCGTGACTGCCCTCACAAACGAGTTTTGCCGGCAGCACCTCAACGAAGATTACGCCGAACTGGCGGAGCGCATGGCACAGGCGTTGAGCCGCAAGCGGCCCTCGCCGCTGGCCTCCGGGCAGGCGCGGACGTGGGCGGCGGGCATCGTTTATGCCCTGGGCCGCATCAATTTCCTGTTTGACAAGACGCAGACGCCCCATCTCAGCGCCGCCGAACTTTGCAAGCGGATGGGCGTCAGCCAGGCCAGCGCCTCGGCGAAGTCCAAAGAGATCATAGACCGCATGGACCTCATGCCGCTCGATCCGCGCTGGTGCCTGCCCAGCAAAATGGAAGATAACCTTCTGATCTGGCTGGTGCCTTTGACCAATGGAATGATTGCCGATGTCCGCGAACTTCCGCGTGAGATACAAGAAGAAGCGTATCAGGCGGGAATGATTCCCTACATTCCGGCGGACCGCTCCCAATGACCTTCCTCGCCTTCGACACAAGCGGCGAGAGGTGCGTGCTGGCGCTGGCAGACGAAGACGGCGCGGTTCAGGCCGTCAGCGTCTTTGAGGGCAAGCGCAGCCTCTCGCGGCGGCTGATGGGGGAACTGGACGGCCTGCTGACGCGCAGCGGGCTGACGCTGCCGGACCTAACGGCCTTTGCGGTCGGGCTGGGGCCTGGCTCGTTCACAGGTGTGCGTGTTGGCGTCACGACGGCCAAGACGCTGGCCCAGGTGACGGGGAAGCCGCTGGTGGGCGTCGGGACGCTGGACGCCTACGCTGCTGTCTGGTGGGATTATGACGATGATACATCCATTGTGCCGGTGCTGCCGTCGCGCCGGGGTGAAGTCTATGCCGCTGTCTATCGAGGCGGGAGGAACGTGGAAGAGCCGTTCGCGGTTCCCGTAGAGGCACTGACCGCGCGGCTGGGGAGGATGGGCGGCGTCATCGTCTGCGGCTCCCCGTCGCTGCTGCCGGACTGGCCGGGGCCGTCGCTGGCGCAGCCCTGGACTCCGCCCGAAGGGCTGGCGAAGCTGGCCGCCCGGCGGCTCACGGCAGGCGACACGGATGACCCGCTTGGCCTAGTCCCGCTGTACGTCGTCGCCCCCTCGATCAGCACCCCCAAGAAGCGTGAGCCGCATGGCTGACGCGCTTGGCCGCTACCTTTCCTTCCAGACCGTGGCAGACGATTACGACCAAACGCGCGTCATCCCCGATCCACAACTCGCAGAGATCGCCCGCATCCTCGCGCGCGAGAGCCACTTGGAGCGCGGCGGGCTGTTCCTGGACGGCGGGGTGGGCACCGGGCGGTTCGCCGTGCCGCTGGCCCGCCTGCATCCGACCCAGATCGTCGGGACGGACATCGCGCCCGCCATGATGGAGCGCATCCGGGCGAAGGCGCCGCCCGGCAGCCTGGCGCTCGTGCGGGCCGACTTGCAGCGGCTGCCGTTCCCGAACGGCGTGTTTGCCGGCGCGCTGCTGGTGCATATCCTGCACCTGATCGAGCATTGGACACTCGTCCTGCGGGAGATGCGCCGGGTGCTGAGGCCGCATTCGGGCACGTTGTTCCTGGGCGTTGAACAAGGCGGTCGGTCCACTCTGGTAGACTTCTACTACGAGCGGGCGCGTGCCCGGCATGTCCTCGCGGCCAGCCTGGGCAGCGGCATGGCGCCCGCGCTGGCGTATCTCCGGCGTGCGGAGCGGGCGGGCGGCCTGGGCGCGCAGGCGACGCTGCTGGAGACGCCGCATCTGACGTGGAAGCGCATCGTGCCCATCGCACAGACTCTGGAGGCGCTGGCCGGGCGAACCTACTCGCAGATGTGGGGCATCCCGGATGAGGTGCATGGGGAACTCATGGCCGAAACACGCCGCCAGGCCGAGCGGACGTTTCCCAGGCGGGACGCCGCCGAGACGCTGAGTTCGCGCTTCGCGCTCTACAAAGCGTGGTGGCTGTAGCAGGGCAGCCACGAGGGGGTTGCCCCTACGAATATCGGGGCGCGTAGGGGCAGGCCCCCGTGCCTGCCCTCCCTCTCCCGCGCCTGCCCTCCCTCTCCCGTGCCTGCCCTCCCTCTCCCGTGCCTGCCCTCCTTTTCTTCCGTCTTCTCTATGCAATTGTCTGAGTGGCCGTAGCGCCGCCCTTGCAATCCGCCCGGCTTGGCGTTATAATAGCCCTATGGCCCTGATCCCGGTTGTCGGTCGCAAGACCTGGAAGATGCGCGCACTGATCGGCGCGCTGTATCTGGTGCTGGCGCTGGGCGCGGTCACGATGGTCTATCCCTTTCTCGTCATGCTCGGTTCGTCCGTCGAGTCCCAGTACGAGAAGACCAGTTATGATCTGGTTCCCCGCTACCTGCATTCCGACGCCGCCTTGTTCGGCAAATACGCCGAGGACAAGTACCGGGGCGACATCGTCCAGATCAACGCAGCTTATGGAACCAATTACGCCGCCTTGCAGGATGTCGCGCCGCCGGCCACGGCAGGGGGGGCGCGGGCGCAGGAGTGGGACAGGTTCGCCGCCGCACTGCCCCCGCGCTGCAAGACCGCAGGTTTCGGCGGCGCGGCGGCCGCCTTCAGCCCCAGCCCGCTCCTGGACCGCTACCACCAGTTCCTGCGTGACCGCTTTCACGGCGACATCCGCGCTCTGGACCGGGCCTATGCCCAGGAAGACGAAGACTTTCTGACGGTCTTCCCGCCGTTCGAGCAGCCCACCAAGCACAACTGGACGCCGGATAAGAGTGTCAAAGTGGAGGACTGGAAGGCGTTCGAGGCGACCCTGCCCGCAAACTATTTCATTGTCGTGGGGGCGGACCCAGTCTATCAGAAGTGGCTCAAGGAAGAAGCGTATCCCAGCCTGGACGCGCTCAACCAGGCATGGGACACGAAGGCAAAATCCTTCGCCGCGCTGACGCTCCCGGCCCGGCCCGAAGGCAGCGCGGCGGCGCGGAGGGATTGGGAGACGTTCGTCCGTGCGAATCTGCCGTTCCGGGACATCGCCGTAGACCCGTCCGCGCGGGCGGCGTACCAGGCGTTCTTGCAGGCGCGGTACAAGGGCAGCCTCGCCGACTACAACGGCAAATACGGCACTCGGGCAGCGTCCTTCGGCGCGCTGGCGCTGCCAAACCCGGAGACGATCCCCTCTCAGGGGCCGCCGCTGCTGGACTGGATTGATTTCCTGCGCGTCGTCCCCCTCGCCGCCCTGTCCGCCGATACCCCCGAAACGCGCTGGCGCGCGCAGGCCAAAGCCACCCAAACAGGCGCCGCCCAGACCTTGCCCGTGCAGGCATCGGATTGGGCCTACGTCCAGACCCATGCCGGCGCGCTGCGGCGGGACTTCGTGACGCGCAACTACAGCCTGGTCATGCAGTACGTCCTGCTGCACGGGCGGGCCGTCTGGGTCACGGTCATCTTCTGCCTGCTGGCGATTTTGACCACGCTGCTTGTCAACCCGCTCTGCGCTTACGCGCTTTCGCGGTATAATCTTTCCTATGGGAATGCCGTGCTGCTGTTCCTGCTGGCGACGATGTCGTTTCCGGGCGAGATCTCGCTGATCCAGAACTTCCTTCTGCTCAAGCAGTTCAATCTGCTCAACACTTATGCGGCCCTGATCCTGCCGGGCGCGGCCAGCGGCTACTCGATCTTCTTGATGAAGGGCTTTTTCGACAGCCTGCCGCGCGAATTATACGAGGCGGGGACGATTGACGGGGCGACCGAGCTGCGGATGTTCTGGACCATCACGCTGCCCCTGAGCCGCCCAATCTTCGCATACATCAGCTTTATCGCCTTCACGACGGCCTACGGCGGCTTCCTGTATGCCATGACGATCTGCCAGGATCACAATATGTGGACGCTGATGGTCTGGCTTTACGAATTGCAGTCGAGCGGGGCGCCGATGTATGTGATGATGGCCGCGCTGACCCTGGCCGCCGTCCCGACCCTGTTCGCCTTTCTGCTGGCCCAAAATGTCATCATGAAGGGCGTCATCCTGCCGAGTTTCAAATAATTATGATTTTGCCCTACGACGACGACCTCCAGTACGCCTCCCTCCGCGCCACGCACCAGGAGCGGCACGGCCTGACCATCGCCTACATCAAAAAGCGAGTGGGGGAGGGGACGGAGTACGCCAACGATGTCGCCCGCGCCGTGGTGTCGGACCAGGGCGGCTACTACCAACTCGCCGAGATGCCCGAAGAATTCGCGGGCGCGCTGGGTGCGGGCGTCTCGCACCGCCTGATTGCCGAGGCCGAAGCCTGGGACACGCTGCGGCAGGTGCAGGCACTTGTTGAGAACATTCGGCAGGGGACTCAGGCCGTCCGGTCCGTTTCGCTGTACGCGCTGTACGCCGGCGGCAGCCTGCGCGCCCGCCGGCGGATGTTCGTTTTCGATCAGCGCCCTGGCGAGGCCCCGTTCGCCCACGGCGCCTGGCAGCCCGAGTCCCTCCCGCGCTTCTTCAAGCTGCGCCTGGACTGCGGCGACGCGCCCGCGCCCCCAACTCTGTCCGCCCTGGGGCTGACGCAAGGCGTCCTGTTCTTCCTCGCCCCACAGGGCCGCGATGACGGCCGCTCCCTCCTCGCCACCCTTGCCCGCACCCCGACCACCCAGGACCTCAGCGCCCGGTCCGCGCCGACGCGGATGAACTAAAGACGGCACTAACGAAGCGGCTCCATTCCAGCGCTCAGGATGTCCAGGTAGCGGCCATAGACGAACAGGCGGTGGCGTGGGCGCCCCGTCAGTTCCCGCGCGATGTTTAGCCCTTGCAGGTTTTGTAGCGCCGTGGCAACTGTGGGGGCCGCCAGTTGAAGTTCTTCGGCGGTCTTGATGATGGACAGCAGCGGTTTGAATTGCAAGTGCCCGAAGACACGCAGGGCAGAGGCCGCCCCGCGCCCGATGGTTTCCACGCGCGCTCGGTCGTCGGCGAACAGCTTCAAGATTGCGCGTGTCGTTCGCGCGGCTTCCTCGGCGGTTTCTCGGACGCCTTCTAAAAAGAAGCGCAGCCACTCCTCCCAATCGCCGGTGTCGCGCATCCCCTGCAAGAGATCGTAATACGTCTCCCGGTTGGTTTTCAGATAGAGGCTGAGGTACAGCAGCGGCTCAGTGAGCGCCCCTTCCGCGCAGAGCAGCAGCGTGATGAGCAGGCGGCCCACGCGCCCGTTGCCGTCCAGGAAGGGGTGGATGGACTCGAACTGGACATGGACAAGAGCGGCCTTGATCAGCGTCGGCGTCTTCACCGGGTCGTCATGCAGGAACTTTTCCAGCGCCCCCAGGCAGTCTACGACCTTGTCGGGCGGCGGGGGCACATAGCGCGCGTTGCCGGGCCGGGAGCCGCCGATCCAGTTCTGTGACCGCCGGAACTCCCCCGGCGACTTGTGGCTGCCACACCCATTTGACAGCAGAATCTCGTGGACCTCTCGGACCAGGCGCAGCGAGAGCGGGAAGCCTTCCCGGATGCGCCTCAGCCCGTGCTCCATCGCGGCGACGTAGCTGGAGACTTCCTGCACGTCATCGAGCGGGACGCCGGGCGCTTCCTGGTTCTCGTAAAGCAGAAGGTCGGAAAAAGAAGACTGCGTGCCCTCGATCTGCGAAGAAAGAAGCGCCTCTTTGCGGATGTAGGAGTAGAGGAAAAGGCGCGCGTCGGGCAGCATCGTCCCAATGCCGTCCAATCGCCCTAGTGCTCGGTTCGCCTGTTCTGACAGATCGTGCATCGCGTCGCTTATCTGTAACGGGGGATTGGGCGGTAGCGGGGCGGGGACGAAAGCCCGGAACGGTTCCGGTGACGTGGAGCTGAGTAGATACTGGCCGGTGTGTCTTTGCATAGAATCCTCCCTAACGAAAAGTTAGTTTCGTTAGCATACCCTCTACGAAAAGATAATGCGATAATCTTTCGTTATATTTACGCCAGCCCGATTTCCGCCTCCACCAGCCGCTGATGGGCCAGGCCGCGCAGGGCGATCTGCGCCTGGGTGAGCTTGGCGGGGGCGGTGACGGGGCACGAAACGCGCAGTGTCAGCTTGGCGGCGTCCATCGCGCCCAGGCCCTGCACGCTCGGCGGCTCGGCGAAGCCGAGACCGGACTGCGCGTGGGCCAGTTCCTCCCCGGCTTTGTTGATGATGTCGGTTGCCTTGCCCACGTCGGCGGCGGGGGCGATGCCGATCTCGACGAAGGAGGCGACCGCGCCCCGGCTCTGGTTGCAGACCTGGGTGATGTCGCCGTTGGACAGGATGTAAAGCTTTCCCGCGTCGTCCCGGATGCGCGTGGTCCGCAGGCCGACCTCCTCCACGGTGCCGGTCACGGCCCCAATCGTGACGTAGTCGCCGACGGCGTACTGGTCTTCCAGCAGGATGAAGAAGCCGGAGATCATGTCCTTGACCAGCTTCTGCGCGCCGAAGCCGACGGCCAGGCCCGCGACGCTGGCTGTGGTCAGCAGGGGGATAGGGTCCAGACGCAGCGCGCGCAGCAGCATGATGCCGAAGACGAAGGTCAGGATGTAGCTGATCGAGCTGTTGACAAGGCTTGCCAATGTCTTGATGCGCGACGCCTGGGCGGGGTCTATCTTTTTCTCGCCTTGCTTCAAGGCGGGCCACAGGACCCGGTCCACGAGGCGGCGCAAGACGAAGCGCAGCAGGAGGTAGAGGAGGACAATCTTGGCGACATCGGCCAGCACCATCCAGGAGGCATCCCCCTCCCAAAAGTTGCGGTCAAAGGGCGTAGTGTTGAGCCGATGCGGCGAAGCGGGCGGGGTGGAAGGTAAAGCGGGAACAGGCATGGCAGCCGCTATTGTAGCACGTCGGGGCGGCCAATGTAAATGGGGCCGCCCCGCCTCTTGCGGCGGGGCGAAGCCCTATGATTTCACGTCCAGGTAGCTGGGCGTGTCCGGCAGAAAACCGATGGGCTTGGCGGAGGCGCGCTCCCCGGAGGGCCGGTAAGCGCCGCGCGCCTTTTTCTGCTGGTTGAGTTCATTCATCTCACGCATGACCCGGCCCACCTTGCGGTAAAGCAGGCGCTGGGCCATCTTGTCCGCGTCCTGGATGCGCGTCACGACCGACACCAGCGTCGGGTCGGCGCTCAGGACGGCTTGGGCGTCATTCATGCTCTCGATGACCGTTCGCTTGGCGGCCAGAATGCGGTCGAACGCAAACATGTCATCACACTCCAGCGCTCGGATCTGCTCCTGGGACAGTTCCAGCAAAAATCCGAACTTCGCTCTTTCTGTATTGCCCGTCGCGCTAGACATCCGCTCGTTTCTCCCTCCAAATATTTTGTTCTTCATTGACGCCAACCCGTCCAATTTGTTCCACAGGAATTTTGTCAGGCAGCAATCAATTCCCTGGCCCCTGCCGCTTTGCCTGCCTGGCACTGGCGGTCCACTTCGACCCACGATTCGCGCAGTTCGCGCAGGGCCGTAATGATCTCCTCGACCCGCTCCGGCTTGTCGTGGATGTTGGCATCGGTCAGGGCGTCGAGCAGACCGATGTAAAGACTGTTTAAGTGCTGCGCGACCACACCGCCCGCTTCGAAGTCCAGCGTATCGCGCAGGTGGGCGATGATGTCCTGGGCCTTGCCGATATAAAGCGATTGCTGGTCATATTTACGGACGCGCATGGCGGGCAGGGCCTGGCTGAGAAAACGGATCGCGCCGTCGTAGAGCATCACGACCATCCGGGTGGGCGTGGCCGTCTCGACCGAATTCTGCCGGTACTGCGCGTAAGGGTTGGATAGGCTCATTGTTGTCCTTGTGGTCGGTTTAGTGCTTGGAGGCGCCGGTGCTGGAGACGCTGCTTAGGCTGCCGACCTGGGCGGCGAACGCATTACCCTGGGATTGCAACTCGCTGACCCTGGTTTCCATCTGGCTGAACATCTGCGTCAGGTAGTCTTTGTAAGTGCTGACCTGGTCTTGGATCTTCTGGATCTGGTCCTGCGTGTCGGTGATCTGCGAGTTCAGGCTTTTTTCCGCGCCGACGACCGCGCCGTTGATTGGATCCAAAATTTGGGTTAATGTCTGGCCGAGGCTGTCGGCGACGCCGTGCGTGACCGCCGCGTGGCCGGTCACGCCACCGGTTGGTGAAGCGGTCGTGGCTGTGACAAGAAGCGCTAAACCTTCGGTGTGGGCGTTTCCGGCATTGCCGGTCAGCGTGCGTCCAATTCCGGTCGCCGGCTCGCCGTTGATCGTTCCCTGGACATCCACGCCGAACTGCACGGTCAGCGTCGGGCCGATGCCGGAGTTGGTTCCCGTCGCGGCGCTGTCCGAGCTGACGGAGAAGTTCGTGCTGGAGCCGTACCGGTTGGACGCGATCACGAGATGGTTGCCGGCGTCAAGGCGGGCGTAAATCTGGCTGTTCAGGCTGCTCGTATTGTTGATCAGGCGAACGGTGTCCTGCAAGGTGCTGCCGGTCGGCAGCGTCAGCTTGATCCCGGCCGGGAACAGAGGCCCGCCGAATGTCAGCACTTCCGGTGCGGTGCTAGGGCCTGTTCCGGCGGTTCCGGCGGCGCCGCTGCTTTGAGTGGCCGGCTGGGTGATGTTGACGGCGTAACCGGCGCCGGAAGTCGCAGCGGTCTTCGGACCGGCGGCGACGAACTGAATGTCGCCGCTGTCGGTGGTCCCCGAGGTGCTGAAGAGGTTCGCGACGCTTTTAGGATCGGATTGCAGTGCCTGCGTCAGCGCGCTTGAGTCGACATTCAGGTGCCCGTTATGATCAAGCGTCACGCCGATGGATTCCAGCGTGGTCTTGCCGGAAACTGCCGTCAGCGCCCGCGAAAGCTGATCCTGAATCTGGCTCAGGGTCGTGTTTCCAAACAGCGGCGAATTCGTGCCGGCGACACCGGCCTTTGTGTCGGTCGGGGGCGTGAACTTGTTCTGGCTGGTGACGAAGTCCTGAATGGCATTATAGGCGCCGGCAAAGGCATTGACGGCTTGCACGATGGTGTCGTTGTTCTGCGAGACATTAAGAGTGGTGGTTCCGGGCGCGGCGGGCGTCCCGGAAAGCAGCTTGATGGTGGCGCCGGGGATGATGTCGCCCACCGTGTTGGAGGATCGGGTCACGTCCAGGCCGTCCAGGTTGAACTTGGCATCCTGGGCCGTGGTCACCGTTTGCTTGAACGAATTTTGCAGAACGCCGAGGGTCCCCAGCAGGCCGTTCGTGTCGGTGAATGTCGGCGGGATTGCCGCTGACGGCGTGCCGTTGGCGATCACGGCGGCGCCGAGCGCGCCTTGATCGGTCGTGCCGCCGGTCCAATGATGCAGGCCCGTGGTCGTCGCCGTGATCGCATTGCCCGATGCGTCCGTCAGCACCAGAGCGCCGCTGCTGACGGTGGCCGTGATGCCGGAGTTGCCGGCTGTGCTCTGAATGGCGGTATTGAGCTGGGCCAATGTGGTCGCGTTACCGGGCAGGGATACCGCTTGGCTGTTGACCGTCAAGGCGCCTGAAAAAGTATCCGAGGCAAGAAGTGAATTGCCTGAGGCCGTGGCCGTGCTCGGGCTGGCGGCAGTGGCGCTGGTGTTGACAATCTGTAGTTGATGGATTCGGTACAGATTGCCGTTGACATCAGGGAGAGTGACGACTTCAGCGGTAATGCCTGCAACGCCGGCTTGGTTGATGGCGTTCGCGACATCCGTCAGCGACGCCGTGTTCAGGTTCAGCGTCGAACCGGCGGGCGGGATCGTCGCCGAGCCGCCGACGCCGTTGGAGATCTGGAACGAGCCGATGGGCGCGCTGCCGGCGGCGATGCCGAGCAGGGAGCCGACAGCCTGCGTCGCGCTGCTCAGTGTCAGCGAGGCGGCGCCGGCCGAAGCCTTGCCGCTCTGCGTGCTGCTGATGCTCTGGCGGATGCTGGCGGAACCGGCGTTCAGCACTCCTAAACCGTTCAGTATGCCGCCGGTCGTGTCGGACGCAGCAATCGTGTTCGCTGTGCCGGTCTGATTGCTCGTCAACGTCAGCCGAAAATCATTGGGGCCGACGTTGACGACGGTAGCGGAGACGCCTGCTTGTGCGGCATTGATTTTCACAGAGATGTCTGTCAAAGCGTCTGTGCTGCTGACCGAGATCGTCTTGCCGTTGAGCGTGAAGCTGCCCGTCCGGCCCAGCGCCGTGCCGCCGCTGGCAACCGAGGTCGAAACGACTTTCTGCGCCAGAGCAAGCTGCGTCACGGTCAGGCTGTGATTGCCGAGTGTGGCTCCGGGCAGCGTGGTGATGCTGGCGACGGCGGTGTTGGAAGACGTGGCCGTGGCTGCGCTGAACGTGGCCGGCGAGTTCAACGTGCTGGCGGCGCTTTGCAGCGAGGATAGGCTGGAGTTAAACTGCTGCCAGGCCGACAACTGCCCGTTGTAGCCGTCATCCTTGCCCTGCAGCAAAGTGATCGGCTTCTGAGCGACTGCGGTTAATTGGGTGATGATGCTGGAAGTGTCGATGCCGGACGCGAGGCCGGAAAAATTGACGGCGGTGGTCATGTCAGTATCTCTCCTACGTTACTTTGAGTATCGGCGGGCGATGCTGCTTTCTTTAGCGAAACAAGGAGCGGGGCAGAAAAAAGGGAGCCGCCGAAGCGGCTCCCCTCGGAGCAGAGAGCGTCCGTAAGCGTCTGAATTACTGCAGGAGCTTCAGGATCGCCTGCGGGGCCTGGTTGGCCTGGGCCAGAGCGGACGTGCCGGCTTGCACCAGGATCTGGTTCTTCGTAAAGTTAACGATTTCCGAAGACAGGTCCGTGTCGCGGATCGTGCTCACCGAAGCGTCCGTGTTCTGCTGGGCCGTGCCCAGGCGGCGAACGTTCGACTCCAGAACATTGCTCTGGACCGCGCCCAGCTTCTCGCGGGTGCCGGAGATGTCGGCGATCGCCTGGTCCACGACCTTCAGGGCATTCTGCTGCCCAGCGCCCGTCGGGTCCGCCACGTTCAGCGTGCCGCCGGCCGCAAGGTCGCCCAGGTTGAAGCCGCCGAAATTGCCGATCGCGTTGGCCTTCGTGCTGCCGATGGAGATGGTGGTGCTCTGGAGCGCGTTCGCGCCGATCTGGAACTGCAAGTCCTGCCCCGCGACGGCCTTGTCGGCGGTCGCGCTGAAGGTGCCCAGAGTGCCGCCCAGAGTGGAGCTGGTGGACAGCGACAGGCCCTTCAGAGCGCCGCTCGTGAAGCTGAACGTTTTGCCGTCCGCGCTGACCGTGTCGCTGGTCTGGCCGTTGACGGTCAAGGAGCCGGCGGCGCCCGCCGTCAACGCCGTCGTGGGCGAGCCGGTGGCGGTCGTCGAGCTGGTCAGGTTGGTGAAGTCGGACGTACCGCCCGATTTCCCCGCGACCTGGTTGGTGAAGGTGACGACGCCGGCAGCCTGGGTGACGGCGTAGTTCAGGCCCGTCTGCTGCTGGATCGCTGTGGCGACCTGGGCCAGCGTGTTGGTCGTGCCGTTCAGGGTGACCGCTTTGCCTTCAACGTTGAAGCTGCCGCCGAACGTGCCGGCGCCCGGCGTGGCGGCGAACGTCGCCGTGTCGGTCTCCGCCGTGGCGGCAGTGGATGTCACGTTGCCGCTGGCGATGGCGGTCGCGCCGTAGCCGGCGGCTTGGGACGTGATGGCCAGAGTCTTGCCGGAAGCGGCGCTGACCGTGGCGGTGCCGCCGGTGAGGGCTGCCGAGGCCGAGCTGGCCGAGCCATCCAGCAGGTTCTTGTTGTTGAACTGCGTGGTGCCGGCGATCCGGTTGATGCTGGAAACGGCCTGCGCGATGGCGTCCTGGTCGGCTTTCAGGGCGGTCGGGTCGTTGGCGCCGACGTTTGCGGCATGGACGACGAGCTGGCGGACATTAACCAGGAGCGAGGCGACTTCGTTCAGGGCGCCTTCGGCCGTCTTCACGACGTTGATGGCGTCGTTGGTATTGCGGGTCGCCTGCTGGAGACCGGCGGACTGAGCGCGCAGGCTCTCCGAGATGACCAGGCCGGCGGCGTCGTCGGCGGCCGAGTTGATCCGCAGGCCGGATGACAGGCGCTGGATGTTCTTGGAGACGGCGTCGCTGTTGAGGCTCAGGTTGCGGGCCGCTTCGAAGGCGGTCGTGTTGGTGTTGATGCGCGTGGACATGATTTTTCTTCCTTGATGCCCCCGAAGGATCGGAGACGGTGTAGTGGGTCGTTGGCTTCCTGCCAGTTGATGCTGTACGCGCCGGGAAGGCCGCTTCCCTGACCAGGACGTTGGAGGCGGGCTAAACACGGATCACATTCCGTGTGATCCGCTTGTCTCGGCCGGGCCGTCGGGACTTCTTGCTGCGTACACCTGTATTGTCGGCGTCTCCCGCCGGTTCTTTAGGGCAGTTTTCCCGGTAATTTTACGGGAGTTTCCCGCCGCAGGGCGATTGCATATGGAAGGCGGGCACGGGGGCAAGGAGGGCAGGGCAATCTGATACAGAGGGCAGGCACGCAGAGGGAGGAGGGCAGGCACGCAGAGGAAGGAGGGCAGGCACAGGGGCCTGCCCCTACGGATCACGGGGCGCGTAGGGGCAACCCCCCGTGGTTGCCCTCTTCCCCGTGGTTGCCCTCTATAGGCAATCGCTCTGTTTCCCGCCGCTTGCCGGTTGACTTTTCACCGGCGCTTTGGTATGATAAACCATTGCGCGGCCTCTTCGGAAGCAGCGAGGATTGAAACGGTATAGTGAAGTGATGGAAGACAACGCACCGCCGACGCTCCCCCCGGCGCTCCCGGAAACCACTCTGCGCGATGCTTTGGAAACGCTGCACGGGTCGCCGTCGCCCACGCTTTCGATCCTGGACCCGGAAACCGGGCAAGTGCTGGCCGTTCTGTCGCGGCACGAAGCGCCGCCGCCGCGATTGGGAGGCATGGCGACGCCCCTGGGCGTCTACCTGCATGATGGAGTATCGAGCGGCGGCGTGGGCTTTTGGGGCCTGTTCCTGACCGGCGTGACGATGAGCGGGCTGGCCCTGGCGGCGCAGGCGCTGGCGCACCAATTGGGCCGCGAGTCGGCGGCGCATTGGGCCGGCCTGAGCCGATGGGAAGCGCGGCTGCCGCTGGGCGTACAGCTTTGGCTGTCGGCGGTCTCGCCCTGGCTGCCGCTGCCGCTCGTCTTTCTGTTGCTGCGGCTCATGCCGCTGTCCGGGACGCACGCGGCGGAGCATCAGGTCGTCCACTGCATCGAGCGTGCGGCCCCGCTCGTGCCGGACTGCGTTCGGGCCATGCCCCGCGTCCACCCGCGCTGCGGGACGAACCTGTTTGCCGGCTTCACCCTGTTCCTGCTGACGTTCCTCGCCGTCTTTTGCGCCGCTCAGTCCGGTAGCTGGCCCTTGCTGGACAGTGTCTCGCTGGCCGCAATGCTGGCCGCGCCGATCACGCTGCTGAACTGGCGGCGCGTCGGCGGCTGGATTCAGCAGGGGTTTGCGACCCGCCCGGCCACGGACGGCCAGATCGCCGGCGCCATCCGCGCCGCCGAGCAGGTGCTGTCCCGCCGAAGGCAGGGGATGGAAAACGGAATGCCGCTGCGGTTCGGGTTTGCGCGCCGGGTGTGGGCGATGGGCTTGGGACAGATTCTGCTGGGCTATGTGGCGGTTCTTGCCCTGGTAACGCTCGTGGAAAAGTTCTGGCCGGGGCTAGCGCGCTGGGTGGAATGAACCCGCCCCGCCCGAACCCACCCCGCCGCAAGCGGCGACCCTCCCGATGCGGGAAGGTGGGCTGAGAAGGTGGTCGCGAGGTCCGCCGAACTGTCGAGCGGCTTTCCCGTCAAAGAGGCTCTGTCAAGAAGACCCTGCAAATATCTTCCCGCTTACCCTCCCGTTCCGGGAGGGTCGCCGCTCGCGGCGGGGTGGGTTCTTAGGAAACACATGATCAAGGAACAATTGGCGGAAGTCATTACATCGGCGCTGGAAGCCGCAAAGGCCAGCGGCGAACTGCCGCTGGATACGATCCCGGACGTCACGCTGGAAATGCCCAAGCAAAAGGCGCACGGCGACTGGGCGACGAGTGTCGCGCTGGGTCTGGCCCGGACGCTGGGGATGCCGCCGCGCGACGTGGCGGCGCGCATCGTCAGCCACCTGCCCATCGGCGACGATGCGCTGATCGCCGGGGCGGAGATCGCCGGGCCGGGCTTCATCAACCTGCGCCTGCGGCCCGACTGGCTGGGCGACATCCTGAAACGCATCGAGGCGCAGGGCGCGCAGTTTGGGCATTCGGAGGCGGGCGGGGGACGCAAGATCGTCGTCGAGTTCGTCTCCACCAACCCGAACGGCCCGATCACGGTTGCCGGGGGCCGCAATGCCGCCATTGGCGACACGCTCTGCTCCCTGCTCGCCGCTGTCGGCAACCAAGTCTCGCGCGAGTATTACATCAACGACGCCCTCAACTCCGTCCAGATGAACAACTTCGGGCGGTCCGTCTTCTTCCGCTACCGCGAGCTGCTGGGGCATCCCGGCGAGGAGTGGGAGGAGATGTACCGGGGCGAGTACGTCGCCGATGTGGCCCGCGAAGTGCTGACGAGTCGCGGCGACGCCTATGTGAACGCCGACATTGACGATCCGCAGACCACGCGGCTGTTCCGCGACCTGTCCGAAGCAGGCATGATCGCCCAGCAGCGCGCCGACCTGGAAGCCTTCGGGGTCACGTTTGACACCTGGTTCAGCGAGGCGACCCTGCACGCCGACGGCCGGGTCGCCGCCGCCATCGAGAGGCTGAAGGAGCGCGGCTTCACCTACGAAAAAGACGGCGCGCTCTGGCTGAAGGCGACGGAGTTCGGCGACGACAAGGACCGCGTCCTGATGCGGGCCGACGGTACGCCCACCTATATCGCGGGCGACGTGGCCTACCACAAGGACAAATTTGATCGCGGCTTCGACAAGGCCATCAATGTCTGGGGCGCGGACCACGCTGGCTACGTCGCCCGCACCAAGGCCAGCATTGCCGCCCTGGGCTACGACCCGGCCCGCTTGGACGTGCTGCTGTACCAACTCGTCAGCATCGTCAAGAACGGCGAGGTCGTGATGGCGTCCAAGCGCAAGGGCAACATCTTGGAGCTAAAGGCCGACCTGATTGACGAGATCGGCCGGGACGCCGCCCGGTTCTTCTTCCTGATGCGGTCCCCGCACACCGCGCTCGACATTGACATTGACCTGGCCCGGAAGACCGAAAAGGACAACCCCGTCTACTACGTCCAGTACGCCCATGCCCGGATCGTCCAGGCCATTGACAAGGCCCGTGAAGAGAAAGGCGCATCTGTGCCCCCGGCTGCCGAGGCCGACCTGTCCCTGCTGACCGAGGAAACGGAGACCGACCTAATCAAGAAACTGAGCGAGCTGCCCGCCGAGATCGCCCTGGCCGCGTCCGAGTACGCCCCGCAGCGCCTCGTCCAGTACGCCCGCGACCTGGCCGCCGTCTTCCACTCCTTCTACGACGCCGGCAACCGCACCCCCGCCCTGCGCGTGGTCTGCGACGACCCGGAACTGCTCAAGGCCCGCCTGGTCCTGGTCCACGCCGCCCAGACCGTCCTCCGCAACGTCCTGTCCCTCCTCGGCCTCTCCGCCCCGGACCGGATGTAGGGGATTTTCTGTTGTTGGATAGGGAAGGCCAGATTTGTCGCGTGACAGATTAACTGAATTATGCGCCTCGTTCTTGGAGCAACACCCAGAGGCAGTGAGTTGTGCTGACACAGAGGCAGCAAAGGGACTTTGCATCAGAGTGTCCGATGCTTTTGTGCAGTTTCTTCGGCAACATGGTGGCACAACCTTAAATATTCGTTATGTTAGCCTTGTTGGTTTGCCAGAGTTCTGTTCTGAATACTATCGCAATGACAACAAAGACGCTCAACATGTAATTGTTTATGCTGATGGGCTTTTCGTTGACTGGACATTAAGGCAGTATATAGTAGATGCAGACTTTCCAACTATCTATGAGAGTGTCGCGCCTTTACTGGAACACTGGCGCGATGTGAGCCTGACGACCTGCTTAGACTGGGAGTTCCCGATAGGGCAGGAGGCTTGAACGAGAGCGGCCTGGTTTCACGGCTTTGCGATGAAATTGGACATCAGATCAGTGCCCGGCTCCGCTGTTGCGGAAGCTACATGGCATAATCTGGTACAATAGCCTCATGAGTGTTCAAGAAATCGAAGCTGCAATCACACAACTCCCCACTCCCGAATTTAGCCAATTTGCCGCTTGGTTTGAGGAGTACCAAGCCGACCTGTGGGATCGGCAGATCGAAAAAGACGCGCTTTCGGGGCGTTTTGATGCGCTGGCGGAACAGGCCAATCAGGAGTTTGAGGCGGGCCGGTGTCGGCCCTTATGAGGCACTTCACCACCCCTCAGTTCTGGCAGCTTTACAATGCCTTGCCCGCAGAAGTGCGCGAACTTGCCGACAAGAACTTCGCTCTGCTTCAAGCCGACCCGGACCACTCTTTCCTGCGCTTTAAGAAAATCGGGAAGTATTGGTCGGCGCGTGTCGGCTTGCACTACCGCGTGTTAGCCTACGACCGACCAGAAGGAGCCTTGTGGTTCTGGATCGGGCCTCATGCGGTGTATGATGCCTATATGCCATAGGCTGATGAGGTAGGTAGTGTGCCATTATTCTGTTCCTCCTCGGCCTCTCCGCCCCGGAGCGGATGTAGGAGGGGCGTATCGAGTGCGGTAGAAGCCGCTCCACATTCGCCTGTGCTATTGTCAGAGGCAGAAGAATGAAGATACTACAGTCCATTGGTGACCTTATTCTTCTGTCCGTATTCCTGTTCAACATAGGGATGTGGATGTGGAATGGTTTTCGGTTGCCCCGGTACGTCCACTGGATTGCACTGGTCGCCTTCTTGCTAGGTGGTATGACAAGCTATGAAGTATTTACCCTCGGTAATAGTGTGGTAAGCACCTTATGGATTCCCTTCTTGGGCGCAGGGATCGTCTACGTCGTGTTCATTTTACACGGTGCGGGCTTGCCCAAAGATAAGATCAAGAATTTTAGGAACGTAGACAGGGGCGAGGAAACAGATAAAGGAAGCACTTATGAGCATTAGCCTAACGCCTGAAACGGAAAGCCGCCTGCGGGAGCAGGCCGAGCGCATCGGAAAGGACCCAGACAGCCTTGCGGAAGTTCTGATTGCCGATGGCCTTTCCAACGGCACTTTTTTGGATGATCCTGATGATTTGACCGATGATGAAGTGGCAAAAATCTGTTCCGGCATTCATCGAGGGCTGAAAGCGGAGGCGGAAGGGCGTGTCAAGCCGCTGGCGCAGGCCGTGGCCGAGGCGCGGCAGCGGCATGGGTTCCCGGATTCCTGGGCAAGCTGATTGAAGCTAACCCCACTCTTTCTTTAAAGCATTTGTGGTGAGTAACAACATGGAGCAAATCAAATGGAGCAAATCAAAATCATTGTGGAGCGGTACGCGGATGGCTATGTCGCTTACCCGCTTGGTGTTAAGGGTGTTGTTGTCGGCGAAGGTGATACCTACGAAGAAGCCTTGGCTGATGTCAAGTCGACAATAGCGTTCCATATCGAGACGTTCGGGCCTGATGTAATTGCTTCCACAGTCTGAAGGGATGAGGGAATATGACAACGATCAGCATTGATGAGATACAGAAGGATGCAGGACGGTATTTCGACCGCGTTCAGGCGGGCGAAAAAATGCTTGTGATGAGGTCTGGGCAGCCCGTCGCCGAGATCATCCCTGCCACACACACTCCCGAAGACTTGGATCTGACGCCGCGACCATATGGGCTTGCGAAGGGAGAGTTCGTCGTGCCGGACGATTTCAACGACCCTTTGCCCGAGGACATACTCAGAGATTTCGAGGGGCGATGAGACTGCTCCTGGACACCCATATCTTCCTCTGGTACATCGCGGGTGACACCCAGCTTGCCGACGCCTGGCGTCAGATGATCGGCGATCCACGGAACCGAGTTTTCCTCAGCGTCGTCTCAATGTGGGAGGCGATCATCAAGTTCCAGACTGGCAGACTGCCTCTGCCGGAAGCCCCGGAGACGTACATCCCGAGGCTGAGGGCGCAACATCGTATCCTCGTCCTGCCCGTGGATGAAGCAAGCGTCGCGCAGGTCGCCTTGCTGCCGCCGATCCATCGTGATCCTTTCGACCGTTTACTCATCGGACAGGCGATCCAAAACGGCCTTATTCTTGTCACCTCGGATGCTGCCATCCGTTCCTATCCGACTGCCCCTGTCCTATAAGCTGTAAGCCTCTTATGAAACACCTCCTGCCCTTATTCCTTGCTGTCGCGATTCTGCCGCACCCGGCGCGGGCCGCCAAAGCCGTCGTCCTGCCGCCCGCGCCGCCGCCGATCCTGCTCAAGCCGGAGTCGGGCGGGACGTATCAGGACGCGCGGGGGGGGAGCCATGCGTGGAGCATCGGGCAGGGGCATGGGCTGACCTGGGAGGGGCAGCCGTATCTGCCGGCGGGGGCGGTGTTCACGCCGTCGTCGTGGACGGGCAAGGGGACGGAGGAGGAGTGGGGCAAGGATAAGGCCGCGCTGGACATGCTGGGCAAGGGGGGCGTCCATGACCTGGTGCTGTCGGCGGGGGCGAAGGGGCTGACCCATATGCCCCCGGCGGCGGCGCAGCGGGTGCTGGATTATTTAGACGCGAACGGCTTTCATTACGGGCTGCGGATCGCGGACTTTCCCCAAGACCCGCTGATCGGCTATGTCGTCAAGCCTGCGGTCTACCGCAACCCGTCCCCGTCCACGGCGGGGCCGACCCGGTTCCGCCACATTCCGGGCCTGGCCGACGCTTTCTATCTGCTGGTGGCGCCAAAGGACGGCGACATCGAGGAAAGCGGCCCGGCCCAAATGGTGGACGGCGAGACGGCGCAGGTGACGCTCAAAAATCCGGTGACGGATGATGTCCTGCTCCTCTACCCGCAGCGGCTGTACCTGCCCGGCACGCCCGAAAGCCGTTTGCCGGACTTGTGGCAGGGCTACGATGAGTACCGTGACCGCCTGCTGGGGTTCTTCAGCCGCGTCCACCTGGGGCCGGGGTTCCGGTTTTTCCTGGACCCGATCAGCGACGGGATCGGGTTCGGCGGCGAGGTCGAAAACGTCGTCCCGACCACGGACGGCTACCGGCTGGACTTCGAGGCGTGGCTGAGCAAGAAGTATGGTCACAACATGGACGACCTGAACCGGGGCTGGGGCGTCAAGGACGACGATCTGCCGGATTTCGCCACCGCCGCCCGCTGCCTGCCGCTCTGGTCCGGCGGCAAGGGCGTCCCCGCCATATATGATCCCGTCAAGAAGGCGTCGTACCAAGTCCTGAACCACCCGCTCGGCGGCCATGTCTGGGACGATCTGCGCCAGTTCCGGCTCCAATCCGTGCGTGGCTACATGAACGCGCTGGCCGGCGTCCTGAAGAAAAGCGTCGCCGATGTGCCGGTCGTTTATGGCTGGGGCGGGCGCAGCGCCCTGTTCACCAATCCAGAGATGCGAGGCGGGTTTGACGGCCTGAGCGTGACGAACACGGGCGCGGGCGCATATGCCTTCGCGCAGGCGGAAGAAACGCCCAAGACGACCTGGCTCATCGCGGCCCAGTCCGCTGCGGCCTCGCCCGCGACCCTGAACGGCGATTGGGACGCGCTGAAAGAGGCCGGGGCGCGCGGCTTCTTCGCGCCCGTCGCCACGATCGGGGAGGCGCGCCGGGTGGGCGAGTACGGCGCGTCGCTGTCGTTTCAGGCGCAGGAGTTGACGAGTGCGCCGCGCGTCCTGCCGTACCCGGCAGGGGTTCCCAATCTGCAAATCGGCTTGCGCCGCCTGCCCGGCGGCGTCTGGTGGCTGCCGTCTTACCGCGCGGGCGAGTTATTTCGACCCGGCGATTCGCTCACATTGGGCCCGCTCCTGCGGGCGTATAAGCTGACCGACCCCGATGGTCGGCTGCCGCGCTTCGTCGTCTGGTCGCCGCACGGGGCGCTGGCGCAGGCCAAGTTTCCCTTTCCCAAAGACTCGCCCGCCATCATCACCGACGCCGCCGGCGCGCCCTTGAAAGTGGAGAAAAGGAAGAACGATTGGACCGTGCCGGTGGGCGCGGACCCCATCGTCATCAGCCATGTGGCGACGGTCCCGCTCCCCCAAGACGCGGCGGACGCCGCCGACAAAGAGGCGACGCGCCTGCTCAAGCTGGCGAAAGATCAGGGGCTGGCAACCGACCTGTACGCGGAGCAACTGTTCCAAGTTCGGAACACCATTTCGGCCAAGCCGCAGGACGCCGACCTGCGCTACAACGGCTTCGCGCGCCTGGTCGGCAACATAACTCAGATGTTGCAGCCGTTCGTCTGGCTCGAAGGCGAAAGCGCGTCGTCTTACACGTTCGATTCGCTCGTTTCCGACTCGGAGGCGTCCGGCGGCTCCTATCTGTCCCTCGACACCGACCGCCAGCCGCCGTCGTCCACGGGCAACGCCGAGAGCGGCTACCGGGCCATATACAAGTTCAGCGTCAACGCCTCCGGCTCCTACGCCCTTTGGATGGCCGGCAGCCCGACGCCCGACTCCTCGCCGTTTACCTACACCCTCGACTCCGGCGCCGCCAACCCTGCCGAGGACGTGCCGACCGAGGGCGGGCTGTACGCCGGCAAGTTCGTCTGGAGCCGGCTGGGCGACGCCACCCTCAGCCGCGGCCAGCACACGCTGACGGTCAGCGTCACCGGCCCCCGTGCGCGTGATGGTCGCTATGCCCTCGCGATTGATGCCTTCTGTCTCAGCCGCGTCCCATTCCACCCGAACGGGACACAGCCCCCCGCCATCGAGTTTCTGCCGCCGCCGGTGGAAAAGGACAAAAAGGGAAAGCCAATCAAGACGAAAGAGAAGGACACCGACTCGGACTTGCCGAACTGAGCCGCAAGCAGAAGAAAACCGCCCCGGTTAGATAACCGGGGCGGTTTTCTTGTTACCCGACTGCTGTCTGTTGAGGTGGTTCGGCTGTCCTCTGGCCTCGTTCCACCTCGGTTTGGACTGCGACCGCCAAGCCGGAGAGGGCGGCGACATGAGGCACCATGTCCGCAGACCCGTTTTCGGCGATTACTTTTAGAGAGGCAGCGGACGACTGCGCCGGGACATCCGCCATCCGGCCTTGCGCCACAGAGAGCACGAGCCGGACATCTTCCACCCGCGCCTCGTAATCGGAGCGGCGCATGAACAACATATTGTTCTCTGCGGTTTTTTTCCAGTGAATCTCGCCTGTAGAGGTCAACTTAATCAGTTTCAAGACAAAGTCAACCGGCGCAGCGGTTGCAGGCGGCAGGGAAATGCCCGCACTCAGAGGAACTTGGTTCAACAGGATATCGAGAGCACTCATAATCAGCTTCTCCTGATTTGTCCCCGGAGTTCTTCCACAAGCCGGTACAAATCTTGGTTCATGTCATCAAAGTCGCTCTGGTTGGAGGTTCGCTTGTAGAGGGCTACCTTCGCCAGTGTGATTTTTACGGACGGAGCAGAGTCTCGGTCCGTGTAGGAGTTCAGCGTGTTGAGCTTGCCTTCCAACTTGCCTAACAGCTTGCCGACTTCCGGCCCGCGCGGGATCGCCGGATTTTGATAGGGTATGAGCAAGTCTCCAATCTCCGCCAGGGCCTCCACGATGTCGGGGAATACGATGCGCTGGCCCAATTCACGGCGGATGTGGCGAGCGATCCAGGCAACATAGATCGTGATGAAAAAGCCGATGACGCCTGTGACATCCGCAACTATGCTCAACCAGTCTGAAGGCCATGCGCTCATAGTTTGGTATAGAAGAACTGGCTCCTCGTTGTCGGCGATTGCCAACTGCTTACCGACATTGTACCCTACGGCGAACGGAAAAGCCGCCCCGGCAATCTGGCCGGGGCGGCTTTTCTGTCTCTGTTATCACCCTTCCAGCAGGAGCGATTCGGGGTCTTCGATGAGTTCTTTGAGGCGGACCAGGAAGCGGACGGCTTCGCTGCCGTCCACGATGCGGTGGTCGTAGGAGAGGGCGAGGTACATCATTGGGCGGATGACAACTTCGCCGTTCAGGGCGATGGGGCGCGGCTCGATCTTGTGCAGGCCCAGGATGGCGACCTGGGGGGCGTTCAGGATGGGGGTGGACAGGAGCGAGCCGAAGACGCCGCCGTTGGTGATGGTGAACGTCCCGCCGCGCATCTCCTCGATGGTCAGCGTGTTGGCTTTGGCGCGAGCCGCCAGCCCGGCGATCTCCTTTTCGATGCCGGCGAAGGTCAGCTTGTCGGCGTCGCGGACGACGGGAACGACCAGACCTTCCTCCGCGCCGACGGCGATGCCGATGTCGTAGTAGCCCTTCTTGACGATCTCCAAGCCGTGTATCTCGGCGTTCAAGAGGGGAAATGCCTTTAAAGCCCCGATGCTGGCTTTGGTGAAGAAGGACATGAAGCCCAGGCCGATGCCGTTCTTTTCTTTGAAGGTGTCCTTGCGCTTGGCGCGGATCGCCATGACGGCGCTCATGTCCACTTCGTTGAACGTGGTCAGCATGGCTGCCGTGTGCTGGGCCTCGACCAGCCGCGTGGCGATGGTCTGGCGTCGGCGGGTCATGCGGCTGCGCTCTTCGGGGCGACTGCCGGACGTAGAGGCGGGAGGAGTAGAGGCAGGAGGAGCGGGCGTCTGGGCGGCCAGGGCGTTGGCCGTCGCGGGCGCGTCGGCGCTGCGCTCGATGAAGTTGGCGACATCGTCCTTGGTAATGCGCCCGACCGGGCCGGTGCCTTTGACCAGGCCCAGGTCTATCTTGTTGTCCTCAGCCAGCGTCCGGGCCAGCGGCGAGGCCGCCGGGATAGGTGCTCCGTCGCCGCTGCGCGGGGTCGTCCCCCCGGCCTCCAATGCTGGGGGGGTAGGAGAAGAGGCAGAAGTGGCCGGGATGCTTGGCTCTGTTCCGGCTCCCCCCCCGTCAACGGTGGTAGGGGCGGGGGCGGCCACCGCTCCGGCGGCATCGCCAACGACGGCAAGGACATCGCCGACGGCAACGGTGTCACCCTCCGCGTGGGCGAATGACTGGACGATACCGCCCGTATCGGCGGGCACCTCGACGTTCACCTTGTCGGTTTCGAGTTCGGCGACGGCCTCGCCGGCGGCGACCGTCTCGCCGACCTTTTTCAGCCAGCGCAGGATGGTGGCTTCGGTGACGGACTCTCCCATCTGCGGGACACGGATTTCAGCGGGCATGGACGACTACGCTCCTTTTCGATTTTGCCCCGTTCTTGACGCCGTTCAGGCTGGGCTTCGGGAACTCGCTGAGGACGGCGGACAGGAAGCGGTTCTGCTCGACCTCGTGGCGGCGCTTGGTTCCCTCCGACGGGCTGGCCTCTTTGGGACGACCGACATAGGTCAGCTCCAGGCCTTCGGGCAGCAGGGCGCGGATACGGGACGAAACGAAGACCCAGGCGCCCATGTTGCGCGGCTCTTCCTGGAGCCAGACGACTTCGCGCAGGTTCGGGTAGCCCTGCAAGACTCGTTCCACTTCGCCGACCGGGAACGGGTACAGCTCCTCGATCCGGGCGGCGGCGACATTGCCCGCTTGGGCATAGTCCTCACGGCTGACTAAGTTCACGTAAACCTTGCCGCTGCACAGGATCAGCCGGGTCACATCCCCGGCGCGCTCGCGCGGGCGCGGGTCATCCAGCACGGGCTGGAACGCGCCTTCCGTCAGTTCCTGAAGCGAAGAGGCAACGGGGGGCGTGTCCACTTTGAGCAGGCCCTTGGGCGTCATCAGGACGAGCGGGCGGGGGGCGTCCCAGAGCAGGCCCGCCTGCCGGCGCAGGATGTGGAAATACTGGGCGGCCGTCGAGCAGTAGGCGATCCGCATGTTGTCGTTGGCGGCAAGCTGCAAGAACCGCTCCAGACGGGCGCTGGAATGCTCCGGCCCCTGGCCCTCATAGCCGTGCGGCAGGAGCAGGACGAGCGAAGGCGTCTGCTGCCACTTGGCATTGCCCGATGCGATGAACTGGTCAATGATGACCTGCGCGCCGTTGGCGAAGTCGCCGAACTGCGCTTCCCAGAGGACAAGGCAGCCAGTCGCGTGCATCGAATACCCGTACTCGAAGCCCAGGACGGCGTTTTCGGACAGCGGGCTGTTGACGACCGCGAACGAGGCTTTGGCGTCTGGAATTGCCTGAAGCGGGCAGTACGTTTCGCCCGTCGTCGGGTCGTGCAGAACGGAATGACGCTGGCTGAACGTCCCCGCCTGCGAATCCTGCCCGGAGAGGCGGATGGGGGTGCCGTCGGCGAGGATGGAGGCGAAGGCCAGCGCCTCGGCGTGCGCCCAGCGGATCGCGCCGCCGGGCAGCAACGCGGCACGGCGCGGCCCGAAGGTCAGTCGCTCTAACTTGGCGTTGGGCGTGAAGCCTTGTGGCCGCGCCAGGAGCTCCTCATTGAGCGCCGTCAGCCGGAGGGCGTCTACGTTCGTTTTGACGTTTTTCGCCAGTTCCGCCAGCCCTTCGGATGCCGCCTGACCCTTGCCTAGACCCTTGCCGGACGGGGTTGTCCGCGCGTCCGACAGGCTCTGCATGACGGCGGCGACCATCGCCTGCGCCTCATCGCGCGTCACGATGCCCTGCCGCTCCAGTTCCGTGGCGTAAATCTCGCGGACCGTCGGATGCGCCTTGATCCCCTCGTACATGCGCGGCTGCGTGTAGGCCGGCTCCTCGCCTTCGTTGTGGCCCCAGCGGCGGTAGCCGACGAGGTCAATGAGGAAGTCCTTGCCGAACTCCTGCCGGTAGGCGAAGGCCATGCGCGCGGCGGCGATGCACGCCTCGGCGTCGTCGGCGTTGACGTGGACGATGGGGATCTCGAAGCCTTTGGCGAGGTCGCTGGCGTACAGCGTCGAGCGCGAGTCGCGCGGCGTCGTGGTGAAGCCGATCTGGTTGTTCGTGATGATATGGACCGTGCCGCCGACCGAGTAGCCAGGCAGGCTGGACAGGTTCAGCGTTTCAGGGACGATGCCCTGGCCGGGGAAGGCGGCATCGCCGTGGATCAGAATGGCGAGGGACGCCTGCGGGTTCTCTTCCGGCGGCCCCGGCTTCTTGCGCTGTTCCTGGGCGGCGCGGGCGCGGCCTTCGACGACGGGGTCCACGAACTCCAGATGGCTGGGGTTGGGGGTGAGCGTGATCGGCATCTCCTCGACGCCGTTGTCGCTGAAGTCCCGGCGCGCGCCCCCGTGGTAGATGACGTCGCCGGAGTAACCCTGCTGGGAGCCGCCCGCGACGGACGCGCTTTCATCCTGCTTGGAGGATTTGAATTCCTGGAGGATGTCGGTATAGGGCTTGCCGAGGACATGCGCCAGCACGTTCAGGCGGCCCCGATGCGCCATGCCCATGACGACCTCATGCGTGTGGCTCTGGGCGGCCTCGTGAACGATCCGGTCCAGCATCGGCACGAGGATGTCCACTCCCTCGATGGAGAATCGCTTCGCGCCGACAAATGTCGTGTGCAGGAACCGCTCCAGCGATTCTACCTCGGACAGCCGCTGCAAGACCTTGCGCTTCTCTCCTCTGTCCAAGCCCCCAAAGAACCGTCGGCTTTCCGCCGCCTCGCGCATCCATGCGCGTTCCCTGGAGTCCTGAAGATGGCCGTCTTCATAGCCGATGGCGCCGGAGTACGCCTGGCGCAGACGGCCCAGGGCTTCCAGGGCGTCGGCGGCGCCTTCGGCCAGCGGCCCGCCGACGACGGTGGCGGGCAGAGCGGCCATGTCTTCGGTCGTCAGCCCGTGCGTCGCCAGTTCCAGATCAGGATCGCCCGGCGGCTTGCTGCCGAGCGGGTCAATGTGGGCGGTGAGATGCCCCATTTCCCGCACCAAGCGCGTGACGCGGGCCGCGCCGACGACCTTCATCACGTCCAGGGCCGCCCCCCCTGCCCCCAATAATGGGGGAGATGGAGGGGATGGCGCAAATACCCCTCCGGCTCCCCTATTATTGGGGGCGGGGGGGAAACCGGTTCCATTGCGGTGGACCGGCTCGGTGGCGGGCGGGGTCCAGTTCTGAAAGGCGGCGCGGGTGATGGGGTCTACCGAGGCGGGGTCCCGCTGGTAGCGGTCATAGAGGTCAAGCACGTACCCGGCATTGGGACCGTAAAACTCTTCTAAATCGCTCATGAGTCCTAAACCTTGTCCTGTGGCGATAACATTACCCATGATTGTACCCGAAAATGCCGAGGAAAGCGCCAATAGGCATCCGGCGCTTCCAGCGCCGGGACTTCTTGCGCGGCTGGCTCATACGCTGATCACGCCATACGCCAACCGGCTCTTGCGGCTGCCGATGGTCTCCGTGACCCGCGCCGACACGTCATCCGGCAGCGGCTCGTGGCGCGGATACTTGATGATGACGCGGCGGCGGGCGACGCGGCATGCCTCCGCCACGGCCGCCGGGTCGAGCGGGGCGGGGTTGCCGAAAACGAAGAGGGGGCTGACGGATGCCTCCGAGCCGGCCAATCGCTCGGGGAAGAAGGGGTCGAAATACACCACGTCGAACGCACCCCCAGCGCAGCCACGCAGAAACGCCCGATGGTCGGCGGTGACGACCTGGACGCGGCGCAGGGCGGCTCGGAGAACGGCGTGGGGCATGGGGAAGGCTTCAATGCCCGCTCGTGTGACGGCGGCCAGTTCGGGGACGCTTTCCAGGCCGACGACGCGGCCCGTCTCGCCGACGGCCAGAGACGCCAGGGCGGCCTCGGAGGCGAAGCCCAGGGTGCAGTCCAGCAGCTTGTCGCCGGGACCCAGGCTGGTCGCCTGGAGAAAATGGTCCGGCTCGCCGCGCAGCGCGTTTGCCCCGCGTATGAGGAACATGTTGGGGTGGAAAAAGTATTCCGTCCCGGTCGCCCTATCCCGCAGGCGCAGATGGTCCGCGCCCGCGATCAGCAGGCGCTCGGCTTCGGTGTCGGCGAATATCTGGGGCAGGGGGCGACCGAGGCGGGGGGCAAAGGGCGCTTGAAGTTCGGCGGCGAGGCTCTGCGCCTGCGCCTCAACGGCCGGCGTAGGCTTGACGGCGGTGGTGACGGCGAGGGGCAGCATGGTCATAGGGAAATAGTCATAACTCGCGGACGGCGTCCTTGACGTCGGCGACGGCGGCGGCGGGGACGATGAGCCGACCGAAGCCCATGCCCACGGCGTCGCCCAGCACCTGCGGCCACCAGTCGCCGTTCAGGGCGACGGTGATGGGCTTGCCCGCCCGCCGCGCCTGGCCGGACGCCAGCAGCAGGCGCTCCCAGGAGGCGTCCAGGATGCTCTCGGTCACGAACACGCCGGCAAATCCGTCCAGCGCTTCGGGCAAGTCGTCCTCCGTGCCCGCCGCGCAGACGCCCGCTTGGAGATGCAGCCGGCCGAATAGGGCGTCGTCTCCCTCCAAAGCGCTCTCGATCTCCTCGATACGCTCCTGAAGGTCGGGCTGCTCGGCCCATTCCCGAAGGACCAGGTGCAGGGGCAGACGGGCCGCGCCGCGCGCCAGCGCGGTCAAGGCCAGCCGCTCCGGGGGGATGTCCAGGTACAGCGGCTGGCCGCCGATGATCCGGGCGAGATCGCCCAGCATTTGCGCCTGCTCCCCCGCGGTCTGCGCCAGCGCCTCCGCCCCCAGAAAGTCGTTGTCGGTGGGGACGACCAAGCCGTCTGCGCCGGACGCCATCGCGTCCTCGGCCTCGGCCAGCGTCCGGGCGGAGCACAGCACGGTCACCAGGCGGTTGTCCGACGCAGTCCGGGCGGGCAGGTGGGAGCCTTCCAGGAAAAATCGGCGGGTGGAAAGGAACGGGGACTGGTAGCGGGCCACAGTGGCGGCGTCGGGCGCGACATAGACCCGGCCCCGGTCGCCGTCCACGATGAGGATATCGTCTTCCTCGATCAGCCCCAGCCCGGCCTCGTCCAGCCCCAGCACGACGGGCAGGTCGGGCGGCGGCGACAGCGGAGACGGGCTGGAGGCGGCCAGCCCGACGACCTGCACGCCGGGCAGAGGCGCCAGCCAGAAGGCGGGGGGGATGCGGTCGGCCACGACGATGATCTGTTCCGGCTGGGGGTTCTCGACGCCGTAGGAGCGCAGCCGCTCACCCAGGCGGCGCAGGCGGTCAGGGGCGAGGGTGGGTGTCCCGAAGTCGTCGTGCAGGCGCGCGGCGACGGCGATGGCGACGCCGGGACGGGCGGCGATCCCGTGCAGGATTTCGCTCACGGCTGGGCCGTGCCCGCCGCTGGGGGCGGCGCGGGCGGAGTCGCGTTCGTGAGGCCCTTCGGGGCGCTGGCGGGGGCGGCATTAGTAGGCGGCGCGGCGGGCGGCGGGACGGGCGGGATCTCGTCCAGGCCGTCGCCGCCGTCCTTGCCGTCGTCGGCCTGCGGCTTCACTTTGAACGTGCTGGTGACTTTGAACGGGACGCTGATATATTCCGCGCCCTCTTTGATGCCGATGGTGATGGGCTTGCCGCTGGGGCGCGTGTCGGCATTGACGACGCCGCTGCCGTCGCTGTCCTGCCCCTTGACGCTGCCGACGAGCAGGATGGTCTGCGCCCGCCCGCTGTACAGCCCGGCGTCCGCAGTCAGGGTGCGGGTGACCGGCCCGCCGGGGCGCTGGATGATCTGGCGGACGGTGAACGGGCCGGGGATCTTGCCGATCCGGCGGCGGTAGTCGTAGGTCATCAGGGCGCAGGTCAGGGTGGCCGGGTCCTTGAACTGCCGTCGCGGCGACCCTGCGGGGGCCTCGGCCTCGCGCTTGCCCGGCGTGACGCGCAGGACGACGTCTTCGGACAGTTTGGCGAGGTGGCTGGTGAAGTCAATGGTGCCGTGCCGCCCGGTCAGGTCGTCCTGCGGGTCGTAGATATGGATGGGGCCGGGCGCGCTGGCGCTCAGGAGGTTCTGGTCTTTGTCCACCAGGGCGGTGGCGTTGTCGGTCTTCAGGACGGCGTCGTCCTGGACGAACTGGACGCCCTGGCTCATCGCGATTGAGCGCCCATCGGCAAGATACTTGACGATGCCGACCTGGGTGCGGACGTCCGACGGGGCCTTGGCGGCGGGCGCCGGGGCGGCACGCAGCGCTCCCTCCCTCCAGCCCGTCCGTGTGAGGAGCAGGCCGGGCGCGGCGAAGAGAACCAGAACGCCTAACAGAAGTGGTCGCTGGGCGGGCATGATGGTTATTGTACCCCCCTGGGCAGCCGCAGTGTTCCCTGGAAGCCATGCATGGTCAGATTGCCCGTGCGCGTGTTCACGTCGGCGGCGGCGGCCGTGGCCATGCCCCGGTCGCCGGGGATCAGGGCCGAAACCGGCCCCAGACTGCGGACCGCGTCCTGCGATGCGTCCCAGGTCAGGCCGGGGCAGCCCAGCGTGACCGGCCCGCGCGGGCTGCGGATGAGGGCGTGGACGGCGCCGCCGAGCCGCAGCGTCCCGCGCGCGGCGAAAGCCTCTGATGCAGCGGTCGCCGCGCCCGGCGGCTTGTCATAAGAGCCGTTCCCCGCCGTCACCGAGAGCCGGGTCACGGACGCGGTGACGGGGCCGGGGCTGGAAAGTTCACTCCGCAGCGAATCCCACACCAGTGCCTGGCTCGTCAAGACAGGCTGCTGCCGGGCACTCAGCAGGACGGCCCGGATGCCCGTGTCCAGCCGCAGGGTTCCCATCGCCGACGCGCCGACTACGCCGAAGGGCACTTGGTAAACGGCATGGCCGGCGCTCAGGAAGACTTCCGGCTTGCCGGCGCCGTCATACAGAAGGCCGCGCCGGATGCCGTCCACGACGACCATGCGCCGGTCACGGCTGAACGTGAGCGTTTTCGCCGCCACGCGCCAGCGCTGCCGTCCGTGCTCATGCGCGACCACAAGGACATCGTTAGCCTGCAAGCCGATCTGGCCGAGGCTGGGCTGGACGTAGCTCTGCCCCAGGGCCGTGAGCGGCTGGTAGCGGGAAAAATAGCGCAGGGACCACGCCGTCAGCCCGACGAACGCGATCCCCACCAGAATGAGCAGAAGGCGCAGGTTGAGGGAACTCATTTGCGTACAAAGGGAAGACCTGTCGGGGCCGGTGGGGGTGAGCCGCTGCTGCCGGTACTTGTCCCGGTCGTTCCCGTGCTGGTTCCTGTTGTGCCCGTGCTGGTCCCGGAGCCACTGCCGGAGCCTGATCCGCTGCCGGTGCTGGTGCCAGTCGTGTCGCCGCTGTTGTTGCCGCCGCCCCCGCCGCCGCACCCGGCCAGTAGGGCCGCCAATGCCATGCCCGCGCCGGCCAGCCACAGCCGCCGCGTCAAGCTTCTATGCTCATGGAGAAATGTCATTTGTATTCCTTTCGCGCAGGCTAACTTTCGGCCTGCCTCAGTTCTCCATACATTATAAAGGAATTTGCGCCGAAGCGCAAGAGGCGAAGGAGATTTGGCGGCGGCCCGCGTATCTTTACGGGCAAACAAGTGTGCGGGAGGACAGCATGGCGAAAACGTACAAAGTGGGCGTGGCGGCGATGGTGCATGACCATGTGTGGGGCGAGCTGGGACACTGGAAGTCGCTGCCGAATGTGGAACTGGTCGCGGCGGGCGACCCGAACGCGCCGCTGCGGGAGCGGGCGCAGCGCGAGTTCGGCGTCGCGCGGGTCTACGACTCGTGGCAGGAGATGGTGGAAACCGAAGACCTGGACATCGTGCAGGCCGCCTCGGAGAACAGCGCGGGGGCGGACATCGTGGAAGCCTGCGCCGCGAAGGGCATCCACGTCATCAGCGAGAAGCCGATGGCGGCGACACTGGCGCAGGCGAACCGGATGCGGCGGGCGGCGGAGGACGCGGGGACGTTGCTGCTGATCAACTGGCCGACGGCTTGGTCGCCGGCCATTCAGGAGTGGGAGCGGCGGCTCCTCGCGGGCGACATCGGCAGCCTCTTCTACATCAAATATCGGTCGGCGCACAACGGGCCGATGGAGATCGGCTGCTCGCCATTCTTCTACGAGTGGCTGTACGACGGCGAAAAGAACGGCGCGGGCGCCTTGATGGACTACTGCGGCTATTCGGCCAACATGAATGCCCGCTTTTTGGGCCTCCCTACGCAGGTGACGGGGATGCGCGGCACGTTCGTCAAGGATTATCCCATCCCCGACGACAACGCCATCATCCTGATGAAGTACGCCCACGCCTTCGGCGTCGCCGAAGCCTGCTGGACGCAGACGGTGCCGTATGCCGAGGGCGCAAACCCTATCGCCTACGGCACGGGCGGCTCGCTGTCGGTGTCGGGCGGCAAGGTGGTCCGGCAGCGGCCCGGCCAGCCATCGGAGACGATCATGCCCGCCGACCCCGCCGCGCCTCACCGAAACGGCCCCGAATACCTGCTGCACTGCCTCGAAACCAAGTCGCCCGTCGAGGGCTTCTGCTCCCCCCAGGTCAGCCGGGACGCGCAGGAGATTTTGGAAGCGGGCCTGCGCGCGGCGGACACGGGGCAGACGCAGACGCTGCCGCTGTAATGGCCGAGTAGAGGGGGTGCGCTTCGTGTATAGCCTGATAAAATGCTCACACGCTTTTGGTGTTACCGAAGCCTGTGCCGGTAGGGGACGCGAAAGAAGGGCGCGATGAATCGCGCCCCTACATCCGGTGTCCGCGCAGGCGGAGGCTTTATTGGGGTGAGGCTTTAGTGGGGTGACAATCGCACTTTTACAGCCCTGGGATTTATTCCAGGGGAGCGAGGCTGAGGACTTATGCAAAAGGTCTAATCTAGCAACCAGAAAGACAAAGTAGCCTGAATGCACAGATCAAGAATGAATGCTTTTGATTCCAAAAAGCCGCAAAAGCCGTTGCGGCGTTTTCTAATTTCAGGCGAACAGTTCCGCCCGCTCCCGACGCCAGCGCTGGAGGTCCTTGTTGATCTTGTATTGCAGGTAGTGACAATTCCCCATGCCTAAAGGCAGGGGCTTCTATCGACTTTACGAACGCATTATTGCCCTAATGCGGTTTTTCTTGCCCGTAGCAGCGAGGCTAGTTTGCAAGTCCTGTCTCTGAGAACTGTGCGTCTGACTTTGGGGTTCATCATTTGCGCTCCTGTTCTTCGCAGTCTTAGTCTTAGCCGAAGCAAAACAAAAAAGCACAAACAGGTACACGCAAACTTCACGTTAGGTGCTTCCGATTTTTTCAGGGAGCAGAGACGATTAGCGCTATTATACCCGAAAGGCAGAAATATCATGCCTTCGGAAAGGCATGGAGCCTTATATCCCCATGTCTAAAGACAGGGGCCTTACGGCTCTTCTGGTAAACCCCGAACAGGAACGTCCACCCGGCGGAAAACCAGTATGGGTCTTTCGTCCGCGTGTCCAGCAGTCGGTTGAGCCTGTTGCGGACATAAAACGTGAAGAACAGCAGCACGAGGACGGCCGGCCAGTCCAGCGCGGTCGAAAGCCGGTCGAGGGCGGTGCTGTGAGTAAACGGGGCGGCCACATCCAGAATGACCGAACCCGCGACAAAGGCCAAACCCGCGCCGGCGAGCGCGGGCAGCGCCTGCGGCCCAGGCAGGAGGCGGTGGAGCCGTCCCGCCTGCCGGAACAGCCAGACCATGCCGTAGAGGCCCAGCGTGACGACGTTCAGGACGAGGAGCAGGAGCACGCTCTGGGACGGGAAGTTTTCCAGCACGTCGAGGGGCAGTGTCTCCAGAAACATCGTGCCGTCCGTCGGCGGCGGCGGCCAGACGCCTGGCGCGGCATTGTCGTCGTTCATAATAAAGCCTTTCGTGTAAACGGGGAAGGAGACCCCCTGCGTTCACGCGGGGGAGGAATTGTCCAATTAGATTGGGTTGGCATTGACAACCTTGCGTGATTGCAGGTATAATGTCAATAAGTTGAAACTTACGGCACAAGTCAAACTGGTCGTCACAAGCGAACAGGCGGACGCTCTGAGACGCACCATGCAAGCGGCTAACACTGTCTGTGACAGCCTCAGCGCGTGGGCCTGGGAGAACCAGACCTTCGGCCAGTATCCTCTGCACAAAGCACAGTACGCGGCTCAACGCGCTTCTTCAGGCTTGACCGCGCAGGTAGTTGTCCGTGCCATTGGCAAGGTTGCAGACGCCTACAAACTTGACAGGCATACTGAGCGCACATTCCAGCCGACAGGAGCCATAGCCTTCGACGACCGCATCTTGACGTGGTATGTGGACAAAGGCTACGTCAGCATCTGGTCGGTTGACGGGCGGCTGAAACTGCCCTTCGCTTGTGGAGAATATCAGCGCGGGCTTCTAGCCTTCCGACAAGGCGAAGCCGACCTTGCTTTCGTAGACGGCAATTTCTACTTGATGGCGACGGTGAGCATTCCTGATCCTCCATTGATGGTGATGGACGGATTACTTGGTGTTGACCTCGGTATTGTTCAGATTGCCACGGACAGCGAAGGCAACCAGTGTTCGGGCGAAGAAGTCAAATCTTGCCGCAGCCGAAGCCGCGCCCACCGTTCGGGCTTGCAAAGGACGGGAACGAAACGAGCCAGGCGCACCTTGAAAAAGATGCGTCGTAAGGCGTCTCGTTTCTGTAAGCACGTCAACCATGTTATCAGTAAGAAACTTGTGCAACTGGCACTTTCCTCGCGCAAGGCACTGTGTCTCGAAAACTTGACAAGTATTCGGGACAGAGCCAACGATTTTAGCCGTGAGATGAGATGGCAGATGGGGAACTGGGCATTCTTTCAACTGGCTTCCTTGGCGATTGCATATAGATGACAGACAGAGGGCAACCACGGAGAGGAAGGAGGGCAGCCGATGACAGACAGAGGGCAACCACGGAGGGTTGCCCCTACCAATCACCATCAATGTATCAATCACCATCAATCACCATCAATGACGGGGCGCGTAGGGGCAGGCCCCCGTGCCTGCCCTCTTTTGATCCCGTGCCTGCCCTCTTTTGATCCCGTGCCTGCCCTCTTTTGATCCCGTGCCTGCCCTCTTTTGATCCCGTGCCTGCCCTCTGTCCCCCGTGCCTGCCCTTCCTAATGCAATCGCCCTGGTTATGCCCCTGTGACGTTTGCCAGAAACGCGCGATTGTGGTATCATGGCGCAAGACTTGTTCCCAGGAGGATAACGACTGACCATGAAGTCACTTGCGCAACTCTCGAAGCGCGGCAGCGCCCGCGTCGCTTTTCTTGGAGGGGTCGCTGCCCTAGCGCTGCTGGCGGCGTCGGCTTCGGCGGACAGCATCACCCAGAAGCCGTTCGGCAAGACCAAAAACGGCGAGGCCGTTTCGCTCTACACCCTCACCAACGCGCACGGCGCCCAGGTGCGGATCACCAATTACGGCGGCATCGTGCAGTCCATTTACGTCCCGGATCGGCGCGGGCGGCTGGGCGATGTCGTGCTCGGCTTCGACTCCATCCCCCGCTATGAGAAGGACAGCCCGTACTTCGGCGCGCTCATCGGCCGCTACGGCAACCGGATCGCCAAAGGCCGGTTCACATTGGACGGCAAGACCTACAAGCTGTTCGTCAACAACGGCCCGAACAGCCTGCACGGCGGCAAGGTCGGCTTCGACAAGAAGGTCTGGACCGCCGTTCCCGTCAAGCATCCCGGCAGCGTGGGGCTGGCCTTGAGCTATCTGAGCAAGGACGGCGAGGAAGGCTACCCCGGCAACCTGAACACCACCGTCGTCTACACCTGGACCGACGATGACGCCCTGCGGATCGTCTACACGGCCAAGACCGACAAGGACACCGTCTTCAACCCGACCAACCACTCCTACTTCAACCTGAACGGCGCGGGCAACGGCACGATCTTGGACACCCGGCTGATGATCAATGCCGACCAGTTCACGCCTGTGGACAAGACCCAGATCCCAATCGGCATCCAGCGCCCGGTCGCGGGGACGCCGTTCGATTTCCGCCGGCCCCACGCCATCGGCGAACGCATTGACCAGAAGAACGCGCAGCTTGCGACCGGCAGCGGCTACGACCACAACTTCGTCGTGAACGGCAGCGGCCTGCGGCTGGCTGTCCGCGCCTACGCGCCCCGCTCGGGTCGGGTGCTCACCGAGTACACCGACCAGCCCGGCGTCCAGCTTTACACCGGCAACTTCCTGACCGGCACGCTCAAAGGCAAGGGCGGCAAGACCTACGCCCATCGCGGCGCCTTCGCGCTCGAAGCCCAGCACTTCCCGGACTCGCCCAACCACCCCCAGTTCCCAACGACGGAGCTGAAGCCGGGCGAGACGTACCACCAGACGACGGTGTATCAGTTCTCCGTCCGGTAGATACAAAGGCGCCGCCCGCGCCGGGCGTGGGTCTGACCCGGCCTAAAGGCCGGATCTATTCGGATGGGCCGCCCCTCCGTGTAGCTTGTCCCTTCAGGGGCAGGAAATTTTCTCTTTGTGACACGCAGGTGATGAAATGACCACACAAGAGGCCCTGTACGCGCTGGGCATCCGCGAGGACACGCTGACGCCGTCCGAGAAGGAACAATTGGACCGGGACGGCTTTCTGCCGCTGCCCGGCATCCTGAGCGCGGAGCAAATTGACGCCCTGCGGCGGCGGACGCGGGAGCTTTTTCTCCAGGAGGGGGAGGCTGCGGGCAAAGAAGTCCACCAGGAGGCGGGGACGGACCGGCTCTCCGATCTGGTCAACAAGGACCCGATGTTTGCCGTCTGCTTCACCCACCCGCGCGTGCTGGCCGCCGTCGCGCACGTCCTGGACGGAGACCTGAAACTGTCCTCGCTCAACAGCCGCGCCGCCCTGCCCGGCGAGGGGCTGCAATCCCTGCACCTCGACGGCGGCCTGCCTTCCGCCCCCGGCGTCTACGACGTGTGCAACTCCCTCTGGCTGCTCGACGACTTCACGCCCGACAACGGCCCGACGCGGCTGGTCCCCGGTACGCACCGCGTCGGCAAGGGGCCGGGCGACGTGATGGCCGACCCATCCGCCCCGCACCCCGATGAGGTCCTGCTGCTCGCCCCCGCCGGGACCGTCGCCGTCTTTAATTCCCACGTCTGGCACGGCGGGACGCGCAACAACGGCGACAAGCCGCGCCGCGCGCTCCACTCCTTCTTCACCCGCCGCGCCCTGCCGCAGCAGCTCGACCAGCGCCAGTACCTGCGCCCCGAAACCGCCGCCCGCCTGAGCGAAGCCGCCCGCGTCATCCTGGACGTGTAGGAATGGAAGGAAAAGGGAGAACACCCATGACCATCCTTGACCGGCTTCTTGGGCACGATGCGTGGACGACGCGGCAGTTGTTGCTGCGCTGCCGCGAGTTGTCCGAGGAGCAGATGAGCCGAATATTCGACATTGGTGGTCGAAGTCTGAGCGGGACGTTTGAGCACCTCATCGCCTGCATGGAGAGCCATACCGACTTGATGCTGGGCCGAACCGCGTATGAAGCTTATCGAGACGATGCATCTGTCGAAGGGATGCTCACGCGATTGACGATTGTCGCGAAAGACTTCGCCGAGTTTGCGGCGCGAGTGGAGCGCGAGGGCAGGGCGGACGAGATGGTCACAAACACAGGGAACGGCAGCAGGAGGTCGCTCGGCGGCGTGATTGTCCATCTCATCACGCACAGCATGCACCACCGCGCCCAAATTCTGTATATGCTGGAACAACTGGGGGTTCAGGATGTGATCGAAGGCGACGCCCTCGGATGGGAAGCACAGGCGCGCGGCTGGGGCTGGGACGATGGCGGGAGCTCTGGCCGCATGGTGGCGGACTGAATGTTTCCCTGAAGAAAAATGTTTCCCTGAAGAAAGACGACGCGCGCGGGCCTGCCTCACGAATGGGGTAGGCCCGCGCTTTCATAACGCCCGACGTTTCTGTGTTGCGGCTGCTACCCTGTCGCCAGTGCCAGCCGCTCCTCAGAGCGCCGCTCGTCCTCTATACCAGTCTCTTCTCCGTGTCCCCATTCGTCGGGCATGGGCATGGACAGCGCGTGCTCGAACTGGGCTTTGTACAGGTGGTAGTACAGGCTCCGGTTCGCCAGCAGACCGGCGTGGGTTCCGACCTCGACGATGCGCCCGTCCTGCATGGCGACGATCTTGTCCGCGTGCATAACCGTCGAGAGTCGGTGCGCGATGATCAGCGTGGTCCGGCCCACCATCAGGCGGTTCAGGGCGCTCTGGATGAGCTGTTCGCTTTCGCTGTCCAAAGCGCTGGTCGCTTCGTCGAGGATTAAAATGCGCGGGTCGCGCAGGAAGGCGCGGGTGATGGCGAGGCGCTGCTTCTGGCCGCCGGACAGCTTCGTACCGCGCTCGCCGATCTCCGTCTCGTAGCCGTCCGGCAAGTCCTCGATGAACCCGTGGGCGTTGGCGGCGACGGCGGCTTCGACGATCTCCTCGTCGGTCGCGCCGGGGCGGCCGTACAGGATGTTCTCCTTGATGGTGCCCGTGAACAGGATGTTGTCTTGTAAAACCATGCCGATGTTGTTGCGCAGGGACTTGACCTTGACCTGGGCGGTGTCCAGCCCGTCCACCAGGATCTGGCCGCCGGTCACGTCGTAAAAGCGCGGGACCAGGTTGACCAGCGTGGACTTGCCCGCGCCCGAAGGCCCGACGAAGGCGATGACCTCGCCCGGCTGGATGTCCAGGTTCAGGCCCTTCAGGATCGGCACGTCGGGGTCATAGCCGAACGAGACGTTCCGCAGTTCGACGCGGCCCTCGATGCGGGCGGGCAGAGCGGCGGCATCGGGCGCGTCTTCGATGTCGGGCGTGATGTCGAAGATGTCGAAGATGCGGTCAATCGCCGCCCCGGCGTTGGCGATGACGGCGGCCATGTCGGTCAGCCGCTGGAGCGGGAAGTAGAACATCCCCAGCGTCGTCCAGAACGTGATCATCATGCCGGTCGTCATCCGCCCCGCAATGACCTCGTGCGCGCCGAACAGGACAACCGTGATGGGGGCGACGCTGGTCAGCACGTTCGAGGCCGCCATGTTGAGCGCCTGGTAGCGCACCGTTGTCACCTGGCGGTCGAACAGCGAGCGGTGCATCCGGTGGAACAGGCGCGTTTCGCGCTTCTCGCGGGCGAACGCCTGCACCACGGTCGCCCCGGCTACCTTCTCCTGCACCTGCCCCGAAAGCTCGGACAGGCCCTCCTGGACGGCGTGGGACGCCTTGCGGATGCGCTGGCCGAAGAACCGGACGCTGAAGACCCAAAAGGGCAGCACGGCCAGCGAGACCAGCGCCATGCGCGGCGAGATCACGAACAGCCAGATGGCGATGCCGACCACCGAGAGCGAGTCCATCCACAGCAGCGTGCAGGCGTTGCCGATGAAGTTCTGGGCCAGCGCGATGTCCGAGGTCAGCCGCGAGACGATGCTGCCCGACCGATTGGTCTGAAAGAACGACAGCGACAGCCCTTGAATATGCTCGTACAGGTCGTTGCGCACCTTGAAGATGACCCGCTGCCCGCCGATGCCGACCAGGAACCCGCGCAGAAAGATGATAAACCCCGCCAGCAGCAGGACGACCATGACCAGCCCCAGCAGGAAGTTCGCCTGACCCGCCGGCCCGGCGTGCGGCGCGAAGCGGTGCAGCAGGTGGTCCAAGACGGGGTAAAGCGGGTTATTCCGCCCAACGTGGTGGACCGCGCCGTGCATGATGATGCGGTCAATGACGTAGCCCGTAATGCTCGGCACCAGCGCGCCGATCGCGTAGTTGAGGATGCCGAAGATCGTGGCGGAGATGAACAGCGGCAGGTACGGCTTGAGATAAGACAGGAACCGCAGCATCGCCTGCCGCTCTTTACGGCTGTCACGCACGGCCTCGTCCGCGAGCTGCATCCGCCGCTCGGCCAGCGAATCGCGCTTTTTGTTCTTCCGGTTGGGCTTGGGTGAATCGGATTTGCGTAACGGGATTTTCCCGACAGCGTCTAGCATGAATGAGTCTCCTCCGTCCGAAATTGCTTTGGGGTATGACGTCTTCGGTCGCGAACGCCGGTCGCATTGCGATAATTTGTATGACTATTGTGCCATATACATACCCAAGACTTCAACCCTTTTATATAAAACCGCCGAAAATCGTGAAAAAAAGCGCAGACAGGAAACGTGGCAAGCCTTGTTGAACACTGGGGGTGGAAGGGGCAGGGAGGCGGATGACCGGAGTGCAGAAAAAAGCAGGGCAGGAAAGAGCAGGGCAGGAAAGAGCAGGGCAGGAAAGAGCAGGAAAGTACCAGCCGCCTGCGGGCGTGGAGGCCGAGGCCGAACCCGGCTCGCGCGGGCGCGTGCTGCGGAACAAGTTAGGGATTAAGCGCAAGCGGGACATGGATCGCGCGGAGTACGAGGCGTTCCTTCAGGTGCAGGAATCAGCGCTGGAATGGGTGACGCCTCAGACGCGCTTTACGGCACGATTACTCTGCCGGATTCATCAAGACTGGCTCGGAAACATTTACGAGTGGGCAGGCCAATACCGGACGGTGGATGTCTCCAAAGGTGGATTCACTTGGCCGCCTGCGCTTCTCGTGACGCAAAACATGCAAGCGTTTGAAAACGGCCTCTTGCGGCAGCACACGCCTTGCCCTCCGGCGCCTCCGCCGGAGGTCGCGGGACGTCTGGCCAAAGTTCATGCCGAACTGCTCCTCATCCACCCATTCCGTGAGGGGAATGGCCGATTAGCCCGGCTGCTGGCCGATCTGATGGCCTTGCAGGCAGGGCTTGCCGCGCCGAAATATCCCTTTGAGGGACGCGGAAATCAGGCGGAACGTGCCAAATATCTGTGGGCGGTGAGCGAAGGCTATTTGATGCGTTACGAGCCGTTGACACGCTTCTTTGTCGAAGCCTTAGCACGTCGGGGACGAGTTGAGAGCTGAGGACGGGGCAGCCCCCGCGCCCCCTCGAAGACACTGGAAGCGTAAGCGTTCTCTTCCAGCATCCGGCGGCGCTGCTCCGGGTCGCGCAGGTAAGGGTTTGTCTCGATCAGCGGCTTCATGGCCTGATTATACCATAATTGCATCCTGGCCTCGCGCGTCTTCCTTTCGCGCTCCGGTAGGGTATCATAGTGTCTGAGACAATACTTTTCGCTTTAGAAGGCAGGGAATGCGCCAATGACGGTACTGGTTACGGGGGCCTCCGGGTTTGTCGGGCGGCACCTATGCGCGGAATTGGTCAAGGTGGGGCATCCGGTGCGCGGACTGGTGCGCCAGGTGCCGGTCCGCAAGAACCGGGTCGAGGGCGTCGAGTACATCCGGGGCGTGGATGTCGCCGATGTCGTGACGCTGACGCCGGAAATGTTCAAGGATGTAGATGCCATCATCCACCTCGTCGGCATCATCGCCGAAGTGAAGCGCCGGGGGCAGACGTTTCAGCGCATTCATGTGGAAGGCACGCGCAACGTCGTGGATGAGGCCAAGCGGGCGGGCTTCGACGGCCGCCTCGTCTACATGAGCGCCCTCGGGTCTGCCCTGAACGCGCCGGCGGAGTATTCGCGCACCAAGTATCAAGCCGAGCGCATCGTGATCGGCAGCGAGTTCCCGTATACCGTCTTCCGGCCCTCGCTCATCCTCGGCACGGACGGCGAGTTCGTCGCGCAGATGAAAGACCTCGTCCTCCACCGTGGCCCGTTCATCCCCGTCCCCGGCCCCGGCTTCAACCTGTTCCAGCCGGTCTGGGTGGACGACCTGGTTCAATGCGTCGCCAAGTCGCTCATCATGGGCGAGACGATCAACCAGATTTACGAGATTGGCGGCGCGACCCAGCTCTCGTTCAACGAACTGTTAAAGGGCTTCGCCAAGTCCCTGGGCAAGCCGAAAAAGCGGCTCTTCCATGCCCCGATCCCGCTCCTGTATGCGGCGGCGGCCGTCATGGAGAAGATCCTCACCAAGCCGCCCGTCACGCGCGACCAGCTCAAGAACCTGGAACGAGACAACATCACCACGAGTATGGACATCAAAGAACTCTTCAAGATGAACCCGCTCACGTTTGACCAGATGCTGGCGAAGATTTATGGGCAGCCCTGACCGGCTGGAATGAGGGCTTGGCATGAAAATTTTAATTGCCGATGATGACGCCGTCCCGCGCCGGATGCTCCAGGCGACTCTGGAGCGCTGGGACTACGAGGTCGTGGAGGCCCGCGACGGCGAGGAAGCCTGGCAGATATTGCAGGGCGAGGACGCGCCCAAGCTCGCCATCCTGGACTGGCTGATGCCCGGCCTGGACGGGCTGGAACTCTGCCGCCGCATCCGCGCCCTCGCCGACGCCCCCTACCGCTACCTCATCCTGCTGACGGGACGCGACAGCAAGGCCGATGTGGTCGAGGGCATGGAGGCCGGGGCGGACGACTACCTGACCAAGCCGTTCCACCGGCACGAGTTGCAGGTGCGGCTGCGGGCGGGCCGGCGCATTTTAGACTTGCAATCCGCCCTCCTCCAGTCGCTGGCCGAAGTCCGGCGGGCGGAGGAGCAGGTGGCGCAGTCGCGGGCGCGCGAGTTCGAGACCGGCGCGAGAATCCAGCAGACCCTGCTGCTCGGCCAGCCCCCGCCCGGCCCCGCCGGCGACTGCGTTTCCGCTTTGACGATCCCCTCCCAGCACATTGACGGCGACTTTTACGACTTTTTCGTCCACGGCGAGGACTGCCTGGACGTGATCGTCGGTGACGTCATGGGCAAGGGCGTCCCCGCCGCCCTGATGGGCGCGGCCATCAAAAGTTCCCTCCTGCGCGCCCTGAGCCAGCTCCAGTCCGCCGCGTCGGACCGGACGATCCCGACGCCTGAGGAGATTGTCGCGGCAGTCCACGCTGAAGTGACCGGCCAGTTCATCCAATTGGAGCGCTTCGCGACCTTGTGCTACGCCCGCTTTGATCTGGCTGCCCGCCGTGTGGACTGGGTGGACTGCGGGCACACCAAGACCCTCCACTTCCGCCCCCGCATGGGTCGCTGCGAGGCTTTGGACGCCGGCCAGAACATGCCCCTGGGCTTTTCGGAGCGCGAGGTCTACACGCAAGTCTCGCAGCCGTTCGAGACCGGCGACCTGTTCCTGTTCTATTCGGACGGCGTGACCGAGGCCCAGGATGCCGACGGGGCGCAGTTTGGGGCCGAGCGCCTGCAGGCGCTGGTGGAGGCGCACCCGGACCTGGGGCCGGAAGCCCTGGTCGGGGCCATTCGGGACGCTGTGGTCGCCTTTTCCGGCTCGGAGCGCATGGCCGACGACCTCACCTGCGTCGCCGTCCGCATCGGCGACCCAGCGGCGCCCGACGCGCGCGCGGTCTTTCCTGCCGTCAGCCATCTGGAGCAGCTCACTCCCATCCGGGACTTCGTCGAGGGCTTCTGCCAAAACCTGACCCCGCCGCTGGCCGAGGAGCGGCTGACATCGCTGATTCTGGCCGTCAACGAGGCCGCCGCCAACGTCATCCGCCACGCCTACGCCGGACGCCCCGACGCCCCGTTCCAGGTCGTCGCCCAGGCCGACGCCGCCCAGGTTCGAATCGGCCTCCACCACCGGGGCATAGACTTCGACCCGTCCTCGGTCCCGCCGCCGTCCTTTGACGGCACGCGCGACGGCGGCTTCGGCGTCTACATGATCGCCGAGTGCGTGGACGACGTCCGCTACGCGCGGGACGCGGACGGCACGAGCCGCATTGAGTTAGTCAAAAACCGCTAGATTGCCCCCAGCCCCCAATAATGGGGGAGCCAGACTAAGAGGGGAAGATCACGCCTTTCCTACTCCCCCATTATTGGGGGCTGGGGGGCTTCTTCAAGGAAAACACCATGCAACTGACCACGGAAAACATCGGCGACGTCGCGCTGGTTTCGATCCATAGCGACCACCTGGACGCCAGCGTCACTGACGAGCTTAAGCGCGACATGGGGCCGCTGCTCGACGGCCATACTAAAGTCGTGCTGGACATGAGCGAGCTGCGCTTCGTGGACAGCGCCGGCATCGGCGCCATCCTCTCCTGCCTGCGCCGCCTGAGCGCCAAGGACGGCGACCTGAAGTTGTGCGGCGTGACCAAGCCTGTCCGCGCCTCCTTCGAGATCGCCCGGATGCATCGCATCATAGACATCCTCGACACCCGCGACGAAGCCCTGGCCGCGTTTGCGGAGGAGTAAAGAGGTCAGCGCGTGGCTCTGATATACCATGACGTTGCGGTGGATAAGTGGCCGAAGATGCCGCAAGTGGTCAATGAAGCCGCAGCGCAATTACAGGCTCAATATGGCGAAGCGGATATCCCAGGAGAGGTACTAAAGCGGAAAATTGAGGAAATCGGCGACTATCGCAAAGACAGCGTTATCCCCTCGGACTACTGCTACAATCGCCTAAACCTGGCCCCATTCTCTTTCAAGTATCTTGTTCTTGTTCACCTCGGACGCGGCTGGTATAAGTATATCGGTTCTGGTTACCCGTATAACGGCCCCGTGATGTGGAAGCCAAAGCAGGAGCGGGAAAGACAGGTCGGTGTTTGGAAGGACGGAGATTGCGATCTGTGGGAAGACCCACGCCAGCCGCTAAACTCGTAAGTGAGACGATCTAACAGCCCTTACCTCGCGTCTTCCTCTTCATCAGAGGCTGGGAACGGCTTTTGCGATCCGGGCCGGATAGGAAGGACATCCGCGGTGACGCCGCGAATGGAGAATCAAGACAAGGAGCGAAGGACAATGAAATTGCAATGGGAGGTAAGCCAGTGACCGTTACTCTTAATTCGCAGATCGAAACACGCCTGCGGGAGCGGGCCGAGCGCGAGGGGCAGGATGTCAGCACCCTCGCGAATGTGTTGCTTGGTGACGCGCTTTCTGATGAAGCCGGATACGATCCCGATGATCTCACAGACGAGGAGATTGCCGAAATCCGTCTGGGCATCCGGCGCGGTCTAGAGGCGGCGGCACAGGGGCGCGAGCGCTCTGTCGCCGAGTATGCCGCCGACGTGCAGAGGCGGCGCGCGGCGCGGCAGAGCGATCCTGTCGCTCGCGAGACCGTTTCCCATGTCTGACCCGCCGATTTATGACGTGCGGCTGACCGAACCCGCCGAGATTGAGGTAGAGGCGGAACATGAGCGCCTGTCGGATGTGGTCTCGCCGGAATATGCCGACCGCTGGCAGGACGGCCTCCTGGCCGAGATCAACCGCCTGTCGCTGTTCCCCGCCAGCCACGAGGTTGCCCCAGAAAACGATCTTTACGATGTGCCGGTCCGCCGCGCGCTTTACTTCGGTCCGTCGAGGCGCCGTCGAAGTGCAAGCACTTATCGCATACTTTTTCACATCGTCGAGCCGACGGAAGGGGAAGCAGGGGGACTCGTGCGCGTCCTTCACGTTTGGCATGGAGCGCAACGACCACGCATTTAGGGAGTGGAGGCACTGCCATGACGACCGACGACACTAAACTCCGCGTCCAGAGCGCCCGGCAGCCGTGCGCCTTTGTGATCTTCGGCGCGAGTGGGGACCTGACCGGGCGCAAATTGATCCCCGCGCTGTATAACCTGTCCTGCCAGGACCTATTGCCCGAAGGGTTCGCGACGGTGGGCTTTGCGGTGACGCCGCACACAGACGAGACGTTCCGCGAAAGCGCGCGGCCCTGGGTCAAGGAGTCGCCCGAAGTGCTGCTGTTCCGGTCCCGGCTGTGGGACGCCTTCGCGCCCGGCCTGCACTATGTCACCGGCGACTTTGAGAGTCCCGACGGGTACGAACGGCTCCGGGAGCGGCTGGCCGAGCTGGACCGGGAGCACGGCACGGCGGGCAACCGCATCTTTTACCTCGCCACGTCGCCCGTCTTCTACGGGCCGATCGTCCGCCGGCTTCAAGAGCACGGCTTGGTCACGCGGCGGCGCGAGGGCGCGGACGGCTGGACGCGGATCGTCATCGAAAAGCCCTTCGGGTCGGACTTTGCCAGCGCCGCGCACCTAAGCGACGAGGTGCATCAGGTCTTCGACGAGCGGCAGGTCTACCGCATTGACCACTATCTCGGCAAGGAGACCGTCCAGAACATCCTCGCGTTCCGCTTTGCCAACTCTATCATCGAGCCGATCTGGAACCAGCATTATGTGGACCAGGTGCAGATCACGGCGGCGGAAACCCTGGGGGTCGAGCACCGGGGGCGGTACTACGACAGCGCCGGGGCGCTGCGGGATATGTTCCAGAACCACCTGTTCCAGCTTCTGGCCCTGGTCGCGATGGAGCCGCCGGTGCGCTATGACGGCCAGACCGTGCGCGACCGCAAGGCCGACGTCCTGCGCTCCATCGTCCCCCTGCCGCCGGACGATCTGGACGCCGTCGCCGTGCGCGGCCAGTACGGGCCGGGCCAGATCGGCGGGCAGCCCGTCCCCGGCTATCGGGAAGAGCCGGACGTCGCCGCCGATTCGCGCACGGATACTTATGCCGCGCTGAAGATCGAGGTGGACAACTGGCGCTGGGCGGGCGTCCCGTTCTTTCTGCGGTCGGGCAAGCGGATGCCCAAAAAGCTGACCCAGATCGTCATCGGCTTCAAGCGCGTCCCGCACCTGTTCTTCGCCCAGACCGACCAGGACCAGATCGAGCCGAACTCACTGATTATCCGCATCCAGCCCGACGAGGGCATCTCGCTGCAAATGGGCGCGAAATCCCCCGGCCCGGAAATGCACGTCCGCCAAATGCAGATGAATTTTTCCTATAACTCCGCCTTCGGCGAGTTCCCCGCCACCGCCTACGAGACCCTGCTGCTCGACGTGATGAACGGCGACCCGACCCTGTTCAACCGCGACGACACCGTGGCCCTCTCCTGGGAAATCCTCGCCCCAGTGCTGGAAGCCTGGCAGACCCAGCCCCCCGCCGAACCCCTCCCCAACTACGCCGCCGGGACCTGGGGACCCGCCTCCGCCGACGCCCTGCTCGCCCGCACCGGCCACGCCTGGAAGAGCGACAGCACCCCAGCCCCCTTCTACCTCACGGACAGCGAGTAGCGTGATGCGGCCCACCCTGCTTCAGTCTCTTGACAAGTCTGATGCAGGTGTATCATACTGAATCACAGAAAAACATAGATGAGGTTGTACGATGTCTCAGGCTTTAACACTGCGTCTCCCTGATGAAGATGCCGAAGAAGTACGCCGCATCGCTCGGAAGGAGCGGCGCTCCGTCAGCGATGTAGCCGCGCGCATTGTGGATGAATGGCTGCGGCTCAACCGTTTCCCACAGATCGAGTTTCGCAGCGTCAATGGCGAGCGTGTCGCCTGCATCAAAGGTCGCCTGGAAGTCTGGCAGGTAGTCATGGTCGCTCAAGGTCATGGCGAAGATGTGGCGAAGACCGCCGAACATCTGAACCTCCGCCGTGATCAGGTACAGGCCGCGCTCAACTACCACGCCGCGTATCCGGCAGAGATTGATTCGGCTCTCGCCGAGAACCGCCAGGGGTTTGACCGGCTCAAGCGGTTGCTGCCGCAGATCGAGCGCACCAGCGTCACCGAGGAAGACTTGGCCGGCGTCCCTCTTGCCATGCCGCAGTCGTGACCACCATGAGTCTTCAGTTCCTCCTTGACGAGAACATGTCTCAGGTGGTTGCCGCTCAGGTGCATCGCCACCGCCCCGCCATCGTCATCGAAAGCGTCCACACCTGGCAGGACGGAGTCTTTGAAGGCCGTCAGGATAAGGCGTTGCTGCTGGCGGCTCGTGCCGAAGGCCTGACCGTATTTAGCCCGCCGCAAGCACCCTGGCTTTAGCGAGGCGTTCCGCTTCGGAACTTTAGTTAGGCGGGCTTTTAGAAGCCTCGCGGTAAAGAGGCTTTAGCCCGAACGAAGCCGAAGAATGAGGCGAAGCGAGTTTGGTGTTGTTTCAAACGAACAGCCTTTCGGGTATAATGGAGTCAGAAATACAGCCAGGGCAGTAGCAAACGGAACATAGGCAAGTGACCGTCCTTCAACGTAGTGATACACTGATTTTAGCCTCCGACGCTTTCCGCAGAGCGGAAACTTGTTTCGTAGTTGGCGGGTCTGAAGAAGGGTAGCGGAAGAACTAAGAGTGTAGCCGTCTGCCGTGATTGTCATAAGAGTCGCAGAACCGCTGGGACAAGATTCCAGACGAAGAGTTAATTGCCCTGGGATAACATGGCATCGGTGCAAGACCGTAGAAGACGCACGAGAGGACAGCCTCACGGCACTTGGTAAGCCCAAGAAGCCGTCGGGCTTCAGCCCGTGCGGAGTTATCACACTCATCACCTACGACCAGAAAACCATCCCCGACCTCCTGATAGAACTCTATGCCGAAGGCGGACACCACGCCGGGATCATCTTCGTGGACGATGTGACTATCCCAAGCGCTGATTTTGGGATGCTGACCCGCGCTCTGATCTCCTTCTGGGAACGCTATCATAGTTTGGACTGGCAAGACCGCGTTCACTTTTTGGACAGACCTCCGCGCGCTTGAAGCACGGAGAGACTGTAGGAGAAGCCTGCGGCCTTTCAACATTCCAGTGACGCACAAACAGAAAGCCCCGGCGTGGCGCCGGGGCTTTTCCGTGCGGGCGATTATATAGGCAACGGAACGGCCGTGATGACATAGGTGCCGCTGTTGTCGCGTCCCCCGCGCTTCGGGTATAATAAGACATCCGTTCGATTTTTCCCGTTGCCGCCCGCCACGGAGGGAACCCGATGACTGCTACTCTGACCAACACTGCCGCGCCGGAACTTTCAGACTCACTCCAGACTTTTTTCGGCTACAGCGAGTTCCGCCCGCAGCAGGAAGACGCCGTGCGGGCCGCCCTGGAAGGCCGGGACGTGCTGGTCGTCATGCCGACCGGTGCGGGCAAGTCGCTGTGCTTTCAGCTCCCGGCCGCGCTCTCCGAGGGCGTCACCCTCGTCGTCTCCCCGCTCATCGCCCTGATGCGCGACCAGGTGGACGCGCTGAACCGCCGCCCCGCCTTCGCCGGGATCGGCTGCGGCTGCCTGACGTCGCTTCAATCCCTGGACGAGCAGAACGACCTGCTGCGCGAGATGCGTGCGGGGCGGGTGAAGCTGCTTTATGTCGCCCCGGAGCGGTTTCGGTCCCAGTCGTTCATGGACGCGCTCAAAAGCGTCAAAATCGCCCGGTTCGTCGTGGACGAGGCCCACTGCATCAGTGAGTGGGGGCACGACTTCCGGCCCGACTACCTCAGCCTGCGGGAAGTGGTCGAGACGCTGGGCAATCCGCCCCTGCTCGCCGCCACGGCGACGGCCACCCGGCGCGTGCAGCAGTCGGTCGTCGCCAATTTAGGGATGCGCGACCCGCTCGTTTTGGTCGGCGGCTTCAACCGGCCCAACCTCCACTTTTCCGTGCATCGCTGTAAAAGCGAAAACGAACGCGAGGAGAAGCTGACCCGCGCCCTGCCCAAGCTGTCCGCCCTGGGCGGGAGCGGGCTGATCTATGTCGCCACGCGCAAGCAATGCGAGCAGATCTTCGAGGCCGCCGACGCCGCCCTGGCCCCGCTGGGGCAGCGCGCAGGCATGTACCACGCTGGGCTGGACGCCGATCTGCGGAACCAGATGCAGCGCGAGTGGCTGGAAGGGGAGCGGCAGGTTCTGGTCGCCACCAACGCCTTCGGCATGGGCATTGACAAGCCTGACGTGCGCTTCGTCGTCCACTGCGCCTGCCCCGACAGCCTGGAAAGCTACTACCAGGAGGCGGGCCGGGCGGGCCGCGACGGGCGACGGAGCCGGTGCGTCATCCTGTACCACTTCGCCGACCGGCGGACGCGCGAGTGGTTCATTGACAACGAGGCGCTGACCGTCGGGGCCGTCGAGCAGGCGTTCGGCCAGGTGCGCGGCCACGCGGACGGGGAGGGCGTCGCGCGCCTGCCCAAGACGTGGGGCATGGCGCTGGACTGGAGTGATATCAAGGGACGGCTTGCGCTGGGCGAGCTGGAGCGGGGCGGGCTGGTGGGGCGCGTCGCGCAGACGATGGACGGCGTGACGCTGACCCTGGCCCGGCGCGACTTTCCGCCGGACGCCCGCCGGCAGATCGCCGCCGACCTCGCCAAGCAGCGGGCCGAGCGCCTGCGCCGCCTAGACGAGATCGTGGACTACTGCAAGACGGTCGCCTGCCGCCGCCGGACCGTCCTGGATTACTTCGGCGACCGCCAGGAGCCGCCGCCGACCCCGTTCTGCTGCGACAACTGCGATGCGCCCAAGCCGGACGCGGGCACGCTGCCCGGACGCCTGCCGCCCATCCCGATGCCGGCCCAGATAGATCCTGCCGACATCCATTCGGTCCTGCACGGCTTGGACGCCCTGCGGCCCGCCGTCGGCAAGGCGCGGCTGAACAAGCTGCTGCGCGGGGCGGGGACGCTGGGAGATAAGAACTTCGGGGGGCTGGGCCAGCCCCTGAGCGGCCTGTTCGGGGGCAGCGCCGTGGCCGCCGTGGACAAGTTCCTGGAGTCGCTCTTTGCCGAGGGCTTGATGCACCAGGGCGATGAGGACGCTTATTTCGTCTGCACGGTCACGCCCAAAGGCCGAACAGCCTGGCAGGAGCGCCTGCCCATCGCGGCGGCATTGCCGCGCGACCCCAGCCGGTGGCGGGGCGCCGGCTCCAAGGGCGGCGATGTAGGCGACGACGCCGGGAGTGACGACCTGCTGGCCGTGCTGAAGCAGTGGCGGACGGCGCAGGCGTCGCGCGCCGCCCTGCCGCCCTACTGCGTCTTCAGCGACAAGACCCTGATGGAGATCGCGCGCGCCCGGCCGCAGACCTCGGACGACCTGCTCGAAGTCAGCGGCGTCGGCCCCGGCAAGCTGGAAAAGTACGGCGAAGACGTGCTGAAGATCACCGGCGAGTCCTGAAGCCGCCGGTGAAATGCCGCCCGGTTCATGGTACAAAGAGGGCAGATGAATGACGCCATGCCCATCGTTACGGAGCCGTCGGGAGGGGGAAGGGCTGACAGAGCCGGTTTGCTCACGACCGTCCGCGCTGCCGGCGGCTTCTCCGCCGCGCTCGGCTTGGTCGTCCTCTTCGGCTGGCATACGCACACCCTGTCCCTGCTGCGGATCGTCCCGGCGTTCGTGGCGATGGCCTACAACACCGCGCTGGGGTTCCTGCTTTGCGGCCTGGGACTGATGGCTGTGACGCGAGGGGATTCGCGTGCCGCACGGCTGACGGCCCGGACCGGCGGCGCTTTGGCAGTCGTGATCGGCCTCCTGACCCTGAGCGAGTACCTGCTCGGCGTCAGCCTCGGCATTGACGAATTGCTGATGAAGGCTTATGTCCGCTCCGGCGTCACCGCGCCGGGCCGGATGGCATTTTGCACCGCGCTGTGCTTCTCGCTCGCCGGCTCGGCCCTCGTGCTCGGCGGGTCGCGCCGTTTCCCCTGCTGTTCCCTGCTCACCGCCGTCTTCGGCTCCGTCGTGATCGGCCTGGGCGTCATCGCTCTGTCGGGCTACTTCACCGGCATCGTCCCCTACTACACCTGGGGCCAGTTCACACGCATGGCCGTCCATACCGCGTCGGGCTTCCTCGTGTTAGACTGCGGGATGGTGGCCCTGGCTTGGCGCGACGACCGGATCGGGCGGGCCGACGCGCCGCGCTGGCTGCCGCTGCTGGTCGGGGTCGGCGCAGCGGCCGTCACCCTCTGTCTCTGGCAGGCGCTCGTCGTCGAGGAACGCGCGCAACTCGACTTGATCCGCCGCCTCGCGGCGCAGAACACGCACCTGCGCGTCTACTCCCTTTCCCGCGCGCAGTCGCTGCTCCCGCTCGGCACGCTGGCCGGTGGCCTGCTGCTGGCCGCGCTGCTGCCGCTGACCGAGGCGCACGAGGCGGCCCAACTCCAGGCTTTGGCGGCGGGCGTGGACGCCGCCGCCGGCTCGCCCTGGGGGGGACCTTTCCGCCGGCGGGACGGGCGGAAGCGTCGGAAGGCCGGTTCGACGGCCGCGCGGCCTCGGCGACGGTTGACGGTGCGCGGTGGACGCTGGGGCCGGTGGACAAAATCGAGCCGGGCTCGACCCTAGGCCGGCTGGCCGCGCGCGGCGACTTCCTGCTGGCTCTGGGGCGCGAGGGCGAGGCGAACCCGCTGGCGATCCTCGCCCTGCGGCCCCGCTTCGTCCCCGGCGTCGCCGATCTGGCCGCGCTCTGCCGTCGCCACAAGGTCGAGATCATCCTGCGGGCGGACGAGGACTCGCCCACCGCCCAGGCCGTGGCGCAGCGCGCGGGGCTGACGCTGACGGTGGCGGGCGACATGACGGCGATCCGGCAGCGGCAGGCGTCCGGCGCGCGCGTCGCCTTCGTTTCGGACAGCACCGACGCGGCCGAGTCCTTTGCCGCCTGCGACTTGGGGATCGGCCTGTCTTCGGGCCGGAGCGGCCGCTTCCCGGCCCGCGCGGACCTGTTCGCCCCAGACCTGGGCGCGGTCACGGTGATCCTGGACGCGGGCGTCCGCCGCGAGGCCGCTATGCTGGACTCCCTCGGCCTGTCCCTTGTTTCCAACGTCGCGGGCGCGGTCTGGGGCATTCGGGGCAGCGCGGCCGTCGAAACGGCCTCCCGCGTCGTCTACCTCGCCGCACTCGCGGCGCTGGCGGACGGCTGGGCGCGGATGCGCGGCGGCGACCGTCCGCAGTCGGTCACGGCGCGGCTCGTGGACCCCAAGCCGGAGCGCTGGGGACGGCGGGGCGTGGAGGACACGCTGGCCGCTTTGGGAGCGGCGCCGCAGGGTCTCAGTACAGCGCAGGCGCTGGAGCGCCGCCGGGCGGTCCCCAGAGCCTTGCGCCGCTCGGTCGTTCTCGATGCGGTCTGGGGCCAGGTGCGCTCGCCGCTGATCGGCATCCTGGCGGCGGGCGCGGGGTTGTCCCTGTTCCTGGGTTCGCCGCTCGACTTCGCCCTGATCGCCGGGACCATTCTGGTCAACGTCGCCGTCGGCGCGTGGCAGGAGCGTCAGGCGGGGCAGGCCGCGCAGGCGCTGGCGCAGCTAGGCCGCGCGACCGCGACCGTCATGCGCGACGGCGAGCGGAAAGAGATTCCCGCCAATGAAGTCGTGCCCGGCGACATCCTGCTGCTGGCATCGGGCGACCGCGTCGCCGCCGACGCCCGGATGCTGGAGTCAAGCGCGCTGGAAGTGGACGAGGCGGCCCTGACGGGCGAGTCGCTGCCCGTCTTCAAGGCTCCCGAAGGCGGGACGGACGCCAGCCGCATCGTCCTGGAAGGCAGCGATGTGACGACCGGCAAGGGCCGCGCCGTCGTCGTCGCGGTCGGCAAGGACACCCGTTTGGGGGCGACGGCGGCAGCCCTGGCGCTGGATGATACGGGGCAAAGCCCCCTCGGCATTCGGCTGGGCCGCCTGATGAAGCAGTTCCTGCCGCTGGCGGGCGTCGGCGGCGGGCTGGTCGTCGGGGCGGGCTTCCTGCGCGGCCAGGCTCTGCTGCCCCAGCTTGCGGTCGGCGCGACCATCGCCCTCGCGTCCGTCCCCGAAGGGCTGCCCCTGCTGGCGGGCATGGGCGAGGCCGCCGTCGCCCGCCGCCTGGCCGGGCGCCATGCCCTGGTCCGCCGCCTGTCCGCCGTGGAAGCGCTGGGCCGCGTGGACGTGGCCTGTACGGACAAGACAGGGACGCTGACCGAGGGCAAGCTGGCCCTGGGGCTGGTCGCGTCCCCTGATGCCGAGGCCGTCCAGCCGGGCGATCTGCTCGACGCCCTGCGCCCCGTCCTGTGGGCCGCAGCGCTGGCCAGCCCTTCGCCGGATGCCGCCGACTTTGAATCGCACCCGACCGATGTCGCCGTCGTGCGCGGCGCGCTCGCTGCCGGGTTGGGCGAGGAGCTAGGCGGGGAACGCCGGGCGGAAGCGCCTTTTGACCCCGCCCGCGCTTTTCATGCGACACTGACGGCGGAAGGGCTTGCCGTCAAGGGCGCTCCCGAAGCCGTCACGCCCCGCTGTACCCACACTCGGCGTAATGGAAAAGACGTGCCGCTGGACGAGGCGGGCCGCGCCATGCTGCTGGCCCAGGCGCAGGAGCTGGCCGGGCGCGGCCTGCGGATTCTGATGGTGGCTCAGGGGAATGGGGATGGGGCTGTGGGCGACCCGCAGGGGCTGGTCGCCCTGGGCTTTGTCGGCATCCGTGACCCGCTCCGGCCCACCGTCCGCGCCGCCGTGCGCCGCTGTCACGAGGCCGGCATTCATGTCCTGATGCTGACCGGCGACCACCCCGCCACGGCCCGCGCCATCGCCCGCGAAGCGGGCTTGCTGGACGACGGGCGGGAAGTGCTGACTTCCGGGGACATCGCGCACTTGCAGAACAGCGAGCTGCACGAGAAGCTGGACCGCGCCGCCGTCATCGCGCGGGCGACCCCTTTGGACAAGCTGCGGATCATCGAGAGCTTCCAGCAGCACGGCCACACGGTCGCCATGACCGGCGACGGCGTCAACGACGCCCCGGCCCTGCGCCTGGCGGACGTCGGCGTGGCGATGGGGAAGGGCGGAACGGAAGTGGCGCGGCAGGCCGCCGCCGTCGTGCTGGCCGATGACGATTTCGCGACCCTGGTGGAAGCCCTGGTCGAAGGGCGCGGCTTCTGGCGCAACATGCGCCGCGCCCTGGGCCTGCTGCTGGGCGGCAACCTGGGCGAACTGGGCCTGGTCGTCGGGGCTAGTCTGCTTGGCCTGGCCTCGCCGCTGACCACGCGCCAGATTCTGGCCGTCAACCTCATCACCGACGCCCTGCCCGCCCTGTCCGTCGCCTTGCAACGGCCCGAAAACCGGCACCTGGCCTCGCTCGCCCGCGAAGGCACGTCCGCCCTGGACGCGCCCCTGCGCGCCGACGTCCTGCGGCGCGGCGCGGCGACCACCGTCCCCGCCCTGGCCGCCTTCGCCCTCACCCTGGCTGTTTCCGGCTTGCCGCAGGCGCGCACGGTCGCCTTCGCTTCCATCGTGGCAACCCAGCTTGCCCAGACGCTCAAAGCCGGCTGGGTGGAGGGCGGTCTGACCCCCCCCGTCTTCGGCGCGGTCGGTGCCTCGGTGGCCTTCCTCGTCGCCGCCATCACCGTCCCCGCCCTGCGGAGCGTCCTAACCCTCACCCTCCCGACCCCGCTCTCCCTGGCCCTGATCGGCGGCGCAGTCGTGGCGATGCTCGCCGGCGGCGCCTCCTCCGCCAACGGCGTCAACAGCCGCCTGCGGATCGCGCCTTCCCTCCTGCCCCGCCCCCGCGCCCTCCTGCCCGCCCCGCGCAAACTGCTCGTGGCCCCGGCGGGGTAGCGGCCCGCGCCGCGCGACCAACAAAAAGACCACCCCGGTAAGGGGTGGTCTTAATCATTCAGGACGGTCTCATGCTATGTGTATGAGGCCATGACCCAAACCGCTAAGTCTGAAGTCAGTCTGGCCTGCTCAGGGAAGATCAGCAACGAAGCGTGTACCGTTTCATAACTAACTGGGTCAATACTTGTGGGATGTCCCGCGTCGTTCCGCGCCATCCTAATCTGGCCAGTGAATCCGAGCCAGAACGCATCATACGCCTCTTTAAGCGGTTGCGGCATTATGGATCTCTTCGCATCGAGAGTAGCCGTGATAGACCTCACGACGGGTGCCATTTGCCATCCCAGCATAGGGGGCGGGGGCGGCTGTAAAAGCGACTGCATTTTGCTTACAAGGGCATCTCTGAGTTCAAGAGTTACGCTCTCCGCCGCACAGCCCGTCATTACCGCTGTCGCTTTATAGCAGTCTGCATTAAACGTGCGGATCGCCTCATTGATGTACGACTCCGCTATTGGGCCGAGCGTGACATGGGTATCCAGATAGGCCAGATAACCATCTGGGTTCATTGGGTCACGACTGAGGTGTCGGAGTGCATTGCGACCTTGTTCGGTAACATGGAAGAAAGGAGGCCCCACATTGTTGGCGTCGAACCCCCAGGCGAGATGGCCTGTCCGAAACAGGTCATGAAACACTGTCAGAACCGGCTGCTGCTCATCCGAGTTATTGAGGCCGAGTTGCCGACAGACGCTCTCAAGGACGCTGCGGTTCTGGAGGCTGCCCCCATGACTAATTTGCGTAAGTAGGGCCTGTCTGATCTGCGCCCCGGTGATAGGAGGCGCTGTCCCGGCTTGGCCGGGATTACTTGGAGTGAGTGGCATCTTTACTTCTCGCTTTTTGCTCTCTTTAAAGGAAAGCGATGCGCGGCATCGCCTCCCCAATGAACATCTCCGCCCGCTTGCGCCAGCCTTCGCCGCGTCCTCGCCGCGCCCGGATGTAAAGGATGCCGATTACCAGGATTGGGAGCATCAAGAGACTGAGCAGCAGCGCCACGGCGAACAGTACGCCGAGCGTCACGAGGGACGAAACCACTTTCGCAGAGCGAGCTTCCCAGGCGGGGTCCATGCGAAAGTGGGCCTTGATGTAATCCAGGTACACGACACCCCCGGCGGCGGTCGCGCCGATCACGAGAGCCAGCACCATTTCCAGCAGGAACGATCCACCGCCGAGGCGGTAGACTAGGGCGGCAGCCAGTGTGGCCGTGATCGCGGTCCCCGTCCCCAGCCCCCCGACCGTGACGACGCGCGCGAGGCTGTCCAGCCACACCAGGGGGCGCTGACCCGCCGGTGTACCCGATTGTTCCAATGTCGTCATGGTTTCTTCTTTCTTCGCGCCGTCCTGTGCCACTGCTTAGTGATCTGTTCACGCATCTCCGCTACCTGCTCGGTGGCATCCGGCAGCAGAAGGCGTATCACATAAATCGCGTAGCCGATACCGACCATCCAGTTCAGCGCCTGATGAACCATACGGCCCGGCAGGGTCTGGTCGGGTATCTGGAGCGCCTTCAACAGCGTGTGAATTACCCAATCCACAAAGTAGAAAAAGGCGGCGCTGGCGGCAACCTCAAATGCTTTGCGCCCATACTCGGAAAGCCGACGTTTGTAATACTCGCGGTCACTTTCCGGTGGTTTGGCCTGCGATCTCATTCCCCAATGGCTTCCTGCCCCTTGCGCGGCCTGCCGCCTCCTCAAACTTCGCTTCTTCTAGTAAGCTCGATTAGTGCCGTACACTCATTATGACACAGGAAGGATAAATTCGTTGCAATTACGCCCCTCTGCCCGCACTGTGCCAGACGCTTACTTTTTCGACAGTTTAGCAGCCTGCGCGGGCGGTGACGATTCCCTCTTTGGCCGCCTACTGGCCGATGTCTTTGCGGTTGATGGCGGCGGCCATGAGGGACCTCACGATGAAATCAGGGCGGGCAGGACTTCCTCGGCCTTGCCGAGATACACATCATCGAACTCCTCGGAACCCGTGGCGGCGTCCAGGTTGACGAGCACCGTCCGTGCCCCCGCCTGGGCGGCGAGGCGGACGAAGGCGGCGGCGGGCCAGACGGTGCCGGACGTGCCGGCGGCGAGGAACAGGTCGCACTTGTTCAGGGCGGACTGTGCCCGGTGCAGGGCGGCTTCGGGCAGCGTCTCGCCGAACAAGACGACATCGGGGCGCAAGGGGGAATTGCAGCGCGGGCAGAGGGGAACGGCGTCGTACCGGCGGTCGTCGGCGAACGGCGGCAGGGCGCAGGCGGGGTTGGTGCAGCGGGTGCGGAAGGCCGAGCCGTGCAATTCGGTCACGTCCGGGCTGCCCGCGCGCTGGTGCAGGCCGTCCACGTTCTGCGTGAACAGCGTCACGGCGTCGGGGCGGGCGTTTTGCAAGGCGGCGATGGCTGTGTGGGCGGAGTTCGGGACGGCTTGGAGCGCGTGCCCGCGCCGCTGGCTGTAAAGCCGCCACAGGGCGGGCAGGCTGCCGGGCAGGGAGCGCGCCTCGACGATCCAGGCGATGTCTTCCCGCTCCCACAGCCCGCCCGGCCCGCGATAGGTCGGCAGGCCGGAGCCGACCGAAACGCCCGCGCCGGTGAGGAGGACGATGCGGCGGTAGGTGTGCAGGGGCAATGGGGTAAGGGAAGGCATGGACAGTAACGCTTTGTGGTAGGGCAGTGTCTGTTCCTCAGTCGCGGAGCGACTTTCACTAGCGGTAGACCGGCACTTCCAGTGCCGGTGACTCAGGGGAACAGGAAGTAATAGATCGTCTTGATGGTGTTCACGTCGCGCGCCGACAGCGGCACGTCGGCGTTGGGGTCGTGTGAGACGTACATCACGTCATTCGGGTCCGGGCTGTGGCCGCCGATGCCCAGTGCGTGGCCGAACTCATGGGAGGCGGTTGCCAGAAGGCCCTGTGTCAGTTCCGGGACCGTGATGTCCGGCCACACATAGATTTGCGTGGTCGCGGAGATCAAGACGTTTCCTGCCCCCGGCGTCACGGACGTTTTGCCGGTTTCGGACAGGCCCGTTGGATCAGGAATCGCGACCGTCGAGACGGTGATCTGCGCCTGACCGGGGTCGGTGACCTGCGTGTATCCCACGACCCCGCCCGTGGCGGCGGGCCAGCGACCAAACCCTGTGAGGATCAGGTCATTGACCCGCGTCGGGCTGCCGCCCTGCGGCGTCACGGTCAGGTCATTGGCGAAGTAGACGCGCACCGGCAAGGCGGGCCAGTGGTACAGCGTGAGGTTGGCGGCATAGTTCGGCGCGAACCGGCTCAAGTCGGGCTGATACGAGCCGCCCCCGCCCGTGGATGTGGCGGAGGAACTGCCGCCGCCGCACCCCGCCAGCAGCCCGCTCAGGCCCAATGCGGACAGCGCGCCGAGGAAGCCGCGCCGCGTGAGAACAACACGGTCGTCATTGCCTTGCATGGCCTATTTTGCCCGTTCGCGTTCCCCGGCAAACCGCCGGAACAGGGGCGGCTCGACAGTTGTTCAAAGAAATATGCAAGAAGCTGTCAAGAACTCGCACTGCTCCTACTGCGGCGTTGCCTTCCCTGCCAATCTGCCCTGGCCGCGCCGCTGCCCCGCTTGCGGCAGCGTCACCTACCGGAACCCGCTGCCCGTTTCCGTGGTCCTGCTGCCCGTGGACGACGGCTTATTGCTCCTCCGCCGGACGCAGGAGCCGCAGGCGGGGAAACTGGCGCTGCCGGGCGGCTTCATCGAGATCGGCGAGACGTGGCAGGAGGCCGGGGCGCGCGAGCTGCGCGAGGAGACGGGGATCATGATAGACGCCGGCGGCATCCGGCTCTTTGACACGCGGAGCGCGCCCGACGGGACGCTGCTGGTCTTCGGGCTGGCCCCGCCGCAGTCGTCCCAAGCCCTGCCGCCGTTCTTGCCGTCCGATGAGACCTCGGAAATGACCGTCGCGCGCGGGCCGCTGGATTTAGCGTTTCCGACCCACACCGAGGCCGCCGCACGCTACTGGAAGGAGAAACATGACAATGACGAAACCAACGCTGGATGAGAAAGGCGTGGTCCTTGCCTGCGCCCACTGCGGCCAAAAGAACCGCATTCCCTATGCACGGCTCGGCGAGACCGGAACCTGCGGCCAGTGTCAGGCCGATCTGGCTGCGCCGAACGTGCCGCTGGACATCCAGAACGCAGCGCAGTGGAGCGCGCTCCTCGCGGCCTCGCCCCTGCCGGTCGTCGTGGACTTCTGGGCGCCCTGGTGCGGGCCGTGCCGCATGGTCGCGCCGGAACTGGAGAAAGTGGCGCGGGCGAACGCCGGGCGCTGGCTCGTCGTGAAGATCAACACCGAGGCCCTGCCCGACCTGGGCGCGCGTTTCGGCATCCGCTCCATCCCGACGATGGCCGTCTTTGCCGGGGGCCGCGAGGTCGCCCGGACATCCGGCACGCGGCCCGCGGCGGCCATCGAGGCGTGGGTGCGCGAGAATGCGGGCGCTACAGCAGGGCAGCCATGACCCCGGCGATGACGAGTGCCCCGGCCCACAAATAGTCCAGGTTGAACCAGGCCCGGCGCAGCACGGCCAGCCCGACCTTCTCGTACACGACAAAGGCGATGGCGCCGGCCACCAGCAGGTGACTGAGCGTGTGCAGCCCCACAGCGGCCACCGGCGGCCAGAGGCTGAGGGCGGGAGCGACCGGGGTGGCAGGCGGGGCAGGCATGGTCGTCAGCATCGGGCAGTTCGCGGGCATGGACGCAGTCATCGCGGCGGTGACGGGACGTGCCGGCGCGGCGGGCGGGTGTGCGTGGGGCAGCGTCAGCAAAACAGGGACAAGCATCAGCCCTGCGCCGTGCGCGGTCGCCATCAGGAACGACCAGATAGTCAGGTCGCGGAAGCCGACCCGCATCCCCACCCAGCGTGGATGCCGGGTGCGGACCAGTTTAGACACCCCGAAGCCCACAAGAAGTACGGCGAAGGCCCACTTCAGGACGTGCAGCGGCAGGGCGATCTGGGCCAGCCCGACCAGCCCCGCCACGGCGGCGATGGAGGCGGCGTGGGCCAGGGCAATGGGCGGCAGGGCGCGCAGGACGGCCAGGCGGCGGCGCTCCTGGAAGCCCAGCGAGACGGCGAACAGCCAGCCCATGCCGGGGTTCAGGCCGTGATAGGCCCCCAGCAGGGCGAGTGTGATCCAGGGCCAGGCTGCGGCGTGGTTGTGCATAATATCGCTTAAAGAAGGCCCCCGGCCCTCAATAATGGGGGAGTCAGAGGGGATACGCCCGTAGGGGCGCGATCAATCGCGCCCCCCTCTCCTGCTCCCCCATTATTGGGGGCTGGGGGGCTTTTACGGATAGCAGTACGAGTCCGACGACGCATCGCCGCCTTCGAGCCGGACCTGATGCGGGCGCTCGCCCTGGAACGTCAGGAAGAAGTTCGGGTCGGGCGTGATGCCGCCACCCGGCGTGACATCCAGCTTTGTCAGCCAGCCGTCCAAGCCTTCCGGGTAAAACTGCGTGTCCCAACTGGAATACAGCGAGTTGGTCAGGTACACCCGCTTGCCGTCGCGGCTGAGTTCCACCATCTGCGGGCCGCCGTTCAGCGGACCGGCCTGCGGGTGCGCCGCCCGCTCCACAATGCCGCCCAGACGCACGGAGCCGATCTTTTTGGGCGCGAACGGGTCGGACACGTCAAATTCCAACAGCTCGCCCGTGCCCCAGGCAGAGACATACAGCCGCTGGTCGTCCAGGCTCAGGGCGATGTCCGTCACCAGGGGCGGGACGGCCCCGAACGGCTTGAGCGCGGGCGGCAGCTTGTCCACATCCGCCGGCTCGGCGGGATCTCGATGGTCTTGCGGATGCCCCACGAGTTCTTTTCCCGGTGCCACGTCCAGACCGACGCCGACAAGTCTTTCAAGGAGACGACCACGCCGACGAAGCCGTAGGGCTTGGTCGGGTCATGGGCGGGGCGCAGTTCCAGTACCATCTGCTGCTCCGCGCCCAAATCCAGGGCCTCTAAGTGCTTCCGGCGGCGCAGGTCCCACAGGTGGACGTGGTGGCCGTACTTCCCGCCCAGCAGCAGGTCGGGGTTGACCCTGTGTTCCACCATGTTCGGCGTGCCCCACTCGCTCGTGATCAGCGTGTCGTAGCCCAGGTGCCACCAGAAGTCATAGGCGAGGTACTGCGGCCCGCGCTCGATTTCCCAGCGCCCTTGCACGTCGAACGATTCACAATCCAGCAGGAAGATGCCGCCCGGCCCGTCCCCATGGACGTCGCCCAGCGCGCTGACGTAGATGGCGTCCGGCCCGCAGTGGAACGTGTGCGGGCGGGAATAGCCGGTCTTGTTGGCGATCTCCTCGGCCTCGATGATCTTGACGATCTTCGGATTGCGCGGGTTCGGCTTGGTGTCGTAAATGTAGATGCGCGACGAGCGCAGGCCCGGCACCAGCAGGTAGCGCCGCTCGATGTGCGGGTGCGGTGCGTAGGGACACAGCGCGGCGGAGCAGGCGTTCCAGTTGAAGTGGTGGAACTCGTCGCCGGTGTTGGGCGACTCGGCGCGACCGACCACCTGGGCATAAGTCGGCGAGGCGGGGTCGGTGTCCACGACGACAAGGGCGTCGTGCCGCCCGTCTTCGGCGTGGTTCGGGTTCAGCGTGACAACATACGCCAGCGTCTCGGCGGGGGCCTGTCCCGCCAGCCGGGGGGACGGGTAGAACGAGGGATCGGGTTTCCAGAGCGCCATGACAGCACCTTCCTGTGTTTGTATTGTAGCCTTGCCGTCATTATAGTGCCTCCCGCCGCCGTTGTCAACGAGGCGACGTTCAGGAACAGGGCAATCGCCTATGGGGCGATTGCCTGAAAACCCCGGCACTGAAGAACGGTTCCGTAAAGCAGTCCTCAGTCGCGTAGCGGCTTTCACACTGAGTAGATCGGCACTTCCAGTGCCGGGACCTCTTTCTCACGATTGCCCGCGCGGGGAGGTACACTAAGGGCGGAGGAAACCAATGAGCGTCATGATGCGCGGGGGGCCTTCCGGCCCAAAGAATGGGGAAAAGAAGCCGCTGAAGCCCGAAACGGTCCGGCGCATCGTGGCTACGTTCGTGCCGTACCGGGCGACGGTCGCCGGAATCGCGGTCGCCGTCCTCCTCGCCGCCGCGCTGGGTCTGTGGCCGCCCTTTCTGCTGCGGGCGATCATCAACCAGGGCCTAATAGACCGTAATATGGCGCTCGTCACACGCGACACGGCCCTGACTTTGGGCGCGACGCTGCTGGCGACCGGCCTGTCGCTGCTGTACGGATACTGGAGCGTTCAGGTGGGCCAGCGCATCATGCGTGACCTGCGGAACCGGCTGTACGACCACCTCCAGGGCATGGCCCTGAAATTCTTCGCGGACACTCGGACGGGCGAGATCCAGTCGCGGCTCGCCAACGATGTCGGCGGCGTCCAGTCCGTCCTGAGCGACACGGCGGCCAATGTCCTGTCCAACGTCACCACCGTCCTGTCCACGCTGGTCGTGATGTTCGTCATGGACTGGCGGCTGACCCTGCTCTCGGTCGGCATCCTGCCCCTCTTCGCCCTGCTCGGCCAGCGCGTCGGCGACTACGGGCGCGGCGTGCGCGGGGTCGTCCAGACCAACCTGGCGAGCCTGAGCGCGACCATGCAGGAGACGCTGTCCGTGTCCGGGGTGCTGCTGACCAAGACGAGCGGGCGGCAGGGGCTGACGCGGGCCAAGTTCGCCGAGGAGAACGAGGCGCTGACGGACGCGCAGGTGGGGCAGGCGATGCTCTTTCGGATGTTCTTCAGCCTGATCGGCCTGACGTTTTCGCTGACGCCCGTTCTGGTCTACTGGCTGGCCGCCGACCTGATCGTCGCCCACGGGGACACGCGCCTGAGCCTGGGCACCATCGTCGCCTTCACGACCTTGCAGGCGCGGCTCTTTTTCCCGCTGACGGGGCTTTTGAACGTCCAGGTGGAAGTCACCAGCGCCCTGGCCCTCTTCGACCGCATCTTCGAGTATTTAGACTTGAAACAGGACATCACGGACGCGCCCGACGCCCTCACGCTCCTGCCTTCTGAGATGCGCGGCGCGGTCGCTTTCGAGCATGTGATGTTCCGTTATAATGAAGACCAGCCGGCGCCCACGCTCGACGACATCACGTTCGAGGCTGCGCCCGGCCAGCTCGTCGCCCTGGTCGGCCATTCGGGCGCGGGCAAGACGACGCTGACCTACCTCATCCCCCGCCTGTACGACGCCGACAGCGGCCGCGTCACGATTGACGGGCACGACATCAAAAAGATCAAACTGGAGTCGCTCGGCCAGGCGGTCGCCGTCGTGACCCAGGAAACATATCTGGTCCACGACACCATTAAGGCCAACCTGCGCTACGGCAACCCGGACGCCTCGGACGCCGAGCTGGTCGCCGCCGCCCAGGCCGCCGCCATCCACGACCACATCGCCGGCCTGCCCGACGGCTACGACACCGTCGTCGGCGAGCGCGGCTACAAGCTCTCCGGCGGCGAAAAGCAGCGCATCGCCATCGCGCGGGCCATCCTGAAAAATCCCCGCATCCTCATCCTCGACGAAGCCACCTCCGCGCTGGACACCCACTCCGAGCGGCTGATCCAGGCCGCCCTGACGCCGCTCATGGCGGGCCGGACCACCTTCGCCATCGCCCACCGCCTGTCCACGATCCTCGCTGCCGACCTGATTCTGGTGATGGAAGACGGGCGCATCGCCGAGCGCGGCACGCACACCACCCTGCTCCGCGCGAACGGCCCCTACGCCCGGCTGTACGCGGCGCAGTTCCGGGACGGGCAGGAAGACTACTCCGACGCACTGGCGGCCGGCATCGCCTGACCCGGCTTCCAGTCCGACCCGCCCAGGCCGCCGGAGTTGACGGTATTACTTAATCCTAATGCGCGTAAGACCGCTTGCTTTAGGATTTAGTCTTTAGCCATGGGGATATAAGCGCGTCGCCATTCTGAAGTCCCTGCTCCGCCAGGGCGATGGCGACATTTTCGGGCCTTACGTTTCCCTGCAAGTTTGGGTATACTAGTTTAGAGCCGAATTACACTCTAAATAATGCGGACACTGGAATATAAACTCATCACGGATGCCAAGCAACGCCTCCTCATCGGCGAAGCCCTCCGCACGTCCCAGTTCATCCGAAACAAGGCCCTGCGCCTCTGGTTTGACGACCGCCGAAACAAAGCCTTCGACCTCAACAGGTACTGCGCCGTCCTTGCCAAAGAGTTCCCGTTCGCCAGTGCCCTCAACTCTCAGGCTCGCCAGGCCGCTGCGGAACGTGCGGCCTATGCCATCGCACGCTACACCAGGCCCGACGGCGCAGGCAAGAGGCTGGTAAAGCCTAAGTTCCAGAAAGACAACCGCTCGGTCGAGTACAAGGCGACAGGCTGGAAACTCTCCCAGGATCGCAGGCAGATCACGTTCAAGGACGGCATCGGCATCGGCACCATGAAGATGATGGGGACAAAAAGTCTTCACCAGGACTTGTGTGCCTACGACCTCGCGCTCATCAAACGGGTCCGAATCCTCCGAAGGGCGGACGGGGACTATGCCCAGTTCTGCCTCGCCGTTGACCGAAAAGAGTCCCTGAAAGAGTCCCTGGAGCCGACGGGCCGAACGCTTGGCCTGGACATGGGCCTCGCCAAGTTCTATACGAAGTAATGCCCTCCGGGGCATACACCGACAGCGACGGCCGCGCCGTGGACTGTCCCAAGTTTCTCCGCAAGGCAGAACAGAAGATCAGGCGGGCGCAGCGCAGGCACTCCCGCAAGGTCAAAGGCTCAAGCAACCGCCGAAAGTCCAAGACCATTCTTGGGCGCAGGCACCTGAAGGTACAAAGGCAGCGTAAAGATTTTGCCGTGAAACTGGCAAGATGCGTAGTCAGGTCCAGCGACCTGGTGGCCCTAGAAGACCTTCAGGTGCGGAACATGATCAAAAATCACTGCCTGGCGAAGTCCATTGCGGACGCTTCGTGGGGGATATTTTCCCACTGGCTCTCGTACTATGGCTCGGTGTTCGGCAGGCCCGTGGTCAAGGTCCCGCCGCAGTATACGTCCCAGGACTGTTCTTCTTGCGGGCGTCGGGTTCAGAAGTCTCTGTCGGAGCGCACCCACGCCTGCCAGTGCGGGTGTTCAGTGCGCTACGGAGGCACGACTAGCACCGTCCTGGACAGGGACCACAATGCGGCCAGGAACATCCTTCGGCTGGGGCTGGAACAGACATCGTACTCGGGGGCACCGAGGAACGAGGAAGGTTCGCCTTCCGAAACGCCTGTGGAGAGTGAACCTCTGCCCCCTGCTCAATAAAAACTCTTGAGCAGGGAAGTAAGTCCGCTCGCGGAAGCAGGAAGCCCCAGGCTTTAGCCTTGGGGAGTTGTCACTGCGACATATTGATACCAGCAGCCCAGTCTCTTTATAGAGAAATTTTGGGCGTCTCAAACTTGTAAGCAGATGTGCCTGCGTGCTTCTGAGAGGCCCTTATAACTCATCACGCGGCGCAAAGGAAAAGCCCGACCCCCTGTTCGTCAGGAGGCCGGGCTTCACGCTATCTCGGATGGTGCGGTGACAATTCCCCATGCCTAAAGGCAGGGGCTTCTACGGTCTTACACCGAATCTGTGTTGCCCCACAGATATTTAACTCTTCAGCAAGGGATTAATACTTTCTCGGCCCTTGTGGACGGCGACTCTGATGACAGATAATCTTTAACAATTGGCACAGGCATTAGAACTCCAGACCAACTGCGTGTCCCTCTTCAGGTTCTTAACGCGACTACGAAAGCGTCGAAGGTAAAAACCAGTGTGTTACCACGTTGAGGAGCAGCCGTTTTCGCATTTGCTTTCTACTGTGCGAATCTGTATTTGTATGGCTGGATTATACCCGAAAGCAAGCAATATCATGCCCTCAGAATGGCATGGAGCCTTATATCCCCATCCCTAAAGACTAAATCCTAAAGGCAGGCGCCTTACGGCTCTTATGATAAGAGAAAGGGCGCGGCAAGCGGCGCTCCTACGATTTGCGTCGCCGCCACAGCAGCGCCGCGCCCACGGCCAGCAGGAGCAGGGCGAGGGGGAGGAGGAGGCGGCGCTTGGCCGTGCGTTCGGCGACGGCGGCGGGGGGGAGGTCCTGGGCCTCCTGGGCGCCGGGGGCGTCTTCGGGGATGAGCACCTGGACGGCGTGGGGGACGATCTCGACGGTCAGCTCGCGGGTCCGGCCCGCGTCTTCGCCGTCGAACTCGATGGGCTGGGGGCGGCGGGGGCGGACGGTGACTTTCCGGGCCTGGTAGACTTCCAGCGAACGGTCCTGGTGCGCGCGGCCCAGCAGGGCGTTCCCCACCAGACTCGCCCAGTGGCCCAGGGTGGCGGCTTTCAGGATGCCGACGTCCAGCAGGCCGTCGTTGGGCGAAGCCGTCGGCATGGCGTCTATGCCGCCGGTGATCTTGCCCATGTTGGCGATCAGGACAGACTTAACGCGGCGCTGGAAGGGCCGCTTGTCGTCCAGCGTGATCTCCACGCGGGCGCGGCGGCGCGGCAGGTTCTTGAGGGCGGCCCAGAAATAGGCCAGCTTGCCCAGCTTGTCCTTCGCCTCGCGGTCGGCGTCGGCGATCATCTGGGCGTCCATGCCCAGCCCGCCCATGATGGCGAAGTAGCGCCCGTCGCCGGTGCGGGCGAGGTCGAGGGCATACTTGTGGCCGCCCAGGGCGACGTCCACGGCGTCCGGGACGACCGTGGGGATGCCGAGGTTGATGGACAGCAGGTTGCCGGTTCCGGCGGGGAAAACGGCGATGGGGGTATCCTTGCCGACCAGGGCGGACATGGCCTCCATGACCGTGCCGTCGCCGCCGGAGACGGCCAGCAGGTCCGCGCCCTGCGCCAGCGCTTCCTCGGCGCACGCTTTCGCCCCCTGTTCCCGCGTGGTGGCGATGAACTGGCAGGTGTAGCCGTGCGCGGCGAGGGCGTCGGAGATGATCTTTTTGCGCTCCTCCGGGTCGCTTTTGCCCGAAACGGGGTTAAAGATCACATAAACGGATTTCTGGTCCGCCGGGGGAGCCGCCGGCGCTTCGGTGTTGGGAATGAATTCAGTTTGGGTCATGGCGACTGCACTATACCCGAAATCGAGGAAATCAACCGAAAAGATGCCGAGAAGATCAGGCCGCCCGCGCGAGCCGCTGCCGATCTGACGCGCGATAGGTGTCTTTGAGGACGGCGATGCAGGCTGGGTCCAGCGCTTCCCGATCCAGGATGGCGAAGACTTTGTCCAGGGGCAGCGCCTCGCGGTAAGGGCGCTCGGCGGAAAGGGCGTCGAAGACATCGGCGACGGCGAGGACGCGCATGTCCAGGTCCAGGTCGTCCGCATCCAGCCCCCGGAAGTAGCCTCGGCCGTCCAGCCGCTCGTGGTGAGCGCCGGCGATCTCGGTCAGCCGCTCGAAGCCGGTGACCCGGCTCAGGATCTGCTGCGTGTAGTAGGGGTGGCGGCGGATGCAGGCCCATTCCTCCTCGGTGAGCTTGCCGTTTTTGTCCAGAATCGTGTTTGGGACGGCCAGCTTGCCGATGTCGTGCAGCAGGGCGGCCCGCCGCAGAGTCGTCCGGCGCGGCCCCGTGATGCCCAGGCCGCCGGCGATCTCCAGCGTGACCTCGCAGACGCGGGACGAATGCTCGCCGGTGAAGTGGGATTTGGCGTCCACGATCTGCGCGAAGGCGTCACAGACCGAATCGAGCCGTTCTTCCGTCGCCGGCTGGATGGCCGCCTCGATGTCCAGGCCGAGCAGCGTCGCGTGGGGCGTGGCGCGGACGGACTGCCAAAAGGCATCGTCCTGGCGAAACGAATGGGCCACGCGGACCAGTTCGGGGTCGAACCAGCGCCCCGACCGGGCGCGCAGCATCTCGTAGGCGGGGCCCAGGCCGAACGTCGTGCTGAACACTTCGAGCGTCTGGGCGAGGCAGGCGATCCGGGCCAGGATGGGAATTTGATCCCCTTTGAGGTGGTGGGGCGCACCTCTGCCGTCCCAATGCTCGTCCAGAAACCGGATGCACTCCGCCGCCTCGTCCCCCAGTCCCAGCGAGAGAGCGATCTCCGCCCCGCGCGCGCAGCGGGACTGCATCAGATCATCGGCGATGTTCCCCATCCCGGCGATCTTGAGCATCTGCCGGGCGCGGGCGAGCAGGCTGCCCTCCGGCAGCGCGTGCGCGGCGGCGTACTGGACGGCCTCGACGATGCTGCTCCAGTCCACGATTTTGGCGGCGTACTTGGCCTGGATGTCGTCGCCGCCGTAGATCTCGAACATGCGGGCGGCGTTGCTGGAGCACCCGGAGTCTTTCAGCAGGAGCGCATGATAGAGGCTGTTCATGGCATCGTCCTCCAGCCGCAAAGCCGCCCCGATGCGCATCCCAAGAAGGCAGGCGCGTTCCGTGTGGCCCGGCGTCTGCCCGCTGGTCAAGTCGAGGGCGTAGGAAAGGGACGAGAGGATGTCCGCCAAAGACAGCGTCTCCGGCGGCGGGGCGTCGTCCTCCAAAGGCAGCAGGTAATTCGTCCGCATGGGTTCTCCTGCCATTATCGGCACACGCGAGGAAGTGTGACACCGGCTTTCTACCGGGCTTCGCGAACCCGGCGAACTCTTGGGTATACTGTGCCTGAACGATTTCGGCAGGCAGGAGATTAGGACATCATGGCGCTGCGTTTGTGTATCCATAGCATTAACAGCGACCAAGTAGCAAGTGGGAAAGCGGAGCGGGCCGCGATGCAGGGAGACGCAGCGGCAGAAGTCCGGCCCGCGACGGACACAGGCCGCAGCAAGCCCGTCCGCTGGCCCTACGTCATCGCCGTCGCCCTGCCGCTCATCGTGCTGAACTGCGGCTGGATCGCCAACTCGGAGATGAAGACCTACGTCACCGAGCTGACCATCTCCACTCTGTTTCTGGGCGTGACGTTTTTGCTGTTCGTCGTGACCCTGCTGAACCTCCTGGTCTCCCGTCTGGCCGGTGGGCGGGCCGCTATGTCCCAGCCGGAGATGATGGCGCTGTACTCGATGCTCTCGATGTCCAGCGTCGTAGCAGGCGTCGGGCACTTGGGCTTCCTGCTGCCCTTCCTCGCCAATCCCTTCTACTATCAGACGACGGCGAACGGCTGGTCGTCCTTCTGGCACCTGCTGCCGCCGTACATCGGCCCGCGCGACCCGGAAATCCTGCGCGGCTTCTTCCTGGGCCACTCGACCGCCCTGGACGCCCGCGTTTTGTCGGCCTGGGCGTATCCGCTGGCCGTCTGGAGCGTCTTTTTTCTGGTCCTGCTTTGGACGACCTTATGCCTCGCCGCCATCCTGCGCCGCCGCTGGGAAGACGAGGAACACCTGCCGTTCCCCGTCGTCGCCCTGCCGCTGGAAATGACGCGCGAGGGCGCTCCGCTGTACCGCCAGCCACTGCTCTGGGGCGGCTTCGCTATCCCGCTCGTCCTGCACTCGCTCAACTCCCTGCAAAGCATCATCCCGACCCTGCCCACGATGAAGATGAACAGCGTCCACGACCTGATCCCCGACGGCGGCCTCCAGTATCCTCTGACCGGCGCGGGGACTCTGTTCTATCAACTGCACCCGTCCGGCGTCGGCTTCGGGTTTTTGATCAACACCGACGTCTCGTTCTCGCTGTGGTTCTTCTACCTCGCCAAGAAGGCCCTGGACATCTGGGCCGCGTCCCGAAACTGGCGCGACGCGGCGACGGGCTGGTCCGTGGACGCCAACGGGCAGTTCCCGTACTTCAGCTACCAGGGGTGGGGGGCATGGCTGGCCCTGAGCCTGGCCGCGCTGTGGACCGGGCGCAGCTACTTCCGGCGCTATTTTGTCCGTGCCTTTCGGGGTGACCGGCAAGGCATAGACCGTGATGAGCCGATGAGCGCCCGGCTGGCCGTCTTCGGCTTCCTTGCGGGATTTCTTGCCCTGTGCGCCTTCGTCTGGTCGTCCGGCGGCTCGTGGTGGCTGCCGGTCGCGTTTCTAGCCGTTTACCTCCTGATCATGGTGACGCTGTCCCGCGTCCGGGCCGAGACCGCCGTGCTGTCCAGCGAGCTGGTCTGGATCAACCCGCAGAGCATGATTTCCGTTCTGACGGGGACCAGCGCGCTTTCCAAGATAGACCTGGCCCATACCAGCATGTTGTCCTGGTTCAACGGCGACTACCGGGCGGCGGCGATGCCGCACCAACTGGAAGCGTTCGTCGGGCTGCGGCGCGCGGGCGGACGCCTCAGCCCTCTCGTCTCCGCTCTCATGCTGGCCGCCGCCGTGGGCATCGTGGCCGCCCTGCTGTGGGACTTGCAGCTTTACTACGTCAACGGCGCGGCGGGCGGCAACGTCAACTCCTGGCGCATTTCCAAAGGGTCGGAGCCGTGGTCCAACTTGCAGAACGCGCTGCACGACCCGAAGGCGGCGAATGGGACCGCGCCCGGCGCCATGCTGGCCGGGGCGGCGATGGTCTTCCTGCTCACCGCCCTGCGCACCCGGTTCGTCGGCTTCCCCCTGCACCCTGCCGCCTACGCGCTGAACATGAGCTTCGCCAACGACTTCTTCTGGTGCGACCTGTTCGTCGCCTGGCTCGTCAAGTCGTGCATCCTGCGCTACGGCGGCATCAAGCTGTACCGCCAGAGCCTGCCGTTCTTCCTGGGCCTGATTCTGGGCGACTACGTCACCGGCTCCGTCTGGAGCCTCATCGGAACCTTCTTCCATCTTAGCCTGTTTCGGACGTTCGCGACGTGAGAGGTGACAACTCCCGTCCATAAATGGCCGGGCTTCTGAGGTGCGCCCACGGGGGCGCAAGCCTGTTCAGCCGTTTCATTCACGAAGGGCTACTCTGGATTTTCACCATAGCCGTGTTATCCCACGGCAAATTGCTTTGGATTTAGTCTTTGGATTTAGTCTTTGGATTTAGTCTTTGGATTTAGTCTTTTGTTTCTCGATATGACTGTTTCTATTATGACTGTTTCTATTATGACTGTTTCTATTATGACTGTTTCTATTATGACTGTTTCTATTATGACTGTTTCTATTATGACTGTTTCTATTATGACTGTTTCTATTATGACT
>JAABUJ010000455.1_pt1 | contig 81152 bp, 112 predicted proteins | sample 5559131 | NCBI WGS metagenome assembly JAABUJ01 (sample SAMN10711875, study PRJNA513366) | rock metagenome | isolation source: Antarctica rocks | place: Antarctica: Victoria Land, Mt New Zealand nord | collected 2016-01-07 | reverse complement strand
TTTTGCCACCTCCTGGTCTTTTGAGGCATCGGAAGAGTGCGCCACCACCACAGAGGTGTTTCTTGACTTCATAAGGACCAGACTGGCCCAAGATGCCATGCGATTGCGTCTGCCAATTTTGCATCCCGAGTGTGCAACCCTGCGCAGTGGTGTCACAGGAATTAGGCTAGTGGTGATGCAGGCTATATTGCAGGGCGCCAGCGGGCCCGCCCGGGCTCTGATGTGCGTCAGCTGCGCATGCACATCGGGACCTGCGCCCCAGGAAGGGCCCGGGCGGCTTCTGGTGTCCTCATAGGTTCCATCAAGACCAGCACAAGTACTTACCACAGGGCGCTGCTGCCACACACTGCAGCAGGCCTGTGCACGCCTCCTGTGATGCGCATCGGCTTGCTGGGCCCCGAGCGGCCCGTGCACAGTGGATCAGTGGCCGCAAACGAGCTCAGGTGACTTCTGACAGACCACAGTGGGCCGGGCAGGCCCTGGAGCGTGGCCATGGTGTGGCCCATCAATCGATTTCAGTGATGGGCTAGGCTCCCGCCTCCTCCCGCCACCAAAAGCAGCTTGGACGTCTAACAACGGCCTCCCAAGTGTGAAATTGGCTGCGGAGCGGCAAACGGGGCTGAAATCGGCGATGTCGCGCTCAACTGTGGTTCTCAATAACCCCCCTCTATAAGCGGCGGACCGCCAGGCTTGCCCTGTGATGCCCCTTTCGATGTCTACAGTGTACCTCCACTGGAGGTACACTGGACTGCTCACAAACACGGTCCTGGGACTGTAGCAGCCCAGCGGCCAAGTGCACAGCGGTAATCTGGGCAGCACCTGGGCCCAAGTTGGCTGCTACTCTGTCGGAATGCCAGCTTATTACATCACGTGTTGTGTTGCAGAGCGCCCGTGTCAACCTTCGCTTGGATAAAGTCTGGTTCTGCTAACTTGAACGGGACTTGCTGGCAATCTTCAACTTTGCGCAGATGGAGTTTGAGACAGGTGCGCATACACTGCTAGCAAGGTGCGGCCCTGAAGCTGTGTCGTACCTCCTCGTTGCTCAGTGTATGCTGTGCATACAGTTGATGACTCGTTGGCATGCACTCGTAATAAGGTTGTGCAGCTTATGGGTGGGTGCCTGGTGTGGGCTGTGCGCATCTTGACTGCCGGTTCTAAGAACAGTGAATTCACTCCGCAGTTGCACAAGAAAAGCAGTTATATCCGTGTGCACATTGGCTTGCACGAAGACTGCGCACACAGTTGAGGAGTTGCAGGTCAGGCCTCCTGTACAAGCTGCAGGGACCCGGACGCCACGCTGCAGCACTGGCCGCGCAGGGAGATGGCCGCCCGTCCGGCAGGCAGCACCCAGCAGCCGCGCTCCACACCGGGCCATGCTCCAGCTGCTGACGGCGCTGGCCGCGGTGGCTGCCTGCCTCGCTGCCACCGAATGCCAGCGCTCAGCCCTTGCAGCTTTGCTGCGGGCGCTCGCTGCCGTGATCAGCGCCTGCAAAGGCGCGTGTGCAGCTGTGCCCCACCTGACAGCTTCACCACACTGCAGGCTGTGAGCGAGCGCCTACCCAGCCTGTGTGCGCGCGCAGTCAAGCCGTGGCCTCTCTTCCCAACAACAGCAGACGCTAGGACGCTGGCTGCGACCGAGCGCCACAGCATCCAGCTGCAAGGAGAGCTTGCGCGCGGCGTGCATAGCAAAGTACATTTGGGTGAGCCCGACATGCCTGAGCTCTGTCCTGTGGCACAAGCTTGACGTGCCTTCCGCCAGCTGCACCCGACGCTCCCAGGGACCTCACACCCTGTGTTTTTATTCGCGCAGGGCTCTGCTGCGGCCTGGTATATGCTATGGTGTGGCTGGTGGTGTGGCTTGATGGGCTCCCGACGGTTTATAACAGGGAAGTGATCGCGTCCGAGGGCACGCCGTCCATCCTCTGCCATCCCAGCATAATGTGCCCGGCGGGCGCTCTTGCTTCCCTGTCCGCACCAAGCTCTCTTCGTCCGCAGACCACAGCCTCCTCAGCGGATGCCATGATGCGCCCTTTGTACTATGAGCCGTCACTGTTGTTTGTGTTGCATTAGCGCTGCCGTGATCCACACAGCGCACCTGTGCATGGTACTTGCATATGAGCCGAGGGCTAGGCCAACCTCACGTCTTCTTTTTGTGCAACAGCCTGCGCTTGTGGTGTGGCAGGCTCCAGGCTGCCGCCAAGGCAGGCAATGCAGGCAATGCTTCCAGCGTCATGGGCACGCATGCAAGCAGCCTGGCAGTCGCAGGGCAGCAGGAGTGTCTGCTACCATTTCGGCTGATGGGTTGCTGCGCTGCAGGTGCTTGTCCACGCCGTGTTCATCGACCATGAGTACGATGGCGCTGCGCTGCCGCATGTGGCCTTCTCGCTTATGTCTCATGATGGCAAGACACAGGTGCAGCCCTTCTGCAAGGCCGGAGCCTGCACGACACCCGCACAGGCGCACAATGGTGCCAGCGTATTGTGTGCGCTGGGCAGCTCCGCGCTAGCTCCTTTGCGCCATGCCTTGGCTCAGCTGAGGTGCTTGGGGGCTGCGCGAGCGAGCCGCCTTGAAGGGATCGGGTGCATGCCCAAGGGGCGCTGCGAAGCGACCTGTATTGCCAGACTTGTTTGTTTTTCAACGAGCTCGAGCCAGGAGTGTAGGCTGGTTGTCCTGGGCACCCACAACGCCCACCGGCTGCCCAAACAGTGGCGTGAACGTGGCCGCTGCGCAGAGCGTGCAACGAGGGCACTCAGGGGTGCACCCGCGGCTTTAGCGGCGGTGTCTGCAGCTGGCATGCTGTTCTAGCCGGTGTGGCAGGCGCCTATCAGGAGATCGAGGAAGAGCGTTAAGCGTAGCTGCCAGCCTCCCCCTCGCGGTCATCTATACAACCGCGGCCACCATTGGGATGGACCTGCATGATCGATTGCAGCTGTCACTGCCTCACACTCGGCTGGACCTTTGCAGGCTGGCGCGGCCCCAGCCACGCGTCCGACGGCAAGCCGCCTGAGGTCTTCGCGCCGCCACGCGCGTACGGCTTTGTCAATGCTGTTGCGAGGCGGCGCGGCCCTCCCACCATCAGCGCCGCGCTCAGGGCTGTCAAGTGGACATCGCACTTGCACGTTCCTTGCTGCGCTGCGGTCAACGCCGTAGCGTGCTGGTTGGTGTTACATGCAGGTAAAAGACCCGCACTTCTGGCACTGCCATTCTCTGCCCAGGCTGCATGAAACCAGTGCAAGAGAGGACGCAGAGTGGCGTGGCGCGACGGGCTGACGCCGAGGCTGGGCAGGTGCACGGGGACCTTGCGTCAAGCAACGTGCTGCTCATCCGGAGGGGTGCCCGTGGCGTGTGCGGGAATGCTGAGAATGGGGCGGCTGCGAGCGAAGGCGCGCCTCCTGCAGCGAGCAGGGCCTAGCACGCAGCGGTTTGCTGTTCCGTGCCTCCTGGGCTACCTCAGTGCTGCGGCATGGAGTCTATGCACAGAGCTTGCGCGTAGCTTTGCCACCCGCAGCCATTATGCAGTGGGGATGAAACTCATACGTTGATGTGTGATCCAACCACCGCTGCCTCGGCGCCTGCTGCCTGCCAGCAGCACGCAGCCCTGCGGGGGCCCGGACCCTTGCCTGAAGATGCGCGGGCGGCTGGCGCACCCCCGGGGCCAGGGGGGCGCGAGCCCTGTCGCGCGGCCATGCGCCGACCGCCAGCCGCCTCTGCTCAGGTGGCGGACTTCGGGTGCTCGCACAGAGGCGCACTCGCGACCGCCACCGTCAAGCCAGGGCGGCGCGGCGCGTTCGCCTACCAGGCGCCCGAGGTGCTGGCGCACGGCATGCTCAGCCCCGCTGCCAATTGCTACGCGTTCGGCGTGCTGCCGTGCGAGATGCTGACGGGCGCAGGCGCGCCCTGGCTGCCCGGGGTTGTGCGACGGAGTGCGACACGCTTAGGCATTCATTTGTCTGGTGCCAAGCACACAACCCTGATGGCCTGACGCCGTCTCCGCACTGTTGAGCGCCAGATGTTCAAAGGTTACAGCTCCATGCTTGGGTGGAGGGCCGCGGCGCAGTCACCTGGCTGCTGGCAGCTGCGGCTGGGGTCCTTGGCTGGCGCCATAAGCCGGTCAAAGGCGCGTGCGCACGGGGCTAGTTCATGTCTGGGCTGGCGGCGACACTGCATGCCCTGCTGTGGCTTCTGGCGAGTTCTACCGCATTGACGCGCTCTCGCTGCCAGTTGCCTGCAGTGTATACACAGCTGGAACCTAGAATGTGCGATAAGGAGACATTGGCTGATGCCAGCAAGCAGACAGGGCGCAGGTAAGATGTGTCTTGCGCGGCGGGGCGCGCCGCAGGTGCCGTACGCGGGCCTGAGCGAGGGCGGCGCGCGGCTGCGCAAGCTGCTGGTAGGGGCAGGCCTGCCTCTGCCGCTGCCTGTCGGGAGTCCGCCGGCGCTGGCCGCGTGCTGCTGGCGGCGTGCCTGGCGGACGAGCGCGCGCAGCGCCCAGCCGCGAGCACGATCGTGGCCGAGCTACGTGCGGCGCTGGGAGCCACCTGGGTGGCGTCCTGCTGTGGGCGCGGCCCGCCTTCTGCTACGCGCCCTCAGTCTGCGTGCATACTCTGTTGTCATGGCAGTGTGGCCTGGGCGAAGCTTGCAGGACAGGTGACCCATGTGTGCGCAACGCACACATGCTGCTGTCGCCTGGAGGCGCCAAGATATTTAATATGAGCGATGCGTATGAGATAAAAGTGGCGAAGTCACCACGCCGTGCATGCAGTGCGATTGGCGTCTACAACCGTGAACGAGCCAGCCACTATACGCACATGTACTCTGAGAAGACTGCAGGGTGTGGTCACATGGCTTGTGCTCTCAGGCTGTCCTGCAACCCTGCTCTGCTTCTGATGTCTGGCAGGCGCATTTGGTGTTTTCTGCATCTCCTTGCATCGCTTTTGGGGCGCTGCTGGCCGTTGGTGGTGGTCTGGTCCAGGTCACGCGCCAGCACGCTTGTATGCGCAGGCTCTTCGTGGCCATGGACATGCTGTATGCATTGCTTTGCCTGTTGCCTCATGTCCCAAAGGCTTGATTGTGTAGCACAAATGCAGCAACCCGCTGGTCGCCTTTGGCCTATGGCTTTGCTGTGTGCAACCCTGTCAGGCGGCTCAGTGCGTAGCTTATGGGTTGAGCAAGAAGTGGACCACCCATCTATATAGGTTGTTGTTGCTGGAGGGTCCCGGTCTGGCCGGGACTGAGCAATGAGGCTGAATAAGCCTTTGTCAGAGCAGCGGCGGCATGGTTGCATGCCGCCGACCTGTACAGTGCGCTCCAGCCACATCTGTTGAGCAGGCTGCCGCAATATCCTGAGTTAATATAGGGGCGTGAGTGCGTGCCGGCCAGTGCACCACCTGTGAGAACAAGCGGCCATGCCATCATATCGTTGCATTGACGCGTACACAGCATAAGCGCTCATAGCCCGCTCATAGCCTGCACCACGCTCACTTGCCCTGTCGCCTGCCATCATGACACGGAGATAGTGAACCCTTCACAGCCACCCCGCGCACTGCACCACAGCCCCTACAGCACCCTGCTGCTAGCGTTTTATTCAATCACAAATCCGAAATAGCGCCTGAGAGGCCCATCAGGCACATGGCACAAGGCAGCAAGTATAATTGCACGCAGTCTACTCTTGGCATCTTAGGGCCTGCATGTACATGCGTGTTGGCACGTGAGCGCTCCAAAGCTCGTCACCAGTCAGCAGCCAGAAGCATATCATACCGTCTAAAACTGGAAATGGCATAAAGCGCAACGGCAGTGCGCCGGCCATCAGGAGCACGGCAGCACTTGCACAGGACAACCCAAAGCAGAAGCTGATATCGTGAGCACAAATCACCACACTGTTCACGTACATGTGCACATGATGGCTGGCTCGTGCACAGCTTTACGCGCCAACCGCACTGCCGTAGCAGCACGGCATGGGGCTTCCACAGTTTTCCATACAGACACAAACACAGACTGTGCTCAACTTACGCGATATACCTTGGCGCCTCCAGCGACAGCAGCTTGCCTGGGCTGCGAGCTCGGACCAGGTAGCACGGCCATAGCGATGGGGTGCGCACGCAGATTGAGGCGCCTAGCAGAAGCCGGGCCGCGCCCTCAGCAGGTTGCCGCCCCAGGAGGCCCCCAGCGCCGTACGCAGGTCAGCCACAATCGCGCTCGCGACCGGCCGCTGCGCCGGCTCGACCGCCAGGCACGCCGCCAGCAGCGCGGCCAGCGCCGGCGGACACCTGACAGGCGGCGGCAGGCCCGCACCGTCCAGCAGCTTGCGCAGCCGCACATCGGCATCGCTCAGCCCCGCGAACGGCACCTGCGGCGCGCCCCGCGCATCACCATTAATGCCGTCCGCTTGCTTACACCAGCTTAACCTCATTCTGTGTGTTTGTGCGCCCCGGCTGCAAGCCAAAGCAGGCACTGCGCGCTCATGCGCCTCTGGACAACGTGTAGCAAGGGTGGCTGCGGGGCATGCAGTGGCGCCGCCAGCCCAGACACAACCAGCCACATGCGCATGCGCCTTTGAGGCGGCGCGGGCGTATCCTGACAGAGACCCCAGGGATCAGGCTGCCAGCAGCCTGGCTACACCGCAGCAACCTGCCGCATCTCAGCATCGAAGTACGAGGCTGCCCTCTCTGGCGCCGGTAGTCCTCTACATCTACCATTGGTGTTTGCGCCTGGCGCCAGCAGCATTCCAAGCCAGCCGCGCATGCGACCCGCAGCAGCCAGGGCGCGCCTGCGCCGTCAGCATCTCCCACAGCAGCACGCCGAACGCGTAGCAGTCGGCGGCAGGGCTGAGCACGCGCCGCGCCAGCACCTCCGGCGCCTGGTAGGCGAGCGCGCCGCGCACTGTCTCGACGGTGACGCTGGCAAGCACCGCTCGCTCTGTGCAGCCAAAGTCCGCCACCTGCGTGCAGAGGCGCGCGATTGGCGCACGGCTGCGCGACAGGGCTCGTGTGCCTCTGGGGCCGGTGCATGCGCCAGCTGCCGCCGGCGGGTCACCAGGCAAGGATCGCAGGGTTTCCAAAGCTGTGTGGTGCTGGCAGGCAGGAAGCGCTCACTCGCGGTGCTTAGATGCAGGGCTCCTACGCTTGCTTCATCCGTGCAGCGCACTCTCTCTGCGCGGCTGGGCATACCGCAGGGCGCGTCCAGCCAGAAGGCATGCATGCTCAGCAGGACATGTTGTCCTTCCACACCGCATGTCACGTGCGAACCTGGGGAACGGCGTGCGGGACGAGGTGTGCACAGAATGCATGCCGCAGCATCTCACACCCAGACTCTAGACCAGCCCAGGAGGCACGAAACAGCAAAGCGCTGCGTGCAAGGCCCTGCGCTCTGCAGTGGGCGCGCCTTGGCACGCAGCCGGCCCACGCCCAGCACCCCGCACGCGCCACGGGCGCCCCTCCGGGTAAGCAGCACGTTGCTGGACGCGAGATCGCCGTGCACCTGCCCCGCCCCCACAGCGTCAGCCCCTCGCGCCACGCCACTCTGCATCCTCTCTTACGCTGGAATCATGCAGCCCAAGCAGAGAGGACTGCAGTGCCGGAAGTATCTCACCTGCCTCTGACACCTATCAGCGCGCTACGGCATTGACCGCAGCGCAGCAACACGTTAATGCAGCCATCGCATTTTTCGCTCGACAGCCCAGAGCGCGGGGCAGGTGATTGAAGGGCCGGGGGCGGGCCAGGCGGCCCTGGCAACAGCACCCGGCGTCGCGGTCCTGCGCGGCCATGGCAGGCACGGGCGGGCACGCACCAGGCCGACCACAGAATCGTGCAGATACGCCAGCGCCCCAGCAACGTCCAGCGCGAGCGCCAGGAGCGGCAGCAGGCGCTGCCGGCGCGAGCGGCGTGTATGCAGCAGCCCGCGCTGCAGCGCGCGCTCAAGGGTGCCTGCGCTGGCTAGCAAGCGTCACAATGCAGCAGGGCTCAGGCTTGGTGCTCCGACTGCCGCGCCGACGCTCGCCTGCAGGCTGGCCATGCAGGCAGCCGTGGGAGCATGCATGCTCGCCTTGCACTCCTGTGCGCTCACCTGTGCTCACTACCCATACAAGTCACCCTGTGCCTGCGTCCCCGCCTGCGTCCATCGGTGCAGCACCGCCGGCCGTGGGGGCTGTGAGCGCGCACCGGCCTCGCAGAGCTCCATGACGATGATGGCCCGGTACATCATCTGGCAGTCCGACGGCGCCGCTGGGAGCGGGCTGGGCGCCCCAGTCGCCGCGGTGCTGCTGGCCCTCGAGCAGCAGCCGCTAGCCCGCGGGGGCGGGCCGGGAGCGCCTTCCTCGGGGCGCGCGCGCGCTGCTTCAGGCCACCAGCTGAGCTCATCGCGCCAGTCGTTCGCAGACTCTACCACGCCGTTGGGCATGTTGGTGGCGGACCCCGTCGGACGCCCCCAGTGCAGGGTGCCCCATGCAGCAGTCCCACAGGACACGGGTTTGACCCAGCCGCTGGCCAGCTTGAACGCCGCGCCGCATCCGCCGCGCCGCCACTCGGCGAGGTTCAGGAACCCGTACGCGCATGGCGGCGCGAAGACCTCCGGTGGCTTGCCGTCCGGACGCGTGGCCGGGGCCACGCCGCCCTGCAGAGGACACGCGAAGCGTGAGACAGCGCGGGCGATGAGCCCACTGCGGTGACGGCCGCGCTTGTCATGTAATCGTGCATGGAAGGCTGGCAGGGGCGCGCGGCGCACGGCGCTTGGCCTAATGCAGAGCGCTCCAGCCCTTGCCACGAGCCGTGCAGCTGCTCAAGCGTGAGCTGCGAGCCCCAATGCTTCACGCACATTCTGTATTCAACATCACTGCGCTTGCGCTCGAGGCGGCTGGTGCCGGCGCGGCAGTCGGTACTTGCCTGTGCCAAAAGAAAGGCAACACTCCGGCCAACTCAGCACCAGCCAGGAGCAGCTGAAGGCACTCTGCAGCACTACTCAAAGATGTACCAGACGCCCTTGAAAGCAGGCTTACGCAGCCTCAAAAGCAGGCCAGCTGGGGCAAGCTCATGGCCGCTCGCGCATGCTGCGCTCGTACAGGTTTGGCTTTGCAGCAGGGCTGCACCTTTTTCTCGTACGCAAAAGGGATTTTGGGGTAGCCGGTGTCGGAGAGTGCAGCGCCGTCGTACTCGTGATCGATGATCACGGCATGGGCGGCGACCTGCGCAGCAGCAGCTTATCAGAGTCCAGGGACTGTGCAGCTGCCAGGCTGCTTGCTTTGCCTGCCCGGTGTGCAGCCAGTGCGACGGCCTTGGTGATTGCTGCAGCACCTCGTGCATAAAAAGTCACGCAAGCGGACGCTCGCAATCGCACAAGGTGGAGGCTCGGCGTCGCCGACATCATGAGCCATGCAGCATGTCAGTGCTGCAAAGTTGTTGTGCAGGAGCTTGCAACTCGCTGCACAACAGGGCTGTGAGCAGTGAGCCCTGCTCGTTCGCAGTCTGAATATGAAGGAGGGAGGGCGCCTAAGGGCAGTGCGATTGGCCTGTGGCAAAGACAGCCTGACACTGAGGGAGGCTAGCCCACAGGAGGCGCACTATGCTGGGATGGTCGAGGATAGAGGGTGTGCCCTCCGAAGATAGCCAGCAGGCACGGGGGTCCTTCAAGCGCCCTTTAAGCCGAACCTCCTTGATGGCGTAGGCCTGGTTGCAGCAGCGTCCTGCCTTGGCAAGAAAGATTTCAAAATTTTTGCTTTGCAATCGATACATCCAGCAGCGCTTGTCGCGCAGGGCTCAGGCGCCAGGCCCAGAAAGCAGGACACAGCACAACAGACATGACGGGCTCACCCCGGTACACCGTGCCGTGTGCACCGCGCCCGATCTCCTCGTACACCTGGAAGCCGTGGCGCTCGGCCGCGGCCAGTGTCCCCTCGTCTGCTCCTGTCAAGGGGCGCGAGCGCCGCTTGCCTGCGCACACACAGCGTTCTGGCAGGTCAAGCAGCTGGCACAACGACCGTCAAAGCTGTCCGACACGCAACAGGGTGCAGTACCTTTGCAGGAGCGGAGCACGCCAGCGAGCACCTGCAGCGGGGCTGCAGCAAGCTGGGCGCCGCAAAGGGATGCAGCGAGGCAAGCGGCCGCCGCGGCCAGCGCTGTCAGCAGCACGAGCATTTTCTGGTAGCACGGCTCCTAGGTAGCTCCTGCGCGCGGCCGCAAGGGTGCCTCCTGCAGCCACCAGTCAGCTTATTCATAGCCCCGACGGCGTCCAGCACAGACACGTGAGCTCTCATGTTTGCTGCAAGGCTCCAACCACAGCTGCTTGCTACAAGCCTCAAGCTGGCACGTGCAGATCAAAGCACTACGAGAATCCGTGGCACCAACTGAGTGAAGCTAGTGGGCTCCTGTCGGACAGTAGTAGATGTGCAAGACATACCACTTAGCACTGTCCCACAAAGTGCACAGCCCGGCTCTGACCCTTCTGCACAACAGCCTGCCTCAAAGTGAGACATACCTTTGAGGGCTACCTAGCAGTCAGTGTGCAACAGCTGAGCTGGCTTCATCAGCCACCTCCAGCTGCGCACTGCTTAGAGTGCTCGCACGTCCTGAGCTGAAGAAATCAGCAGTGCGCTCTTTGTGCAAGGCAGGAACAATAGCGCGACGCTGGCGCTCTGCGGTGCGCTTTGCGACAGAGGCATGACAGCTTCTGGACGCCTCGCTTGGCCCGAGCTATCACCTACATAGCGGTGTGCGTTTGCCCGCAGAGCGAGCCCATGATGTGTCGCGAGCAGTCCATCAACCCATCAAAATTTCCAGCGAACTGGGAATGTTATTGGGGCCAAGGCCCAAATCTTGGGCCTTTGCCTTGCTGTTGCCTCGTGGCGTGGCGTTAGCAGTGCTAAGTCAGCACTGGGCGGTGACCAACCAGAACCTGCACAGCTGCGCATGGGCTGTAGCTCCAGGCTTTGCACGGGCACTGATACATATGGTTGTGTGCGAGGCAGGAAGCGTCTTGCTTTGCGCGCACAGGGGATCTGCTCCAACCTGCTCAGTCGCCTATGAGGACGGGACTTGGGTGGTCAGCGTAGCCCACTGCTGGGCAGACCGGCCCAGACAAGCCCCGTCAGCGACCGCCTTGGAGAAGCGGACGCGCGCGCCAGCCCTCAGGCGTGTGCTGCAGCCCACAGGTTATGACGCACAAGACACGTGGCCAAGCGCTGAGCCTGGCAAGCGCTCTGACAGCGTGGCGCGCACGGACTGGCAGCGTGCGGAAGGTACCCATAGGCGTACAAGGCCGCGCCGCGCATAAATTATAGCGCTCCAGCTCTTGCACGCAGCCGCGGCTGCTGCCTTGCCGTGAGGGAGCATGGGCAAGCTGTGCACCGTACCTGTCTTCCCACTTGGGCCTGTGGCGGTGCGCGGATGCACTGTGTTCTCAAGAGCTTTGCCCTCGCGCCACAGGCTGGCATGTAGCGTGCAAGCATCATGGCGCTGGGGGGCTTGGCTGGGACGCGCTGAGGGCGGAGAGGCACGCGTGTAGGGCCGGCCGACGGGCGGCCATCTGCAACGGCCCTGTTGAGCTGGCGGCCTGGGTGCTTGGAGGCCGGCACATGCGCACAGCTCGTCACGGCAACCCAGGAGAGCGTGGCAAACGTGCCAGCAGGGCTTGTCGGTTGTCCTTCCGGTGCGCGTGTCGCCAAGCCAGTGCCTATCCGGCAGCTTGGGTCAGCGCGGCACGCGTGTTCACCGCGTCATTTCGTTCCCCGCCGGACAAGCCGCGTGATAAAGAGGTGCAAGCTCATGTGCGGCGCGCGAGGGAGTTGCTCAGGTGCATGCTTGTTGGGCGGCTGGAGCTGGCACTGACGCGGCAGGCCGCTGCTTTGGCACAGGCTGCGCAGGTGGGCCTTAGTGCACCGCTGCGGCGCGGGACTCCCGGGCTCATCCTCACAGGCTCACGTCATCATAAGGTCAATAGGATGTACGATCCACAAAGTTCCGACACCAGGGTCGCAACCCCTAGGCAGGGCCTGCCTAGCCTCTTATAGTAGCCTTTCTCAGCGGCAGCCCACCGTTCAGCAGGCGATCCCTGCGGCCATGGACCTGCGCAGTGCGTTGTATCTCGCGGACGGTGTGTGCATTGCCGGGCGCCTCTTGATCGAGGCCTTGGCATGGCGCCTCGACTACTTAAACAGGAATGCCGCCTCGGCATCTATGTTCAAGACGAGGAGGGCGCTCCTGCAGATGGCCACCAACAAGCTCAGCCGTGCACTGGCACGCGCCAGAGCAAGCTCTGACTATGGCCAGCTGCTGGAGCCGCTGGAGGCGATCGTGCGCGAGTCACGGGTAAGCTATGTGCTGAGCCGTTAGGCTCAACTGTCCGTGCGCCTGTGTGTGTGGGTGCACGAGGTCTGTTGGGCCTTGCACTGCTGCTGACAATCTCTCGCGCGCCGCAGGAGCTGACAAGGCCGGGCGGCGGCCTGGACGAGGAGCGCGAGGAGGCGAAGGGATGGCGCCACTGGGTGGGGTCATTGCTGACGGGGCGGAGCCCGGACGCAATGATCAGGGACATGCAGCAGACCGTCAAGTCAGCCAGCGAGGCTCTGGCAGACGGGGTGGAGGGGTTGGAGGACTTTGCGGCAAGCCGCTCCTGAGCCCTGTGGACGCACGGTTCCTGCACGGTCGCTGCCCCGGGCGACCCGCTGGCCGACTGATCTGGACGCTGCTGCGCAGCTCCCGCCGCGCCTCCTGTGGGGACTGGCAGTGTGTGCGTTGGAACCTGTTCCTGTCCTGAACCGCGCCTCCTGTGGGGACTGGCAGTGTGTGCGTTGGAACTTGTTCCTGTCGTGAAATTACTGCTGGCGTTGGCTCTCTGACTTGCGAGCCTTGTAATGTTTTGCAGACGCGCTTTGAAACAGGCCAGAATCACTTCATACATGTCAGCCTGCCACAGGACGATCTCCCACATTGAGCTGTGGTCAGAATTGCGCTAGGTAGAAGCACTCAGCCTCGCAGCACACTCAAGTAGTAGGTGTCCCTCAAAGCGCCAGACCGCCAGCGTCGCAGCTCCTACAGCGCCACTCGCGCCGCCATGTACGGATACTGACATATGGCACCTTACACAGGGCCCCGCTTGTCAGCCTAGGAGCCATGCACGTGCAAGGCCCTTGCGCCAGCGCTGGCCAGCGCTGTCATATCTCCTCCTGGCCTCCCAGCCATTGTCAAGCAATGCACACAGCGCACCCTGCCCTCTGTCAAAGCTCACGAACGCTAGAACGCTAATATGAATTGCTCCAAAGCTAAAGTGAAAGGGGACATGGTCTTCTTTGGCACAGCAACCTCCAGCTGCGGCATTACTTGCGCATCATGTTGCGCAAAACTCCAGGCGGCGGACCGCCAGGCTTGCCCTGTGATGCCCCCTTCGATGTCTTCACAGGACTCACAATCAGGACTCACAAACACGGTCCTGGGACTGTAGCAGCCGAGCGGCCATGTGCACAGTGGTAATCCTGGCAGCACCTGGGCCCAAGCTGCTGCTCTGTCGGAGTGCCAGCTTATTCACATCACATGTGTTGCAGAGCGCCCGTGTCAACCTTTGCTTGGATGAAGTCTGGTTCTGCTGACTTTTGCATAACGGGACTTGCTGGCATATTTCAACTTTGCGCAGCTGGAGGTTGCTGCCGGAGCAACTGAGACTGGTGCGCGTCCACTGCTAGCAAGGTGCGGCCCTGGAGCTGTGTCGCACCTCCTTGGGGCTGAGTGTATGCTGTGCATACAGTTGATGACACGTTGGCACGCACTCGGATGTACCTTGTGCAGCTTGTGGGTGGGTGGGCTTGGCCTGGTGTGGGCTTTGCACACTTTTGACTGCCAGGTTCCAGGAACAGTGACTTCACTCCACACCTGCACAAGAAATGCACTTTCACTCGCTGTGCAAGTTGGCTTGTAGCGACAACTGCGCACGCAGTCGAGGAGTTGCAGGCAAGGCCTCCTGTATGAGCTGCAGGGACCCGCACGCCATGCTGCAGCGCTCGCCGCGCAGGGAGGTGGCTGTCCGTCAGGAGGTACCCAGCAGCCGCGCTCCACACCGGGCCATGCTCCAGCTGCTGACAGCGCTGGCCGCAGTGGCTGCTTGCCTCGCTGCAAGCGAACGCTGGCGCTCAGCTCTTGCAGCTTTGCTGCGGACGCTTGCTGGCCTGGTCAGCGCCTGCAAAGGCGCGTGTGCAGCTGTGCCCCACCTGGCAGCTATCACCCACATTGCAGGCTGCGGGCGCGCGCCTACCCAGGCCGTCTGCGCGTGCAGTCGAGCCATGGCCTTTCTGCACGACAACAGCAGACGCTAGGACGCTGGCTGCGGCCGAGCGCCACGGCATCCAGCTGCACGGGGAGCTTGCGCGCGGCGTGCAGAGCAAGATATATCTGGGTGAGCTCGACACGCCTCAGCTGTTTCCGATTCTGTATGCAAGCTTACTGTGCCTTGCGCCACCTGCACCCAACGCTCTTAAGGACCTCACACCCTGTTTCTCAGATATGCAGGGCTCTGCTGCGGCCTGGTCCATGCTATCAAGGTGGTGTGGCTTAGTGGGCCCCACACGGACTACAAAAGGGAAGTGATCAAGTCGGAGGGCACGCCGTCCTTCCTCTGCCATCCCAGCATTGTGCGCCCCTGCGGACGCTCTTGCTTCCTCGCCCGCACCGAGCTCTCTTCGTCCGCAAACCACAGCCTGCTTCACCGGATGCCATGACGTGCCCCCTGCGGTTCAACTGTGAGCCGTCACTGTTGTTTGGATTGCATCAGCACAGCCGTGGTCCCAACGGCAAACCTGTCCATTTGCACTTGCATACAAGCGGAGGCTAGGCCGGGGTCACGTCTATGTTTGATGCAACTACCTGCGCTTGTGGTGTGGCGGGGGCCGGACTGCCGCCAAGGCAGCCACGCTGCCAGCGCGACGGGCACGCATGCAAGCAGCGTGGCAGACGCATGGCTGCAGGGGTGTCTGCACCATACTCACTCGGCTGATGAGTTGCTGCGGTGCAGGTGCTTGTCCACGCCGTGTTCGTCGACCACGAGTACGATGGCGCTGCATTGCCACATACAGTCTACCCGCATATTTCTTTTGGTAGCAGGACCCAGGTGGAGCCCTAGTGCAAAGCCGGAGTCGTGAATTGCGCGCACAATGGTGCTAGCATGTTGCTTGCGCTGAGGAGATGACGGTCTAGCTCCTTTGCGCCATGCCTTGGCTCAGCTGAGATGCCTTGGGTCTGCGTGAGCGAGCCACCTTGAGGGGCTAGGGGCACACTTCCAACGGGCGCTGCGAAGCAACCTGTATAGCCAGACCTCTTTGATGCTGAAAAGGTCGAGTGACGAGTGTGGCCGGTCGTCGTGGGGACCCATTACGCTCGCTGGCGGGTACATAGCCGCCGTGCAGAGTGTGCGAGGGCACATGAGGTCGCAGCTGCGGCATCGGTGGCTTGTCTGCAGCTGTTTTGCAGGTCACTGAGCACGGTGGGGCAGGCGCCTATGTGGAGGTCTCAGGCTGTCAGGCGCAGCTGCCAGGCTCCCTTTTGCGGTCATCTATGATCGCCGCCACCATAAGGGTGGACCTGCATGCATCGGTTGCGGCTCTCACTGTCTCACACCCGGCTTGTCGTCTGCAGGCTGGCGCGCAGCACCCGGCCACGCGTCCACACGGCAAGCCGCCGGAGGTCTTCGCGCCGCCACGCGCATACGGCTTTGTGAGCAGTGCGGCGAGGCGGCGCGGGGGCTTCGGCGCGCCCCTCGAGCAGGCCTGCAGTCAGCTCGAACCGATGCCCGGAGGGACCGCCGCATGGGGTATCCTGCACTGGGGGAGCCCGACGGGGTCTGCCGTCCACACGCTTGACGGCACGGTCGAGTGTGCGCAGAGCTGGCGCGACGAGGTCAGCTGGTGGCACGCCTCAGCGCGCGCACGCCCAGAGGCGGGTATGCCAGGCCCGCTCCCGGCCGTTGGCCGCTGGGGCAGGCTGTGGAGGCCTGCGCGCAATGGGGCCGGTAGTCGGAGAGCGGACGGCGCCCCAGCCGCTGGGGCACCGAGCCTGCCCCCAGCTGCGCCGCTGCACGGCGAGGTCGGACGACGAGTCGTCATTGCCATGGAGCTCTGCGAGGCCGGTGCGCGCGCGCAGGCTCCACATTTGGCAGTGCTGTGCCGCTGAATGCAGGCGGGTTGCGAGAGCAGGGCCGCTTGTGTGCACGGTGAAACAAGGTGAGCACACAGGGGCCAAGCATGCATGCACCAGCAGCCGCCGGCGTGGCCAGCCTGCAGAGGCGCGGCTGCGCGGCAACCAGACCAAGCGCGCACCCTGTTGCATCGTGACACATCTATTGGCCAGCGCAGGCTCCCTGGAGCGCGCGCTGCGGCGCGGGCTGCTGCACACGCGCCGCTCGCGCCGGCCGCGCCTGCAGCCGCTCCTGGCGCTCGCGCAGGACGTTGCTGAAGCGCTGGCGTATCTGCACGACCCTGCGCAACGCCTGGTGCGCGCCCGCCAGCGCCTGCCATGGCCTCGCAGGCCCGCGGCGCCGGGGGCTATTGCTGGGGCTGCCTGGCCCGCGCCCGGCCCTCCCACCATCTGCCCGCGCTCAGGGCTGTCAAGCGGACGTTGCACTTGCACGTTCTTTGCTACGTTGCGGTCAACACCATAGCGCGCTCTTTTGGTGCCAGAGGCAGGTGAACTACCCGCACTCTTGGAGTTGCCGTTCTCTGCCCAGCCTTCATTTGAACCAAGTGCAGGAGATGATGCAGAGTGGCGTGGCGCGAGGGGCTGACGCTGAGGCGGCTGGGCAGGTGCATGGCGACCTCGCGTCCAGCAACGTGCTGCTCACCCGGAGGGGCGCCCGTGGCGCGTGCGGGGTGCTGGGCGTGGGGCGGCTGCGAGCCAAGGCGCGCCCCCTGCAGAGCGCAGGGCCTTGCATGCAGTGCTTCTGTTTGCCTGCTGGGCTACTCCGATGCTGCGGCAAGGAGGCCATGCACAGAGCCTGCATGTGTCTTTGCCAGCAACAGAGAGAGAGCGCTGTGGGGATGAACCTCACACGTTGATCTGTGATCCGAGCACCGCTCCCTGGGCGCCTGCTGCCTGCCAGCAGCGCACAGCCCCGCGGGGGCCGGACCCTTGCCCGACTATGAGACGCGCTGGCGGCTGGCGCCACCCCCGGGGCCAGGGGCGCACGAGCCCTGTCGTGCAACCACATGCCAACCGCCCGCCGCTGCTCGCAGGTGGCAGACTTTGGGTGCATGGAAAACGCCGCGCCTTCCGGCGTCACCGTCGAGCCAGGGCGGCGCGGCGCGGTGAGGTACCAGGCGCCAGAGGTGCTGGCGCGCGGCGTGATCAGCCCCGCCGCCGACAGCTACGCGTTCGGCGTGCTGCTGTGGGAGATGCTGACGGCGCAGGCGCGCCCTGAGAGCCAGGGTATCGTGCATGGCTGTGCGGGGCTGCCGCCGGCGCCAAGGGCAAACACCAGTGGCTGATACATTTGAGAAGATTGAACGCCAGAACGCACAGGCCCGCACTGTGATGCTGAGATGCGGCAGGTTGCTGCGATGTAGCCAGGCTGCTGGCAGCTGCGGCCTGGGGATCATGTTGGGATGCGAGCTGGACGGGGATGAGGCGCTGGAAGGCGCACACGCGTGCAGCTGGGCGGTGTCTGGGCTGGCGGCGCCACTGCCTGCCTTGCACCGTTGCCGAGCATCGTCCAGGGGGGCGGGAGCTGCGCAACTGCTACTCCCGCACGCAACCAGAGCCCAGGAGCAGGGTCTGAGTGATATTCAGCTGGTGCAGGCAAGCAGACGGCATTGACATATCTGCGCGGGGCGCGCCGCAGGTGCCGTACGCGGGCCTGAGCGAGGGCGACGTGCGGCTGCGCAAGCTGCTGGCCGGGGCGGGCCTGCCGCCGCCCGCCGGGTGTCCGCCAGCGCTGGCCGCGCTGCTGGCGGCGTGCCTGGCGGTCGAGCCAACGCAGCGGCCGCCCGCGAGCGCGATCGCTGCCGAGCTGGGTGCGGAGCTGGGCGCCACTTGGGCTGGCAGCCTGCTGTGGGCGCGGCCTGGCTTCTGCTAGGCGCCCCAGCTTGCGTGCGCATTCCACGGTCGTGATGGCTTTGTTTGGACCATGCTCACAGCACAGCGACCTGTGTGTGCGCGACGCGCGCATGCTGCCGTTGCTTGGGTGCCTCCAGGCGTCATGGTGCAGCGCGCAAGCTGAGCATCGGTGTGCGTCGAGATTCTGGGTTTGCCAGGCCGTGGCTGCATGGCAGGCCTGCCGCCCTGTATAGCTGTGACAGAGCCAGCCTCCATGCGTGTACAGGTAGAAGGGAGTAGGGTGTGTGACTGGATTTGTGCTCTCAGGTTGTCCTCCCGTCCTGCCACGCTTCTGATCCCTCGCTTCTTCGCTTGTGCAGTTGGTGAATTTGCATTTTCAAAGACGCTGCGGAACTTTGGCGGTGGCCTGGTCCAGGTCACGCGCCAGCACGCATGTTTGCGCAGGCCCTGCGTGGCTGTGGATATGCCGGGGTGTGAAGCTTAACGCCTGTAGCCTCATGTCCAAAGGCATTATATTGTCTTGACGGACAGCTAAAGGGAGTCAGATGTTGAGGTGGCCGAGATGTTGCTGCAACAGGGCAGTGATGAGATGTACAGGACATGTGCGGCAACCCGCTGGTTGCCTTCTGCCTATGGCTATGTTGTATAAGTTCTGTCAGGCGGCTGCATGGATAGCTTCAGAATGCGCGTTGAACAAATTAGAGCACCTTCAGTAGGTTGCCGTATGGTGCCCAGCCGTAGGTCGCCCGGTGCGGTGACAGGCATTGGCACTGACATAGCTAGCAGTGCCAGGTATGTCAAAGCTCTTGTTGTTGTACAGGTGGGTCCATTGCTGCTCATGTACAGAATGTGCAGAGGTCGCTTTGTGCGCAGGCTATGCGCGCTTAGGTTGGGTGACACACAGGTGTGTGATGGCGAGGTGGCTGTGCAATGAGCAATGAGGATGACTAAGCCTTTGTCTGAGCAGCGGCGGCGTGGTTGCATGCGGCCAACCTGAAGGGTGCGCTCCAGCCGCAAGTGTCGAGCAGGCTGCCGCTGTGTTGTCTTTGACATGATAGGAGCGTACATGCGTGCTGGCCAGTGCACCACCTGTCAGAACATGCGGCCGCGCCATCGTATGCGCTGCAATGACGCCTTACACAGCATTTATCATCCATCCTAAGCGCTCACAGCCCGCTCACAGCCTGTACACCACGCTCACTGGCCCTGTTGCCTGCCACCATGGCGCGCGGTAGTGTTACCTTCACAACCAGCCTGCGCACTTACGCAACACCGCTACAGCACCCTGCTGATGCCATTAATTAAAACACAAACTCGGCTAGCGCCTGAAAGGCACATCAGGCACCTGGCACAAGGCAGCAAGCACCACCACACGCAGTCTACTCACGGCCTCCTAGGGCTTGCATGTACATGCGTGTTGCGCGAGAGCTGAGCCGTATTGAGCTGAGCCGTATTGCGCCACCAGGAAAAATCCAGAAAACATCAACTAGAACTGGAAATGGCTAAAAGCACAATAGAACCACCGCGCCGGGCATCAGGAGCACGGCAGCATTTTGCAAAGGACAACCCAAAAGCACAACCGGAAAGCACGAGCCAGTCACCACACCCTGCAGTTGTTTCCCTGTACATGTGCGTATGGTGGCTGGCTCATACACGGCTATACACGCCAACCGCAGTGCCATGGCACAGCAGTTACAACTTTCAAATCACACAGTGTGCTCAACTTGCGCGCCATACCTTGGCGCCTCCAGGCGACAGCAGATCGCGTGTGCTGCAAGCTCGGACCAGGTAGCACGGCTGTGGCATATAGTGCACACGCAGCCCGTAGCGCCTAGCAGAAGCCGAGCCGCGCCCAGAGCAGGCCGCCGCCCCAGGTGGCTCCCAGCGCCGCACGTAGCTCGGCAACAATCGTGCTCGCGGCCGGCCGCTGCGCGGCCTCGCACGCCAGGCACGCCGCCAGCAGCGCGGCCAGCGCCGACGGACACCCGACAGGCAGCGGCAGGCCCGCCCCGGCCAGCAGCTTGCGGCGCTGCACGTCGCCCTCGCTCAGGCCCGCGTACGGCTCCTGCGGCGCGTCCCGTGCAACACCATTCATGCCATCTGCTTGCTTGCACCATCTCAATCACATTCCGTGTCAGCTCGTGCGCCCCAGCTGCAAGCCAGAGCAGGCACTGCACGCTCACGCGCCCCTGGACGACGCGTAGCAAGGTGGCTGCTGGGTATGCAGTAGCGCCGCCAGCCCAGACACAAACAGCCACATGCGCATGCGCCTTTGAGCGGCGCGGGCGCATCCCGACAGACCCCAGGGACCAGGCTGCCAGCAGCCTGGCTACACCGCAGCAACCTGCCGCATCTCAGCATCGAACTACTGCGAGCCTGCGCTCTCTGGCACCGGCAGTCCTCTACACCTACATGCCATTGGGTTGATCGCCTGGCGCCAGCAGCATTTAGAGACAATCGCGCATGAGACCCGCGGCAGCCAGGGCGCGCCTGCGCTGTCAGCATCTCCCACAGCAGCACTCCGAACGCGTAGCAGTCGGCGGCAGGGCTGAGCACGCGCCGCGCCAGCACCTCCGGCGCCTGGTAGGCGAGCGCGCCGCGCACTGTCTCGACGGTGACGCTGGCAAGCGCCGCCCGCCGCGTGCACCCAAAGTCCGCCACCTGCGAGCAGAGGCGGGCGGCGAGCGCGTGTCAGCGCAACAGGGCTCGTGCGCCCCTGGCCCTGGGGGTGCGCAGCCGCCAGCGCGTCACCAGGCAAGCATCGCGGGGCTTCAGAGACGCTGTGTGCTGCTGGCAGGCAGCGAGCGCTCACGCGCGGTGCTTGGATGCAAGGGCTCCTACGCCCGCTTCCTCCGCGCAGCGCACTCTCTGCGCGGCCGGGCACTCCGCAGGGCGCGTCCAGGCACAAGGCTTGCAAGCTCAGCAGCACAACATGTTGTCCTTCCATACTGCGTGTTGAACGCGCACCTGGGAAACGATGTGAGGGACAAGGTGTGCACAGGCTGCGTGCCGCATCACCTGACACACAGACTCTAGTCCAGCCCAGCAGGCGCGGAACAGCAAAGCACTGCGTGCAAGGCCCTGCGCTCTGCAGGGGGCGCGCCTTGGCACGCAGCCGCCCCACGCCCAGCACCCCGCACGCGCCGCGGGCGCCCGTCCTGGTGAGCAGCACGTTGCTGGACGCAAGGTCGCCATGCACCTGCCCCGCCGCCTCAGCGTCAGCCCCTCACGCCATGGCTCATTGCATCTCCCTCGCGTCTGACTCGCGCAGCCACGACAGAGCTCAGCGATGCCAGGAGTGCCGTTGTTCCACTTTCTACTGACAGCGGACCAGCGCTATCGCTTTCACCGAAGCGCGGCAACAAGATCGTGCTGCGGTGATGCGCGCCTCACAGCCCATAGCGCAAGGCAGAATATTGGAGGTTCGGGGTGGTGCAGGCATTTCTGGTTACGGCACCCGGCGCCGCGGGCGTGCCAGGGCACGGCAGGCACGGGCGGGCGCGCACCAGGCCGACCAAAGGATCGTGCAGGTAAGCGAGCGCCCCAGCAACGTCGAGCGCAAGCGCCAGGAGCGGCTGCAGGCGCGGCCGGCGCGAGCGGCGTGTGTGCAGCAGCCCGCGCCGCAGCGCGTGATCCAGGGTGCCTGCGCTGGCCAATAAAAATGTCACGGTGCAGCAGGGTCCGGGCTTGAGCTCTGACTGCCGCGCGGGCGCGCCCCTGCAGGCTGGCCACGCAGGCACCTGCTGGGGCATGCGGGCTGCCTAGCCCTATGTGTGCTTACCTAGGTCACCGTGCACAGAAGCTATCCTGCTCCCGCAAACCGCATGCGCCCAGCGGTGCAGCACTGCAGAATGTGGGGCCTGCGTGCGAGCACCGGCCTCGCAGAGCTCCATGGCGATCATGGCCCGGTACATCATCTGGCAGTCCGACGGCGCGGCTGGGAGCGGGCTGGGCGCCCCAGTCGCCGCGGCGCCGCCGGCCCTCGAGCAGCGCCCGCCAGCCCGCGGGGGCGGGCCGGGCGCGCCTTCCTCGGCGCGCGCGCGCTCTGCTTCAGGCCACCAGCTGAGCTCATCGCGCCAGTCGTCCGCAGACTCTACCACGCCGTTGGGCACGTTGGTGGCGGACCCCGCCGGACGCCCCCAGTGCAGGGTGCCCCACACGGCACTCCCACAGGACACCGGCCCGACCCAACTGCTGGCCAGCTTGAACGCCGCGCCGCAGCTGCCGCGCCGCCACTCCGCGAGGTTTACGAACCCGTGAGCGCATGGCGGCGGGAAGACCTCGGGCGGCGCGCCGTCCGGACGCGTGGCCGGGGCGACGCCGCCCTGCAGAGGACAAGCCAGTCAAGTGCTTGAGAGAGGCGGGCGATGAGCCACTGCGGTGACGGCCGCGCTTATCATGAATCGTAAATGGAAGGCTGGCAGGGGCGCGCGGCGCGCGGCGCTTGGCTTGCATGCAGAGCGCTCCACCCCTTGCCATGAGCCGCGCAGCTGCTCAAGCATGAGCTGCGAGCCCCAACGCTTCACGCACATTCTACAATCAGCGACAATGCGCTTGCGCTCGAGGCGGCTGGTGCCGGCGCGGCAGTCGGCACTTGCCTGTGCCAAAAAAAAGGCAACACTCTGGCTTACTTGGCACCAGCGAGGAGCAGCTGAAGGCACTCTGCAGCACTACTCAAAGATGTATCAGACGCCCTTAAAAACAGGCTTTCACAGCCTCAAAAGCCAGGCCAGCTGGGGCAAGCTCATGGCCGCTCGCGCATGCTGTGCTCGTCCAGGGTGTGGCTTTGCAGCAGGGCTGCACCTTTTTCTCGTACGCAAAAGGGATCCTGGCATAGCTGGTTTCGGAGAGTGCAGCGCCGACGTACTCGTGATCGATGATCAGGGCGTGGGCGGCGACCTGCGCAGCAGCACCTCGTCAGAGCCCAGGGTCTATGCCGGCGGGAATGCCGGGCAAATGCCAGGCTGCTTGCCTGCGCGCCCACTGCACAGTGGCTGCACAGCCAGCGTAGCGGCCTTGGTGGCTGCTGCAGCACCACATGCAGGCACGCAGCGCGCACGCAAGCGCAAGCTCGCACTCCCACAAGATGGAGGCTCGGCGTCGCCAGATCATGAGCCATGCATCATGTCAGTGCTGTGGGCTTGTTGCGCGAGGGCTTCCGGCCCGCTGCCTGACAGGGCTCTAAGCAGTGAGCACTACTCGTTCGCAGTCTGATCTTGTGGGAGGGAAGGCGCCCAAGGGCGACTGCGTGTGGCTGCGTGACGCCCTGGTGCACCCCGGGAGGTCTGAGGCGCACTATGCTGGGATGGTCGAGGATGTGGAGCGTGCACTCTGCAGACAGCCAGATCGTACGGGGGTCCCTCAAGCGTCCTCCAAGCCGAACCTCCTTGATAGCGTAGGCCCGGTCGCAGCAGCGCCCTGTCTTGACAGATACGGTCGTCAGACTGCTTGTAAATGTCACGCCCAGCTGCGCTTGGGGCGCAGGGCTCAGACGCCAGACACACAGAGCAGGACACAGCACAACAGACATGAAGGGCTCACCCCGGTACACCGTGCCGTGTGCACCGCGCCCAATCTCCTCGTACACCTGGAAGCCGTGGCGCTTGGCCGCAGCCAGTGTCCCCTCGTCTGCTCTTGTTGAGTGGCACGAGCGCCGCTTGCCTGCGCACACACAGCGCGTTGGTAATCCACACGCAAGTGGCAGCGACGACCGACAAGGCTGTCCGACACGCAACAGGCTGCGGTGTCCATCGCAGCTGTCCGACGCGGCGCAGCCGATCAGTACCTTTGAAGGAGCGGACCACGCCAGCGAGCATCCGCAGCGCGGCTGCAGCAAGCTGGGCGCCGCAAAGGGCTGCAGCGAGGCAAGCGGCCGCCGCGGCCAGCGCTGTCAGCAGCGCGAGCACTGTCTGGGTGGAGCGCGGCGCTTGGGTAGCTCCTGCGCGCGGACTCAAGGGTGCCTCCCTGCGTGCGCCAACAGTGCAGCTTTTCCTCGCGCAAGCTTCCAGCAGAAACAGATGCTTCCCTGTGCGACACCCGTAGCTCCTCGCGCTGCAAGCCCCAAGCTGGCACGTCTTAATCTTACCACAGTGAGTGCCCGTGGCACCGGCTGAGTGAAGCAAGCGGTGTGCTTTTCTGGCATTCGTAGATGCACAAGACACGCCACTTGTTGCCGTCCACAAAGCGCACAGCCTAACTCACCCGCACTCAAAAGCAGCACACGTCAAAGGTAGGACACAGCTTGCGGGGCGCACCCTGCCATTTCTGGCGCGACTCCAAGCTCGATTCGACAGCAACCTCCAGCTGCGCCCTGGATAGAGCGACAGCAAATTCTGTTCTGAGGAAGTCAGCAGTGCGCTGTTGCAAGAAGACGACAACAGCACGACGCTGTCGCTCTGCTGTGAAAACAGTGTGGCGCACGCCGGTTTATGGACGGTCTGGCTTTGCCCATATCGCTACCAGCATGCGCAAGTGGGCTCGGTCACAGAGCGGACATGAGTGCGCTTGAGCAAATCTGGCAATCACAGGTTGGGGTTAGGGTATAGTGCAAATGTAAAAATGCCAGATCATCAATGAGCCAGGCCAAATGGTCACGCATTGATGAGGTACCACGCCAAATGGTCACGCATTGATGAGATACCACCCTTACAACACTCCACCTGCTTGGCACACAAGCAAAGTTCGAGGCTTAACAGGTTCTGAGACGGAGGCTGCCACTGCAGCGTCCTCTGCAGGGATGCATGCGGGGTGCTGAGGTATCACGGAGTTGCTGCGCGTCACACCTTTGCCCACCCCCCTATTTACACGTTTTGCGCTTTGCTGGTTGAGAGGCGCAGGCTAGTGAGCTGGAACAGTGTCTGAAGCACTACCAGTGCACGGCGCTGCAAGAAAGCAACGTGATGTATATAGCTGCGCAGAACAGGTGCACTGCTGAACAGGGACGCGCAAGCTCACACGTCGCCTTACGATCCTGGGGTCCAGGCCTGTCAGTTATGCTGACCAGGGTGCTTAGTCTATTCTTACCGAGCACAGATGGTGCGCGAGCTCTTAATACAGGCAGGTTGATGGCAGGCCCAGCTAGGCAAATGAGCAGCCAACTCGACTTGGTGCGGTGTTTGTTACATACTTTTGACACACAAAACAGGCAAACTGCTACGCGTGTGTGATCTTGCCACACAACCGTTTCAATTCAGTGACAGCAACAGACACACAGAACTTAAACACACATACAGTCTGCCTGGCAGCACGCTGTAGCAGCCAGTGCCCCTTGTGGCCCAGCCCGCCAGAGGTCACTGACAGCGGCGCCAACGTGTGTCACAACTGTGCATGTTCAGAGTGCCTAAGTGACCCCCTATCACGCGCTGCAACTCAAACTCGGGTTGCATGCTACAACATTTCATGCACGCGATCAGCCTCGTCAATTTTGGCTGGCGTCGTTGCGTCCGACACTTTGCTTTCCGACCCGGGAGACGTTGGGGGGGTAAGTCGTGGCGGTGGTTGCTGCGCCGCGCAGCGCCCGCGTTCGTGAGCACAACTTGCGCAACAAGGGAGCACTTAAAATGTAGGGAGCACTGAACTGTGCAAGTGGCAAGTGTGCTTGCGCCAGGTCAAGAGGCAAGCACTTAGAACAGGACAAGAGGCAAGCGCCGACAAACACACAAACAGTAGCGCCGGGGTAAGCACCGTGGGCTCTGGCGGCGGTGCCTTGTACTTCTCTGCGGCCTCGCTTGCCTCCTTGGGTACCTTGAAGGCCACCTCCATCCGAGCAAGCGCAGTATCCAGCAGTACGCTGGAGCATGGCCCGCGCACCCACCAGCCGATCCACCAGTAGTAGATAGTCTTCTCGTGATTGAGCTCATTTTGCAGGTCGCCTTCAATGAGGTCCTGCGGCGGGCGCAAGAGGTTGTAAGTAAGTCTGGTGGCACACGGCGCGGTGCTCAGGCAGACGTAACACATTGCAACTCGCCTCTGCGGACCATCTTGTCGTAGAACGGGATGCTCCCTGTTTGAGACGTGCGACTGGCGTCCCTTGCCTGCTGTATGTACTCCTTCAATGTCGTCAACTTGTGCTTGCACGTCAGGCGCGCGTTTTGATGCACAAGCCGCCGATTGTGCAGAAAGTAGAAGGCTCCCAAGATGATCGCCACCCATGTCGGCTCCATCATGCTCGCACGTTCACACAGACGCTGGGCAGCATGAGGAGACCGAGGAGTGCGTAGTAGGGAGACTCCGCTCGGCTTGGCCTGGCCTGCCCTAGGCAAGGCAGAAATTCAAATCCCCTTGTCTCCCCCTGTCGTACTTCGGACAGTTTTCTTCCCAACGCAGATGCAGCAGTGCTAGCAAAAAAAGCCGCTAAAGCATGTTTCAAGCAGCACGCCCCACAAGCAGAGAGGACCCAAGAGCACAGAGGGCAGCCACGCCGGCCTTGCCAGCGCTCCCACGTAGCGTTGTTGACAGAGCTAATGCTCTGTGTCACGATGATGGCGATGTGATCAGTCACGAGCGTGTTCGACAGCGTGACGTGCACCTACCAGTCTCCCTACCAGCCCAACTATGAATTATCCTCCTAGTCGCGCCACTTCTGCAGCGCGCCGCCGTCCGCCAGCAGCTCCTGCGGCGCGCACGAGAGGTCTTAAGACGCAACTGTGGCAGAGGTGAGCTGCGAGCTGAGTTGTCTGCCTCAGCATCAGGCCTGTATAATCACTTGGCCGCATGCAGGGATACCCAATTGCGTGCTTACCACACAAAAGCAAGCCTGTCCGTACACATACTGACGCCCGCGCTAGCGCGCCGCATGCACGCTTGAGCCACCGGCACCCAGCATGCTGCATAATAGATGAACAGACAAATTTGTTACTCACACAGCCCCAGCTAGGCTGATGAGCGTTCTACGAAGGTTCAACGAAATCCTCATGCATTCGCAAATTATGCAGGCAGTACCATACAGGTCTGCCTGCCACATGAACATCCTCACCGTGCGCGGTGAGGCAAAGAGGGCAGTGTGGCACCATCCAGCGCATGCATATGCCAGCGGCCCAGGGCTCCATACTGCATAAACCTTTCAGGGCAGCTCAGCAGGCAGCGTGTGCTCTGACATAGCAGACAATGTATCAGCCACCCCGCTTGACATGCCATCGTGCGTGACACGTCCGCGCTCTTACCCTGATGCGCTGATAGCACGGATTTTGAACGGCTGGCATCCGTGCAGACTTCAAGTCTTCCGAGTTCACGGGGCGCTGCAAAGGCAGAGCGCAGACGCTGGGCTGTGTAGTCTTTGTCTCTGCTGTTGCCAAGCCATTGCCCGGCCCCAAACCTGCAGGAGCACAGCATACATGTTCATGTTCACCGGTGCACTCTGCAAAGACTTGCAGTGCCGCAAGGAGTTCATAGCAGCTGGTTAACGAGCTGTAATAAACTCCAGCTCAGATTATACTCTGGCAACCCTAGAAGGCCTTCTAGCTGGCTTGGGTCGAGCCTAGATCTTTACTAGCAGCACTCCAGCAGAAGGAAGCCGCTGTGCAGTCCATGGATGGTGTTACCGCACTGCTCGCCTACCTGGTTTTTATAATAGCCTTTCGCAGCTTTACTTTCTTCAACAAAAAGTGGATCGCGCTCGACTGCGCGAGAATGCTTTTCGAGCACAACAACAGGATTCTGCGGAGCTGCATCTCCGCGGCGCGCTACAAGATCTCCAGGTCGCCGACCGGGGCGTGCCACGAGCTGGAGGTGGATGTGGCTGTGGCACAGGTGAGCTGTGAGCTGAGTTGTCTGCCTTTGCATCAGGCCTGTCACCAGGTCTGTGGGACCGTCAACCTTGCTGAAGACCTCTCGTGCGCGCCGCAAGAGCTGCTGGCGGATGGCGGCTTGCTCCAGAAGCAGCGCGAGTATGAGCAAAACTCGTGGTGGTTCTGGTGGGTGGACTGGTGGTGCACGGCATGCTGTCAAGCACGCTCGTGTCCGACCAGATCGCCACCCTGCATGAGAGCATCTGCTCTGCATAGGAGCGCTGGCAAGGCCGGCGTGGACGCCTTCTGTGCTCTAAATTCCTGAAATTTGTGATCTTGGGGCAAGCTGCTTGTAACAGGTTTGAGCGTATTTGCTTGCTAGCATTTCTGTATCAGCTTATGGTAAGAGAGCATGTACCGCAGATGCCTGTTTGTTTCAGAGCATCACAAGAGAGTGACACTAGAATAAGAGCTGGCTTGCTCACCGGCCTTGCTGGGCATGCAACCTTGCACACCAAACTTATCCATGGACAAAGTCTATGCTCATACTCATGAAAACAACAAACCTTTGGCACCCAGGTCAGCAAGACGTGAGCAAAGCCTCAGCAACGCTCTTACCCTCCTCCTTTCAGCACAGACTTGACACACTGTTGGCCCCAGCTGGCAAAATCAGCTGGTAGCTTGCATGCATGCCAAGCCCCAGGGTCATGTCACTGCTTTGACATGCAGCGCAGGATAAGGGAGGCAATGTAAGGTATTTCCTTAATCTAACGCTCCTGAAGGAAATGTCTGACAGGGATGTATGACACTGCAGCATATCATTTCTTGCAGGTGCGCAGAATGACGCGTCTGTGCTCCACATGGACACCTCACGTGTATGTGAATCACAGTAGCATCATTCTACACACCTGCAAGACATGATGTGCTGCAGATGCCTCACGGCTACATTGTGCAGCGTTGCTTCGCGGGTTTGGGGTCGAGACCTACCATGTCATGCGTCAACCGGTGTGTGGCGTAATCGTGACGAGAAGAGGGAAGAGTGGGGTAGGGGCTGCTTGAGGACGCGCTCAAGCAGCGCCACATGGAGGACACCACATGGCACGAATGGTGACTGGGCTGGTGGACACGCCGTCGGCGCTCCGACGGGACCCCCTCCAGCAGGGTCTCGTCGGAGCGCCGGCCGCGAATCCACCAGTAAAACCAGGAGGTGTCCTCCACGTTGGCGCTGTCTTGAGCGCGTCCTCGCGCAGCCCCTGCGACCGGCCGGCGCAAGGGATCATAAACAAAATTGGTGGCAGACTTATGTTGCCATGCATCCCTCTCTGCATGGCTACACTGCCACCAATGAGGAAAGCTGATTGCAACCAACTGCAACCTTCTGGGCATGGCCCAGCCCCAGTCAGTGTTGCTAGTTGAACCCTGGCGCTCCAGCTGCCAAGTAGCTTCGACATTTGCACAGAGCCTATGCTGAGCGCGCCGCTCCTCCTCTGCACCTTCCAACAACATGTCCATGCAAGGCCTGGAGCAACAGCCCATGCCGATGCGCCCAGGCAGGGGTGAACCTAAAGGCCGGGCAGGCTGCCGCGGCCATGGTCAGGTGTGCCTCAAGAGCTCGGGCGCGCGCTGGCAGTGCAATTACTGTGTTGCATGCAGTTGTGCAGGTCCCGCTTGGTTGGGTATGACAGGGTGCAAAGCCAAGGACCATCGATGAGCTTATACACAGCCTGCGCGCCCAGTATTCCTGCAGCGTACCATCATACCAGCAGAGAGTGTCACTGCTAGAGCTGATAACGCTAGGCAACGAGGCGACACAATGCAAAGGCCCCAATGCAGAGGGTTGTGCCATGCCCATTCTTATCTTCCCAGCTGTATTTCCTGAAAGAATTTATTCCAGCAGAGCCAGGACATTGTGGGTATACAAGATGGGCGCATGCAGGAGGGGTGACAGGCGCGTGCTTACCAAATGCAAGCAGGCCTGTGCGGACACGTTCCGGCTGCACGCCTGCGCCAGCGCGCCGCATGCAAGCTTGGGGCACCGGCACCCAGCGTGCTGTATGGCTCGTTGTGCAGTACGCGATGATAATGCGTGCACAGTGACATAGGAGAACAAGTAACGTCCATGCAATACAAGCTCTGCTTTCATGTTGCGCACGTGCACGCTCCTGAAATCCACCCATCAAGCCCTTCGAGGCTCTATCCAGAAATCTGCCTACTCGGACACTGCAAAGTGCTTTCAGCTTTGCAGCTGCCAAGGTACTACACAAGTGACAGGACGATGGTGTGCCCCCACACACTGCCCACCAGCCGCTCCGCGGCCGGGGCCCTGCCGAGCAGGGCAGCCAGTGATGCGCATCGGCGGCGCAGCCACCACCGGCACGCGCAGAAGGTGCAGGCCGTTGCTACAGACCTGGAGCGGCCTCCAGCAGCACAGGGCGGTCAGAGCAAGGTGAGGCGCCGGACTGAATGCGCGTGCGCCAGAGCCTGTCCTCGCACACGTCGGCGCTGAGCACAGGCTGCTGCGGACGCAGGCACACAAGGCGGGCAACCCGCCCGGCACGCCCGTGGTGCCGCCGCAGGTGAGGCCGCTTTCGCAGCACCTGGCTCGCAGCCGGAGCGCCTCCCGCTGCTGGCGGGCGCGCCGGGCGCCTGAGCTGCGCGGCGCCGGCAGGTGCTGCCGTCGCGGCCGCGGCGCAACCGGCGCAGCCCGACCATCCGCGGCGCCGTCTCCGAGACGCACATTGCGCCGGCCAACCTCATCCTGCCGGTGTTCATCCACGACGGCGAGCAGAACCTGCCGATCGCGTCCATGCCCGGCGTGGACCGCCTGGGCTGGCGCCACGGGCTGCTGGACTCGGTCGCGGAGGCGCGCTCCGTGGGCGTCAACAGCGTCGTGCTGTTCCCCAAGGCGCGCGCCCGCTCGTGCGCTCGGCCAGGCTGCCTGGCCACTGCGTGCCGTAGGCCGTGTAGACGTGCCGCAGCCTGGGCGTGCTTGGTGGCACGTTGCCGCGCGCGAGCCTGGCGGCCTTAGCCGCACACGCCGGTGTGCAGCGCGCACACAGCGGGCCGCGCGTCTACCGGCGCGCGCGGCCCCTGTTGCCCCGAGGGCGCGCGGCCTGACGGCCGCGCCGATGCGCCCGGCAGACGCCGGAGCACCTGAAGACGCCGACCGCCGAGGAGGCGTTCAACCCGGACGGCCTGGTGCAGCGCGCCATCCGCCTGCTGAAGGACACGTTCCCGGACGTGGAGGTGCGCGCGGCGCCGGGGCTGCAAGCGCGCGGCCGGGGCGGGCTGCAAGCGTGTGCCCGAGTGGGCGCCGGCCCTCGCGCGGCCTGCCCGCGGCTCTCTGTGCCTGCACTGCGTGCACCATGGGCCCGCCGGTGAGGCTTGCCTGCAGCAGACGGTCTGCAGCCGCCGCGCGGCCTGCCGGCGGCTCCCTTGCCTGCGCGGCGTGCGCCATGGGCCCGCCGGTGAGGCTTGCCCGCAGCAGACGGTCCGTAGCCACCGCGTATGCCCATCCCTTGCGTTTGGGGCGCGGCCGGGGGCCCGTCGGCAGGTGCACGCGCGCGCCTCTGCATCGGGCGCACCGGCGCGGCAGCGGTCCGCGCTGCGGCCCGGCAGGGACTCAGCCTCAGCTCGGGCTGGCGCGCGCGCGCGCCCGCGCAGGTGTACACCGAGCCTGCCCTAAACCCTACCCCATGCGCAGGTATACACCGACGTCGCGCTGGACCCGTACAACAGCGATGGGCATGACGGCATCGTGCGCGACGACGGCGTCATCCTGAATGACGAGACGGTCGAGTACCTGTGCCGGCAGGCCGTCTCGCAGGCGCGGCGCCGGGCCCCCGGCCGGCTGCGCCTATGTTGCCGCTGCGTGAGCACGACCAGCGGCGGCCGCATCCCGCGTCTCGTGCCCGCGGCCGGCCAGCGAGCGCGTGCGGTGCGCTGCTGCCCGCCGGGCGCCGCGCCTGACCCTACGCCTGCCTTGCGCAGGCGCGCGCGGGCGCGGACTGCGTGTCGCCGTCGGACATGATGGACGGCCGCGTGGGCGCCATCCGGTGCGGCCGCGCCCCTGCGCCCGCGCCCGCCGGGGGCAAGCCGGGCGCTGCTCGCGGCCGCGGAGCAGGCGCCCGGCATTGCGCTGGCCCGCGCTCCTGCAGCCACGGGGTCGTATTGGAGGGCGCACCGCCGACCGCAGCTGGGCTGCGGGCGGCGCTGGGCGGCGCTGCGCTGGGAGGTGGGCTCGTCAGCCAATAGCAATGCGAGCCTGTTGGGCGGGCGAGCGCGTGCGGGGCGGCGGCGGCTGACAGCCTGACGGCGTAAGAGTGTCCGCCTGCGGCGCGGTCAGGTCAGCGCTGGACGGCGAGGGCTTCACGCATGTGTCCATCATGGCGTACACAGCCAAGTACGCCTCGGCGTACTACGGGCCCTTCCGCGACGCGCTCGCGTCCGCGCCGCGCGCGGGCGAGGCCTCGCGCATCATCCCGCGCGACAAAAAGACGTACCAGCAGGTGGGCCCCGCGGCCGCGGCCAGCCGCGCCTGCTCCAGAACAAAACCTGACAGATTCCTGGAGAAGCCCTCCACCTTGCGCCTGCTGCTGACAACCCTCGGGCGTCACCTGTGACTTGGGCAGGCATACGGGGCGGCTTTGGTGTCAGGGTCTGGGATACGTCTCTGGTGCGCCTGTGGTGCGGCCTGCGGCCTGCTGCTGGGCAAAGGGACCGAGGTTGCTCAGCGCGCAAGCGCTCATGCTCGAGAATGCTCGAGAATTTCCTGAGCTCAAAGCCCAGCTCTGTGTTCAAGCCGGCGGGGCGGCGCCGTCTGCCCCTGTGCACAGAGTCCAGCTCTGCGCTCAAGCCGCGGCGCGGCGCCGGCGCCAGGACCCGGGCAACTACCGCGAGGCGCTGCGCGAGGCGCTGGCGGACGAGGCCGAGGGCGCCGACATCATGATGGTCAAGCCGGGGCTGCCCTACCTGGACATCATCCGCCTGCTGCGCGACAACTCCGCGCTGCCGATCGCCGCGTACCATGTCTCCGGTGCGCCCGCGCGGCTGCTCTGCAGCCGCAGCGAGAGGTGTTTGCGTGCGGTGCGTGGGCACGCGCGCGCACAGCGCGCGAAGCGCGCCCGCCTGGAGCCCCGCAGGTCGCAGGCTGCAGCCCCCGGCGCGCAGCGCTGGCATGGGGCTCGCGCGCCGCGCCTCGATGGTGTGTGAGCGCTTGAGATGCCAATGTGAGCTGCGTTGGAGCGCGGAGGCTGGGCGGCGCCGTCCGTGTGCAGCCGTGTCAGCGTGTGCAGCCGACGGCGCGCGCGCGCAGGCGAGTACGCGATGCTGAAGGCGCCGCGCAGCGCGGGTTAGGAGTAGGACAGGGTGGGCTCAGGGTCAGGGTAGGCGGCCGATTGCAGAGCGCGCGCGTAGGCGAGCTCGCGATGCTGAAGGCGGCCGCGCAGCGCAGGTGTGGGAGCAGGCCAGGGTAGGGTCAGTGTCAGGGCAGGCAGGCGACCGCAGCGCGCGCGCGCAGGCGAGTACGCGATGCTCAAGGCGGCCGCGCAGCGCGGCTGGCTGGACGAGGAGGCGGCGGTGCTGGAGGCGCTGCTGTGCCTGCGGCGCGCCGGCGCGGACATCATCCTGTCCTACTACGCCACGCAGGCCGCCAAGTGGATGGCCGGCGAGCGCTAGGGAGGGTAGATTAGGTTAATGCTGGGGCTTGGGTTGCCTGCCGGCAGCGACCATGTGTGCCGCGAGGCCCGTGTGCTTGTGCATAGGGGCGCTGGCTTGTGCTGCGCTGGGCAGCCAGACGGGCGGAGCATGCCTGGACGCAGCTGCTGCACGGAATGCATGCTCAGCTGGCGAGGCATATAAGCGTCTCCGTTGCGGCACCATGTTTATGAGACCGTCCGAGCTGCGCCCACGCACGCCTGCCCCCATCCAGCCGCGTGGCTTTCCGCGGATGCCTGGGCTGTGCTAGTGTGTTTCGTGTTCTGTAAGGCCTGCATATGTCCTGGAGCACGTAAGGCGTGTGCTGATTATCTTACAGCGCTGCCAGCCAACCAAGGGCTGCTCAAGCACCGCTCAACCAAAGCCCTTGCCGCCGCCGGCGGGCGGCGCGGCGCGCCCGGGCGCCGCGCGGCCCTGCTTCCGGCCGGCGGGCGCCGCGCTGGCGGCCGCCTGGCGCGCCTCCTCCGTGCGCTCCTGCGCCCCGGGCGGCGCGCAGCGCTCCTCAGCGCACCGCATCATGTGAGCGCATGTGCGAGCACCCAGAGCAGCGCCTGACCGAGCGCGGTGTCAGCCCTTTCACGCCACGCGCGCCTGGCACGCCCGCCGCGAGGTCGGGGCCGCTGGCGTGCCGCCCGCCGCGCAGCCTGCGCCCTCAGGGCAGGCGCGCGTGGGCGCGCGCGCGCGCGCGCGCGCCGTCACGCTGCAGGCAGCGCCCAGCCCGCGGCCGGCCGGCGGCCTTCAAGTGTGCGTGCATGCGGCAGCGCGGCGGGGGCGGCGCGCGCCCGCAGCGCGCGCGCGAGCTCGTGCGCGGCCGCATTGAGCACGCGCTGCTTGGCGGCGACCAGCATGATGGCCAGCTGCTCATCGGGCGGCAGGTCGCCGCGCTGCAGCGCGGCCAGGTCGGCGTCCAGGTCGCGCGCCGCGCCAAAGCGCTGCGCCAGCAGCGCGGTCATGCCGGCCAGCGCGCGCAGCGCGCGCACCTGCGCCCGCGCGCGCGCTCGCTCGCAGCTCCGGCGCTCACCCGGAAGGGCCGTGCCCCGCGCTCCAGCGCCCACACCAGGCTGGGCTTGCTGGTCTGCACTGTGTGGAGACTCGGCGCGCAGGCCGCCGCCATGCCAGGTGCTGCACGGGGAGCGCTCCACCACCAGCGCCTCTCATGCATGCACCAGGGCACAGCACCCAGAAGGCGGGCAGGCTGCTCACGCAACGAGCGCAGCTGCCCGTGACTCGCCGACAGGACGTCGTCATGGTGGCCAAACATGCGGGCGCGAGGGGCGCGCGGGGCGCGCCTCGTTGCCGAGCGACAGCATGGCGCCCCAGCGGCCGAGGCCGGACGGGTCGCGCCCGCGCAGCTCGGCGGCCGAGCGGCAGCACAGCACGCGCGCCGCCGCCTGTCACGGCTTTGCCTTCGGTCAGCCATAAGGTGGCATCCGCGCGCGCGGCGCACTGCCGTGCTGCCACTGATCCCATGAGCGTATCTGGGGGTCATCATCGTGCACGCGCATGCGTTGCCGTCGCCCAGGCCTCAGGAGCTTGGGCCGCGATTGAGACATGCAGGCAGGGCATGCGCGACGCGAAGTTTGGAGGATGCATGCACTGCTGCCTGCGGGGGGGCCGGGGAACGCGCCAGCAAGCGCTCGTCCACGGGCGGCAGCCCGCCCAGCTCGACTTCCCGGTCGGCGCCCGCGCCGGCCAGGCCCAGCGCGGCGAGCGCCTGGTCGTGGAAGGGCGCGCCGCCCAGCGCCGCGTCCCGCGGCTCGCCGCTGCGCGAGGTGGCCGCCAGGCCGACCTGCGGCAGCGCCACGGGGTTCAGGGGTCGACCCTGTCCCTGGCTCTCCGCTGCGCGAGGTGGCCGCCAGGCCGACCTGCGGCAGCGCGGTGGGGTTCAGGGGTCAACCCTACCCCTGGCTCGCTGCCGCCCGACGTGGCCGCCCGGCCCACCCGCGGCGCTGCCGCAGGTGCTGTTGCCCTGCTCTGTGCGCGCTCGGAGACGCGCCCTGAGCGAGCTCGCCCCAAGGTGGAGCTGCCGGCTCGGGGTGCAGGGCGCCAGGCTGAGCTGGGCCGGAACCCAAACCAGGCCAAGCCACCGCATGTGGGCGCGCAGCTCTGGCCTGTAGCGCTGTTGCAGGGCTGCGCGTAGTGGTGTGCATTGTGTTGGGAGGCATGCAAGCGCTCTGGCATGTGAAGTGCGAGCGATGCAGTGCATCAGCGCCTTGCAAAATGCCTCCCCCTCCCCCACCTCAGCCCTGGTGCGGGGGCGGGGCAGCTCGCCTCCAGGAGCTCCTTCTGGAAGGCAATCTTCACGCGGTCGTGCGGGTTGTCCATCTCCACAAAGCCCTGCATGCCAGCGCCGGCGCACAGCTCGCTCACAGAGCTCCCGAGGGCAGAGGGCGGGAGCTTGCAGGTGCCTGGCCTGCAGCGCCGGCGCCCCAGCGAGACGGCTGACCGCGCTCCATGCACCAGGAGCATGGGCTGCATGTGGCCGAGCGCGTCAGGCTTCGCTGGCGCCGGCTGGTCTGGGCGAGCGCCGGCGGCTCGAGCGCGCGCGGTGCCGAGGCGGCGCCGCGCGGCAGCGGGCGCGGGCGCGCACATAGTCCATGAGCAGGAAGTCGTTCGGCAGGGCGCCGTAGTCGATGCAGCACTCCTCGCCGGGCGCGAGCGGCCGCCGCGCCGCGAGCCGCACGCCGCCCGGCGTCGGCCGGATCTCGCAGTTGGCGGCGTCACCGAACTGGTGGTTGCACAGGTCGATGCCTGCGCGCACGGAAGCGCTCGGCGGCGGCGCTCCGCGCCGGCGCGCCGCGGCGGAGGGCCCTACCCTGACCCTATGCCTGCATTGCATGGGACCCCAAAAGGGTTGGAGCCCCACCGGGGAGCATGGCGGCCGGAAAGCTCTGGCCGCGCGTGCGGAACGCTCGGGAGGTGACGCTCGCGAACGCCCAGCCTGCGCGCGGCGCGCCCCGCGCTGCGCTCAGGCGCGCTCGCGGCTGCTCCCGCGCTCATGGGAGCATCGGGCGGTTAGGCTGTGTACTGTGCATGCACGTGTCGCACCCACGCTGGCGCACCCGGGTGCTTGAGCGGTCCCTTTCCAGAGGGCATGCTCAGCTTTGCACACGAAGTGTGCATGACATGCCCTGCGCCGACAGCAATGCCGCCCGCAGGCACACGCTTTCAGTGAGCGGCTGCGTGTGCATGCAGAGTGCCGCACCGAAGCTGCCGGAGTCGACCTGCTGCCCGTTGAAGACCTCTGCTGCCGCTTCCGGCCGCGCGAGCTGGTCCCGGCTGAAGCTCAGCACAAAGCGGCAGCGCTTGTTCACCTGCGCCACTGTTCATGCCAGTAAGGTTTGCATGCGCCCGTCAGTCGCTGACCAGGGACTCCTTGCTTGCCAATCACAGCCAGGCAAACAAACTCTTACCTTGCAGACAGAGGTGCGTTAGGCACCAGGGGCGTCTTGTACAGCACCGTCTATATACAGCAACGCCGGCAATATACAGAACTGTCATATGGCAGGGCCCGCGCACCTGCTCCGACACCGGCGGGTACTGGCCCAGGATCTTCATGGCCTCCGCGCTGAAGAACAAGGGGATGCCGGAGAACCTGGCCGGCAGGGTCTGCAGGTACGCGCTGAACGCGCTCTGCTCGCCCAGCGCCCGCTGCGCCAGCACCTGTGCGGTGCGGGGCGCCGCCGGACACGCGTCAGCACGGGAGCCTGGCGCGCGACAGGCTCGGACGCCACCTCGGGCGCCCGAGGCCGCCGCTGCCGGGGCGCGCACCTGCAGCGCCAGGCGCGCGCCCCAGAGGTCGGCCGGGACGCTGTCGATCAGCCGCAGCAGCGCGGGCTCGCACGCGTCCTCCTCGTATGTCAGGTGACACCTCCTGGGCAGGTCGATGAGCGTGGCGGACGCTGCGCACGCCTGCGGCAGCACGGCACGCGGCACGCAGTCAGCTCACAGGCCTGTGCGCACAGTGCTGCCAGCCCGGCCACACAGCTGGACTGACCTGAGACGCCACCAGGCCATAGCCCAGCGGCGTGGCCGCCCCAGTCACGCCTGCCACGCTGCCGCCGCTGCGCCCAATCCACTCAAACAGCTCCCCCGCAACGCCTGCCTGGGCCGCCTGGTGCTGGCAGCAGCGCGCTCCTGCAGAGGAGGGCTGCAAGCGTTGGTTCTCACGACAGCGTCCTTGCTTCCATGCCTGTGCTGGCCAGCGCGCTTGCAAGGTGGCTTACCACGGACGAGCTGGCCGCGTGCGCCCGCCGCCTGCAAGCCTGTCGGCCTCCAGGCGCGCTGCCAGCAACGCATTGCGCTGCCTACTGCGCTACGGGTCCAGGCTTGGCGCTGTGGTCCTGTGGCAGCGTTGGATGTTTAAGCGCCCAGCCATTTGCAGTATCTTACAAACGCACGGCCGCTAGAGTGTGCCTAACGACACCTGAGCACTTCCAAAGCGTACAGCACCTTCAAAATTGACTCAAGGCTGCAATGATTCAAGGCCTGTGCACCTTCTTAGGACCCACTCTCCTGCTCTACTTGGCAAACCGACAGCCATATGCATGCCTCAGCAGCACGGCCCCAATGTCGGTCTTGCCCTGCCAGCCTGCAGGCAGGCGCCTCCCGGACAGGCAACTCAGGCCGCCGTAAATTCGAATGCTGCAACCCCACCCCAGTGCCAGGGTGAAACAGCGAGCGCGCACACGACCAGCATGCCCGCAGAGCCCGGCCCTCAGCACAGCCGGAACCGGCCCTGCCGGCCCGCCGGCCCGAAGCCGCCGGGCAGGCCGCCCGGGCGGCCGCCGCCGGCGCCGGGCAGGCCGCCGCCAAACCCTAGGAAGGGCTGCGGCAGGCGGTCCACGTCGCCGCCGCTGATGCCCTGGAAGCCCGGGGCCGGCGGCGCGCGCATGGAGCCGCCGAACGGGAATGGCGCCAGGCGGCCGCCGGCTGGCGCGGCCAGGCGCCGGCGCTGGCGGCGCTGGCGCGCGCGCGTGGCCCAGCACGCGCCGAAGGCGCCCTTCCAGCCCTGGCCGCGCGCGCGCGGGGCTTCGCCCGCCGGGCCTGATACCGAAGGCGCGCAGGCGGAGCGGGCCTGGCATGCGCGCAGCCGTCGCGCGGGCTCGCGCCGTCCAGCCCGCCGCAACCCAGACCAGCGCAGCTGGACATGGGGCCGACTGGGCTGGCGCCGTCGGTGCGCCCGCAGGGAGGATTCCCCCGCGGAGCGCGCGAGGGCGCGGGCGGGGCCAGGGCGCGCGCCTGGCGCTCGGGCGCGCAGCCGGGCGCGGGCGGGCGGTCGCCGAACTCGGCGTCGAACAGCGGCTTCCACAGCGCGTCGGCGGCCGCCGCGCGGCGCAGCTCCGCGCACGCGCGCGCGGCCGCCGCCAGGTCCACCGCCTGCGGAGGGAGCGCGCGCGCGCTCGGGCCGCGTCCCCGCGCGCGCGCGGCGAGCGCCGGGGGAGCGCGTGCATTCTGGTTTCAGAAAGAGCCCACATCACCGTGGCGTGTGGCAGGCGCCGGGGGAGCGGGCACAGGCACGCGGAGCGAGGGTGCGAGCTGGACGCCCCCTGACACCCAAGCATGTGGCGAGCACTGGGCAAAGCATGCCCGGGCACGCGGAGCGGGTAGGAGGCCTCGAGCCCCTGTCGCCCAGCAGTGCGGCAGGCACGGGCAGAGCAGGCGCGGGCGCGGCTTGCGGCGGGACGGGCGCGCGCCGGCAGCAGCGCGAGGCAGCGCTCCTTGACCTCGGTGGGCAGCATTAGCAGCGCCGGCGCGGCCGGGCGGCCCGCGGCCGCGGCCGCAGCCGCCGCCAGCCGCAGCGCCAGTGCGTCCTTCAGGCGCACCCAGAGCGCGCGCGCGTCGGTCAGCCGCCCGCGCGCCGCGTGCTCGCTGGCCGACAGCATCACCTGCGTGCGCGCTTCATTTATGTAAACAACCCTTTATGCAGATCATCAGCCCCGTGGACGGCACCACCTTCGTAAGCGTTTTATCTTTACTCTTCGCTGTGCAGGATGGGATCCCCGTCGACATGCGCCCCCTTGCGGCCACCCAGCGCAAGCGCGTCCAGCCGCGCCCGCGCGCCCGCGAGCGCCAGAGCTGCCTCCTGGTCGCTCGAGCGCGGCCGCCGGAGCGACGGCCCACGGCCCTAACAGCGCTGTGCGGCGCCGCACGCGGGAGTGTGGCATGCACTGAAGATGCAGGCGCTGCGTCGGGCAGGCATGACAACTAGTTCAGGACGACTGCAGAGCGTGCCTGCTACCGCATGGCAGCAGAAACACTGTCGTCCTGGTACTGGGTATCACCACGCCGCTCCCAGAAGGCTGGGAACAGGCGGTGCTGCAGGAGCCCGGCAAGCAGGCCCCCGGCCTGGCGCGCGCCTGGTGCACGGGCCCGCCCTCGCAGGCGCCCGCCACGAGCAGGAACCCGCCGAGCCGCGCAAAGCGCACGGCGCAGCCGGGCAGCGCGCCGGGCGGCCCCGCGTCGCGCGCGTCCCCGCGCAGCCGGTACGCCAGCGCGCCGCTGGCGGCGCCAGCGGCGCCGGCCGGCAGCGCGCACTCGCTGGCGCCGGCCTGCGCGCGGCGCCCGACCCGCGCTGCGCCTCAGCCCCGCTCACCAGGGTGCTGAGGAGACGCGGCACTGGCAGGTCGCAGCCTGTAGAGCTGCGGAGCAGGCCGCAGGAGCTTGTGGAGCAGACCGCAGCCTGCAGAGCGCCGCCCTTCAGAGCAGCGGAGGGGCATGGGACAGGCGTGGCGGCTGCCAGGAGCGCGGCGCCCACCGGCGCGCTCCAGGCCGGCGCCAGGCCGCTCTCCAGCAGCGCGGCGTGCGCAGCCAGCAGCAGCGCGGCGTGGTCATCGCAGACGGGGCCGGCCTCTGCGAGCACGCGGCGCAGGTGGCCGGGCAGCGCGTCGACGCCGCAGTTGCCCGGCCCGAGGCCCGGGGCGCCGCTGGCTTCGGGCAGCTCGGCGGTGTTGTGCATGAATAGCAGGTCCGCCGAGCGCACGCCGAGTTCTGCCAGGGATGTATCTGAACTAGCCAGGATCGCAGCCTGTCGGACGCGGCGTCAACAGCATCAGCTGCTGCGGCGCGCCCCGCGCGTGCGTAAGCGGCTTGGGCGCAAGAGCATGAAGCGCACCGTCTTGTTCAAGCCGAGCACGGGCCTGACGCCGCGCGTGACCGTGCTCGCCAGGTACTCCTCGAGCTCCCGAGCGTGCAAGCGTTGGCCACCTCCACTTTGTGCGTTGCCGCCCCGATGCGCAGCCGCAGCTTCATTGTGCCAGCGACCCGCACGACCTGCCTCCTCACCTGCTGCTCTATAGACCCCTCGCTCCCGCCCTTCTCTGGCCCAGTCCCACTGAGTTGGCTTGCCAGCAGACCCCGGTAGGGTCTAGCCCCAGCTCGCCGCACCTTGTTACCGTGTGGAAAGCGCTCCTCCTCATCCTGCTGCGCCGGCTGGTGTTGGTGCGCCACTGGGCAACAATGCAGCTGACGTCTCTCTTCTTGGGGTCGCGCCTCAGCGCGCGCCTGGTCGCGTCTGGGCCGGCGAGCACCAGCGCGCCGCGCCAGACCACCACGTGCATGGCAAAGAAGAAGGGTGCGGCGGCCTGTGTTGCTCCTGGGGGGTTTGCTTGTTCCTGGCAGCCGAGCGCGCACGCTCGCCTGTGGCCACCGTAGCAGCTCACCACATGGCGCGCCTGCGTGCAGGTATCCGCTGCATCGTGACCTTGGAGTGCACGGAAGCTCGGCCTGCGGGCGCGACGCCCTCGCGCTACGTGACGCAGAAGGTGTGCAAGCTCATGGAGCGGCGCACAGAGCAAGAGCTGCACTGCTGCGTTGAGCCGTGCTTTCTTTCACTTTGTTCTATCCGGTAACAGCAGCTTGCCACTGCTTGTGGCGTGGCGCAGCACGGACAAGTCAAAGTGCTCTGTGGCGTGCTGGAGCAGCCTGGTAGCGCCAGGAGCGGGGCGGCGATCGCTGAGGGGGGCCGTGCGGGGGCTGCGCAGAACCGGAAAAACACGTCTGAGCGCCTGGAGCTGAAAAAGTACAACAAGTACATGAAGAAGCACACCGTGCACCGGGAGATCAAGTAGGGCGCGGCGCGGCCTGCTGCGCGGCAGCGGCCTGAGCGCCTGCGGGCCTGAGAGCGACGGGCGGGCGCGCCGTGCACAGCGTGACTGGTTGGCCGGGAGATCAAGTATGGCGCGGCGCGGCCTGCTGCGTGGCAGCGGCCTGAGCGCCTGCCGGCCTGAGCGCCTGCAGGTTGAGCAGCGACGGGCGGGAGGGCCCTCACAGCGTGACTGCTTCAGCGTGGCAGGGGCGTCAATACCGCGACAGGCGGAGCGTGACTCTGTAGCGCAGGCGGACGGCGGCTGTGTGCTTGTCAGCGCTGCCTCTGGTGCTGCAGCTCTGCAGCTCTGCAATACTCTGTGTTGTTGGCGGGCAACGCGGCACTGGGTTGCTTCTCCTGAGCCAGCTGAAGGAAGGAGCTGCTTCAAGCAGCCTGCTTGTGTTACTGACACAGCTTGCCAGCGTAGCGCGACTTATGAACTTCTCTGCATGCACTTTCTGTAACTGTGGATACAATTTGAGGAGGTCCAGGCAAGACAGAGACCCCAGATACACTAGACCAAGGCATGGAGCCACAAAGAGCCCTGGCCCATGCACAGCGCCATGCATGCAGCGCCATATGGCAAGCCGCCGGGTAGGCAGGTTTCCAATGTTTGATTAGTCTGTCGTTGACAGACGGCTTGGAGACAGACATCCTACAGCGCCCCGACCCCACCGCGCTGCCCATATGAGCAGGGCAGGCAGGAAGAAGGCCGCACGCCGGGAGGATCCGCCCGCCATGAGCCTGCCGATTGATGAACGCCAGCCAATCCCCAGCGTGCGCACAGTGGCGACGCTTATCAACGGCGGTGCGGTGTACGCACCCAGCGCGTCACCGCTCAAGGCCGGCGCGGGCGTGCAAGACGTTGGCGACCAGAACGACCTGCTGGCGCAGATGGTGGCCTGCGCGCAGGCGTGTGCCTAATCCTGGCCCTCTGCAGCACGTGCTTGCGCAGGACACTTACTGCTCACGTGCACCTACACCAGAGCGTGCTGCACACAGTTCACATCCAGTCGTCTGGTGACCGCACGCGGCGCAGGTGCCTGTCACGCACTGCGCAGTGCGTGTGTGCCTTACACTTTGAACTGCTTGTGCAGCCAACAGGCCTGAGGGGCTGTTTCCTCAACCACAGCGCTGAGGTTGTCGTCAAGTTGCTGCGCAGGCTGGTTGCGCACCGTGCATCATGACAAGCATGCCGTGCCTGCTGACACCATGCTTATGGCATAGGCGCTTGCTAAGCACTAGCAGGACAAGCAAGCTGATAGAGGGGCTCTCTATAGAGCGCAGGTCGCTTGACGCGTCCAGCGCGCTTCAAAGGCATCCCGCCAGCGACCTGCCTCGCACTGCAGAGCCCTGCGCGCGCCGCAGGCCGAGCGGCGGTCCGCTGAGCGGCGCCGCGCCGACGCAGCCCGCCGCACGCGCGCTCTCGGCACGTCGCACGAGCCGTGTCACCGCGCTGGAAGCGCTGCGAGTGGCCTCCCTGCACCGCAGCGCGACCCGGGGTCCGACGCATGTCGTGCCCGCGCGCGCAGGCGCTTGCGGGCCGCTGCGCCGGGCGCAACAAGGAGGACGCGGCCAGCCTGCTGCGCGGCCTGCAGGCGCTGCGCGCGAGCGCGGAGGCGGAGGTGGGCCGCGGCGCGGCGCGGGCGGCCACGCAGGCGCGCAGCCAGGAGGCGGAGGTGCAGCTGGCCGCCGCGCTGGGCGAGCAGGCCAGCATGAAGGCCGCCATGGAGCGCATGCAGGCGCGCGCGCGCCTGCCTAGAGCCGCGCCCGGCACGCCCGCGCCGTGCCCTGCCCGGCGCTTGTGCAGCGGCGCGCGCCTGCGGCGCGCGCGTCTGCGAGCTCGCGGTGCAGCGCCCCGAGCAGCCCGCCGGCATGCGTGCAGCAGATGCACGAGCACACGTTTTCCCCGCCCCCCTGTCTCAGTTTGGTGTTCACCGCATCAGGGCGCGCGCCGCGCCCGCCAGCGGCGCCGGCCGGCTGTAGGGGCTCAGCAGCGCCGTGCGGCGCGGCGCAGGAGCAGCTGGCGGCCGGGGCGCCAAAGAAGGCGGCGGGGCCGGCGGCGGCGCAGCAGCTGGCCATGGCCGGCAAGTGCGCGGGCCCGCTCCGGGGCTGGGGCGGTGCCGGACTGCTCTGTTGCCATGCGCAGGCTGCGAACGGGCCCACAGCGCGCGTGCAGGATAGGCCCCATACCCTAACCCCTCTTGCCGCTGCGTGCGAGCCGGCGAGCGCCGCGCAGGCCGGCGCTGGGCGAGACGCTCGCGGTGGTGGCCGGGCCGGGCGGCGCCGTCGCGCCGGCGGGCCGCACGCAGTGGCTCAAGAGCCCGGCGCAGGCCGGCCCATGGGAGCGCATCAAGGGCGCGCAGCGCAACACGTACAGCCCCGAGCCCGCCGACGTGGGCTGCTGGCTCGCCTGCCGCGTGGGCGACGGCACGCGCGCGCCGCTGGTCGTCACGCCGTCGCGCATCCTGGGCCTCCCTGGTGCGCGGCCGCGCGTGGACATGTGCCGCGGGCAGCATGGGCTCCCTCGTCGGGCACGGTCACGCATGCCGGGGCGTGAGCCAAGCGCGGGCTGCCCTGGGGCGGGTGTGACATGGCCGAGCGCCGCGCTGCAGCGGAGTACGACCAGTACCTCTACGACCTGGAGCAGGAAGTGACAGATGGCAAGACGTTCAAGGTGGTCGTCGTCGAGCACAACGGCCGGCCCCCGGCGCGCTCGTCTGTCTGCGACCTCTACGTACGCGGCCCTGCCCCGGCCTGCTTTGCCCGGTCCCTGCAACACCTTGCATCAGACAACTTTGGGGCGCTGGTGCAGAGATGCTGCATGCGAACGCGCGCTCGGGAGGTGATTAGCTTGCCCAACTGCAGGCTGGCGTGCATCTGGGATGCCGCGCCGCCGCCTGAGCGGCACCAATTTGGCGCGCTGCCTCGAGGCCCATGGATGGGCTGTCAGGCATCATCATCCGGACCTAAGCCCTGGTGTGCTTGTTCAGGTGGAACCCCGGTCGATAGCCCTTTACAAGCAGGGCACCGACACGCCTCTGTACGGTGGCGGGAAGTGCGGCGCGTGGCTCAAGCGCAACAACGACGGCATGCAGGTTTGTGAGACCCTGGCCTGAGGCGCCGGGCTGGTTTGGGCGTGTGCTGAGCGCGCAAGTCGTGCCTGCCCATCCTAACAAGCAAGTCTTGAGAAGCGCATCTCCGCACTTGGGGCGGCTGGATGATCATGCCGCAAGGCAAGCACAGCATGTGGCACTCCCTGGCGACATGGGCCCCCGTGACGCATGAGGAGCTTTGGGACCTTCTTGTGAGAACGCCTGAACGCGGGCGGCGTGGCCCGACTGGTGGCGGCCCGCAGCTCTGCGGCGCGCGCGGCGGCGGCGACGCAGCCAAGCTTGGCATCTTCCTGGTGATGGCCAGGAGCTCGGTGTGGATGCTGGCCTGCGAGTCGACCTGGGAGCGCAACGCGCTCATCACGTGCATCCGCAATGTGCGCGAGGCCTACCGGTCGCTGCACTGCTGACCGCTTGCTGCTCCGCTTGTCACAGCGCTGAGGTCCTGGTCCGGGGGCGCTGCGGCAGATTGCTGACTCGTACCACTCCCTCACCCTCGAAGGGCCGCGATGAGGCAAGCGCGCGCTAGGACCTTTATCATGCCATGCGGCCTCATGCCTGTGTCGTTCGGCCTCAGGCGCTGCTATCTTCTCTGCGTCGTGGTGTCCATGTATTGGTCGTCGTTATGTGGGGCTGACATGCTGGCTCAGGGCTGCTCAGCTAACTTGGGCACAAGCAGAAAGCTTGATGCTCTGTCAGGATGCAGCTTTACACTGTGTGCCGTATCACCAAAATGCTCTGCAGTAGCTCTGTGACCCGCAGCCATGTCATGCATGCGCATCCGCGCGCACTCCACGACAGAAGCCACCTGCTCTGCAGCCTGTCTCTGTAGCAGCACCGCGCCGCAGGCGGCATCAGGCCCGCAGCGCGATGCAGATCTGCAGCGCCGCCTGCTGCGTGTGCAGCAGGCAGAGGACGAGCGGCAGCACCGGGTGGAAGTGGTACGACACCACCTGCTTGCCGCCCGGCCGGCCGCCGGCGGGCTCCACGCAGCAGGGCTGCACCTGCACCCCAGCGCACGAAACTGCTCTACTGACCGGCAGGGCAGCCGATCACAACCACGCCACAGAACTGAGGACTGCCTCTGCGCGGTCAGGTCGCATGTTGTGCCCCCGATAGATGCTCGATATGCACCTACCCTAGGTGATCTAGGCACAGACGGCGCCACGCTCGCGCAGCAGCGCGCCTTGAAACGCGAGTGCTCCGGGAACGCGCGCGACGCAAACTTCAGCGGCTGCTCCGAGTAGGGCCGCGGCCGCTGCGCCGCGGTGATGAGCTTGTCGTCGAAGGCGAACAGGTGCGCGTCCAGGTACGGCGACGCGCACAGCGCCTGCGCGGTCGCCGGGAGGCCCGCGAGCATGCGCCGGACCGCCTGCGCCCGCGTCCCGCACCTGGAGGCTGCAGCAGGGCGCGGCGCGCGGCGCTCATCCCGCAGGCTTGCCATGCGCGCATGCAGAAGCAGGGCCGCTGCTGCATGCGGCACCCGTCCCCTACTCAAATGCCCTCACACCGCATGCACCGCCGCAGCAAACCCCGCCGCGTTCGCCATCCTCAGGAGCTGCGACAGCCGGAGCGCGCCTGCGCCTGCGGGCGCGGCGGCTGCGCGTGCAGCTCGGCGGCGCCGCGCGCGGCCGCAGCGGCCGGCAGCGGCGTCGCGAACGCGTGCCAGGGCGCCTGGCCGCAGCCGGCGTGGAACAGCGCCGGCCAGCGCAGGTACAGCGCGGCCAGGCCGGCGCTGCGGTTGTCGTGCAGGTCCACCACGCGCCCCGCGCCGCGCGCGTACACCACCAGGAAGTACGCCTGCGCATGTGCGCGTGGCGCGGCAGGGTTGGTGTTACCTACCCACCCAGAGCAATTGCCGAGCGGCGCAGGCGCGCGCGGGACGGGGCGGCGCGCGCGCAGGCCGCGCCGCCGCCCCTGCCGGGACGCGCGGGAGGCTGCCCGCGCGGCCGGCGGCCTGTCGGGTCCGGGCGAGCGCGCCGCTGGCGTGCCTGCGCATGCGTGGCGCGGCGGCGCGCTGCAGAGGGCGGGCGGGCAGCAGCATCCCGGCAAGCATCCCGCAAGGCACGGTCCTGCTTCCAGACCCGCCCGGCCGCCCATCCCAGGGCCCGCGCTCCGCAGGCCCGGCTCGCCGCTCGGTCCCCTCCACGCAGGGCGGGGGGCCGGGAGGGGCGCCGCGGCGCGGCCGGGCGCGCCTGCGCGCTGATGTCGGAGGAGCTGCGCAGCAGCGCATGGTCGCCCGGGCCCATGCTGAACAGCAGGTGCTCGCGGTCCAGGAACTGCACCTGCGCGCCCGCGCGCCGCCGCTCGCCCCCGGCCGCCGCCGCTCGCCCCCGGCCGCCGCCGCCCGCTGCGCTGCAGCGCGACGCGCCCGAAGCGCGGGCGCCACCCGCAGCGTCCGCAGCAGGCGGCGCGCGCCAACGCCGGCGCGCGGCCCCCTGAGGGCTGATCCGTTGGAGCGCCGCTGTGCTCTACTGCGTCCATGGCAGCGCCATCGTCTCACCGTCAATCCTTCGCTGCCCTGCCATTGCCACAGCAGTGCCGTCGTCTCACTGCTTACCCTACGCTACCCTGAGCAACCCTACCATCACGCAGCGGGGGCCCGGGCGCGCGCGCCTTCCACATCGCCAGGTTGGCGTACTTCTCAAAGTAGAAGAAGAAGCGGCGCAGCTCGTCCGAGCGCGGGCCCGCGCGTGCGCGCTCCAGGAACAGGTACGCCAGCACGCGGTGCGTGAGGCCCTGGATCATGCGCGCCGCGCCGGGCGCGGCCTCCGCGCTGCGGCCCGGCGGCGCGTCCGCGGCCGCGCCGCCGCGCTCGCGCTCCGCCGCCGCCGTCGGCGGCGGCAGCGGCGTCCGCGGCCGCTCGACGACAACGGGGTCCCCGCCTACTCGCGCGCCGCGTCTGTCATCGTTATGCTGCGCCTCTGTCGTGAGCAGAGGGGATGGGAGATTATGTACGGATTGTGTGTTATTATGGCAGTGCTGTACGCCTGGCAGGGTTCAAAAGCCATGGAACAAAGGCAGACTACCACCCCTCTGTGTCCCGCACTGCCTCTGCAGGCCGCACCGGGCAGGAGGTCGGGCAGCTGCAGCGTGGGCGCGCGCGCCAGCGCGCCGGGGCCGGCCACCGCCAGCGCCAGGCCGCCGCCGCCGCCGCGCGTCTCCGGCGCGCCACGGCCGTCGCGCAGCCGTGGCGGCTCGCGGCCGGCCGGCGCGGGCAGCGCAAGCGCGGGTGGCGCGGCCGCGCGCGGCACGCGCTGGTCAGCCTCCGCGCGCGCGCGCCTGCGCCCAGGCGGACCACGGCAGAGCTTAGGCGCGCCCTGGCTGCGGCGCGCGCGTATCACTGCGATGCGGGATGGCTGAGGCCGGCAGGGCCGCTACGCGCCCGGAGCAAATAACAGCGCATAGCGTTGCTGAGGCTGTGGGGCAGGCATGCTGGCGGGGCTGGCGTTCCCATTCGGGCCTCCGCCTGGCATGGTGCCGCTTGTCATGGCACAGCGCGTCTGCGCGGCCAAGCAGCCCACCGCGGCAGGCGCGCCTGTGCCGGGCGGCCGCGGCGGCGTCGTCGGGCCAGTGCTGCCGCGAGGGCGCCGGCGCTGGCTCGCCCGCCTCCGGCCGCTCCACGACGCCCGCCCGGCCCGCCGCCTCCTGCGCCGCACGCGCGCGCCGCTGCTTGTTGCGGGGCGACCGGCGCCTCGTCGCTGCCAGCCGGCCGCCCAACCCCAGCGCTACGGAGCGGCCTGCTCCGCTGGCTGGGCGCGCAGGCAGCCTCTCAAGCAGGCGCGTGCGCAGGCCGCACGAGCGAGTGAGATCGCTGGGCAAGTCAGCTATGACGCGGCCCATGCATGGAGAGCGAGCGGCGTGAGACTGGCACCCCTTGCAAGAGCTTGCAGCGCCACTTCCCCCGCGCGCATCGTGCCAGATGAGGCGCGCCGCGACCGTGCGGGCGGCGCCGCGCCCGCCAGCGCGTGCGCGGGCCGGGCGCGCGCCTGCGCCTGCTGCCACCGCCGCTCGGCCTCCGCCTGCACGGCGAGCACCATGGCGTCGTCGTCCCAGCAGTGCCGCCCCAGGCGCTGCAGCCACACCAGGCGCCCGCGCGCCAGCACCTGCAGCAGGTGCACCTCCTGGCTGCGCATCTGCGCGCGCGCGCGCCGCGCCCGGCTTCAAGCGCGCGCCGCAGCATGGATTGATGGCCGGCACATCTCATGCATCGACGGCTGCATGGTTCGATGCTCATGAGCCTCGTCTATGGTGCAGTACGCCGGACCCTGAGGGTTTCTGGCGGCCGGGCCCGCGCGCACCGCCAGCACGGCGACCAGGTCCTCGTACAGGAACACGCCATCGCAGCGCGCCAGGTGCACGAAGTCGTCCGTGAGCGTGTACTGGTCGCACTGCCGCCCGTCCGCCAGGCGCACCTGCGCGCCCCCGCCGCGCCAGGGATCGGGCCAGCCCTGTGTCTGATACGCCGCGCCACAGCTGCTCTTCCTGGCAAGCACCGTGCCAGGTCTTCATACTCGGCGCTGCACCGCCGCCTGTGCACCGTGTAGCACCAGCCTCATGCACGCTTCCTACTGAATCAACATCTGCCCGAGTTTTCCTGCCCAGCCATGCGCAAGCCTGGCAAGCCACACTCTAGCTAAGCCGTGACACACGCCAGCCCCATCACGCTGCGCGCAGCAGCGCCTCTTGGCTGACACCCTAGCCGCCAATGCCCTGGCAGTGCCTCTCAGCCGACGTCGCGCCGCCATCGCGCACAGATGGACCTTGCAAGTCAGCCTTGCATGTGCTCACCAAGCACATGCCGTGCCGACAGACACTCTTTATTTCCCGGGCCAGCCGCCTTTGCGCACCAGGTGGAGGGTGGTGGAGGCGACCAGGGGCACGCCGGAGTCGGCCGCGCTGCCCGGCACGGCGGCCGCCGAGGACGCCAGGATGAGGTAGCGCTCGCCGTGCGCCGCCTGCGCCGCGGCCGCCGCCCCTGAGGGCGCTGCTGCGCCAGGCGCTGGTGGGCCAGGCATGCGGCCAGCGCTGTGGCCGCTGCCCCTGAGCGCGCCGCCCGGCCAGGCCGCCCCGGTGGCCCAGGCACACGGTCAGCGCCGCGACCGGTGCTTTTTATCGCGCCGCTGGCCAGGCCGCTGGTGGCCCAGGCACAGGCCCAGGCCGCTGGTTGGCCAGGCAGGTTGATATGCGCTGCACGCTCCCCTGCACTCGAGCACGTGGTGCTCCGGGCCGACCGGCACAAACGTCCCATCCCGCGTGAAATCAGTCACTGCTGCCCCGCTTGCATAAACAGGCATGCCAGCGCGCGGGTGCCAAGACGCGGGCCGCGCGCACCAGGCAGAAGTCCTTGCAGAGCGCCTCCGCACCGTGCACCAGCGTGGACCTGTACACCAGCTCGAAGAACCTGCGCGCGCGCGGCGGTCGGTGTGGGGAGCCCGCGCGCATGGCGGTGTGGGGAGCCTGCTCGCGGGAGCAGGGGGAGGCCGGCAGCCCCGCGCGCGCCGGGCCCCCACCTGCTGAACGGCAGGCCCTCCGCCAGGCCCTCCCCGGCCTCACCGGGGCGGTCCGCGCCCCAGCCGGTGTATCTGTACAGGACGAGGTCGTGCTGCATGTTGCCAAAGCACACCTGCACGCCAGGGCCGGGCCTGAGCTCGCGTTCACAACTGCTTCTCCTGCACGCTCGGCGGGGTTGCGCGGGAACGCAGGTCGGGCGGGCCAGCACCAGGTAGTCGCCAGAGGGCACAAACTTGCATATGTGCTCGTCTGGCGGCTCGACTTTGCACGCCTGCAGCCCTCTCAGCCAGTTCAAACGCGTGACGCCTTAAAGTCAATGCAAGGGAGCCATGCTTAGCCTGGGACAAACCGAGTGGTCCGGCAAGAGGTTCTCGTAGAGCCTGCGCACTCTGGCCACCTGCGAGCAACCATGGCAGCTCACGCAGGATGTCACGCACACGCCAATGCTCTGCTGTGCGACAAACCAGGCGGGGCTGCGCCACACCGCAGCGCCCGGAGGAGCAGCATGCGTTGCAAACGTACGCAGGCGGAGCAGCAGATTCAGGGGCTCGCGCATGCCGTGCAAGCCACATTGGGGTGCAGCTGGCCGCGCTGAGGCCTGCGCTGTGCTGGTCTTGCTGTATGCGCTGGTGGCAGACGTATGCTCATCACCTGAAAAGTGTAGGCCGGTGACCTTCCACGATCATCCACGACGTGCTCCGGTCCACCTTCGCCCCCTCCGTCACTTATTACTTTGCCGACTGCCCCAGGAGCGGAGCGAGGTAAGGCTCGCTACAAGGGCAGCAGGAAACAAGCCTGCTTCTGTACAGCAAGAGGCTGAGAGTTTGCCATACATTGGGGGCCTGCTGTTGCATGTACGCGTATCCCAGGCTTGTGCCTGGCCTGGTAGAGACGGGCGAATTCGCGCCGCAATGCGGCGTACGCCAGAGGTCTCTTGCTGCGCTGAGAGGTCGACCTGGCGGGCATCGCGTGATGCCTGTGCAGTGTGCCTCGCTTGATCTAGGCGGCGCGGAGATGTGCGCTGGGAGCGCGAGCCAGCCACCTGCAGTGGCCTGCAGTTGGCCGGTTGAGCAGGCGGCGGAAGCGGACCAGCGCAGCGTCGCTGCCAGCGCGCTGCCCAAGACGCTGCCGCAGGTCCGCTGAAGTTCAGATAGCATTTCATCCTATCAGTGCATGCCTTGTACAGGAGCGCACACAGCGTGCTGTTCTGTGACCTGTTGGAGAAAGTGACTTAATTTGACGGCGTGGGTATGCGTGTGGGGGGCCAAAGAACTGAGCCACTTGAGTGCGCAGGCGTGCGCAGTGTTCCTGGGCCACAGGACGCCGCGGGTCGTCCTGGCGTGTGGCGCGGCGCTCGCGCTCTACAGGCTGAGCGAGGCAGCGCTCGGCTGGGAGGACGTGCTCGGTGCGTTTGCAGCTTCACACGCTGCTGTCGCGCTGCAGCATGGCCTCCTGCCACGAGCCTTAGCCTCACCGCCGGCCCCCCCGCGCGCGCCGCAGTGGCCGGCGGGGCGGCCTGCCTCTGGCTGGCCCAGGAGTGGGCGATCCACGCGCGCCTCCTGCACTCCGCGCGGCCATGGTTTGGTGCGGGGCCCGCTGCGCGGCGCCCGCCGCGCGGCGCCTGGCTGGACCTGCCACGTGCCCCGTACCGAGCCGGACGGGCGGCGGGGCGGCCGGGAGCGCTGGGCTGATGCGCCTGCAGGCGCTGTGCGACGTCTCACCGGCCGGACCCGTATGGCTGCACCTGGGCAGACCCTATTCCCCTTTAACCTGTACTCCACATGCGGCGCAGGGCGGGACCTGCACGAGGACCACCACAACGCGCCCTACTTCCACGTCTGCATCGACGGCGTGGAGCTGGTCGCGCCCGTCATGGCGCTCGCGGCGCTGGCGTTCGGCGCGGCATTCGCCGGCGCGCCGGCGCTCGGCCGCACTGCGACGCTCGCCTACTGGGCGGCCGGCCTGGCCTACCTGTGGACGCACTTCTTCGTGCACCTGCCCATCGCGCCGCGCTCGCGCTACGCGCAGGCTGTGCGCCGGCACCACATGCTGTGCGCCCACCCCTCGCGAGGCTTCGCCGGCTTGATAGGTTTGGGTGGCGATTGGGCAGGACCCCAACGGGCGGCCTTCTGCCGCGCGCATGGCGCAGGCTGCGCGTCTGTCCCCCCTGGCGCCCTGTGTGCGCTCCGTGGCTTGGCGTGCCTATGGCCCGCGCCTATTCTCTGTGTCGTGCCGCACGCGCCTCTGAGCACCCGCCTCGCGCGCCAAGGGCAGAGCAGGGCGCTTGGCGCTGGTGCCGCTCGCGTCAGCTGCATGCTGCCCCTCAAGAAAGAGGGTGCGCGTGCGCGCTGCGGCTGCGCGCGCCGAGAGGCGGCGCCCGGGGCTGCACAGGCACCACTGCCGCTCGGAGGAGCACTGGCTGTCCTTCTGCGTGCCGGCGGTGGACGCCGTGTTTGGCACGCTGCCGGCGTCGGCGGCGGCGGTGCCCATCACGCCGCTCGCCGCGCGGCAGAAGGACCGCATGCGCAAGGAGGCTGGGCTGGCATCCTAAGCGCGGCGTTAATGCGGCTCCTCTGCATTGGCAGCAACACTCTGTCGTTGGGAGGCAGCGTGCGGCGCGCCGCGACACTGGCGTCGGCCGCGCCTGTTCTGGCGCCTGCCGCGCGGCTGAGGGGTGCCCCGGCCTGCACCCGTTCACGGTGGCAAGGGGCAGGCACAGAAGCATGGCGCTCCCATGGCCTGCAACAGTGCTCGTCAGTGCATTGCCGGTGAGCGGCAGCACGCAGGCAGGCTTCCTGTGATCCTGATACGACGCGCTGGTCACCATGCTGGCGTTGCCCGCCGCGTACCTGCAGCGAGGCAGGATGACGTGATGCAGGCTCAGGCGAGTGCAGCTTCAGGACGTGATGTATACTAAAGTGCATGTGTGCGCCAACGCGGAGCGGGCAGGCAGGGCGCGACTGTGTACCAGCAGTTGTATTCTTTGGTTTAGCATGAGTGACCGCAAGACAGCATGTCTGAGCGTGGAGAGAGGTGCCTCTCAGCAGAAGTCGAGCGAGCAGCGGCAGTGTGCGAGTGTCGCATGGTCCACATTGCTTCCACTGTGTCGCTCGGGGGTCATGTAACAAAACAATACATGCCGTATTTGTCCTCCATGCAAATCTGTCCAGGCATCGCAGCACAGCCACCACGCACAGGGTACAAGTCTGTCGTCATGCATGTGACCCGCCCCGCCTACCCAGCCGCCCCAGAGGGCACCAACGCCTCGCCGGAGGAGGGCCAGCTTTTGACACGCAGAGGAGCCTTGCGGCATGCCAGGGTACATCACCTGCGACAGGCTCCTTCCACAGGGGTGTGGTTATCTGCTCATTTTATATCAGCACTGACGCCCGCCATTGCGCCCTCGTCTGCCGCCTGGCCCCACAGGCTCGGCCGCTCGCCAGGGCGCTCCGGCCACGCAGCAGGCTGCGCCAAGGCCGGGCGCCGGGCGCGCTCCAGCATGGGAAGCGACGCAAGCTCAGCCGCGCTCCTCGCCAGACAGGCAGCCAGGCGCTGCTAGGGTGCAGGCCAGGACTGCCGACGCGGTGCAAGCAGCAGGGGCCCCCACCCATACACGTCACCCCGGGCTGCCGGACCCGCCCAGGGCAGCGGCCGCGGGCAGGCCGGCGCGGCGCCGGGGCGCCGCGCGCGCTCAGGGCTCCCACGCCGCGCAGGCAAACAGGCCGCGCTCGCCGCGCACGGCGCCGGGCACGTCCAGCACCGCCCATGCGTCCGCGGCCGGATCGTAGACCTCCACGAGCGGCGCGTAGGTCGTCATGTCCGTCTGCAGGCCGCCCAGCGCGTACACGCGGCCGCCCAGCGCCGCCGCGCCGCCGTATGCGCGCCTGCCGGGGGGGCCCGCGCGGGTTCCCTCTCCAGGGTTTTGCCGCTGCACGGCTGGAAGCGCCGCCTGCAAAGATAACGAGCGACGCCCCAGGCCGGCGCAGAGCATCATCTAGCATGCATCGCTGTCGCTGGACACCCCAAGGCATACTGTGCTAGCCCTGCTTCCGCATCAGCGCCGCGCATGCAGCTCATATGCATCCGCGAGCCCCACCAGGCGTCGTGCCAATGAGGCACAACGCGTGAGGTCACGCCCTTGCACAGCTTGCACAGCTGCTGTCCCGTCAGGACAACGAACACGCTGATGTGGCAGGGTGGGCAGGGGCGGGCAGGGCGCGCCCGGCGGACATAGCGGCCACGGAGCGCCAGCGTCCCGCGCGCGGCTCGTACGCCTCTACGCTGTCCTGGCTGCTGCCGCCGTCAAAGCCTGGCGCCGGCGCCGCCGCATCTTACATCCTGTGCTGCGCGCGCTCGCACCCGACAGCAGCGCAAGCTGGCACACGTCGCGCATGACGGCGACTGTGGCGCCCCGGCGGCGCGCGCGCGTGCAGGACCAGGCACACATGCGCGGCGCAGGAGGCCGGCGCAGCACGGCGCGACCAGGATATAGGGTACCTACCATAACCAGCCCTGCACTACCCTACCATGTCTTGCCCCTACCCTACCCTACCCCAGGAAAAGGTGGTGCGCGCGCCGCCAAGCGCGTACAGGACGCCGCCGCACGCGCAGCAGGCCAGGCTGCCGCGCGGCACCGCCATCCCGGCGGCCAGCTTCTCCCACCTGCGGCGCCGCCGGGGCAGCGCGTCAGACCCTGCCCTCCCGCACGCTTCAGGCATGGGCAACCAGCTGCTGACAGGCTTCACAGGACTTGATATTCATGAAGTACGAAGATCATCTTGGCATAATGATTCACAGAATAGCAACGCAGCTACTAGCAGCGTGGATGGGGACGCGCACTTGCCCACGCGCGGGTCGAAGCGCTCCGCCGAGCTCATGTAGTTGTCGCCGTCAAAGCCGCCCACCTGCCCCAGCGCTGTGGCAGCTGAACAAGGGGGCTCCAAAGCACAGCGTACGACACGGACAGCGTAGTGCTTGCAGGCATGACGGGCATGGGTCACCGCACGAGCCACCAGATGCCGAAAACGCTTCAGGGACGCCGTCAAGGATCACGAGGTGCTGCAAAAGCAGCGTCACATGCACAGCACAGGCCGGCAACATGAAGAAGCCACACTCAACCTTGGCAGGGCCACAGCAGCTCTTCACTGGGTGCGCAGGCAGCCAGGCAGCTGCGAAGCACGATGCAGCGCCGCGCCAGGCGCCCCGCGCGCCGGGCGGCGCGGGGGCGCGCACCGCGTAGACGCAGCCGTCCAGCGCGGCCGCGCCCAGCGCGTAGCGCTTGGCCGTCATGGCCGCCGCCGGCAGCCAGTGGTCCGTCACCGTATCGTACCTGCGCGCGGCGCCGCCGGCGGCTGAGGCGGCCCGCGGGCGCGCGCGCCCCTGTCAGCGCACGCGCCAGGCCGAGGAGGCCGCCCTCGCACGGCCGCCCTCGTGCTGCGCTTCAGGCAGCACGACGGGGTCTCGCGCTGGCGCACAACTGCGCCGTGTACGCATCGCCGATGGCAGCTCCGCTGGAGGCAGGAACCCGTTCGCTCTACTTCAATATGACAAGTGCCGCCTTTGCCGCTCCAGACCACTCCCGTGTTGCTAACTCAGGTTGAAGGGGTGAGCCTAGGCAGATTGCTAGCATCAGGGTGCAGCCGCACAGGGTAGGTGCGCCCCTTGCCACTCCAGACCGCTCCAGTGTTAGCAGCTTGGGTTGAGGCAGTGGGCCTCGCCCGCGCGCTTCCAATGAGGTGCAGCCGCACATGGCGGGACCACCCAAAGCTACACCGCACCGCGTCACCATGGTAGCTCAGGCCTCCGGTCAATGGGCCTCAGCTCTACCCTGCCCTACCCCATCAGGGCCGCACGTCTCCACCAGGTCCAGTTGCACGCCCGGCACGCCGCCGCCGCACGCGATGAGCTGGCCGCCGACTGCCGCGGCCGCCAGGCTGCCGCGCGCAACAGACATGGGCGCGGCCGGCAGCCACTCCGCGTTCTCCTGCGCTGTACTGATCCTGCGTGCGCCCCGGAGCGCCCTGCGCTCAGAGAGAGCGCGCCATCCGCGTGATCGAGCAGTGCACTCAGGTCCAGTCACAGGGCAGTCCCCCCACCCTCTAGCACTATAAGTGTCCAATTGACTTGTGTGGCGGCCCCTGACTCCTTGGACGCGCCGCGCCCTGCAGACGTGCTCGCCTCGACGCCGCACGCGCGCGCGGGGCACACACGTGCGCACGGCGGACCCGGCGGCCAGCGCGGTGGGCGGGCGAGCGCGGGCGCGCACCGCAGCACGCTGTCGTACCACTCCTCGCCGTCGCCGCCGCCGACGGCGAACAGCGTGGCGTCCAGCACGGCCGCGCCCGCGAACGAGCGCGCGCAGGGCTGCGGCGCGAGCTGCGCCCAGGCGCCGCCGTTGCCGCCGCCGTCGCCGGGGTAGAAGACGTCGGTGGAGCTCAGCCAGTCGGCGCCGTCGTGGCCGCAGATGATGAACAGCCGCGGCGCGGCGCCGCCGGCCGGCGCGCCGGCGGCCGGCGCGTCGGCCGCCGGCGCCTGTTCGGGGGCCGGCGGCGCCGCCGGGGCGGCCGCGCCGCTCGCCGCGTCCTGATCGGACGCCGGCAGCGCGTCCGGGCCCTGGGCCATCGCGTTGCGCGCCGGCGCCTGTTCTGGCGCTGGCGGCGGCTCCAACCCCTGGGCCGCCGCGCCGCGCGCTGCCTCCTGATCAGGCGCCGGCAGCGGCTCTGGGCCCTGGGCGCAGGCGCCGCCCCGTCACAGGCTTGGAGCCGTGCTGCATGCGCCGGCCAGGCGCTGACACGCACATCGCCCGTCCCCCTCTGCGCACCGCAACCCTGGCAGCAGGGGCCCGCGAGGACTGCGGGCCCGCACCGGGAGGGCCGGCCGGGCCGGCGCCGCCATGCGCAGCGCGCCAAACACGTCCGCGAGCGCGGCGTGCAGGTACGCGACCTCCGCCTCCAGCCGGCCGCAGGTCGCCTGCAGCCTCGCCGCCCGGCTGCGCGAGGCGGCCGCCTCCTGCGCCAAAGGACTGCTCTTCTATAATCCTGATCGTGCGTAAACAGGTGTATCAGCAAGGCGAGGCTGCCGCCTCCTGCGCCTCCTGGCACGGCCGCGCCCATGAGCGCCCCGCTGACCCCCGCCGCCATGGCTGCCTGCAGCCGGGCCAGGCGCTGGCAAAGCCGGCTCAGGCGTGGCGGCGCAAGCCCTGCTCCGCAGTGATTCGAGAGGTCTCCTTGCATCTATACTGAAGATCAAGGTCTCCTTGGGTTCTTACAGTGCGTGCAGTGCATGAGCAGGACGGTCCGGTGCGCCGGCCAGCGCGAGCAGTGCCAGCCCCATCACAGGAGCAGAGCTGGTGATGACCTGAGACGCACAGGCGCCGCGCGCACTGACACCTCCCCCAGCTGTATTGCATCACCCGGGGCGCGCCTGCTGGACAGCCGCAAGCTCGCCGCGCATGTGCTCCATCTGCGCCGGCCCCAGTCGGCACCTCGGTGAGCACGCACGCTCGACGAGGTGAACAGGGTGCCGGGCGGGCGCAGCACAGGGTGTGCGGCTTGGGACCGCCAGCTCCGTGAAGAGCGGCTGTTGAATGAGCAGGTGGCCAGCGCGCGGCGTTTGGCCGACATGTGGCGCTCTGAAAGCCCAGCGCGTAGGGGCGCTCCTCCCGGTCAGGCAGGACAGCGCACCTCCTCCGTCCGCTGGCGGCAGCCCTTTGCAGGAGGTCCCGCTAAACACCAACATCCACGCATTCTGCCGGCGGGGCGGCACCTGATCTGCGATGCTGCCGGCGGGGCGGCACCTGATCTGCGATGCTGCCGCCGCCTGCCAACCGCGCGGCGGCGCCGTTCGCAGCCGGCGCGCCGTTGGGCAGGCCGGCAGCCGCCGTGGCCGGCGCGCCGGCGGGCGGGCCCGCAGCCTCCGACCGCGCCCCCGCGGCAGCGCCACCGTCCGCCTGCCAGCCGCGCACGTGCTTGGAGCGGGCAAGCGCAGGTGCGGTCAACAGAAATTCCATTGCATGTCGCGGACGGCGCGCCGCCCCCCCTTGCCCGACACGTCTACACTAGGCGCATGGCTCAGGCGCCAGCGCCGCACGCTGCGTGCCCACGCCCGGCGGAGCTCGGCTGTGCTGCAAGGCACCCACACCACTTGTACGCGGGGCAGGCTGCTAGCGGCTGAGAAGTGGACACTTTGCGCGTGAGCCACTGCACAACACTGCCCCCGGCGACGATGACGCATGCAAGCCAGCGCTGCGGTGCGCGCACGGCGGCGCCGGCGGGCTGCGGCGCGGCGGCCGCGGCGGGCGGCGCGCCGCGCGCGGGCACCACGTAGTTGCCGCCGTCGACCAGCTGGAACACGGTGTCGCGCGCGCGGAAGAACGCGCCCAGCACGCCCTTGGCGCCCTGCGGCCGGGGCAGGCGGACAGGTTTAGGGCTAGGGTATAGCACCCAAGAGCTGCAGCCGGCGTCCGTTCGACGCGCGTTGGCTGCACCAAAGACTGGGCTGTCCAAGCCGCACTGTTGCCCAGGCCCCGTCGGCCGTGATACCCAGAAAAGATCTGGCCATGGCGCCGGGGGCGCAGCAGCGCGCGCCGGGACGCCCAGCTTCTGGTGCACGAAGATGCCGATGTGGGAGCCCAGGCTCAGCTTGCCGGGGTGCGCCGCCATGTAGTCGGCCAGCGCGAGCTGCAGCGCGGCCTCCGCGGCCGGGCTGTCAAAGCCGGGCGCCGCGGACGGCGGCGCCAGCCTGACCTGTTCGCCCGGCAGCATCTGCGCGGCGCGCGCGCGTGCCCCGCTCAGCACCGGCGGCCTGGCTTTGGGAAGCCGGCGAACGTCGCGGAGCGATCGCTGTCCGCAGCAGGTTTATCAGGGCGAGCCAAGCCCTGGGGCCCCGCGGGTTTTCAGGGTCACACTCGTCCGTCGGCCACCACCAACAGCCCTCACAAGTCGGTCCGTGCCGCCCGCACGGCGCCCCTCCGCCCGCTCAGCTCGCCGGCCGCCGCGGCGCCCGCGCTCGGGGGCACCAGGGCAGACGGGAGCTCGGGCTGCGCGGCCGCACCCGCACGAGCGCCGGCCGCGCGGCGAGCCAGGCCTTGAGGCCCGGCGCCGGCAGCCGCGCCGCGTGGAAGGCCAGGCCCAGCTTTGGCAGGCTGGTCATCTGGCCCGCCGACGCGCGCAGCACCTCCAGCATCAGCGCCTCCCGCCGCACGTCTGCGCGCCCGGCGCCCCGCGCCGTCACCGTCACCTACCCGGCCAAAACCCTACTCTCGACCTGCCGGCCGGCGCCGCAGGCTGGCGGGCGCGGCGCGCCGCCGGGCGGCATGCTCCCATCCGCGCCCCCGGCCGCCTGCCTGATCCGGCACGGCTCCCATGCCCGGCGGCAGCCCGCAGCCCTGCCCTGTCGCTCAGGGCAGCGCCCGCCGACGCGCCCCGCGCCGTGCGACGGGCGCGCTGCGGCGCACACGCGCGGACCCGCCCCACTCCACCAGCACGGACAGGACAACGCCTGCAGGGAACAGCACCCCGCTCCAACAGAAGAAGCGGAACCAACACGCGCAGGGGTGCAGGAGTCTGCCGCTTTGATGGCACGCGCTTGCTCAGCACCTGACCAGCGGTCAGGCTGCAGAAGGCAAGCCCCTGATGCACCTTGGCTGCTACCAGCCTCGCTGCCAGAGCCGGGGCCGTGCGCCCGGCCCCGGCGCGGCAGCATCTGTCAGCGGTGGCGGCGCTCACGCCTGGCCGTGTAGGCAGTGCCGCGCGCCCTCCCTGCGCGTTAGACAACCAAACTCCCCCGCCACCGGCCTGGCGTGGTCAGGTCAGGCGCTGGCCCCTGGCGAGACCCAAGCGCAGGCCGCGCACCGGCCTGGCGGGCGGCCGCGTCGGGCGCCGCGGGCGCGGCGCCGTTTGCCGTCGGCGGCGCGTGCGCGCCTGCGGCGTCGCCGTCGCCGGCCGAGCCGGCCGCGCCGCCCGGCGCCGACTGCGGCCGCAGGGCGCGCGGCGGCCCCGCGCCCTGCGGCAGCGTGTGCCCTGGGCTGGGCCCCAGCGCGGGCGGGCGGGTGGCGCCCGAGCCGCCGCCGGGCGCGTACGCCGGCGGCCGCGGCGCACCCGGCCCCTTCCGCCTGCTGCGCGCGCAGCCCAGGGGCGCAGATCAGAGCAGAGCGCGCGGGCACTGCCCCGGGCGACCAGCTGACCGCAGGGGGCGCCGCGCGCGGAGCGGGGCGCCCGTTCATGCGACGTGGCCGTGCGTCGCCCGACGACAGTGCGCCGCCGGCAAGCACGGGCAGCCAGGGCAGCCAGGCAGAGGCCGGGCCCTTGGCTTGCTGCGCACGTCGGGCGTCTGCAGCGCCGCGGCGCGCGCCAGGCGGCCAGAGCCGGGCCGGGGCTGCGAGGGGCGGGGGCGGCGCCGCGCGGGCACGCACTTGTTGATGTAGACAAACGTGTCGCTCGCCTTGCCGGGCTGCCCCGGCGGCGCAAACGTGTTGACCCAGAAGAAGTCGTTGTGCGCCAGGTACGTGCTCAGATTCTTGCATTGGAAGAATGTCCCGAACGTCTCGCCTGCCGCCGCGGCCGCGGCCGCGTGTTCGGGCGCCCCGCCGGTGCCTTGGGGGGCGCCGCCCGGCAGCATGGCAAAGAGCGAATGTGGCCTCGGGCGCGGCGCGGGGCGCGCACCGACGGGTATCAGGTCGGCCAGGTGCGACGCGAGGTCGGTGAGCCGGATGCGGTGGCCGGTCTTCAGGATGATGTCCGCGCTGCGCCGCGGCACCGGGGCGGGCGCCGCGTCAGCTCGGGCGGCGGCAGCGAGGCAGCATAGGCAGCGCAGGGGCGGTATGCGAGGCCACTGCCTTCCCAGGCGGGAAGGCAGCGGCCACATTGGAAGGCAGCGGCCACATCAGGCTTGGCAGCAGCAGAGCCGGCGCACATTATGTCCTGGGCGTCCAGGTGCTTCCTGTGCGCGGCGCTCATTGCTGCGGCCCCAAAGATAGGCACCGCCATGGGCCGCGGCCTCGCAGGCAGCGCAGGTCCGCTCAAGCCTTCATCCAGCCCACCACTGGACACCAGGCAGCAACCTGTGCCAGCGCAGCAGCACTAGGCCTCAAGCCCTGGTGCGATTGGGCTGAACTCGTGCGCGCACGCGCGCAGGTGCTTGCCTGTGGAGTCCTCTGCATGCAGTGCCTCCTAGCGAATTGAGCTAGGGTCCATGGCATGCATCATTGGATCATCATGCATGTCGATGCTGATCAATTTTTGCAGTGCATAGGTGCTCGTCTCTTCCGCAGAGCAGCGTGCTCACGTGCACGCAAGGCAGCTGACTCGGCCTCTGAGCCAACGTGCCTGCTCCCTTCGCATCACCAGCAGCAATGCGCGCCGCGTCCGCTCTGGGGCAGAGCACCCAGCCCTGGGTCTGTGCGCCTGCCTGCACAGCGCAGGTGCGCTGCGGCGCGAGCGCCGGCGCCCCGGCGCAGCCCGCGCTGTCAAGCGCGGGCGGCGCCTGGCCGCCAGCCGCGCAGCGCCTGGTCGTGAGGCAGCCGCAGGCCGCAGCATACCTGGCGGGCACGCTGGTCAGCTGCACGCCGGTGCTGAGCCCCCTGGTACGCGCTCCACGCCGAAATGCGCTCGCCCGCCTGCGTTGTGATGCGGCTCCGCAGCCGCAGCCAGGCTGTGACCGGACACGCGCCACGCGCGTAGGCCTGGCTGGCGCTGGTGCAGCTGCTGGCTGGCAGCAGCGACGCGCCCGCGCGGGGAGCGGGCCACTTGGCTGCGGTCTCCTGCGCGGCGCTCGCGCTGCAGCACGTCTGGCTGCAGGGCAGGTAGGATCCCAATGAGCCGGGGACCTCTGCACGGTTGCACTCCATTTTGAGCTTGCCAGCTGCAGCCATGCCCGGGCTGACGTCTGCACAGCCTTCCCGCTGCCCGTCCCTGAACAGCGCTCGCGCCGAGGCCTGCGCCAAGCGAGGCAGACCGCACCCGGCGCTCCGGCGTCGGCACCAGAAGCCCGTGCCACAATGTGCATCCAGTGCGGCCGGCGGCGCCGACGCGACCGCCGGACCTGCCCCGCGCTGCAGGCTGCTCCTGGATGGGGACTCCGTCGGCTTCTGGGCCAGCTGGCTGGCGGGCGCCGCGCTGTTCCAGTGGGGCTGGCGCGCGCGCGGCGCGCCGGCGGCCGCACCCGCGGTCGCGCGCGCGTATGCTGACGAATTGGACAGCGGCGCCGACGGCGAGGACGACGCGGCGGCGCTGCGCGCCTGGGACCGACGCTTTGCGCTGCGCCGCAGCTCCGTGCCCCAGCTGCAGGCGCTGGCCAGGTGCGCGCATGTACACGTAGCCTGCCAGCCAGGCTTTTGTTGAGAGACCAGTGGCTGCACTCGGCACACTGCACTGCACGCACGCTTTTCTTTGTTTTTTTCCCGGGGATGATGGACAACACCTCCCTGTTGGCACCATGCTATGAGCTGCGCCTCTGTCATCAGCACGCGGTGAGTTTGTGTACGCGTCGTGCAGCCCCCACTCACGAGCTACGCGGTGCTGCTTGCGAGGCCGGCAGCCAATGCTCAGCCTGTGAGCGCTCGCTAGGCTTTCTGTCTGCTGTGTGGGTAAACTTGTTGCGGCTCAGTTGACATGGGACAAGATCGAGCGCTTGAGAACACTGTGTGAGCATGGCTCTGGCTGCTCCCCAGGACTGTGCGGCTGCCCGGCCGCTCGAGCATGCGGAGGACGGAGCTGCTGGCGGCGCTCGAGCGCCAGGGCGCCGACGCGCACATCGACGCCCATCAGCACAGCTTGCGCAGCGGCGTGCAACGGCTGTGAGGCTGAGGAGCGCCGCAAGCTGTGCTGTTGCGCGGCATGTAAGTCAGTTTGCTCTGTGTGCGAGTGTTGTAGCGTTCTGTAAATGTACACGTAGGCTATTGTACATGTATTAATTCCAAGTGGACTGTACAGAACAGGGTTTCTCTTCATGACGCGGCGCATGGACGCTGAGGACATCTTTGCATGACGTGCGCACTTGTGCTGTAAACGTTTTACCAAGGAGCGCATGTGGGCACGGTTTACACAATTTACACCCTGCACACCTGCATCATGCCCTGTAAAGCAGAGAAGGCAGAGCCTCATTGCGGGCATGCCCTGCTACTTCAAGGCACAGACAGCGCGCAGTCCCGCGCCGGCCGCTTACAGACATACATCGGACCAGACTACATCGGACCAGCGGGGCAGGCACGCATGGGGCCTCCAGCGGCTGGCAACTTACAATCTTCACCTCTGCCCAGCTGCCACTGGATCGGGTGCGCAGGCACGCGCGTACTCTGCAGCTGCGGCCAACACAGAGCACACGCCCTAGCCGGCCGCGCTAGCTCAACACTGGCGGCGGCGGCCGCCCCAGCTCCTCCTCGTCCGCGTCCAGCCCAAAGTCGCCGCCGGCCAGCGGCTGGAAGAACGCCTCCGCCGCGTCTGCGCGGCGCTGGCGCCCTGCAGCGCGCGCGCGCCGCTTCAGCGCGTCGCTGCGTCGAGCGCGTGCCAGCTGGGGCACCCTGCACATGTCCGCGTATCACGAAAGCGCGGGCGGCCTTTGTGGCCGGTACCCCGCAACCTCCGCGCCTTGCTCCAGTGTCGCTGGCGTCTCGGCTGGCACGACCGGCGTGTGCGCCCGGCGGCGCTCGCTTGCCCACCCATCTGCACCAATGCCCACCCGTCTGCACGCCCCGCTGCTCTTCGAGGCACGCCGGGCCATGGGGGTTGGGGTTGGGTGAGCATCCGGGGCGCACCCGTCACGCGCGCGACCAGCGCCTGCACGCCGTCCCTGGCCCAGGTGGCGGCGCTGAGCGCGAGCCCGAGCGCGGGCGCGGTGGTCTCCTCAATCGTTGCCTTGGCACCCTCGCTGGCCCAGAACATCCACCACGCGTAGAACGCGCCGCCCGCGCCGCCCAGCACCTGCCGCGCGCGCCGCGCGCCGCTCATTTGTTTGCCTGGCGCGCGGGCGCCTGTAACAGGGGCGCAACGCGTCTGTGCGGGCCTACTAACTTGGCGGCGCACTCGACACAGCTCGCCTGACAGGCCGCGCAGCTCCAAAGCCTCCCTGCTGCACAGCTGCAGCACACTGCAATCGGCCATCCAGGAGCCAGCAGTCCCTCGCACTAGCACATGCACTTCTCAGCGGCGCTTGTGCTGCAGAGCATGCTCCCCACACGCGCAGCCCCAACACAATGAAGCAGAAGAAGGAATGAAGCACGTTTGAGGCTTGTGCAGGAATAGGGCGAATGCGTGGAGAGGTGCGCGCCAGCATCAGCACGAAGAAGGTCGCCCAGCCGTGGCCGCGGCCCGCGGCGGCCGCCGGCGGCGCGCCGGGCGCGTGCCCGCGGCCGTCGGTGTCCGGGATGACGAGCGCGACGTCCGCGCACGCATTGCCGGCCACCAGGCGCCGGTGCGTCTCCGACATCTGGTAGCCCGCCAGCGCGGCGCACTGCGCCGTGTCAATGCCGACGATGGGCCGGCAGTCGTGGCCCGCAAACTCGTAGCCGTACTCGCACGCCACGTCCTCCTGCGGCGCGCAAAGCGTCAGGGCGAGGGGCGGCGCCGCGTCGGGCGCGGGCAGGCCGCGTGCGCTGCTGCGCGGCGCCTCATCTCCGCCGCGCGACACTGCCGCGTGACACTTGCTGAGAGACGCCTTCCCGCCACAACTGGCTTTTCGCTCGCTCAGACCATCTGTGCAGCCTGCAAGCACGCCCTCCCAGTGCAGCTTGCATCTGTGAGCGCCGCTTGCACGCTGACGCTCACGCTTGCTCCCGCGCATCAGCAGCGCAACGAGCCACGACAGCCGCAGAGACCAGGAGCTCGACGCACGGCGATGCGCGAGGCGGGCGCCGGCGCACCACTGAGCATGGGCACGCGCTGGCGGCGGGCTCGGGCCGCTTGTAGCTGCGGCCGCTGAAGCACTCGCTCGCGCGCTGCCGCCGCCACAGCGTGTAGTTGCGCCCCAGCAGGCACGGCCCGTTGCCCCAGGGCTCGTAGTCCCTGTCCTCGCAGTCCTGCGCGCCGAACGGACCCGTGAGGCCACATCCGCCAGGGTTTGCAACGGCGACTGTCGGCCCGCCTGCAGCCAAGCCAGAGCGAAGACAAGATAGAAGAGTGCTGCTGTAGCAGATGGGCGCATGCAGCATTCGGTGCCCACAAGCGGCAGCAGATCCATTCAGCACCTCGCCGGCTGGGTCAGGAGGCACCCCTGAGGCTGCCCAAAACCCAAAACCTCAGAATGCAACTGTAGCTCAGGACCGCGACAAATTGCCGGCGCCCGCGCGTTGCCGACAGCCCACAGTGCACATCCGGCCGGCCGGGTTGGCGCCGTACGCCACATGCGAGCACGTGCAGCAGAGCAACGCGAGCGCTGCTGGGGCCGGGGCCGCGCGCCCGCCAGTCGGTGCCCATGAGCGGCCGGAAGTCCACGATGTACATCTTGCCGACCGGGTCGGCGCCGTGGCGCGCGTGCGAGCAGGTGCGCGCCTCGGGCCGCTTCTCGCACGCCTTGCCGTGCACCACGAACATGTGGCTGGCGGCCATGGGCTCCACCCTGCCGCAGCGCCGCGCATTTCTTGCTGGCATTTTTTGCAAGTGATGAGTGGCTGCCTGGCTTGCGGTGCTACGAGGCGTGCAGGGGGCAGGAAGCGCGCTCATCTGGCAGGCAGGCAGCTCCGTGCCACCGCAGCGGGGCAGGGCTCGCGCTCTCAAGCAAGCGGCCGCGCGCACGCGGGCCCCGGCGGCGGCGGGCGCAGCCCCGCTAGCGGGCGGGAAGGCAGGAGCAGGGGCGCGGAGCGCGCGCACACGGCGGGTGCGGGGCGGGCGCCGCGGGAGGCAGCGGGCGCGCGCGCCTGATGTTGCCCACGTCGATCGCCTCCTCCAGGCCCACCTCGTGCCAGCAGGTGCCCTGGTCGATGCTGAACAGCAGCGTGTCGGCCGGGCCCTCCGTCTCATGCTTGGCCATGATCAGCAGGCCGCCGTGGTCGCCGTACCTGGCCCGCAGTCATTCAGTAAGCGGGCGTCTTCATGCACATGCACATTTGCAATTGTGCGCTGCGTGCAGGTGCGCAGGGTGCCGGGTGCTGAGTTGGGCAGGGTAGTAACCCTATAGTCGTCAGCAAGTACACATGTAAAAGGGTTGCTTTGACAGGTCGTGCGAATGCAGCCATGCGTTTGAGCAGCACAGAGCTGGACGCTTCAACACTGATGCCCCGCTGCGCCGTCGTGGCCGGCTGTGGCTCTGCCTGAATAGACGCGGGCGCCGCTCCGGTGCTCGCTGCTCTGGTGCTGAACACCAGCATATGCACGGCAGGGGTTAGCCCACAAACAAGGCCCAGGCGCCCAAGCGGGTCACGGTGCAAGCAGAAGCATCAACGCCGCCTCGACAGCCACGTAGCGCGGGCCGCGGCGGCGCGCACTCGTAGATGCTGGCGTAGGGCGCCACGTCCTCCCAGCTGAGCCCGCCGTCGCGGGAGAGCCAGGTGCACATGTCGTCGGCCGCCTGCTCCAGGAACGCGCCCGTGTTGCCGACCGCCATGATCACGCCCGGCGCGTTCTCATGCGAGTAGAAGCTGGGGCGGCCGTCTGGCGCGCGCGCGCGCGCCGGCCCGTGTCAGCGCCCCCGCCGCCTCCGCATGCAGGGTCGCTCAGCGAGGCCCGTGTGCGCCACGCCCGGTGCGCTGGCGTGCAGGAAAGAACGCTCGGCGAGCTGTTTGGGGTGCAATACGGGTCATAAGCACATGGACTTGCCTAGTTCACTTCATCGTTCAAGTCATAGTTCAAGCTCGCTCATGCAAACACTGTCCCGTGAGCATGGGTGTGGCAAAACCTCTTCAGTAGCATTTGTGAACAGGCCTACAAGCAGCCATCTGGCTGCCTCAGGCTGCGACGTGTGCTAGGCTCGTGCGCGCATACCCCGCGCCCTGCCGCGCCGGCAGCGCCCCAGCCCCCATCACCCCGACCGCCCCCGAGCGCGGGCGCGCCGCACCCACGCCGTCGTGCCAGGAGGAGGGGCCGTGCAGGTGCAGCTGGCAGCGCGGGTCGCGCGAGCCGGCGCAGCGGTTGCACTCGGGGAAGCGGAAGTGCTCCGGCTGGTTCAGGTCCTGCCAGCGCGCGCCGCCGTTGTAGGTCACCTGCGCGCGGCGCGCTCAGTGAGCGCACGCCGCCGCTGTAGGTTACCTGCGCGTGCCGCGCTCCGTCGGCGCGCCCGGCCGCGCTCAGCCCGCGCAGGAGCTTCGCATACGCTGCACCCTTGCCGCCGGCCTCCCATGTTGAGCTCGCCTGCTTGCCGCCGCCGCACGCGAGCGCATGAGCGCATGATTTTGCAGCGTGTCGACCATTCTGGGACCACGGAGCTATGCATGTTGATACCCCAGGGCCCCACAGCCTGCCACTGGGAGTGTGCTTGCTAGCGCCCGCCACCAGGATGTCAGATGTCGCCGCGTGTCGGCTACAGGCAGCGGCCAGCACGTGCACCAGCACGTCAGGGGTGACATCCTAACCGTCACCCTGCTCTGCGCCAGCCAGGAGCGCTGCATCAAGGCGCGCGGGGCGACGCGGGCGGGCGCGGCGGCTCGCGCGCGCCTTGGTCTGGATGTATTTGGTGTAGTCCAGCCGCGGCTCGCTCAGCACGCGCTTGTCCAGCTGGTTGGCCAGGTACACGCCCGGCAGGCCCTCCACCCGCCCGAAATCTGTTGCAGGAGGCATATCCATGCGTCAGGCCGTGGGGCCGCGGGGACCTGCGGCACGCGCCCGGCAGGCCACCACCGCGCGGAGCCTGACGCAGATGATTCCAGCCGCGCGGCAGGAGGGTACAGGCGTGGGGGCTCCCGCGCGCAACTGAGGCCGGGACGCAGCGGGGCCGTGGAGTACCTGGCTTGGCTTCTTCAGTCAAGGCAGGCAGGAGCACCCTTGGTGGCAGACATGAACAACGGTGTGCCACCCAGCCTCGCCCGCACATGCAGCAGCTTGCTGCCAACGCTCATGGCCAGAGCCAGGGCACCTCGCCAGCGTCAGCGCTTGACAACAAACCCTTCGAAGTCTGTGCCTCCCGCCTACAAGCTGGCGTTGGTGGCTTGCGTGAGCGCGACAGGCGCCCGCGGGCCGCGCGCGAAAGCGGCGCGCCTGTGATGAAGCTGCGCCGGTAGTTCCGCGTCATGCTCAGCGTGTACAGCGTGTTGTTGTAGCCTGCGCGCGCGGCCCGGGCCGCACGTCAGCTGCATTACTAGCAAATGCCGGTGCGCGCGGCCCGCATGGCGCCTGCCGGCCATGCGCGTGACAGGCAGCACGCGAGCGCGCCCGCCGTACCCCACCCGCCCGATGCAAATTGTTGACATAATCTTCACACAACCGGCGCGCTTGCTGTGAGCCGCCGCGCGTCAGCTCCAAACTCGACCAGTGCACCCAGCGGCATCCCAGTGCACTTGGGTGGAAGCACGCGGCGGGGCGGCGCGGGGCGGGCGGGGCGCGCCGGGCGCGTAGATGTTGCCGATCGGCGCGCGCGCGGAGAGCAGGTCCTCCTCGTCGTGGTCCACGACCAGGAAGGCGCTGGCGCCGTCGTGCGTCTTGACCAGGTTGTAGCCCAGGTCCAGGTCGCGCACGGGCAGGCACACCTGGCGCGGCGCGGGGTCAGGGTCAGGGTCAGGGTCAGGGTCAGGGTCAGGGTCAGGGTCAGGGTCAGGCGAGCGCCGCTGCTGCAAGCGCCTGCTGGCACGGCTCAGCTGCAGCGCCTTTCATAGCGCACAGAGGGCGCTCAAGCTATTACCGCCGGGGGCGGAGCGCAGAGAGTTTGTCAGTCCTGCGAGCGCGCGCGCGCCTGCTGGAAGTCCTTGCCCTCGCCATCGGACGAGCACAGGACGACCAAGACCAGGGTGAGGGTTAGGGTCCTGCAAGCGCGCGCACGCGCCTGCTGGAAGTCCTTGCCCTCGTTGTCGGACGAGTACAGGACGACCGAGGCGCTGCTCGCGCCCGACGGCACGTCGCGCTGGCTGCCGTCCGGGTGCGTGGGGCAGTCGCTCGGCATCGCTACATACACCTGGCGCCCGGCGCCGGCGCAGCTGGGCGCCGCCGCATGACCAGGAGCACGCGTCGCCCGCCTCGCGGTGTGCAGCTGGGCACAAACAGGCCGTCTACCTGCGGGCGATGAGACAGGCGCGCGCACAATACAATAACCAAGAGCTGCGGCCGCGTGCAGTGCAGCTGGATGCGCCGGAACGGCAGAGACAGCCGCCGCTGCTCAGCCAGGGCGCGGCATCCGCACCGCGCCCCAGCGCGCGCTGCTCGGGGGGGCGCGCGCCTGCGCGCCGATCAGCTCGAACTGGTTGCCGCAGGAGACCAGCTTGCTGTGCGCGGAGCGGAAGAAGTCGGCGCTGCGCACAAAGTGCATGTCCTTGTCCCAGCCTGGCCGCGGGCCCTTCATGGCGGCCGCGCTCTCTGCGCGGCGCCCCCGCGCGCGCCGGCCGGGTCAGCGCCGCCCGCCCTGACGCGCCGCGCCGCGCCCGCGGCCTGTGGCCGTTGCTAGGCAGCGCGCCGTGCAGGAACCACGCTTGCCAGGTGAATTTCCACCTAAACCAAGAGGAACGAGCGCCGACGCCGGCGGGCCCCGCGCGCCGCCCCGGCAGGGTACAGGGTCCGGATAGGGCCCGCGGCCCGCACCGTACGCGGTCGCGAAGATGGTCTCGTCCGGGAAGCCGCCGCCGGACGCGCCGCGTTCGAGCGCGGCGCCCCAGTCAAAGTCCCAGAACGAGGTCACCGCGCCCTCCGAGTTGGCCGTCAGGTTGGTCCAGCTGCGGGCAAAGTCCTGCCGCCCCGACGGCAAGCGCCGCGTCGGCGCGGCCCGCGCGTGCACAGGCTTGTGCAGTGCCGGATCAATGCCAGGTACCACAACGCGTCAGTCGAGCAAACTGCATAAACAGTCTCCGGGCGAGCGTCTCAAAGATTGAGCAGGCGCAATAAGTGCATGGAGCCTGCGGGTAGAGGCGCGGGCGGGTTAAAGCTAGGGGCGCAATACGAGAAGCGCGAGCGGGGGGCGGGCCGGGGCCGCGCGCCTGGGAGACGAACAGGTCGTACGCGCACCAGGGGTTGGTCGCCGCATCCGCCTCCTCGCACGCCCGGCGCCGCACCTTGGCCAGCAGCCAGTCCGGCTGGCGCGGGTGCGCCTTGACCTTCATCCACACGCCCAGCGTGCGCCCGGGCGTCTCCACCTGGCGCGCGGACAGACGCGCGCGCGGTCACGCCGCCGCGCCCGCCCTGCGTGCTGGCCGCGCCCACAGGCAGCAGCTGCCTTTGTCCACGCGCCCAGCGCGCGCCCGGGCACCTCCATCTGGCGCAGAAACACACGCGCGGCAGCGCAGAACGGGTGACCCATGTGCCTGTCGCGCCCACGCACAGGAGCTGCCCGGCCTTCACCCACGCGCCTGGCGGGAGCGTCGGGCCCTCCACTCCGCTCGCGCGCGCAGAGTGCTGCTGCTGCTCTTTGGTCTACCCAACCTCACATGTATGCTTGCCGCGCCCGCACACCGGTGAGCTGTCACAACGCTGCTGCCAGAACACGCTCTGTCCCAGGCGGCTGCACCACGTCACGCAAGTCCGGCTTAGCTCGTGCGCGAACGCGCATGAGTGTGCCGCGCGTCGCAGCTGCGCGAGCCGCTGCGGGCCTGCTGCAGCCTCTCGGCACGCCCATACCTTCACGCTGCTGCCTGAGCAGCGCGGCGGCCCCCTGAGGATTTGCACCCTAGGCTGGCTGCACACCAATCACTGGCCGCTGCGCTTGCAGCCCGCACCAAAGCCCTTAAAAACGCAACCCTGGAGGCGCCGCGCGGGTCGCCGCACCTTGTTCAGGGACATGCCGTAGTCGGTGGAGATCCACATGTGGAATGCAGCGCCCAGCAGCAGGATCCGGTCCGGGTGCGCCTCGTTGTACACGACCTCTGTGATGCCGACCGCGTCGGCGTCCGCGCCCTCCTCGGGCGTCAGCGCGCCTGGCACCAGACGCCGTGGCTTGCAGGCTTGCCTCTAAACAGGCTCAGCCTTGGCAGCTGTTCCAAACGGACGCGCCTGGATCACCTAACCTTGCAGAGCGTGCCCTACCCGACAACGCGGCTAGGCTGCACGAGCTCGGCAAGTGGGTAGGTAGCTATTGCAGGCCGGACGGGGCCAGCCGCACCCGGCAGCATAGCGGTGACGTCCGCCCAGCTCCCCGTGCGGCCATAGTCGCTCGAGCGCCACACGCGCCCGCCCAGCGACAGGCCCGACGGCTGCGTCAGCGCAAACACAAACTGCGCGCCAGGCCGCCCCTGTGTCAGCTCTGGTGGTCACCAAGCAGGCGCACGCAAGGAGACAACACCGAGTTTCGCCACGCGGGGCGCGCCCTGTCCGTCTCTTCCTTCGTGCCGGCCCACCACAGGTCCAGCACCGGCGCCTCCAGATCCACCTGCGGGCGCACGCGCGCTCACGGGGCGAGCCGCGGGCCGCAAGCGGTGGTCGGGTAGCCAGACCTCCCCGGCAGCAGCTGCACCCAGAGCCGCAGGGCGACACACAGAGGTGGCGCGCAGGGCGGGCGCCACGCGCACCGGCTTGAGCTTTGAGCCATCCTGCGGGTACTTCCGCACGCGGGGGCAGCTCGGCGCCGCTGCCCCAAGCAGGTGATCTCGGTGCGCGGCAGCCTGGTCCTCCGGGCACGAGTCACCCTCGCACGCCGCAGCGGCCCCTCTGCCCAGCGCGCAGAGCAGGCTCGCGCACAGCAGGCCGGCCAGGCGCATGGCGCAGGTTCGCTTGCTCAGCCCGTGCTTTGCCGCTCCATCTCGTGTAGCCTGGAACTGCAATTCACTGCAAGCAGCTGCTCCACCACTACCGCTTGCCCCGGTGTGATTACCTGCTGAAGTGGCACAGCAAATTTCTTCCTGGGTCCGTAGCACGGTCTGTGCGTGGCAGTTTTACGGGAGGAGCTCTGCCTCTGCAGACTCTGTTAATGTGAAAAGGTTATGTGCGCTGCAGCCTGGTATTGCATCCCGCAGAGGCAGTGAAACTTGCTGCTGGCCTGCAGAGCATGCGCAGGGCGCAGTCCGTGCTCCGTCGCTGCGCCGCAAGCTTCCACGAGCCAGTTGCCACCAACTGGCGCAGCGTCACGACCTCAGCCGACACCACCAGCTATGGTGCCGGGCACAGACGGGCCGAGCACGCCGGTCGTGCTTGCCGCGGGGCTGCCTCTTTGCAACTTTACCGCATTTTTACCGGAGTGCTGCCCTCTTTGCATGCTTGCCGCAGTGCTGCCTCAATGGTGAGTGCAGGCATTGCGGTGCAACCTCAACGGGGGGTGCGTGCGATGCGGTTGCCTCAGTGAGCGCACGCACGCGGCAGACGCCGAGGTGCTGAAGGCCTGGCCGCGGCACGTGACCGGGCACAAGCTCAAGGGCCTGCGCAAGCAGGGCCAGACGCCAGGCATCCTCTTCTCGCTGCCGGACAACTCCTCGCAGCTGGTGGCTCTGGACAGCAAGGAAATCACGCACACGGTGCGCGCCGCCGACGCCGGCTGTGTCCAGCTGCGCAGCAACGCGCTCAGTGCTGCGCACAGGCCCCCGCCAGGTCACGCCCTGCGGCTTTCTCGCGGCCTCTGACGCGCGGTGGGCACCCCGGCCGCAGGTCAAGCAGTATGGCAGGTCGGGCCTGGTCAGCAGGCGCTTCATCCTGCGCGTCCTGGGCGCCGGCGAGGAGGCGACCGACTACCCCGTGCTGGTGCCCCCTCAAGCCCCGTCCCCCCAACCTCGCGCCGCGAGCCCGCTTGCACATGTGTCCACGCTTCCGCTGAAGCTGCTGAGACACCATGAACTGGGTACAAAGGGCCGGCGCTCGTCAGCCTAGCTGGGGCTGCATAGCGTAACAGATCTATCTACTGAGGCTGTCGCTGCTCTGCGCGCAGCCGCGGCAGGTCCACCGCAACGCGGTCACGGATGTGGTGGAGAACGTCACCTTCGTGCACTGCCCGCCAGAGCGCCGCATCCTGGTGAATGTGCCCGTCCGGGTGCGCCGCGCCCGCGCCGCGTGCCCATGCAGCCAGTGCGGCAAGTCGGCCAGCATGCTGACCATGCACCTGCACGCCATGCTGACCACGCCGCTGGTGCTGCCGCGTGCGTACGCCTGCAAGGGCGCGCCTGCATGTCTCGACATACCGCGCTCGCCAGCTGCGCATACCGCGCTCTGTGGCCGCCGCATGCATTCACGGTGCAGCACTTGTTGTTGCGACAACTGACGAGCTGGCCGGGCTGCGGCAGCTGCTGGGCGCGGAGACGTGCCCCGGCGTCAAGCGCGGCGGCTACCTGAACCTGATCCGGCGCAAGATCCGCTGCTCCTGCCCGGGCGACACGGTGCCGGCGTACGTGGAGGTGGACGTGTCCGCCATGGAGCTGAACCAGCGCGTTTTGTTGAGCGACATCCGCTTCCCGGAGGGCGTTGAAGTCAGCGTGACGGCGCGCCCCCTGGCCGCTGCCCGCGCGCAGGCCGCGCGGCCGTGCGCCGCGCCGGGCGGCAGATTGTTGCGTTGTGCGAGTCAGCGTGACGGCGGGCTTCCTGGCGGGCGCCCGCGCGCAGGCCGTGCAGCCATGCGCCGCGCCGGGAGGCTGACGGTTGCTTTGAGTACAGGTTTGGTTGGCTTGAAAGCCGATGGTGCTGTGCGGGGCGGCAGGAGACGGTGACGCCCGTCTGCAAGGTGGCCGGGCGCTCGCAGCGGGACTAGGCGCACCCGCGCCTGCCACTGTGGCCGCACGCCCGTGCTCGGCGGCGGAGCTGGACGTCGCGGGTGTCTGTGTAGCGCGTGTAGCCTAGTGTGCTGCAGGGCGCTCGCTGATACCCCGGCCTGGCGCACCTCGTCCGCCCGGCTGTGAACAGGAGGACCTGGAACAGTCTGCGTCTTGACTCGTGTGTGAGCACCAAGCCAGCCTCAACAGGTTTGCCGTGCAGCGGATTCTATTGTGCATGCATGGGAGAGGCAACCAGACACTACAGCTCGTGCCTCCAAAGCCCCCAGGTTGCAGCCAAACACATGTGCACTCTGCAAGAAGTGCGAGCAAGCCTTGCAGTTTTTCAGAGGTCACTCGAGAGCATCAGAGGTACCACTGAAGTGTCAAGCGCCCAGCCAGCTTCCATGCGCGGTCAGACTATGGGGCAAGATGGGCCAGGTGCTGCCCGGGCATGATGGATGCCCTGCAGGCAGAGCTCCAATGCCAGTGCGGCCTGCACCTCCACCAGTCCTTCCTGGACGCTGCCGCTGCTGCAGTGCCTGGCGGCCTCGCCGGGCTGCCGCTTGAGCAGCAGGTGCAGCACGTGCTGGCGCGCTTCCTGGTGGCAGACATGAACGCGGCGGGCTCGGGCTGCCTACCCGCAGACATCCAGGTGACAGAGCGACGCCTTGCTTCTCTCTATTATTTTGACAAGAATCTTGTACATGCTCCTGAGCGGCTTAGCAAGCGCAGACGTGGCACCAGCGCTCGCTGGCCGGCCGCTTCGTGCTGCAGGTCGACGAGGTGTGCAACGTGGCTGCGCCAGCAAAGCAGAGGTGCGCCCTGCTGTGCATGCCGCACATTGAGCCAAGCACTGGCACGCTCACGGCTGGCTGCGCCGCGTCAGGTATGAGGGGCAGGCTCCGCGCATGCTCAAGCTCAACCTGACTGACGGTGCGTCGCTGCTCGAGCGGCGCCGCTCGCCCGCTGCTACCCGCTGCGCCGCAGCCCGGGCTCACCCAGCACATGTCCAGCAACGCTGCCCGGGCGCGCAGGCAAGGTGCACGTCCAGGGCCTGGAGCACCGCAGCATCCCCGCCCTGCTCGACTCGCAGCCCGCGGGCACCAAGGCGCGCAGGCGCCCCGTCCCGCCGCTGCTCCGACCCCGCCAGCAGCCCTGCGCCGGCTTGGGTATGCGAGCGCTCGCCCCCGACCGTGCAAACGCCGGCCCCCAATGCTGCAAGCCAAGCGGCGGCCGCGAGCACGGGCGGGCGCGACGGACGGCAGGCGCCGGCGCGGCGCGCAGGTGGCGGTGACAGACGCGCCCGTGCGGCGCGGCGTGCTGCTGCTGCGCGCGGAGAACGTCGCGGTGCTCGGCGGCCAGGCGCGCCCGGCGCTACCGCCAGCCTCGGGCGCCAGGCGGGCTAGCCCGGCCTGTCAGCTCCAGCCACCGCCCGGCAAGCAGCTTCGTGCGAGGCGAAGCCAGCATCTGTTTCATGTGGTGGCTGCTGACTGCGGCAGCAAAACACACCAGCGGGCGCCAGCCTGTTCTGCTGGAGCGTATGCACCTGTGCGCGCCCCCGAGCCCTCCCCGAGCCAATCGGCCGCCGCGCCCGCGCCAGGTCGAGCGCCTGGAGGCCGCGCGGCAGCGCGCGCTGGCGCGCTGGCGGCAGCCGCCGGTCGGGCGCAGCGGGCGCGCGCGCGAGGCCGGCGCGCCCGACCTGTACGTGGAGGCGGCCGCGGCGGCCTGGGCTGCGCCCGCGCAGCCCGGCCTGCACGCGGCGTGCCCCGCTCCCGCCGCTCCGAGCGGAGCATGGTCCAGCTGGGCGCAAGCCGCCTGCCTGGGTTTCTGCGGGCTTTGACACACGACGCATGGCTTCTAATTGGAGTCCCGGTGCAGTGCGCGCATCTGTCAGGTCCTAGTGCATGTGCTGCGCACCAGCGCACATCCCTTGCGTGATTGGTGGCGACCGCAGTCACCACTGCAGGACATGGCACCCTAAAATCAAGGGAGTGGTTGCTATATGCTTGGGACGCTGACACGCGCTGCAGGACCTGGGCGACGGCCGCCCGCACGCGCCCGGCGGCGCGGGCGCGGGCGCGGGCGCGGCCCTGCCCGCCGCGCACGCCCCGCCGCGCGGCCCCGCCACGGCCGGCCCGCAGCGCGCCGCTCCCGCCCTGGCGGCGGCGGAGGCGGCGGGCGCTGGCGCCGCGGGCGCCGCTCCGCCCGCGCAGCACCCGGCGCGGCTGGCGCTGCTGCGCGGCGCGGCGGCGGCGGGCGCGGCGGCGGGCGCGGCAGCCGCCGCGGCGCCCGCGCGCGACGAGGACGAAGAGGACGACGAGCTGGCAGAGCCCGCGCTGGACGACTTCCAGCCGCTGGCGCGCGCGCCGGCGCCCGCGCCGCCCGGCGCCGGCGGCGCGCCGCGTGCGCCGGCTGCGGGCGGTGCGCCGCGCGGCGGCGGCGCGGCACCTGCGGCCGGGTGCGGCCGCGCGCGGGCCTGGCTGCGGCTCGCGCGCGACGCGGTGGGTCTGCTTTGGTCGTCATCCCGGAGGCCTGGCTCATGTCAGCAGGGCGTGTTCTGCAGGGCGTGTCCTACGCACAAGGCGGCAGTGTTTGCCGCAAGGCAGGCTGTGCACGGGCCCGCTCCATCGCCTCTGCTCGCCCGCCCAGGAACGGCGAGCGCGGCGCCGACGCCGCGGCAGCGCAGCCGCGCGAGCGATGGTCTTCGGCCGACACGATTGACCTGGACAGCCCACCGCCGCCGGGGGGTGTCCGGAGCGCCGCGCGCGCGCGCCCCGCCGAGGACAGCTCCCCGGCGCCGCGCTGCCGCCGCCGGCACACGCTCGAGGACAGCTCGGACGACGAGCGCGCCGGGGCGGCGCCGGCTGGCTGCGGGCGCGCGCGTGGGGGACCAGAGACCGCCGCGATGGGGCGCGGGGGCGCGGCTGCGGCGACGGACGATGGCGGCGCTGCGGCCATGGCGGTGGACGCCCCTGAGGGGGCCGCGGCGGGCCACCGGGCGGCGGCGGCGGCGGCGAACGGTCCGGAGGCAGCAGCGGCGGGCGGTGATGGGCCTGGACCCCGCGACGCGCCGCGGGCCGCACAGCCGGCAGGGCTGGCCGAGCTCGCGGCTGCGGCGGCGGCGGGCGCGGCGCTCCGCGCGCGCGTGCCGCGCTGCCGCATCGCCACGCTCACATCCGGGCTGGAGTTCCGCGGGCCGGACGGCGCGCCGGCGGCCGAGTTTGCGCTCACGCTGGCCGTGGGCGACGACGCCGGCGGCGGCGAGTGCGACGCGGCTGTCAGCCCGGCGCTGCTGCAGCGCACCCTCGGTGCGCGCGCAGACTTACACACTCGCAGCAAACAGAGTCGCCTACTATGGCGGCAAGCGCCGCGCGCGCACTGTGTACATGGACTCTATTAATTTGGTGCAAAGGCAGTTTCATGCGAGGCCGCCAAGCAGTGAGGAAACTACAGGTCCGTGCGTGGCACACGGCACCTGCTTGCTGCCCGGTGTGTCTATCTGACAGCGGCGCGCGCCGCCTGTGAGACTGCGCTCTAGGCCACGGAGGCTCTGAGGCGCCAGCCCGCTGCACGCAGGCATGACGCCCGCGGAGCTGTGCGGCGCGCTGGCCGAGGGCCAGGACCCGGCCGCGATGGACGCGGCGGTTGCGCGCATCCAGGACCTGCAGGCCTTTTTAAAAGCCTTTCGCGGCAGCATGGACCTGCGGGTGCAGGCAGGGGCGGGCCTGCCGGTGGTCACCGCCTGGCAGCCGCATGACGGCTCGCACGACGAGGGCATGGCCACATAGGCAGCGCTGTCATGGTGCTCGTGGTTTTGCCTGTCACGCACCGACGAGCTCGGCAGGAGGCCTGCACTGTAACAGATACCCCGGCTTGTTACCCATGGGTTCATTAGCACGCCAGCACATCACCATTCAGAACAGGCATTTGCAAGTGCAGCTCACCGACAAGGCCAGACAACCACAGCAACAACACCACATCACTCGTCCGGTCTCTAATACCTCACAACCCCTTGCAACTGTCCCGCTTTACGACCCGCCGTATGACAGACACTAGCGCTAGGTGCCTCAAATGAAATGCCGCGCCGCTTGAACTGCACGTGCTCACACAGGCTCCTGGCTGAGCAGCGCCTCGCTGCGCGCGCCACCGGCCGTCTCCTCGGCGGGGACGTCGCTGTAGGCGCCGCCCCAGCCGAACACGGCGCCGCTCACCACCGACGCCAGCGCAGCGCCTGCAGCATTGAGGCATGCTGTTCACATCACACGTGTGAGGTCTTCTCATGAAGTGGTGCGTCTGCTGTCACATTCCGCTTGGCACAGATAGCTTCTATCTGAAGGGTTGCTTCAGCCCACCTTTCCGCAATGCACAATGTTTCCTTCAGTGGACCACAACCTTGCTTTCTCATGACTTGTACATGGACGCATGACGCATGAAGCATGTTCCTGTGCTACCAAGCACAGTGCCTTGGACCAGGTACAAGCACGGTCCAGCCTAACGTTCTGCAGTTGTGTCATACCGAACAGTCACGAGTAGACAGCGCTGCGATATGCCTGACGTAAACAGTGTAGGACGCAGGACGGCGGGGCATCTGGCGCACCGATGGCGTGCCCGAGCAGGTAGATCCAGCTCTTGCGCGTGCACTGGAACACGATCAGGTTGGCCAGCACGAGCGCGGGGTTGAGCGCCGTGGCCAGCCAGCTCCCGCCTGCGCGCGAGACAGGCACGCGCTGGTCACACACCAGATGGACGGACATGGGGTCACCAGTCAGTCCGGCGACGCATGAACGGACTGCGCAACACAGCCACAGCCGGCTTTTCAGACATGCAGCCTGACCACGCATTTCTTAAATACACGGATTGCGACGTGCAGCAGCCTCATTGGGCCTTAACAGGTTGTGTCAGCCACTGGCAGCACCCGCCGCGGCTGGCGCGCCGCGACGGCAGCATGCAGGAGGCGGGCCAGGCCCCGCAGGCTCGCGCGACACGCGCGCCGCGCACCCGCCGAGATGAGGGCGAAGACGGCGAGGCCCAGCGCGAGCGGGCCGATGCTGCCGTGGCCGGGCCGCGCCACGGCCACCGCGTACAGCACGTACACGAGCGTGAAGGTGGCGAGCCTGCGCGCACGCAGACACAGGTCAAGCCCTACCCTGACCTGCGACACGTCGCGGCACGCCTCGCCCTGAATATGCGCCGGCTTGGAGCGGGGCGGCATGTGCCGGGACGGGCGCGCACGTCGTCCAGCCAAAGATCTGGTAGTTGTTCAGCGCCGGCGGCGGCGGCGGGAAGCAGCCCGGCACCGCGGCGCCGCCCGCGTGGTGGCCCCAGCGCAGGCCGGGGATGAGCGCGACCTCCAGCAGCGCGCCCAGCACCGCGCCCAGCACCTGCGCGCCGCTTACACGTCGTCGCGCTCACTCCCTCAGCAACGCAGAGGTGCGAGACGCGTCTTCCCCAGCTGCAGTGCGTCGAAGTCAGGCGGAGTACGTGCTGCAGCCTCCCCCAGCGTGGAGCGCGCAGGGCGCCAGGCAGTGCCGCCAACTCACGGATTCCCGTCGCAGTGCCAGCGATGTCAAGGACGCGCATCTCCCCAGCTGCTGTGCCACATACAGGTGAACACGCACAAGTGAAGGCAGGCAATCTTCACAGTTGAGCAAGCGCGTCACACGCCGAGGCTCCACACCTGGGCACAGATGTAGATGAGAGCGGTCGCCAGGTGGAAGTGCCTGCGAAAGAACAGCGTCAGCGCTACTTGCATACGCCTCCGCCTCTTGTAAAGCACCAGTGAAGCACGTTGTACACTCTTGCATAGCACCAACGTACACTCTTGCATAGCACCAACGAAGCACGTTGTGCGAGGACTTTCACGTGTGGGCCATACCCGCTCAGGGCCGTTGCAAAGGTGATGGACGGCCACAGGTGCCCCCCGGACGTCTGCTGAGTAGCGTACACTGCAGGCATGGCACAAGACACGACAAATGTCAGTGCCGCAACACTGCAGAGCGAGTACAGTCACGCTTAGCCGCCGCTGACTCACGACACGTTCAGTATGTTACAAAAGCCTGTGCGCGGACAGCGGAACACATTACAGCCACACGCGCGCGCACTCTCTGCCTTGCGCCGAGTCAGCAGCGAGTTTCATGAGCTGTGAAACCATCTGCTGGGTACGCACGCCAGCACCAAGGTAATAAGTAAGTTCCAAAGCTCTTTACGTACTGAGCGTGTTGCAGAAACTGCGGCGACTGCTGAATTGTGTGCATGTGCAACGCGGTGGCTGCTGCACACTTGTGTCCTACGCGAGTTACGCCTCGTCTTGCATGGGCAGCACACCCAGAACGGCGTAAGCAGCGCCGGCGGCCAGCGCCGCGTTGTTCATGCTGTTCACTGCCGTCAGGTTGAAGATGAAGGACAGCAGCAGGGAGCCCAGCAGCTCAGCATATGCTCCCCGCACCAGGCGGACGTCCCACCCCGGCGGGAAGAGCCAGCGCTGCAGGTTCACCATTTTTATATGCGCTGAAGTGAGCCCAATCAGCAACGGCGACTGCCTGTCAAGAGGCTAGCGCAAGAATAAGTACACACGCTAAACGATGCCGCACGCAGAGGGATATCCGTAGAGTGGAGTGCACGTGCTTGTCCTGCGCATGTTGCAGCAACACCTAGCTGGCCTATAGGGCCTGTGTCCAATGAACGCCCGCTGGGACAGGCCTAGGCAGTTGGCTGGTAAACATTGGCTGTACTCCATTCTCTATAGCCTTTCCTGCACCTTGTACACTTTTGCGTGTGTCGATGGTTGGCTTGCTGTCTCCTTGTATGTTCAGCTTGTGTTGGCGCCCAGACTAGGTGACTGCTCGCTGCCTCCTGGCACGCTGAGAGGTACGCCAAACCGAACATCAAACGAGGGCTGGATGTGCTTGCTGCTCTAGTACTAACAGCGCAAGTCAGTGTTGATGACTCATCAGCGCGTCTGCGACAAGCCGCGTGCTACGACGGGCGTACGAGCCCGCTCTTTGCCCCAGGCGCACTCCACTGCCTGTGCACAGGCCTACTAGGCCCGCGCGCACTATGTGCGCAGGCCAGTGGCAGCACAAAAGCTTGATTCTGCCCCACTGCAACCTGTGCTGTTGGCAGCAAGGTGGTTAGCGTGCTGGACGTGCAGACGCGCTACGGCAGGAAGGCCAAGCGCAACCGCATCGTCAGCGGCTGAGTGCAGCGCGGCCTGCAGGTCTCCAAGTCGTGCGCTGAGCGGGGGCGGTGATGCAG
>JAABUJ010000453.1_pt1 | contig 81258 bp, 89 predicted proteins | sample 5559131 | NCBI WGS metagenome assembly JAABUJ01 (sample SAMN10711875, study PRJNA513366) | rock metagenome | isolation source: Antarctica rocks | place: Antarctica: Victoria Land, Mt New Zealand nord | collected 2016-01-07 | reverse complement strand
GCTCCTGTTCCCCGGCCTGCACCCAGGCGAGCGGCTCTCGGCCCGCCGCTCCGCGCCGCCCCGGGCGCCGCTGCTCGCGCGTGACGGCACTCCGCTGGCCCGCGGGCGCAGCGGCGCCACGACGCCGGGGCCGGTGGCCGCCGAGGTGGCGGGACGGCTCGGTCCCGCCCCGCCCGAGGCGCGGGCGGCGCGGCGTGCGGCCGGCTTCCCCGACGCGACGCCGGTCGGGCTCAGCGGCCTCGAGCGGGTCTTCGAGCAGCGGTTGGCGGGCCGCCCCGGAGGGGAGCTGCTCGCCGGAGCGCGAGTGCTCGCGCGCAGCCGCCCGCGCGCCGCCGCGCCGCTTCGCACCGCGATCGACCCGGCGCTTGAGCGTGCGGCCATCGCCTCCCTCGCCGGGCGCTTCGGAGGAGCGGCGGCCATCGATCCTCGCACCGGGGAGGTGCTCGCGCTCGCCGGAGTGGCCTACTCGGGACTCCAGCCGCCCGGGTCCACCTTCAAGATCATCACCGCCACCGCTGCGCTGGAGGCCCACTCGGTCACCCTGGGGACGACCTTCCCCGTCCGCACCGGCGCGGTGATCGAGGGGCGTACGCTCCAGAACGCCAACGGGGAGTCCTGCGGGGGCACGTTCCTGAACGCCTTCGCCGTCTCCTGCAACTCGGTGTTCGCGCCGCTTGGGGCGCGCGTGGGCGCCCGGCGCTTGGTGGCGAGCGCCGAGCGCTTCGGCTTCAACCGGCCGCCGGGCATACCGGGCGCGGCGACGAGCACGATCCCTCCGGCGAGCTCCCTGGGCGACGCCCTCGCCGTGGGCTCCTCGGCGATCGGTCAGGGGCGCGTGCAGGCCACCGCCTTGCAGATGGCCACGGTCGCGGCGGCGATCGGAGAAGGCGGCCGGCGGCCCCGACCGACCTTGCAGGCGCGCCCGACGCCCGCCTTCGACCGCGCGACGGGACCCGCCACGGCCGACCAGGTCGGCCGGCTGATGCGGGCGGTGGTCACCCGCGGAACCGGCACCTCCGCCGCCATCCCGGGCGTCGCGGTGGCGGGCAAGACCGGCACCGCCGAGCTCCAGACCACCACCCAGGCCTCGACGGGCGCCACCGCCGCGAGCAACACCGACGCCTGGTTCGTCGCCTACGCCCCCGCCGCCCGTCCGCGCATCGCGGTGGGCGTCCTGCTCGTCAAGGCCGGCGCGGGAGGCACCACGGCCGCCCCCGCCGCTCGCGAGCTGCTCGTCGCCGGCCTGCGGCGCTGAGGAGGGGCGGCAGCGTCAGCCCGTGAAGCGCGGAGCGGCCCGGTGACGCCCGGACGCGCGTCCACGCCCGGGATGTCGGCGACCCTTCTACAGGTCGAGCTTCACGCTGGCCTGGACCTTCTCGGGCGCCTCGGCGCTCAGGAGCTGCAGGGTCAGCGGCCGGTCCTGGTAGGCCGAGGTCTTGATCTTGAAGAGCACGAGCGAGCCCTGAGTCGGTCCCGAGGCGGCCGCCGAGTTCGCGGCGGGCTGAAAGGCGCCCGGAGCGAGGGTCGCGGCCTCGTAGGCGAAGGGGTTGGAGGCGGGCATCGGGATCGGCACGTACATCGTTCCCTGCGTGTCGACGATCCGTATGTTGCTCGTCGAGCGAGCGGTCATCGCGCTCTCGTTCTTCACCTGCAGCCACACGCCGAACCATTCCTCCCCCGGTCCGGGGGGAGTGACGCCGGGGCCGAGGTTCGACAGATAGGCGTTGTCCTCCACGTCGGTGGGGTTGAGCTCGCGCGAGACCTGTACCTGGTAGGTCAGCGGCCCCGCGGCGAGGTAGAGGCCCTCCGTCCCTGCGTCGGTCACCGGACCGCGCTCCGCGCAGCCGGGGAGGAGGATCGCGAGCGCGAAGGCCGCGAGCAGGAGGGTGCGGGTACGAGCCTTCACGGGGCGGCGAAGCATACCGTCGGGTCCCCCCCCTCAGCGGGCTGCGACGGTGGCCCGCCGGCCGCGGTCGCGACCGTCCTCCTCGAGGATGGAGCGCAGCCGCCTGAGCGCTTTGCGGTTCTTGCGCTTCCACCATCCGCTCCCGCCGCGGAGCTCGAGCAGCCGGTCTGAGAGCAGCTTGGGCTGGGTCTCCACCGTGAGCTCAACCTTCGTCGAGTTCCCGGCCGCCGGAGTGAGCGTGTAGACGCTCAGCGCACGCACGCGGTTGAACTTGCCGCCGCGACCCTGCTCGACGATCCGGTAGGGCGGCTCGACGTCGGCGAAGGTGACATCGCGCCACCCGAACCGGTTGCCCGGAGCGTCGACCCGGAAGCGGGCGCCGGCTCCACGGCCGTAGGAGTCCACGCGCGTGAGGTGCCACTCCTTGAGGAAGTGGTCGGTGAACTCCGGGTGGTTCGCGATGTCCGCGAGATACTCGAACACCTCCTCGCGAGGGCACGCGACGGTGGTGGAGACGGTGACCGGGTCCACGGCGGCGTGAGCCTACCGCGTGCGAGCGGCCGGTCGAGGCGATGTGGCTCCTCAGGCGGCGCGCAGCCGCACGGCGTGCCCGAACACGCTCGAGCGCACGGTCTCGGAGCGCAGCGGCTCGTCCCCTTGCGCGGGGCGGCACAGCACGCAGACGAGCTTCTCGCCCGGGAAGACATGTACGAGCTCGCCGACGAGCGGGGTGCGGCGGCACACGTGGCATGCGTCTCGGTGGGCGACGAGCTCCCCGACGCCGCGGCGCAGGAGCTGACGCTCGAGATCGGGCGAGGCGGGCTGCATCGCTCGTGATTCGCCGAGGACGATCGGACTCCTGCGCGCCATGGGGGATCATCGGCACAAGGACGGTTTGGCACGAGTTTGTCTCGGGTAATCCGGCTTTTCCCGGCGGCGAGGACTCGCGCATGCGCGCGCGACTCGTTACCATGGTCACGTACTCGGCCGGCCGGCCGGATACGTAGGAGAGGTAGGAGATTCCATGAACTCGCTCTCGTCCGGAACGCTTGCCGGCGCCGGATCGTTCCGCTGCACCGGCTGCGAATACCTGATCTCGCTCGCGCCTGCCGATCCGCTGCCGACCTGTCCAGGCTGCGGCGGCCGGGAGTATGCGCGCGCCTCGCTGTTCGCCACGGTGGACCACACCGCCGAGCCCGCAGCGTCCGTCGTCCGCGATCCCTGGCTGCTCAAGCTCCGGGAGGCCTTCGACGAGCCGGGTCAGTATCTGGCCTACGACGACGGGGAGGGGCCGAGGGTCGTCGCCCTCACGCGCGAGTGGACTCGTATCGGGCGCTCGCTCGCCGCCGACATCCGCTTCGACGACCCCACGGTCTCCCGTCGTCACGCGCTCATCGTCCGTCGCCCTGACGGGGTGCGGGTGCTCGACGACCGCAGCCTCAACGGCGTCTTCGTCAACGGGGAGCGAGTCGAGTGGGGAGAGCTCGGCGACGGCGACGAGTTGCTCGTCGGCCGCCATCGCCTGCACTTCCTCGACGTCCCGGTGGTCTCCGGCATGCGTGAGCAGCCGGACGCCGTGAGCGAGCCCGCCTGAGTCGCGCACGGGCGCCGCGGCGTCGCCCTCCCGCTCTATGATCCGCAGCCCATGGCGATCACCATCGCGGTTCTCTCCCAGAAGGGCGGCACGGGCAAGACGACGACGGTGCGCACGCTCACCGACGTCTTTCGCCGCGTCGGGCTGAAGACGCTCGCCGTCGACCTCGACCCCCAGGGCAACCTCTCGGACTACTTCGACGCCGACCCCGAGGTGGCGCCCACCGTGGCCGAGGTGCTCACCGGCCGGGCGCGCGCCACCGAGGCGGTGCACGACGATCTCATGCCGGCGAACCTCGGGCTCGCCGAGGCCGAGCTCGTCCTGGGCGGCAAGATGGGCCGCGAGCTCACCCTGCGCCGGGCGCTCAAGGACGTTCGCCGCTCCTACGACGTGGTGTTCGTGGACTGCCCCCCCGCGCTCGGGCTCCTCACCGTCAACGCCCTGGTCGCCGCCGACTACGCGTTGCTCTCGGCCGAGGCTCAGTACTTCGCGATGCAAGGCGTCGAGCAGGCGCTGGAGGTCATCGAGCTCGCCCGCGAGGGGCTGAACCCCGACCTCGAGTGGCTCGGCGTCGTGCTGAACATCGCCGACATGCGCACGGTCCACTCGCGCGAGGCGTTCCGCTCCCTGCAGGAGCACTTCGGCGAGAAGCTAATCGGCACGACGATCCGCTCCTCGATCGCCTACGCCGAGTCCGCCGAGCGCGGGATCTCCATCCTCGACCACCGGCCCGACCTCGGCGAGGACTACCTCGAGGTGGCCGCCGAGCTGCTCGCGCGCCTGGGGCTGGACGACGCGCGCAAGGAGCTCGACTCGCTGCGCAAGGGGGCGGCGCGGGCGTAGGGATGTACGGGGTCAGGCGGAGGTGAACTTGGCGTTGGTGTGCTCGAGGCCGTTGCGGATCCTCCGCGCGAGGTCGTAGGCGTCTCCCGTGGCGAGCTGGTGGGAGAAGTAGAGCTGGGGCTGCTCGTCGGTCTCCTGGTTGTAGAGGCAGTGCGAGGCAGTGCACCGTGAAGCGCTGCGCCCGCATGGTCTTCATCACCGGGTTGACCTCGGAGGCGATCAACGCGAAGTCCGGCGCGGCGGCGGCGTGTGCGGCCGCCCCAGCGGCTCGAAGGCGATCGTGGTCGAGACGCCCATCTGCGGGTTGAGCGCCACCCGCCGAGGACGATCGTCTCCTTGCGGGGACCGAGAGATTGACCACTCCCCCCGAGCCCACCTGCGCGTCGCCGCCGAGGATCTTTGCGAGCCGCTTCTCATCGAGCGGCGACTTGGCGTTCTGAGCCATCTTCTGAGGCAGCGGAGTGCCGGTCACCTTGACCGCGGCGGCCGCGGCCTTGGCGAGCTGGACCGGGTCGCCGATGCCGCGGGAGTGGATGAAGAACACCATCGGCGAGAGATCGAAGAAGTGCTGGTGGAAGGCCATGACACCAGCCCGCCGCTGAGGAGCCGATCGATGAACGGCTGGGTCTCGTGGGGAAGAAGCGGCAGGTCGGCGTTGAGGATCGCCCGTCCCGAGCCCAGCGGCTGAAAGTAGAACTCGTTGTTGAGCTCCCACGCAGGCTTGAACGGAAGGCCGCCCGGCCCCGTGACGTGCAGATCCTCACGGTCCTGCTCGATCGTCAGCACCCCGTCGATGTCCATCCCGTCGGCCTGCAGGATCTCCTCGATCTGGGCGACCGGGAGGCTGCCACGCTGGGTCATCACCCCGCCGCCGCCGCCACCGCCGGCGCCGGGCGCCTTGGCCGACGAGCCCCCTCCGCACCCCGTGACCGCCCCGACCGCCACGAGGCCGCCGCCCAACGCCAGCGCCTGTCGCCGGCTGACCGGTGCTCTTATGTCAACCCCTTCCATCGCTCTCACCTGCCCCCATTCGGGCTTCCGGCGACGGGTAGACCCTTTGCGCGATGAGAAGTTCGTGATCTACAGCGCCCGCACGTCGGCGCCCTGCGACTCGAATGGCACGCGCATTACCGCTGCCCACCCGCGGGCCTCACGCTGCACGGCGTCGCGGATGCCGCCGGTCTGCTCGTAGTGCGACCAGACGAGCACCGTCGGCCCCGCGCCCGAGATGGTGGCTCCGAGCGCCCCGAGCTCCCGCGCACGGCGCAGGATCTCCATCGACCGCGGGAAGAGGTGCGCGCGGCGCTCCTGGTGCAGGCGGTCGTGCAGGCCGCGGGCGACGAGGTCCCAGTCGCCCCGGGCGAGGCCGAGCATGAGCAGCGAGGCGTGGCCGACGTTGAAGACGGCGTCGGCGAGCGGCACGTCCGGCGGGAGCGCCGCTCTGGCCTCCTCGGTGCGCACCGCGTCGCCGGGCACGACGAGGATCCCCTCGAGGCCGGTCGGCGGGTCGAAGCGCGTGGCGCGGCCGTCGGCGCACACCACGAAGCCGCCGTACAACGCGGCGCCGACGTTGTCGGGGTGGCCCTCGATCTCCGTCGCCAGTGAGAAGAGGTCGGCGTCGAGCTCGAAGAGGTGGTCGGCGGCCATGAGCCCCGCGACCACCGCCGCCGCGCTCGAGCCGAGGCCGCCGGCCAGTGGGATCTGAGAGGAGATCCGGAAGGTGAAGTCCTCGGGCGGGTGAAGATGCGCGAAGGCGCGCACGCAGAGGTTCGAGGCGTCGCGCGGCACGTCCAAGTCGGTCTCCACCGCAAAGGAGCCGGTCTCGACCACCTCCAGCTCGAGGTGGAGATGGAGCGCGGTGGCCAGCGCGTCGAACCCGGGGCCGAGGTTGGCCGAGGAGGCGGGGACGCGGACGAGGCGGCGGCGGTCCATCCCAGTCAGCCCGTCACGAGAGCACGGCGCGTTCGACCGCCGCGAGGTCGGACTCGCACGGGATGACCCCGCCGGCCTCATCGAGCGCGGTCTGCGGGTCCTTGAGCCCGTGGCCGGTGAGCACGCAGACCACGCGCTCGGCGCCCTCGGCGCCGTTGGCGAGCAGCCCGGCGACGCTCGCGGCCGAGGCGGGCTCGCAGAACACCCCCTCCCGCGCGGCGAGGAAGCGGTAGGCGTCGAGGATCTGCGCGTCGCTCACGGCGCGGACCGCACCGCGCGAGGCGCTCATGGCGTTCATCGCCTCCTCCCAGCGGGCGGGGTTGCCGATGCGAATCGCGCTGGCCACCGTCTCGGGCTCGGCCACGGGCGCGCCGTGCACGAGCGGCGCCGCCCCTTCGGCCTGGAAGCCGAGCATCCGGGGGCGCGCGCCCAGCTCGGAGAAGCCCTTCCAGTAGGCGGTGACGTTCCCCGCGTTGCCCACGGGAATGCAGAGGGCGTCGATCTCGCCGAGCTCCTCGGCGATCTCGAAGGCGGCGGTCTTCTGGCCCTCGAGCCGGAACGCGTTGACCGAGTTGACCAGGGCGATCGGGTGGGCGCGCACGAGCGCCCGCACGAGGGTGAGCGCGGCGTCGAAGTTGCCTCGTAGCGCGATGACCCGCGCCCCGTGCATGAGCGCCTGGGCGAGCTTGCCCGTGGCGATCTTGCCCTCGGGGACGATGACCGCGCCGCGCAGGCCCGCCCGGGCCGCGTAGGCGGCGGCGCTCGCCGCGGTGTTGCCGGTCGAGGCGCAGATCACCGCCTCGGCGCCCTCGCGCACGGCGGCGGAGACCGCGCACGTCATCCCCCGGTCCTTGAACGAGCCCGTGGGGTTGGCGCCCTCGAGCTTCAGCCAGACCTCGGCGCCAACCCGCTCGGAGAGCGTTGGCGCGAGCACGAGCGGGGTCGAGCCCTCCTCGAGGGACACCACCGGGTCCCCGGCCGCGAAGGGCAGGCGCTCGCGGTAGCGCTCGATCAGTCCCGGCATGCGTCAGGGAGCATGCCAGAGGGTCGATGAGGCGTACCGGCCCCGCGCGCGACGGAGAGCCGCGCTTCAGTGGTCACTGTCGCTTGTAGGCGACGACGCCCATTGCCCATTTCTCGGCCTGCGACAGGCTCGGCGCGTACGTGCAGGTTCCGGTCGCCGAGACGCTGCGGTAGGCCGCGTGGTTCGTGAGGTTGCCCGGCGCCCCGCCGCAGGCGGTCGTGGCCTCGGGAAGCGCGGTCCAGCTTGCGGAGTCGGCGTAGGTGCGCACGTTCTGGTTGCCGGAGAGAGCGAGCAACAGGTCGGCCGCGTTCGTCGTCGCGACCGTCGCGTTGGGGGAGCTCGACTGCCCGACTCCCGTGCCGGTGACGTCGACCCGCCCGGCCGGCCCGATGCCGGTGAACTCGTCGACGACGACCGACGTGGCGCTCCCGCCCGGATACGAGACGTCGACGTGCTCGTTCGCGCGGAGCGGTGAGCTCATCTGGGCGCTCAGGATCACCGTCCTCACGCCCCCGTCGAAGACGTCCACGTCCACGGTGTAGAGATTCCCGCGGTTGTCCGAGGCGGTGACGGGGCCCGTGGTGCTCCCCCGCGCGACGTACCGGACCACCAGGGTATGCCCGGCGGGGATGCCGCCGGCGGGCACGGTGATCGAGCTCGTCGTCTCATCGCAGCTCGCCGTGCCGACCTCCCGGACGAACGCGCTCGGCGGGAAGGACGCCGCCGCGGAGAACGTGCTCCCGTCGTTCGACGTCGTGGAGGCAAAGCTCGCTAGCACCACCGACGTCCCGAGGCCCGTGGCGAGCGCGGCGAGGAGCAGGAGAAGGAATGCGCGGGCGCGGAGCCTCGACGGCGGATGGGCCGAGCGGGCGGAGCTCTTCAGCGCGGTCTGCCGGCGGGCTCGCTTCATATCTCCACGTCATCGGCGCCCGCGGGCCCGCGATTGAGCCACGAAGCGGCGAGCACGCTCCGTCGCCCAAGCGGTTCCGGCTCAAGGGCGGACGCCCAGCGCCCGATGTTCTCCCGTAGACGGCCAACCGGGGCCGTCGTGCCGCTGCGCCAAAGGGGAAGGTGAAGCATCGATGGATGGACTCCGCAAGGTCTTGCTGACCCTCCTGGTGGTGGGAGGCGTCGCCAGCCTGTCCGGGTTCGGCGTCTTCTCGGCCTTCTCGAGCACCACCACCAACCCGGGCAACTCGTTCGCCGCGGGAAGCGTGAACATCGGCGACAACGACGCCGGGACGGCGCTCTACGACGTCTCGAACAGAAAGCCGGGCGACACCGCCACCGGCTGCATCACGGTGACCTACACGGGCTCGTTGGCCGCCACGGTCAAGCTCTACCGCAGCGCGTTCGCCGGTGGCACCGGCCTCGACTCCTATCTCGACGTCACCGTGACGCGCGGTACCGGCAGCAGCGCGGATTGCAGCGACTTCGCGCCCTCGAGCTCGGGAAGCTCGGTCTACACCGGAACGCTCGGCGCCTTTGGCACGAGCTTCGCCGGCGGGATCGCGCTCGCCGGCGGGTCGGGCGCGAGCGCGTGGTCGCGGAACGACGCCGTCACCTACAGGTTCTCGGTCCAGCTCAGGGACGAGGCCGCCGCCAACGGCCTGGTGAGCGGCACGCACTCGTTCATCTGGGAGGCCCAGAACAACTAGGAAGGCGTGCGTCGCGGAGTCCGCGACGCACGCCGCGACCCGGATCGACCATGAGAAGCAAGGATTGGGCCCGCGGGCTCGGACTCAACGCGGGCCTCGTGCTCGTCGCCCTGGCGCTCATCGCCTGGCACGTGCCCCAGGGGCGCGGGCGGCTGGGCGTGGACCTGACCTTCTTGGCCGGGCCGACCGGCGAGCTCGGCGTCACTCCCACCGGCCCCGTGCTCCGGGCGACCGGACTCCAGCCCGGGGCCGCCGGCGCGAGCGGAGCGATCACCGTGAGAAACCAGACCCCCCGCACGCTCTCGATCCGACTCCGCGCGCGGCCGTCCTCCGCCGCCCTGGACGGAGCGCTCTGGACGCGGGTCACCGTCGAGCACCGCGCGCTGCTCGATGCCCCGCTCGCGCGCTTGAGCTCAGGCGCTTCCGCCTTCCTGCTCGCGCCCGGCCGGCGCGCGAAGCTGCGCCTCGACGCCTGGCTGCCGGCCTCCTCCACCCGCTCCGGCGGAGCCATCCTAGACGTGCCGCTCGAGCTCACGAGCCGCCCGACCGGAAGGAGAGCGAAGTGATCCCCGCGCGCCGCGTCGCGCGCCTGGCGCTCGTCCTCGGAGTCCTCGGCCTCGTGGCCGGAGGGGAAGGCTACGCGGCGTTCTCCTCCTCCACCGAGAATCCGGGGAACTCCTTCGCCGCGGGCTCCGTCGCGCTCTCCGACAACGACGCGGGCGCCGCGCTACTCTCGCTCACGGGCGCGAGTCCGGGCGACTCGACCACGCGCTGCATCACCGTCACCTACGACGGGTCGCTTCCCGCGACGGTGCGCCTGTACGGATCGGTGAGCGGTGCCCTGGCCTCGCATCTCGAGCTCACCGTCACGCGGGGCACGGAGGCCGCGCCCTCCTTCGGGTCGTGCTCCGGGTTCACCGCGGACTCCTCGGACTACGTCGGGGCGGGCTCCGGCGTCGTCTACTCGGGCACGCTGGCCTCCTATCCGAGCTCGTACGCGAGCGGGATCGTCGACCCGGTTCCCGGCTCGCCGGCGACGTGGACGACCTCGGAGGCGCACACCTACCGCTTCACGGTCAGCCTGAACGACGACCCGGCGGCTCAGGGCGAGTCGGCCACAGCGAGCTTCACCTGGGAAGCGCGCAACCGATGACGGGCGTCTCGCTCGGAGGGCCGCTCGCCCGGTGGTGCGCTCTGGTCGCGGCGTGGACCGCGATCGGGTGCGGCGTCGGCCTGGTGGCCGCCATCGGCGGCTCCGCGTTGATCGGCGACCGCCCGCTCACGGTGATGTCGGGCAGCATGGAGCCCGCCATCCACACGGGCGATGTCGAGGTGACCAAGCCCATCCGGCCGCTGGCGGCCGGAGTGGGCGACGTCGTGGCCTTCCGCGACCCGAGCGGTCGTGACCGGCTGATCTCCCACCGGGTGCGCGAGATCCATCCTCAGGGCGGCTCGGTCTCGTTCGTCACCAAGGGCGATGCCAACAACACGGTGGAGCGGTGGAGCGTCCCGGCCACCGGTCAGGTCGGCCTCGTCGTCCAGCGGCTGCCCCGGTTCGGCTACGCCCTCTTCGCGATCGCCACGCCGTGGGGTCGGATCCTCCTGCTCGTGGTGCCCGCCGTCCTCCTCGGCGTCGCCGAGATCGTGAACATCTGGCGCCCCTCTCCAAAGGTCGCGGAGTCATGAAGGCCCGGCGCACGCACCGGCCGCGACCGCTCGCGCGCCTGCTCGCGACCACGGCGATCGGCGTTCTCGTGGCCGCCACGGTGAGCTACGCGATGGCCGGCCAGCCCACCGGCCACGTGGCCTCGGCCAACGTGAGCTTCACGGCCGGGAGCTTCTCGAGCTCGAACTCGCGCGACGGTGCGGCGATCTTCAGCGCCCGGAACGTCCGCCCCGGGTCGGGAACCTCCGGCCAGGTCACGATCGCCAACTCGGGCCAGGTGGCGGGCAGCTTCTCGCTCGCGCGGAGCGGGCTGAGCGAGAACGCCGGGGCGTCGGGGGGGCGGCTCTCCGACCTCGCCGGGCTCGCGGTGAGCGACGTCACGCGCCCGGGTGCGCCGATTCCCCCTCTACGCCGGCTCCCTCGCGGCGATGCCGACCCTCCGCCTCGGCGCCTTCGCTCCCGGGGAGGCGCACACCTACGCCTTCACCGTGACGCTCCCGGCCGCTGCCCCCGGCGGAGCGGACATCAACGCCTACCAGTCCTCCTCGCTGCAGGTCGGCTATGCGTGGACGAGCACCGGAGAGGCCCCTCCGGTCGCGGATCCGGCCCGCCCGAGGACGACGCCGAGCCCCGCTCCCCCGCGGTCGTCTCCGCCGTCGGGGACGCCATCGACTCCGAACGCGTCCGGTCCGGGTCCCGGTCCCTCCGCGGCGCCGAGCCCCGGTAGGCCGTCTCCGTCCGCGCTGTCCGCCCCCGGGCCGAGCTCCGGCGCCGACGCGAGCGCGCACGGCTCCTCCCACCGCGGAGTGGCTGGGGGCGCGAGCGGAGCCACCGGCCGATCGGCCACCGGCGGCGCCGGGACCGGCTCGATCGCCGCGGGCGGAGCCATCCCGGGCGGAAACCCATCCGCGCCCGACACCGGCTCCCCTGCCGAGCGTGGCTCGCGCTCCGGCCGGGCGGCGCGGCACCACGCTCGTCCGAGCAGGCACGCGAGCGGCGGGACCGCGGGGTCCAAGCCCCACCACCCCTCCGAATCCCCGCTCTCGGGCCTCCTCTCGGCGATCGGGGGCGTGGCCTCCGCGATCGTCGAACACGGCGCCTTCCCGTTCGCCCTTCTCCTGCTCATGCTCGCCTTCTTCTACGCCCAGTACCGACTGGACCGTAGGGATCCCAAGCTGGCCCTCGCGCCGGTCGACCCCGAGCCCGCGAGGAGCTTCGAATGACCCGACCGGCCACGTCCTCTACCGGAGACGGCCCGCCCCGGCTCGAGATGGTTCCCCTGGCCGAGCGCCTGCGCGCCGTCCACTTCCTCCGCCTCGTGCTCGCGGCGCTCGTCATCGTGGCTCGCCTCGCGCTCCCCGACCTCATGGGCGGCGACCTCGCCCTCCTCGCCACGGTCACCGGGGTCTACCTCGCCGTCTCGGTCGCCGGCTACTTCCTGTGGCGCGCGGGACGCGGACGCGGCCTCATCCTCTTCAACGCGCTGCTGCTCCTCGACGGAGCGTTCCTCGTGTGGGCGGCATGTGTGGGAGGCGGAGTCGAGAGCCCGCCCGCCTATGCGCTCTTCGCCTACGTCGTCGCGGTGACGCTGGCGACCTCCTACCGCACGGAACTGAAGCTCGCCCTGTGGCAGTCGCTGCTGCTCCTACTCGCGGCCGACGCCGGGGCGACGGGCGGCCTCTCCGCGCTCGGACTCCGGGCTCCCGCCGCGGGCGGGCTCGAGCACCGGCGGGTCGTGCTGGTCGTGCTCGCGCTGTGGCTGGTCGGCATCGTCACCGCGAGCTATTCGGCCCTGAACGAGCGCGAGCTGCGTCGGCGGCGCTTCGACCTCACCTCCCTGGCCCGGCTCGCCGACGAGCTCGAGCACGACATGCGGCCGGCCGCAATCTCGGCGGCGCTCCTGCGACGCACGAGCGAGACCTTCGACTTTACCCGCGGCGTCGTGCTCGCCCGGTCGGACTACGGGCGCCTGGCGGTGCTCGCCGCCCACGGCGCCCCGGCGGCCGGGACGGTACCGGTGACCGCCACCGTCGAGCGGGCGTGGGACACGCGCGCGCCGGTGCTCCGACGGCGCCTGCTCGAGTCCGAGGACGGGGCGCTGGCCGAGCTGCTGCCCGACGCCCGCAGCGTGCTCGTCGTCCCCCTCGTCGCCGAGGGCAGGACCATCGGCGCCTTGATCGCCGAGCACTCCGGGCCGCGGATCGACGGGCGCGCGTTGACGATGCTCGGCCAGTTCGCCTCCCACGCCTCCCTGGCGCTGAGCAACGCCTGGATGCTCGAGGAGATGCGCGAGATGGACAACCGCGACGCGCTGACCGGATCGCCAACCGCCGCTCGTTCGACGCCCGCCTCGAGCTCGAGCTCAAGCGCGCGCAGCGGACCAACGACCCGCTGAGCCTCCTGCTCGTCGGCCTCGACCACTTCAAGGGCGTCAACGACGCCCACGGTGACCTCTCCGGCGATGTCGCGCTGCGCCGCGTGGCCGGCGCGCTGGCCGACCACGCCCGCGAGATCGACATGCCCGCGCGCTACGGCGGCGAGGAGTTCGCCCTCGTCCTTCCGAGCTGCCCCCCCGAGGGCGCCAGGGCGGTCGCCGAGCGGCTCGGCGAGGCGATCAGCTCGCTGGACGGGCTGCCCGCGCCGCTCACCGCGAGCGTGGGCGTGGCGAGCCGGCCCCGTACCGCCCTCGACGCCCCCGCTCTGCTCGTCGCGGCCGACGAAGCGCTCTACACGGCCAAGCGCGCGGGCCGCGACCGGGTGGTCACCTCGGCGACGGTGCTCGACGAGCTGGCTCGGGATCCGGCCGCGTGAGCGCTCGAGCGGTGCCGGGATCACTTCAACCGCCTAGACGAACTCCTCCTCGATGACGCGGATCGCCCGCGGACTCCCGCGGACGACGTCGAGGCCGCCTATGAGCCCGCAGGCGGCGAAGAACCGTGACTCGAGCACCGGGTGCACGACCATGACGAGCCGGGCGTTGTCTCCCAGGCCCCTCTGGACCACGGACTTGACCGAGATCCCCTGAAGCCCGAGCACCTGGGCGACCTGGGCGAGCACGCCGGGCTCGTCGGCCACTTCGAGGTGGAGGTAGAAGGCCGACTCGACGTCCTCGACGATCGCCAGCTCCCGGGACGGCGCCGGCGTCGAGGCAGGCGGGATCATCGCGCTGATCACGTCGCCGAGCACGGCGCTCGCGGTCTGCGGACCACCGGCGCCGGGACCCGACATGGTGATCTCGGTGATCGTCTCCGACTCGACGGTCACCGCGTTGAAGGGCCCGGCCACCGAGGCCAGCGGGTGCCCGGGGTACAGGAAGGCCGGGTGCACCCGCACCGAGAGCCCGCCGCCCAGGCGCTCTGCGGTGCCGATGAGCTTGAGGCCCAGGCCGAGCTCGCGCGCGTACTCGAGGTCGTCGGAGGTGATGCGCTCGATCCCCTCGTAGGGGACCTGGTCGAGGTGCACCGGCGTGTCGAAGGCGAGCCGGGCGAGGATCGCCATCTTCGCCGCCGCGTCCCGGCCGCTCACGTCGTCGGTGGGGTCGGCCTCAGCGTAGCCGAGGTGTTGCGCCTCGGCCAGCGCCTCGGCGTACGCCACGCCGGTGCGCTCCATCTCGCTCAGGATGAAGTTCGTGGTCCCGTTGACGATGCCGTGCAGGCGCTCGACGTCTCCGGCGGCGAGCGACTCCTGCAGCACGCGGATCACCGGCACGACGCCGGCCACCGCCGCCTCGAAGCGAAGCTGCACCCCGTGCTCGCGAGCCGCCGCCCACAGCTCCTCCCCGTGCTGGGAGAGGAGCTGCTTGTTGGCGGTGACCACGTGTCGCCCGGCGGACATCGCCCGCAGCGCGTACTCGTGCGCCGGCTCGAGGCCACCCATCAGCTCCACGACGAGATCGGAGCCGGCGAGGATCTCCTCGAAATCACCGGAGGAGCGGGTGAGCACCCCCGCGAGCTCGGGGTGCAGGCCCGTGAGGTGCTCGACGCGCGCCGCGCGCTCCTCGAGCAGCGCCGCGAACGCCCCTCCCACCGTCCCGCGGCCGAGGAGCCCGACCCTAAACGACGTCACGGGCGGTGAGCTCCTCGTAGGTCTCGCGCCGCACGACGACACGCGCCTCGCCCTCGGAGCAGAAGATTACCGGCGGGCGCGGAACGCCGTTGTAGGTGTTGGCCATCGCGTGCCCGTAGGCGCCCGTCGCCGGAGTGACGATCAGGTCGCCGGGGCGCGGGTCGTCCAGGAGGGCCTCGCGCACGATCACGTCACCCGACTCGCAGTGCTTTCCCGCCAGGCGGCAGAGCTCGGGCTCCCCGCGGGCCGGCCGGCTCGCGATCCGCGCCTCGTAGACCGAGCCGTAGAGCATGGGTCGCAGGTTGTCGGACATCCCGCCGTCCACCCCGACCCACGTGGAGACGTTCCGCTTGACGGTCTGGACGGTGTAGAGCGTCACCCCGGCGTTGGCCACAAGCGCGCGTCCGGGCTCGATCAGGAGCGTCTTCTCGGCGCCGAGGAGCTCGTGGGCCGCGCTCACCTTCGCCTCCACGTAGTCCTCGATCGCGGGAGGGCGCTCTTCCGCGGTGTAGGCCGCGGCGAGGCCTCCACCGAGGTTGTAGACGGGAAAGTCGCCGAGCCCGGCGATCGCCGCGACCGCCGCGCGAAACGGCTCGAGCGCGAAGAGCTGGGAGCCGATGTGCATGTGCAGGCCGACGAGCTCGAGCTCCCCCGAGCCCTGCAGACGGGCGATGGCCGAGCGCGCGTCGTCCAGGGCGAACCCGAACTTCGAGTCGGCCTGGCCGGTGGAGATCGAGCGGTGCGTCGCTCCCGCGACCCCCGGGGTGACGCGGATGAGGACCCGCTGGCCCCCTTCCCGACGCTCGGCGACGAGGCGCTCGAGGCGCTCGAGGTCGTGCTCGTTGTCGAGCACGATGTGCCCCACCCCCGCCCGCAGCGCGTAGGCGAGCTCCTCCTCGGACTTCGCGTTGCCGTGAAGGTAGATCCGGGCCGGGTCGAAGCCGCCGCCCAGCGCGAGGTGCAGCTCGCCACCCGAGGCGACGTCGCAGGCCAGGTCCTCCTCGGCGAGCGCGCGGAGCACCGCGGTGCACGGGAAGGCCTTGGAGGCGAACAGCACGTCGCCGGGGCCGTGGTGGCGCGTTCGCAGCGCGTCGCGGAACGCGCGCGCCCGCGCGCGCAGGTCGTCCTCGGCGACGACGTAGGCCGGGGTGCCGAACTCGCGCGCGAGCTCGACGGCGTCGCAGCCGCCGATCACGAGGTGCCCCTGCGCGTCGACGTGCGAGCCGGCGGGGTAGGCGTGCGAGAGGGTGGCGGAGGTGGCGGTCACGCGGAGCGATTATGCCGCCCGCGCGCGATACTCCCCCGGCCGCCGTGCGTCACCCCACTCCCGACCCACCCGCCGAGATCGGTGTCCACCATGGCCTCTCCTTCTCCCGTTGGCTGCCGCGAGGCGAGCCTAGGGGCGGGGTGCTGATCCTGCACGGCGCCGGTTCCTGCAAGGAGAGCCACCACGACTTCGCCCGCGCGTGCCGCACCGCGGGCTACGCCGCCCTCTGCTTCGACGCGCGCGGGCACGGCGCGAGCGAGGGCGAGCTCGGGGCGGGCGCGCTGGCCGACATCGGGGCGATGGCCGACCTCCTCGGGGTCCGCCCGCTGGCGCTGCGCGGCTCGAGCATGGGCGGCTCCCTCGCGCTGCTCGGCGCCGAGCCTCTCGCCGCCACCGCAGTGGTGGCGATCTGCCCGGCGGGCTCCGAGCACCTGCGCCGAATGCTGCACCCCTCGAACGGGGAGGAGCTCGGCTTCCGCGCCGACGTGCCCGCCCTCGAGGAGTTCCTCGCCGCCCACGACGTGGACGAAGCCGTCGAGGACGTGCGCGGCCACCTGCTCCTACTCCACGCCCATGGCGACGAGCGGATACCCGCCGAGCACTCACGTGAGCTCCACGACCGCGCCCACTCCGCCGCCGAGCGCAAGCTCGTCGTCCTTCCCGGCGGCCACCACCGCTCGGTGCAGCACGACGGCGAGATGCAGGGGCTCGCTCTGCGCTTCGTCTCGCGGGCCTTTCGTCAAGCCGCCGCGGCCCCTTGACGCGGTCGTAGGTTCAGTGCCCGGGGAGCAGGGCGACGAGCGTCTGGCCGGTGCGCCCGACCGCGCCGCCCACCTGGCCTCCGGTGTGCGAGATGGCGCTTCCGGCACTGGGGCTGACCCGGCCGACCGCTCCGCCCAGGCGCCCACTCGTGCTCCCGATGGTCGAGCCGGCGTGGCCGGTGGCGCCGGTGACGCCGCCCCTCACCGTGTCGATGGGCCGCGGCAGCGCGACGCGGATGCCCGGGCCCGGGCCGGGAGAGGAAGGACTGGGAGGCGCCGAGACGGCCGGTCCACCACCACTCCGTGAGCGCGGAGCGCGGGAGCTCCCGGAGCGGGAGCGAGCGACTGGACGCCCACTGGGGCGTGCACCCGTCACGTGCTTCGCGTCGCCACCCGCGCCGCGGCGAAGAGGACGCGGTCCCCTGCCCGCGCCGCCAGGCGCCGACCCCCGCGAAGGACGAGCCGCGGGCCGCGCGGAGACGGCCAGGCTCATCGAGTGGCCGCGGTCATCGACGCGGACCGCCGCGCCGCCGCCGCCGAGCCCTCCGCCGCCCGGCCAGCCGTGGAAGGAGATCAGAGCGCTCGCGAGCACCAGTACGCACCCGACCGCGGCCAGCAGCGCCCCGGAGGTCCCCAGTCCGGCCATGATCGCGCGCGGAGAACGCATACCCAGAATGATCTTCGACCGTCCGGGCGCGGTTCTTGAGCCCTTCCGACGCTCTGGCGCGGTGCCGCTCAGGCGAGGGCTGCGGCCCGGCGCACGCCCCCACGCCGGGCTATGAGAAGGAGTCCGACCGCGCCGAGCACCATGGAGAGGATGCTCTCGAGCTGGGGGGCCGTCAGCCCGGCGAGCACGTGGGCGTTGCGCCGCACGAACTCCACGAGCAGGCGCTCGGTCCCGGCGAGGAGGAGGTAGAGAGAGAAGAGGACGCCCGGTCGCACGCGGTCGCGCAGCCGCCAGAGCCCCCAGGCGACGAGCCCCATGACGAGCGTCTCGTAGATCGGCGTGGGCTGGACGCGCACCCCCGGGGGGGTGGGGAGCGTCCCGTGCGGATAGCCCATGGCCCAGGGCAGATGGGAGGGCTTGCCGTAGTCCCCGTCGCCCGACACCTGGCACCCGATGCGGCCGACGGCATAGCCGAGGGCGAGTCCCGGACCGGCGAGGTCGACCAGGTCGAGGTTGAGGAACCCGCGCCGGCGCGCCCACACGACCATGGCCAGCGCGCCCCCGAGCAGTCCGCCGTACCACACGAGGCCGGAGCCCGAGAACAGGTGGCCGACGAGGTCGCCCTTGACCTCGCCGTAGTTCTGGACCACGTAGTAGAGCCGCGCCCCTACGAGCCCGCCCGCGAGCGCGACGAAGACCATCTCATACGCCCAGTCGGCGGGCCGGCCGAGCTCGCGCAGCCGCCGCGCGGCGAGCGTTCCCCAGGCCGCGAAGTTCAGCGCGAAGAAGATCCCGAAGGTCTGCACCGAGAGCCCGAAGATGTCGATCGAGGAGAGCACGCGCCTCGGAGGCTACTCGGAGGCCGGAGCGTACTCGGCGCCGGCACACCCGAAATCTGTATGCCGGCGTGTACACTCGCGCGTCATCCCATGGACCGGGGAGCCGACCTCAACCCGCCGCGCGAGCCGCCCACCCGGCGCTACGAGAGCATCGCCGACCGCGTGGCCGACATCGTGCTCGCGGCCGAGCGGGAGGCCGATGCGGCGCGGCGCGACATAGTCGAGCATCGCCGGGCGGCCGAGCAGGAGGCCCGCGAGTACGTCGTCACCTCTCGGCGCCGGGGCGACGAGCAGGCCGCGGCGCGCGCCCGCCGGCTCGAGGAGCTGAGCGCGGCCGCCCAACGCGACGTCGAGGCGCTCGCCCGCTCGGTCGAGGCGCTCGCCGGCGCCCTGCGCTCGGACGCCGCCCCGCCCGCGCCGCCTGAGCCCCCCTGGCGCGAGGAGGCGCTCGGCCCGCCACCGGCGGAGGCCGAACCTCCACGCCGCCACATCAGCGCGGTCCGTGAGGAGGATCGTCCGGAACGAAAGGGAGACGAACGACGCCTCGAGCCCGACGCCGCGCGACTCATGGCGATCGAGATGGCGGTCGGCGGCGCCTCGCGCGGGGAGGTCGAGCGCCAGCTCGAGCGCGAGTCGGGCGCCGCGGTGCCCGCCGCCCTGCTCGACGGCGTCTTCGGGCCCGACCGCGAGGCCACCACGCGCCTGAGCTGGGGACGGCCTTAGCTCAGGGTCTTTAGATTCGGCTCACGCGGTCTGCGACCATCTAGTCATGTCGCCGCGACCCACCTCCTTCGGCCGCGACACCGGGCTCCAGGTCCGGATGACCCTGACCATGTTCCTGCTCGGCCTGGTCTACGCCGTGCTCGTCGCCGCCCTGCTCGGCTCGGGCGTGAGCGGCGTGACGGTCGCGGTCATCGCCGGAGGGATGTTCCTCTTCCAGATCTTCGCCTCCGACAAGCTCGCGCTCCGCGCGATGGGCGCGCGCGAGGTCAGCGCCGCCGAGGCGCCGCAGCTCCACGCCATGGTCGAGCGGCTGTGCGTGCAGGCCGACCTGCCCAAGCCGAAGATCGCGGTGGCCGACACGGAGATGCCGAACGCCTTCGCGATCGGGCGCTCGCCCAAGAGCGCGACGGTGTGCGCGACGACCGGGATCATGGACCTCCTCTCCCCCGGCGAGCTCGAGGGCGTCATGGCCCACGAGCTCACGCACGTCCAGAACCGCGACGTGATGGTGATGACCATCGCCTCCTTCTTCGCGACGGTGGCCTCTTACATCGTCCAGTTCGGGTTCTTCTTCGGCGGCGGCTTCGGGAACGACGACGAGAACGACGGGGGGCCGGGGGTCCTCGTGCTCGTCCTCGTCTCCGCCGCGGTCTACGCGGTCTCCTTCGTCCTCATGCAGGCCCTGTCGCGCTACCGCGAGTTCGCCGCCGACCGTGGCTCGGCGGTCATCACCGGGCGTCCGAGCGCGCTGGCCTCGGCGCTCGTGAAGATCAGCGGCGGCATGGAGCGGATCCCGCAGCAGGACCTGCGCGCGGCGAGCGAGCTCAAGGCCTTCTACATCTTCCCCGCGGGCGCCAAGAGCTCGCTGCTCAACCTCTTCTCCACGCATCCGCCGCTCGAGCAGCGGCTCGCCGCCCTGCAGCGGCTCGAGTCCCAGCTCCAGGGCGTCCCGGCGTAGGGACGCCCGCGGGTGGGCCTCTTCGACGTCCTCACCGGCAAGCGCAAGCTCAAGGGCCCGGCGCCCGACCGGCTCTTCGCGCTCTCCACCGCGTACGTGACCTTCACCGAGCAGCTCGGGATCCACTCGCGCGGCCGCGCGGGCATCGTGTTCCAGCCGCTGGCCACCGCCGACTTCGAGGGGATCGCGCGCGACATGGAGGAGGTCGTGCGCGGCACCGGCGCCGACGCCGGCACGACGGTGGAGACCCGCGACGACGACTACGGCTATCGCTGGATGGTCCTCTCCGACTCCGAGTTCGACGACCTCGTGGTGGGCGTCAACGCGGTGAGCGACGCGCTGCAGGCTGGGGGCTACGGCGAGCGCATCCTGTGCGCGGTCTTCTCCTTCGAGGACGAGCATCGGCGCCCGCTGTACTGGATCTACAACTACAAGCGCGGGGCCTTCTACCCGTTCGCGCCGAGTGGCGCCTCGCAACAGCGCGACACCGAGCGCGAGCTCCGCGTCAAGGCCCAGGTCGGTGCCGAGCTGCCGGTCGAGGCCGAGCTCGAGCGCTGGTTCCCCCTGTGGGGCGCGCCGATCTGAGTCGAGCAGCCCCGGTTGCTAGCCGGGGAGCAGGCCCTCTCCGCTGAAGTCCGACCGCGCCTCCGCGATAGTCGTGTCCGGCGGCGGGAGGATCACCTCGGACTCGGCGAGGTCGTCCCCGCCCACCGGAGTGCCCTCGGCGCGGATCAGGTCGAGCATCTGGCGGAAGCGATCCTTGAACGCGAGGTCGTCGTTCGCCTCCACGGCGCGGACTGCATCGTTGTCGAGTCCGTTCAGCTTCTCGGCGCACTCGTCCGAGAGCTCGAACTGGCCCTCGGTGGCGATGCGGACGATCACGCGCCACGCTCCGGGGGCGCCTGGGTCGGGGCCGGGCCACCGGCGCCGAGCTCAGGCGCGGGCTGGCCGCCGCCGGGGCCGAGCTCCGCCTTCATCTTCTCGAGCTCGGAGTCGACCTGGCTCCCGCTCGAGAGCTGAGAGAGCTGGCGGTCGATGTCGTCCTGACCCGAGCCGAGCTGGGAGAGATCGTCGAAGGTCCCGGCCTTCTCGAGCTCGTCGACCGCCTGGGCGCGAGCGCGCATGTTCTCCGTCTTGTCGAGCGCGCGTTGCATGGCCAGGCCGACGTCGGCCATCTCCTCCCCCACCCCGCCCGCGGCGTCGGAGATCCGCACCTGGGCCTCGGCGGCGGAGTACTGGGCCTTGATGACCTCCTTCTTCGAGCGGAAGGCCTCGATCTTGGCGCGCAGCTTGGCCTCGGAGTCGGTCATCTGCTGCTGCTGGGTCTCGAGCTCGGCGATCTGGCCGTCGAGGCCCTGGAGCTCGGCCTGCACCGCCGTCTTGCGCTCGAGCGCGGTGCGCGCGAGGTCCTCCTTGCCGGCGGCGAGCGCCTGGCGCGCCTGGGTGTCGAGCTTGACGACCTGCTGCTCCATCTTCTGGGACTGGAGCTGCAGGCGCTTCTTCGACGTGACGACGTCGGCCAGGCCCTTCTTGACGTTCTGCAGCAGCTCGGTCTGCTTCTGGTAGGAGTACTCGAGGGTCTCCGAGGGGTCCTCGTGCTTGTCGAGCAGCTTGGAGATCTTCGCCTTGAACGTGGTGGAGATTCGCCCGGACAGTCCGGCCATCGCGCGCTCCTTTGGGCAGGTACGGGAGGGGCTAGCCTAGCCGACCGTGGCGGCCTCCTCACCGCAGCGAGATTCCGGGGCAACCCTCGTGAAGTGGATGGGCATCGCCGACGCGAACTCAGCCGGATACGTACACGGCGGGACGGTGATGAAGCTGTGCGACGAGGCCGCCGGCATCGCCGCGATCAAGCACTCGCGCGGGCGAGTGGTCACCGCGGGCGTGGACCGCATGACGTTCCTCTTCCCGGTGCACGTCGGCGAGCTCGTCACCTTCAGCGCCACGGTCAACGCGGTGTGGCGCACCTCGATGGAGGTCGGCGTGCGGGTCGAGACCGAGAACCCGCGCACCGGCGAATGCCGGCACACGAACACCGCCTATCTGACGATGGTCGCCCTGGACGAGGAGGGGGCGCCGACGGCCGTCCCCCCGCTCGCGTCCGGCGGCCCGGTGGAGGAGCGTCGCGCGCGCGAGGCTCAGGTCAGGCGCCGCAACCGGCTGGCCGAGCGCGAGGAGATCGTCGGGAACCGCGGCGGCTGAGGCCCCGCCCGGGTCAGTACCCGACGGGGTGACGCGACACGAATCCGCTCGAGGAGCGCGACTGGGTGCGCCAGCGCGGCCCGCGCTGGCCAGGACCGCTCGTGTCGAGCCGCATCCCGGCGATGACCGCCCAGGCGTGGCCGGGGTTGGTGTAGACGGTGATCCACGCTCCGCGTCCACTCTGGCCCCAGCTCTCGAAGCTGCTCGAGTCGAGCGGCGAGCGCAGCAGCCCCCCTCCGTGGAGGGCGTAGGAGACGGTGCCCGAGCAGTCGTACCCGTTCGAGCGGAAGGAGCCGTGGCCGCCGCCGTAGACGTAGGGGCGCTGGCGGATGACGTTGGCCGCCCAGATCGCCCTCTTGACGGGCATCGGCGCGGCATCCGGGGCGTAGGCCACGCCGCCGCGGATGCGCCCCACGGTGCCGGGCACCGTCGGGCGTGACGGCGTGCTGGTGCCGGTGCCGGGGCTCGTCTGCTGGTCGTAGGCGGCGCCTCCGGAGGCGGGGGCGCCGTGCGTTCTGGTGCTGCCGGAGGCGACGGACGCGCCGGCAAGCGCGCTCAAGCTCAGGCCCAAGGCCACAAGGGTGGATACCCGCACGAAGATTTCGTCCTCTTTCGAAGGCCTCCGGGGTTAGCTGACGGGCTGGCGCGGAAAGAGCCGGCGCCTTCCGCGACCAAGCGCGGAATTAGCCCCAACAACATGGGTCCCCCGGTCCCCGGGATCGGCCCGAGGATTCGGCGTTGCCGCACCATACCCGATCGAACGGCGAAGGTTTCGCTTCGGTCGCATCCATCTCCACCTCCTGCGGTAGATGGGAACGGTTCGACGCCTTTCCGTGACGCTCCTCCTGCCTGCACGGCCGCGCCCAACCAACGGCCGCCCCCGCGCTCAGTTGGAGACTGAGGCCACCGAGCTCGTCGGCGCCCCGCCGCCGTTCTGCTCGGCGACCTGGGCGATCACCTCGGCCGCCTCGGCGAGCTGGCGCCGGCGCTCGGCCACCTGCATCCGCGAGATCACTAGACGCTGGATCTGCGCCGTGCCCTCGAAGAGCTGGTAGATCTTCGCGTCGCGGAACCACTTCTCGAGCGGGTGGTCGGTCATCCCCGCCTCGGGCCCTATGAGGTCCATGAGCGCGGTGGTGGCCCACATCGCCACGTCGCCCGCCTTGAGCTTGGACATGGAGCCCTGCCCGGCGGTCATCGGCTTGCCGTTGCGCCCCATCCACGCGGCACGCTGCACGAGCAGGCGGGCGGCGTCGATCTCCGTGGCCACGTCGGCCAGGACCTGCTGCACGCGCTGCTGCTCGAGGAGCGGGCCGTGCTCGTCAGAGCGGCCCTCGAGGAAGTCGAGCGTCCACTCGTACGCCGCCCGGGCGATGCCGATCGCCGAGGCACCCACCACCGGACGCGTGATCTCGAAGGTCGCCAGGGCGCCCGAGGAGCCGCCCTTCTGCCCCGAGCGGGCCCGCTCGAGCTTGCGCTCGAGCTTGTCCATGCCACCCAGGAGGTTCTCGAGCGGGATGCGACAATCCTCGAGCACCACCTCGGTCGTCTGCGAGGCGCGGATGCCGAGCTTGTCCTCCTTCTTTCCCTGCGAGAGCCCGGGCGTGCCCTTCTCGACGACGAAGGAGGCCTGTCCGCGGTGGCCGAGATGGGGATCGATGGTCGCCACGACGACGTTGACGTCGGCGATGCCCCCGTTGGAGATGAAGACCTTCGTCCCGTTGAGGACCCACTCCTCGCCGTCGCGCTTGGCCGTGGTCCGCAGCGACTTGACGTCGGAGCCGGCCGAGGGCTCGGTGACCGCATAGGCGGCCATGCGGATCTCGTCGCCCGTCCCGTAGCACAGCGGGAGCCAGTGGCCCATCTGCTCGGGGGTACCCGAGGAGGCGATGCCGGCGGCGGCCAGGGAGGAGGCCGAGATCGCCAGCGCGATGCCCGCACAGCCCCAGTGGAGCTCCTCCGCGTAGATCACCCCGTTCATGCCGCCCGGGTCGGAGGCCATCGTCTGGAGCAGATCGAGCCCGTGGAGGCCCCAGGCGCGGGCCTCGCGAACGACCTCCCACGGCACCGCCTGCTCGCGGTCGTACTGCGCCGCGGCGGGCCGGATGACCTCCTCCGCGAAGCGGTGGCACCGATCCTGGAACTCGCGTGCCTCGTCGCTCAGGGTGAAGTCCACGGTGTCTGGCTCCTGGTCCTCGGGCCGGGGGCCGCGTCGCAGGGACTCGACACCGACGGCGATTGATCGGTCAGTCAACTTTCCGCCGATCCTAGCGATCGTCGCCGTTCATCTGAGCTCGACGGCCGCGTCCCGCTACCCTCCCGCTCCGATGCGCCGCGCCCGGCCGGTCCTTCTACTGCTCGTCCTGGCCGCTCTGAGCGGATGCGGAGGAGGCGGCGGTGGAGGAGGCGGCGGCGGCAAGGGGAGCAACCCGCCGTTCGTGCCCGCCCCCAGCCTGTCCGGCAAGGCGCCCAGGGCGGCTCGCGACCTCGGGTTCCCTGGCTTCGCGACCAAGAACACCACCCGGATCGCCGGAGCCGACCCCGTGGCCGACGCGGCGGCCACCGCCCAGGCCGTCTTCCCGGCCCAGAGCGTGGACACGCGCCCAGCCGCCGTCGCGCTGGCCGACGCGCGCGACTGGCGGGCCACCACGGCCGCCGCCGTGCTGATGAGCGCGCCCGTGCGCGCGCCGCTCCTGCTCACCAACGGCCCCGACGACCTGCCCGCCTCCACCGCCGACGCCCTCGGGGCCCTCGCGCCCACCGGATCGCCCAAGGCGGGGGGCGCCCAGGTGCTCCGCGTGGGGAGCGCCGCGAGCGCCGACCATCCCCGCACCACCTCGATCAGCGGCACGGCCCCCTTCGACCTGGCCGCCAGCCTCGACCGCTTCGTCTCCGCCGCAGCGGGGAAGACGAGCGACTCCGTGCTGGTCGTCTCCGCCGACGACCCCGCGTACGGCATGCCGGCGGCCGCCTGGGCGGCCAAGAGCGGCGATCCCGTGCTGTTCGTCACTCGCACCACCGTCCCGCCGGCCACCCGCGCGGCCATCGCCCGCCACCAGCGTCCTCGCATCTACGTGCTCGGGCCGCCCCAGGCGGTGAGCGACGCGACCCTGCGCGAGCTCGGCAAGCTCGGGCCCACCAAGCGCGCCTACGACCCGAACACGCCGGTCAAGGATCCGGTGACTAGCGCGATCTCCTTCGCCAAGTTCCGCGACGGGACCTTTGGCTGGAACGTCACCGATCCCGGACACGGCTTCGTGTTTGCGAGCCTCGCGCGACCGGCCGACGCGGGCGCGGCCGCCCCGCTCTCGGCGAGCGGCACCTACGGGCCCCTCCTCGTCATGCCCGATGCCAAGTCCCTTCCCGCGCCGATCCAGTCCTACCTGCTCGACGTCGAGCCGGGCTTCACCGGAGACCCGGTGCGTGGGGTCTACAACCGCGGCTGGATCATGGGCGACGGGTCCGCCGTCTCGGTCGGGGTCCAGGCGAGCATCGACCGGCTGCTCGAGATCGCCCCGGTGAAGACCAAGCCGTGAGCCAGGCCGAGCACCCCGACCGCCTGGGCGCCGAGCGGGAGGTGACGCTCGAGGACGTACGGCAGCTCATGGGCGCCTCCACCCCGCACTTCGCGCTTCAGCTCCGGGAGCGCATCCGGCGCCTGATCCGCGGCCTACCCGCCGAGCACCCCGCGCGTGTCGAGGGCGAGCGGGAGATCAGCCGGCTGAACTCGATCGCCGTGAGCGGCGAGGTCCGGGGCGACGCCGGACAGGACGGGCAGCGTACGCTCTCGAGCCTCGCGGACGCCGGGGAATGAGCCCGGCGTCGGGCGCGCCGGTCGCCGAGGACGCGCCACGCGGATGGAGCCCCTCCTGCGGCCGGTGGGGCGCACGGTCGCCGCGCGGCCCACGGCGCGAGAGCGCGGTTACCTCGACCTGCTCGGACCGGCCGAGGCCGCGGTCACGGGGGCGACCCAGCGGTTGATGCTCACGACCGCCGTGCCCTTCGTCTACGAGCGCTGGTGGCGCCCGGCGCTCGGGCGGGTCGCCAAGGGCGTGCGCGGGGTGAGCATGGCCGACGAGCACCGGATCGCGCGGCTGCTCCTCGGGCTGGCGCCCGGCGAGGAGGTGCTCGACGTGGCCTGCGGGCCGGGCAACTTCACGCGGGGCTTCGGCCGTGCGGTCGGTCCCGAGGGCCTCTCGGCGGGCATCGACGCCTCGGCGACGATGCTCGCGCGCGCGGTGCGCGACACCGCGGAGTCCGAGCGGCGCGGCGTCGCCTACGTGCGCGGCGACGCGGTCGCGCTGCCCTTCGTGGAGGAGAGCTTCGACGCCGTGTGCTGCTTCGCCGCGCTCCACCTCTTCCCCGACCCGCTGCTCGCCCTCGACCACATGACGCGCGTGCTCCGGCCGGGCGGACGGATCGCGATCCTCACGAGCTGCCGCCCGCGGATGGCGCCGCTCCGCGCGTGGGACGGCTTCCTCGGCGCGGGCAGCGGCATGAGGATGTTCGACCGCGCGGAGGTCGTCGGCGCCCTGTGCGAGCGCGGCTTCGAGCAGCTTCGCCAGCGCATCGGCGGGCTGACGCAGATCGTCGGGGGACGCCTCCGGCGCTAGACGCCGGCGAGGTCGGCGACCCGGGCGCGATGCCAGCGCGCGTCGCCGAAGGCGTGGGCGTTGGCCTTGGCGCGCTTGAGGAAGAAGTGCAGGTCGTGCTCCCAGGTGAAGCCGATCCCACCGTGGACCTGGAGCGAGGAGGCGGTCACGCGCCAGCCCGCCTCGCTCGCGTAGGCCTTGGCCATGGAGGCCGCCAGGGCGGCGGACTCCGGCTCGTGGTCGAAGGCCCAGCCGGCGTAGTAGGCGAGGGAGCGGGCGCCCTCGATCTCGAGGAGCATCTGCGCGCACCGGTGCGAGACGGCCTGGTAGGCGCCGATCGGGCGGCCGAACTGCTTGCGGTCGTTCGCGTACTCCACCGCCATCTCGAGCGCCCGTTGGGCGACCCCGACCGACTCGGCCGCCAGCGCGGTGTCGATCCCGTGGTAGGCGTAGGCGACGTCCTCGGCACCACCGGGGAGCTCGTGGGCCGCGGCGCCGTCGAGATGGACGGAGAAGAGCTTTCGGGTCGTGTCGATGCCGGGCGTAGCCTCCACGCGGACGCCGTCCTCAGCGGTGCGCACGAGGTAGTGGCGCCCTTCGGCGCCGGACACGATGATCCAGTCCGCCGAACCGGCGTCGGGCACGGCGATCTTCGTCCCCTTGAGCGTGCCGTCGGCGCCGTCGAGCCGCGAGTCGTCGGGCGCCCAGCCGCCGTCGGCGTCCCACACCGCCACGGTGCCCCGCTGCTCCCCGCGGGCGAGAGGCGCCAGCAGCTCGGCCTTCTGCTCCTCCGAGCCCCCGGCCTGGAGGAGGAGCGCCGCGGCCGCGTCGGAGAAGAAGGGCGTCGGAGCGAGCGCCTGTCCGAGCTCCTCCTGGATGACCACGAGCTCCACGAGGCCCAGGCCGAGCCCGTCGTGCTCCTCGTCGACGACGAGGCCCGGCCAGCCGAGCTCGGCGATCTGCGACCACTGCTCGTCGGTGAACCCCCGCTCGTCCTCCGCCAGCCGGCGGACCTCCTCGGGCCGGTAGCGGGCGGCCAGGAAGTCGTGGGCGGTGCGCTTGATCGCCTGCTGGTCGTCGGTGAAGTCGAAGTTCACGCGGCGGCCCTCAGCGGAGCTTGGGCAGGCCGAGCACGCGCTCGGCGACGATGTTCTTCAGGATCTCCGTGGTGCCGCCCTCGATCGAGTTGGCTCGCGCGCGCAGGAAGCGGTAGGTCCACTCGTCCGAGCGCAGCATGGCCTGCGGGCCGGCGATGTCCATCGCCAGCTCGGTGAGCGCCTGGTTGACCTCGGCCCAGTGCCACTTGCCCAGGGAGCCCTCGGGTCCGGGGACGCCGGTCTTCATGATCTGGGTGAGGCCGCGGTAGGCGTTCAGGCGCAGCACGTTGGCCTCGATGTAGAGCTGAGCGAGGCGCTGGCGGACGATCTCGTCCTCGGAGGCCATCTTCCCGTTGACGCGAGTGCTGCGCGCCTTCTCGATGAGCTCTCGCAGCGCGATCTGCACGCTGACCTGGAGCCCGAAGGCCAGGGTCGCGCGCTCGTGCATCAGCGTGGTGATCGCCACCCCCCAGCCGTTGCCCTCCCCGCCGAGGATGTTCGCGTCGGGGATCCGCGCCTCCTCGAGGAAGAGCTCGTTGAACTCGGCCTCGCCGGTGATCTGCACGAGCGGGCGCACCTGCACCCCCTCCTGCTCCATGTCCATGAGGAAGTAGGTGAGCCCCTTGTGCTTGGGGGCGTCGCGGTCGGTGCGCGCGACCAGCATGCACCACTTGGCGTGGTGGGCGAGGGTCGTCCACACCTTCTGTCCGGTGACGAGCCACTCGTCGCCGTGGCGCTCGGCGCGGGTCTTCACCGAGGCGAGGTCGGAGCCCGACTCCGGCTCGGAGAAGCCCTGGCACCAGATCTCCTCGGCGGAGAGGATGGGCTGGAGGTAGCGCTCCTTCTGGTCATCGCGGCCGTGCGCGATGACGGTGGGACCGCCCATCGCCAGCCCGAGGACGTTGGCCTGCATCGGAGCCTGCGAGCGGACGATCTCCTCGTTGAAGATCGCCTGCTCGACGAGGGTGGCGCCGCGGCCGCCGTACTCCTTGGGCCAGGAGACGCCCGCGAGGTCGGCGTCGTTCAGGGTGCGCTGCCAGTCGCGGCGGAACCTGAAGGACGCCTCGTCGCCCTCCGGCTCACGCCCGGGATGATGCGCCTCGAGGAACGAGCGGAGCTCGTCGCGGAAGGCTTCCTCGTTGGGCGACAGGGTGAGGTCCACGTGCGCGGCGGATCGTAGCGGGCCCGGCCTCGCCCGGGCAGGGCGGTGTTCCCTCCGCGGAGCCCTACGCCCAGCGTGCAGCATCGGACCGGTCCGTCGGTCCTATGGCGATTCGGCGTGAACGGGGCCTCGACCTCCGCCCGCGCCCCTAGCATCCCCGGGGATGAACGCCCGCCTGGAGATCGCGCGATGAACGCGCCGCGGCAGGATGTCCTGCCCCCCACCGGCCTTCCCGGCAGCCCGCTGCCCGGTCCCTACCCGGTCGGGCAGTACGCCGGGGCGCTGCGCGAGCGCCTCCGGGGCTTTCAGCGTGTGCAGATCTTCGGCGAGGTGTGGAACCTCCGGCTCACCCGCGCGCGCGTGTACTTCGAGCTGCGTGACGGCGCCGGCGCGCTGCCCTGCTCCATGTGGCGCACCGACTGGGAGGCGCTCGGGCTCGGCGCGGGCGCCCCGAGCGACGGCGCCCAGGTGGTGGTCGGCGGCGGCTGCGACTTCTACCCGGGGAGCGCGACCTCCTCGCCCTCCTTCCAGTTCGCGGTCGAGGACCTGCGCCTCGCCGGCGAGGGCGACCTGCTCGCCCAGCTCGACCGGCTGCGCAAGCGACTCGACGCCGAAGGTGTGTTCGCGCCGCAGAAGGCGCTGCCTCGCCCGCTCCTCCCTCGCTCGATCGGAGTGGTCACCGGAGAGGGCGGCAAGGCGCGCGACGACGTGCTCGCCGGGCTGCGCCGGCAAGGGTGGTCGGGCCGGCTCGTGTGGGCCTTTGCGCCCGTGCAGGATCGCCACGCCGCCCCGCGGATCGGCCAGGCCCTGCGCGACCTCGCCGCCTGTGGTGAGGTCGACGTGATCGTGGTCGCCCGCGGCGGCGGGTCGCTCGCCGACCTGTTCTGCTTCTGCGATGAGATGCTGTGCCGTACGGTCGCCATGCTGCCGATCCCGGTCATCGCCTCCGTCGGGCACCACACCGACCGCACCCTCCTCGACGACGTGGCGGCCGCGAGCTGCTCGACGCCGACCCACGCGGCGCAGACGGCGGTGCGCGTCGACTGCATCAGCGCGCGCGCCGAGCTCGCGCGAGCCGCACGGCGGCTCGATGGCCACGGGCGCCGAGCGGTGCTCTCCCGCGCCCGGACTCTCGCGCAGCTCTCGCGCGCGCCGGCCGAGGCCCTCGCCCGCCACCGTCGACGGCTGCACCAGCACCTGCGTGAGCTGAGGGCGAGCGCCCGCCGCCAGGGGGCGCTCGAGCGCGAGGTGACCGGACGCCGGCTGCTGGTCCTCGGTCGCAAGGCCGAGCTCGCGGGACGGCACGGCGAGCGGTCCCGGAGAGAGCTCGTCACGCGCGCCCAGCGCCTCGAGCGAGCGGCGGGCCAGGCGCAGCTCGCGCGCGGGCGTGAACTCGAGCGCCTCCGACGCGCGCTCGACGCCCACGACCCCGACCGCACCCTCGAGCGCGGCTACGCACTCGTCGAGGACGGAGCCGGCGCGCCGCTCTCCTCCGCCTCCGAGGCGCGCGGCGCGCAGCGGCTCGCGCTGCGCTTCCACGACGGCCGGCTGGGCGCCGACGTCCGGGAGGGCGGCGCGTGAGCTCCGAGCCCTCGCTCACCTACGAGCGGGCGAGTGCCCGCATCGAGGAGATCATCCGTCGCCTGGACTCCGGCGAGTCCGGCCTGCGCGAGACCCTCGACCTGTGTCAGGAGGGGCGCACCCTGGTCGAGTTCTGCGCCGGGGAGCTCGAGGCCGTCGGGCACGGCCTCGAGGAGCTCCGGCTCGACGAGCTCGTCGCGCGCCTGGAGACGGGCGGGAGCCCGGGGCCCGCCGGAGGCTAGATGTCGCCCGCGGCTCTCGTCCACCGACTGCGCCCCGCCGCCGGCGAGCCGAAGGGCGCACTCGTGCTCCTGCACGGGCGCGGCGCGGACGAGCTCGACCTCCAGCCGCTCCTCGACGCGCTCGACCCGGCCCGCGAGCTCGTGGGCGTGACTCCGCGCGCGCCGCTCCACCTTCCGCCCGGCGGCGCCCACTGGTACGCCGTGCACCGCGTCGGCTATCCCGACCCGGCCACCTTCTTCCCGACCTGGGAGACGCTGAGCGCGTGGGTCGACGCCCTTCCCGAGACGACCGGTGTGCCGCTAGCGCGCACGGTGCTCGGCGGCTTCTCCCAGGGCGCGGTGATGGCCTACGCGCTCACCCTCGCTCGTGGGCGCCCGGCTCGGCCGGTCTGCTCGCCCTGAGCGGGTTCATCCCGCGAGTGGAGGGCTTCACGCTCGACCTCGGCGAGCGCGCCGCACTGCCCGTGGCGATCGGCCACGGGACCCACGATCCGGTCATCTCCGTCGCGTTCGGTCGCGCCGCCCGCGAGGAGCTCGAGGACGCGGGCGCCGCGGTGCTCTGGTGCGAGTCGCCCATCGACCACTCCATCGATCCTCGCTTCGTCGCGGAGCTGCGCCCCTGGCTCGCCGCTACGGTGTCGGCGGCCGACCGATGAGCACCTACGCCAAGCTCGCCGACCTGCCGCTTGAGATCGAGAGCTACTCGCTCGAGGCGCTCGAGCGCGCCGTCTCGAGCGGCTTCGACCGGCTCTCCACCGTCATCCATCTGCACGGGGGCGGCGAGGAGGGCGTGGGCGAGGACGTCGTCTACGACGCCCTCGATCACATCGCGCTGCAGGACGCGGGCGCGACGCAGCCCGTGAGCGGCTCCTGGGCGCTCGGCGACTTCTGCGACCACGTCGACCGCCTCGACCTCTTCCCGGCCGAGCCCGTGCGCGGAGAGGTCTCGCGGCTCTACCGACGCTGGGCCTTCCACTCCGCCGCTCTCGACCTCGCCCTCAGGCAGGGCGGGCGCTCCCTGCACGAGGTCCTCGGGCAGGAGCCCCGGCCGGTGAGCTTCGTGGTCTCGCTGCGCCTCGGCGAGCCGCCCACGCTCGAGCCTCTCACCCGGCGCCTCGAGCGCTATCCCGGCTTGCGCTTCAAGCTCGACGCGACCTCCTCCTGGGACGACGAGCTCATCGCTGCGCTTCTCGAGACCGGCGCGGTGGACTCGGTCGACTTCAAGGGCTTCTACAAGGGCACGGTGGTCGACGCGCCCGCCGACGCCGGCCTCTACCGGCGCGTCGCCGAGGCGTTTCCCGACGCCTGGCTCGAGGACCCCGACCTCGAGGCAGAGGGAACCGCGGAGGCGCTCCGGCCCTACGGCGACCGGATCACGTGGGACGCGCCGATCCACTCCGTCGCCGACATCGGGGCGCGGCCGTTCGCGCCGAGGATGGTGAACGTCAAGCCGTCACGGCTCGGCCGCCTCCAGGAGCTCTGCGCCGCCTACGACTACCTCGCCGAGCACGGCATGCGCGCGTACGGAGGCGGCCAGTTCGAGCTCGGGCCGGGGCGCGGGCAGGCCCAGTACCTCGCCTCGCTCTTCCACCCCGAGACGCCCAACGACATCGCGCCCGGCGGCTACAACGACCCCGAGCCCGAGCCGGGACTGCCGAGCAGTCCGCTCCCCCCCGCACCGTCGCCGACGGGGTTTCGCTGGGATCCGCCGGGCGAGCCTACCCCGTGAACCGCGGCCCCGGGGCGACGCGTACCGCGGTCACGCCCGCCCGGTAACCGCGCAGGGTCGCGACCGCGCGGTAGGAGCCAGGCTGACGCAGGCGCAGCACGACCGACACGCCCCCCCGGCGGTCGGCGCGCAGTCGCCGCCCGGCGAAAGACACCGTCGCCCCGGCCGCCGAGCGCAGCCGCGCCTCGAACGGCGCGCGAACCGCGAGCGTGAAGCGCGTCGCGTGTCCGGCAATGGAGACACGGGGCCGAGCGCCCACGACGAGCGGCGCGGGACCGGGCGGGGCGGTGGCACACCCGCGGCGTCGCGGATCCGGCGGGTAGGGCAGATCGGCGACGATCACGGTCTCCAGGTAGTCGTTCTCCAGGCGATCGCCCGAACCGTAGGCGAGCTTGTCGCCTACGCTGCGCAGGTCCGACCGCGCTCCATCGGAACGCACCCACGGAGCGATCGCCAGGAAGCGTGGCCGCGAGCCGGCGTCGCCGCGCAGGTCCGCCCGATCCTCTCCCGGAACGAAGCGCGCGTTGCCGACGTAGTGGCATCCCCGCCCGCGTAGGCCGCGCTGAGTGATCGCCGACTGGCCGTCGAAGGGCAGGTCCGCGAGATTGCCGACCAGCATCGGAGTGACGTCGTAGGCGAAGCGCACGCTCGGGTCCGAGCTCGCCCGGTAGGTCGAGGTCATCCACGACAGCGGCTGCCACTTCTCGATCCCGTCCCCGTCGGGGCCCGTCCACTGCCCCGGATTGGCCTCGTCCTGCATCACGAGGTTGGCGCCGAGCTTGTCGAGACAGCGCATGTAGTACTTGCTCGTGTCCGAGCAGGGATCGACTCCGCGGGGCGGGTCGCCGTAGGTGAAGGCGGGAAGGCTCGTGGCGAAGCCGAGCTTGATCCGCGAGCCGGGGATCGCGTAGGGGCGCAGATTCGTCACGGCCGCGGGGCCCGTGGCCGGCCCCGGCGAGAACTGGAACGTGTTCTCGACCGGCGTGAGCGGGACCTTGCGGTTGCGGGCCACTAGGTTGCTCAGCGCCGGAGTCGCGTCGGCGCGCACGTCGCGCGGGCCCCACAAGAAGGCCTCGTTGTAGACGTTGGAATCGCTCGCCACGTAGACGGAGCTCGGGCGGGGCAGATCAGGATCCGCGAGGGCGGTGATGTCGGCGGGGTTCGTGGAGACCGCGAAGGGCGCCTGGTCACTCGAGCCGAGGATGTAGAGGTGGTACCGGTGGGCCAGGTCGGAGAACGTGGTCATGAACCCGCGCACGAAGGTGTCGGTCGCCGCCACGAAGGGGGCCGAGACCGGCTTCATGTCCGGGAACTTCGAGCGGTAGTAGGCGATCTCCTTGGCGTAGCCCTGGTAGAGCGCCCCGAGGGCCGCCGCCGCGGCGCACGGTGCCCCCTGTCCCGAGCAGTTCGGCCGCGCCGAGCCGTCGAGGATCGCGCGCGCGGCCACCCCGCGGGATCCGGTGCCGACCGTGAACAGCCCGATGTCCTCGTTGAACGCCACGACGTTCGGGCGGTCGTGGGCCAGGTGCGGGAGGACGTCGGTGCGGATGAGGCACTCGATCTTCGTCCTGAAGGTCGCGAAGGAGACGACGTTGCGCGCCTCCTGCTTGTACTGCATCGCGAAGACGCGGACGCCTCCGGGACGCTCGTCGTAGGACTGGATCGGGGGCAGCGAGCGGTGGGCGGCGAACGCAGCGCAGGTACTCGCGCTCGGCGGGGCGGGGGCAGCCGACGCCGCAGGCGCCCAGGTCGCGAACAGCACCAGGAAGAGGAGCGGGACGAGCGGCCGCAAGCACACGAACCGCAGGTTAAGCCCTCCCGAGGGGCGCGGCGCAGGTTGTTGGGTGAGTGGACAGCCCCGCCGACGGGTCGGGGTCGGCACGGCGTTGACCGGGAACTCGCGGGTCACGCGAGGATCGCGTGGCGCGCCCCGGGCAATGCCGGCCGACCCCGGCTGACCGGCGAGGTCTGGCTCACACCCGCTGGATCAACGTGCCCGTGCCGAGGCCCCCGCCGCAGCACATGGTCACCAGCCCGATCTCCTTGTCCGAGCGCTCCATCTCGTGCAGGAGCGTCGTGATGAGCCGAGCGCCGGTCGAGCCGAGCGGATGGCCGAGCGCCATCGCCCCGCCGTTGACGTTCACGCGGTCCATGTCGGGATCGTGCTCCCGACGCCAGGCGGCCACGACGGGCGCGAACGCCTCGTTGATCTCCACGAGGTCGATGTCGCCCATGGTCATCTTGTTGCGGTCGAGGAGCTTCTGCGTCGCCGGGATCGGACCGGTGAGCATGATCACCGGGTCGACGCCGACCGTGGTCTGGTCCATGATCCGCGCGCGGGCCTTGAGCCCGAGGGCGTCGGCCTTCTCACGTGACATGAGCAGCACCGCCGCCGCGCCGTCGGAGATCTGCGACGAGTTGCCCGCCGTGATCTTGCCGTCGGGCTTGAACGCCGGCTTGAGCTGGGAGAGCGTCTCGAGGGTGGTGTCCGGGCGGATGCCCTGGTCGGTCACGTAGGTGTCGCCGTTGACCCGGAAGGGCACCGTCTCGCGCTCGAAGCGACCCTCCTCCGTCGCGCGGTGCGCGCGCTCGTGAGAGCGCACGGCGAGCTCGTCGAGCTCGGAGCGCGGGATCTCCCACTTGTCGGCGATCATCTCGGCCGAGAGGCCCTGCGGGACGAGCTGGTAGCGGTCCATGAGCTCCTGCGGCCACGGGGAGCCGACCTGGTCGACCCAGTTGAAGCCGACGCCCATCGGGATGTGGCCCATGTGCTCGACGCCCGAGCCGATCACCGCGTCGTGGACACCCGCGGCGATCAAGGCCGCGCCGAAGTTCACGGCCTGCTGGGCCGAGCCGCACTGGCGGTCGACCGTGGTGGCGGGTGTCTCCACGGGGAGGCCGGCCTGCAGCCACGCGTTGCGACCCACGTTGAACATCTGCTCGCCGTACTGCTGCACGCAGCCCGTGATGACGTCCTCGACCTCTTCGGCCGGGATGCCCGCGCGCTCGATGACCTCCGTGTAGCACTTGCCGAGGAGCTCGTTCGGGTGCGTGTCCTTGTAGTAGCCCTTGGCCGGATGCCCGCGTCCGATCGGCGTGCGGACGGCCTCGACGATGACGACCTCGCGCCCGTGGCCATTGCTCATGTGACGACCTCCATGCGGCTTTCGGGGAATCGGCGGCGTGCTCAGAAGGGCGCGGCAGCCCGCGCGCGCCCGGCCTCGCCCCCTACTGTACTGGTTGACTGGTCAGTCAACTTCGAGAGGAGCAGGGCCCTGAGCGAGCGGATCGGAATCGCCGGAAGCGGCACGATCGCCTGCGGGCTGGCGGCGGTGGCCGCCACGTCGGACGAGGTGCTCGTGTGGGCCCGCTCCGACGGGTCCGCCGACCGAGCCCGAGTGACCCTGGGCAAACTGTGCGACGAGGCGCTGGCCGCGCGCGTGCGCGTGGTGACCGATCTCGACACCCTCGCGGCAGAGAGCTCCTTTTTGGTGGAGGCCGTCGCCGAGGATCCCGCGGCGAAGGGGACGGTGCTCGCCCAGCTCGGCGCCGGCGCGCCGCCCGACGCCGTGCTCGCCACCACGACCTCCTCCCTGTCGGTGACTGAGCTGGCCCACGCTTCGGGCCGGCCCGAGCGCTTCGCGGGGCTGCACGTCTTCAATCCCGTGGAGAAGATGAAGCTCGTCGAGCTCGCCTTCCCGCCGGAGGCGGCGCCCGACGCTCGCGCCCGCGCCCGGGCGCTGTGCGAGCGGCTCGGCAAGGTCCCCGTCGAGGTGCCAGACCTGCCGGGCTTCGTCGTCAACCGCCTGCTCTTCCCGTTCCTGTTCAGCGCGGTGGCCATGCTCGAGGAGACGGGGCTCGAGCCCGAGCTGATCGACGCCTGCATGACCCTCGGGGCCGGCCATCCGATGGGACCGCTGAGGCTGCTCGACTTCGTCGGGCTCGACGTCGCCCAGGCGATCGGCGAGGCGATCGGAGCGCCCGCGCCCACGCGCCTGCGCGCGCTCGTGGAGGAGGGCGCCCTCGGGCGCAAGGCGCGCCGCGGCTTCTACTCCTACGGCTGAGCCGTCTGCGGAGGAAGTTTTAGCGCCGGTTGAGATACCGCGCCCATACTCCCCGGCACATAGCAGCACCCTCCCCAGCCAGCACGAAGGGGGCCCGCGCAAGCGGGCCCCCTTCGTTTTGGGTCGAGCGGTGGACCCACCCCCGATCCACCATCTCTCCTCCGTCAACCGCCGAGGCGCGAACGCCAGTCACGGTTGGTTCCGTACAGGCTAGCCACGATCGGCACGATTGGGAAGAGGCGACTCGAAGGGGGCCGCGGTCAGCTCACTCCGACGCGCCGCTCGCGGATCCGCACGGCCTCGATGCGGTTCTCGCGGACGGACTCCACGCGGATGGAGTACCCGTCGGCAGAGACCGTGTCACCGCGCTTGGGCAGGCGGCCGAGCTCGGCGAAGACGAACCCGCCCACCGAGTTGTAGGCGTCGGTGTCGACGGGCAGATCGAGGCCGTAGTCCTCGAGGTCGGTCACCGCCACGTGGCCGCGCACGAACCAGTCGCCGTTGGCCAGGCGGCGCACCGCGCCACCGGCCGGATCGGTCTCGTCGTCGATCTCCCCCACCACCTCCTCGACGATGTCCTCAACGGTCACCACTCCTGCGGTCCGCCCGTACTCGTCCACGACCACGGCTAGCGACGTCCGCTGGCGCTGGAGGTCGGCGAGCAGGTCGTCGAGCGGCTTGGTCTCCGGGACGATGGGCGCTTCGCGCACCAGTGAGTCGATCTTCGTCTCGCGGCCCTCCTGGAGCATGAGCTCGGCCAGCGCGTTGGAGTGCACGAAGCCCTTCACCCGGTCGGGATTCTCGTTCTCGGTGACCACGAGGCGCGTGTGGCCCGAGGCGATGCAGCGGCGCAGGGCGGTCTCCGCGTCCTCGGCCACGTCGACCGTGACCACCGCGGGGAACGGGGTCATCACCTGGCGTACCTCCTGCTCGTGGAGATGGAAGACGCCGGAGAGCATGCTCGCCTCGTTCTCCTCGAGCTTGCCGCCCGTGTAGGACTCGGCGATCAGGCGCTTGAGCTCGTCGGGGTTCCCCCCCCCCTCCTGGGCCTGGTTGGGATCGACGCCGAGCAGCCGCAGGATGCGGTTCGAGATCGCGGTGAGCACGAGGGTGAACGGCCCGAATACGACGCGCGACCACAGCAGCGGCCGGGCGACGAGTCGGATGACCGACTCCGCCCGCTGGATGACGTAGACCTTGGGGACGAGCTCGCCGACGATGATGTGCGTAGAGGTGATGACGAGGTATGCGATGAACACCGAGATCGCCACCGCCGCCCCGTGCGCCAGCGGACCCTCGAGCACCGGCTTGAGGAGGTCGGTGATGATCGGCTCGCCGAGCGCCCCGATGCCGATCGAGGCCATCGTGATGCCCACCTGGCAGGCCGAGATGTACTCGTTGATGCGGTCGACGTGGGCGAGCGCGAGCCGCGCGCCGCGCAGTCCCTCCTCCTGCTCGGCCTCGAGCCGCGAGCGGCGCGAGCGCACGAGCGAGTACTCCGCCGCGACGAAGAACGCGTTCACGAGGACGAGCACCAGGACCGCGAGGAGCAGGATCGGGCTCACCGCGACGGCACCGGTAACGCGGCGACGGCCTCTGCGCCGCGACTTCGAGGAGTGTCGTCGCCGTTCATGAAGGGCGCCCCCACGGAGCCGTCGCGTGCGGCGGCGCGGCGGAGGGGCGGCAACGGTAGCACCGGCGGCCGACCACCGGGCGCCTATGGTGTCGCGCGGTGCGCATCGTCTCCCTCGTCCCCTCCGCCACCGAGACGCTCTTCGCCCTCGGGCTGGGCGGCGAGGTCGTCGCAGTCACCCACGAGTGCGACTGGCCGGAGGCCGCGCAGGAACTTCCCACCGTCACGCGCGACGTCGTGCCCGCCGGACTCTCCGCGGGCGAGATCGACGCCGCGGTGCGCGAGCGCACCGCCACCGGCACGGCGATCTACGAGCTCGACCACGAGGCGCTGCACGATCTGCGTCCCGATCTCATCGTCACCCAGGCGCTGTGCGCGGTGTGCGCCGTCTCCTACGACGACGTGCGCGCGGTGGCCGAGGAGCTCGAGACCCGGCCCCAGGTGCTCTCCCTGGACCCGAGCACACTCGGCGAGGTCCTCGCCGACGTGCGCACGCTGGCCGACGCGGCGGGCGCACCGGAGGCCGCCGAGGCGCTGGTGGCGGACGCTGGGGAGCGGATCGACCGGGTGGGCCTCGGCGTGCGCGACGTGACCCGCCGCCCGCGCGTGGTCGCCCTCGAATGGCTCGATCCGGTCTACGTCGCCGGGCACTGGACCCCCCAGATGGTCGAGCTCGCCGGCGGCGAGGACGTGCTCGGCTTTCCCGGTGAGCGCTCCGAGCGGCGCTCGTGGGAGGAGGTGGCCAGCGCGCGCCCCGACGTGGTGGTGGCGATGCCGTGCGGCTACGACGCCGCGACCGCCTACCGCGAGGCGGAGATGCACGCGGAGCGGCTGGCGGCGGTCGGCGCCGGCGAGGTCGTCGCGGTGGACGCCGCCGCCTACTTCTCGCGTCCCGGGCCGCGCCTCGTCGACGGCCTCGAGCTCCTCGCCCACATCCTCCATCCCGAGCTCTTTCCCGACGCGCCGGGCGAAGCGCTCACCGTGCCGACCTGAGCGCTAGCGCCTCAGAACAGCGAGATGCCGTTGGGCGTGAGCCCCGGCAGCCCGGCGACAGCGATCGCGCCGGCGACGCTCGCCACCCCGACCGCCACGCAGCCGGCGATCGCCAGCGTCCGCCGGCGCCGGTGCTCGGCGAGCGAGACGATGATCAGGCCGGCGAGAAGACCTCCGATGAAGCCCCCCACGTGCCCGCCGAGCGAGATGTTCCGGAAGGTGAGCGAGAAGCCGAGGTTGATGATGAGGATGAACCCGAGCCCGCTGTTGCGCAGGTCGATACCCCGGTCGCGGGCGATGACGATGGAGCCGCCGAGCACTCCGAAGCAGGCTCCTGAGGCCCCGGCCGTGTTGCCGAGCGGCTCGAAGAGCAGCGCGCCGAAGGCACCGGCCAGCAGGGAGGCGGCGTAGAGCGCGCCGAAGTTCAGCCGCCCGATCGCCGCCTCGAGCTGGGGCCCGAGGAAGTAGAGGAAGAGCATGTTGAAGAACAGGTGGCCGAGCCCGAAGTGGAGGAAGCCGCTCGTCACGAGACGCCAGTACTCGTGGCCCTGAGCGATGGCCGGCCCGAAGAGCAGGCCGTGCGCGAAGGCGCTGCCGCCTCCTCCTCCACCGCTCAACCCGATCCCACCGGCGCTCGAGCCCAGGTAGGCGAGCACGTTGATCGCGATGAGCGCGTAGGTGACCACCGGGTCCGTGCCGAGCGAGCGGATCGTCCGGACCTGGGTGCGGTCGCGCGAGCACTCCGGGCAGCGCATCCCCACCGAGGTCGGGGTCATGCAGTCGGGGCAGATCGGCCGCCCGCAGGCCGAGCACGAGACCCCGGTCTCGCGCGCGGGATGGCGGTAGCAGGTGGCCATGGGCGCGCGACGCTACCAACCGACCCTGAGGGCGCCTGAGGTCCGTCTTTTAGGAAGTCGGCGCGCTGATGAGCGGCACGAGCTGGGAGGGCACGTCGCTGCCTCCGCGCGGCTCGGCGGTGACGAGGATCCTCTCGACGCCCCGCAGGTCGCCCGGCACCTCGACGTGTCCGCTCCCCCGGTCGTTCACGGTGAAGAGGGCATCGGTCGGAGCCGGCGCTCCGCGCCCGCGGCGCACCAGCCACACCTCGTAGATGCGCCCATGCGGAGGCTCGGGCAGACGGCTGACCACGAGCGTCGCGCCTCCTCCCTGACGCATCACGAGCGAGGCGCTGGCCTGAGGCGCCACGGAGCGCTGCACGTGGGCCGCCACGGTGCGCGCCGGGGCCGGCTGCGGGTGGCGAGCCGCGCCACCGGCGAGGAAGGCCACGACGGCGACCACCGCGAGAACGCCGGCCGCCACGGCGGCGCCGAACGGACGAAAGAGGAGCGCGCCGGCTCGCGTCCAGCGGCGCGCCGGCACCCGGTCGGCGCTGGCGCCGGCCGCGCGCATGAGCTCGGCCTCCGCCTCGACCTGGGCGAGGATTCGCGCTCGGAGCTCTTGCGGGGGAGCGAGCTGCGGCGTCGCGGAGGGCAGGTGATCCGCGACGGCGCGGAGGACCTCCGCCTCCTGCCGGCAGCTCGCGCACTGCTCGAGGTGAGCCTCGAGCTCGGCGTGCTCCTCCGCGGCCAGCGCGTTCAGGGCGTACGCGCCGAGCGAGTCGACGAGACGATCGTGCTCGCGGTCGACGGGGTTCATGCGCTCGGCCCCACGGTGGTGCCGAGGTGGTGGCGCAGCTTCTCGAGCCCGAGACGCATCCGTCCCTTGATCGTGCCGATGGGAGCTTCGAGGAGCGCGGCGATCTCCGTGTGGGTGTAGCCGCCGAAATAGGCCAGCTCGATCACCCGGCTCTGCTCGGCGGGCAGCTCCTCGAGCGCCTCGCGCACCTCGCGCACCTCGTCGCGGCGGGCGGCCTCGACCTCCGTGCGCTCCGGCGCCTCGAAGCGCTCCTCGATGCCCTCGTCGCTCGCGCGCCGGCGGTCGTGCACCACGGAGCGGCGAAGCTGGTCGATCGCCCGGTTGTGGACGATCCCGAGGACCCAGGTGCGCACGCTGCCGCGCATGCGGTCGTAGCGGGCGCCGGAGCGCCAGATGGAGAGGAAGGCCTCCTGCACCACGTCCTCGGCGGCCGCGGGCGCTCCGCACATGCGGTAGGCGAGAGAGTAGGCCGCGCGCGAGTGGCGGTCGTAGATGACCGCGAACGCTGTGGAGTCCCCGCGCGCCATGAGGTGCATGAGCTCCTCGTCGGCAAGCTGGGTGAGCTTGGTGCCTGTGGGCTGGCGGAGTTGGCGCAGAGCTCGGTTCATGTCCAACCAAGTGCTACGGGCGTTTCGGACGCCCGGATCATGCCGGCCGCGGCCGAGGGAGGCCCTACAGCAGCCGGCGGGCCTCGTCGGCGAAGTCCTGCAGAGTCCGTCCCGCGAGGTCCCGGAGGCTGTTCGACTGGGCGCGGCGGCGGCGCTGGCCGGCCCGCATCCTCAGCACGACGAGCGCGCTGCCCGCGGAAGCGCCGACCACGGCCGCCGCCGCCGGGCGCACCCAGTTGCGCGGATCGCGCATGGCCGAGAGCTCCCACGCCTCGAGCTCCTCCGCGGCGAGCTCGGTGAGGCTGACGAGCGTCGACTCGACGCGCCTGACCAGGTCGGCGGACGGCTCGACGGGGGCGAGCGCGCGCCGCAGGAGGGCCTCGATGTCGGCGGTGGGGCTCGAGCCCGTGCTCACGCCACTCCCTCCGGCTCGGCCACCAGCTCCTCGAGCTGGCGGATCGCCCGGTGCAGGAGGACCTTGGTCGCGCCGTCCGAGCGCCCGAGGGCACGAGCGATCTCGCGGTTGTCCATGTCGAGCGCGAAGCGCATGATGAGCGCCTCCCGCCGGTCGTCGGGCAGGCGGCGCACGCCCGCCAGGATGTGCTCGAGCTCCTCGCGGCCCTCGACGATCGACTCCGTGGTGTGGGGGGCGGAGATCACCGTGTCCTCATCGATCGCTGACTCCGGCCGGCGCGAGCGGTCGCGGTAGAAGTTGGCCGCGAGGTTGTGGGCGATGCGGATGAGCCAGGGGCGCAGCGGGCGTCCCTCCGACTCGCGCAGGGCTCGCTCGAAGTGACGGTAGGCCTGCAAGAATGTCTGCTCCGTGAGGTCCTCGGCGTCGTGGTGGTTGCCGATGCGGTAGTAGGCGTAGGAGTAGACGTCGCGCAGGTGCGCGCGGTAGAGCGCGGAGAACTTGCCGTCGAGGACGGCCTTGGTCGGCGGGACGGTCTCCGTGGCCACCTCATGGAGCCTACCCCCGGTCCTCTAGGCCGCTTGCGTGGCCCGCACGACCGCCGCCGGACGCACCGGGGCGGACTCCGGCTCGAGGCCGGCCGCGGCCAGCACGTCGGCGAGCTGGCGCGCGAAGGCGCGATCCGTGCAGGCGAGGCTCGCCGACGCGCCGGGCACGAGCGCTGCAACCGGGTCGCCGGAGCCGGCGACGCTCAGCGTGGCCACGGGTCGCGGACCCAGAAGCTCGGCGAGCTCGGCGGGAGAGGCCGTGGCGAGCGGCGGGGCGAGACCATCGGAGAGCGCGAGCACCGCGGCCCGAGCCGGCAGCCGGTGCGCGCGGGCCTCCACGGAGGCAAGCAGGCCGGAGGAGGGAACGGCGAAGCAGGCGAGGTCCACGCCGTCGAGCTCCGGCTGCACCTCGAGACCGGCGCGGGTAAGGAGCGCGGCCATCGTCCGCGCGGGCGTGCCGGCGCCGATCACCGCTGCGCGGCGCAGCGGGGCGATGCCGCCGAGCCACTCCCACTGGAGCGCGACGCAGGGCCAGATGCGGTCGGTGACTGCCTGCGCGAGCCGCGGCGAGGCCGTCTCCACGCGCGGGAAAGTGATGGCCTGCCCGCAGCGGGCGCGGACCTTGTGGGCCCGAATGCGCCATCCGCGCCGTACCTTCTCGGTTCCGATCACCGACACGGGCACGACGGGCACGCCGGCCTCGAGCGCGAGCCGCCCCACCCCGCGCCGCGGCGGGCCGAGCGGCCCGGGGCGCACACGCGTGCCCTCGGGAAAGATCAGTACGGAGTCGCCGCGCGCGAGGATCGCCTTGGCGGTGGCCACCATCTCGGCATCGCCGTGCCCCCGGTCGACCGGGAAGGCGCCGAGCGCGCCCAGGAACCAGGCCTGCAGGGGATGGCTCTCGAAGAGCTCGCGCTTGGCCACGTAGTAGAGCGGGCGGCGTACGAGCGTGCCGATGATGAAGGGGTCGAGGAACGAGCGGTGGTTGGCGGCGAAGATCGCGGGGCCGTCGGCGGGGACGTGCTCGCGACCGATCCGCTCGAGGCGGAAGTAGAGGAGGAAGAACGGCACGAGGAGGGCGCGCACGACCCAGTAGACGAGTGGGTTGACGCCACGCTCGCGCGCTCTCTGGTGCAGAGTCGCCTGGTCCATGCACCGGGTACCCCGACGTGGCGAGCCTCGTTACAGTGCCACTCGGGATGGTCGATCGCACCCGCACCCTGCGCGGCGCCCTGGCCGGAGGCACGGCCGCGTCGGTGTGGGCGCTCCAGCAGCCGCTCGACCGGCGCCTCTTCCGGAGCGGCTACGACGACGTCGAGCTGCTCGGAAAGGCCGTCACCCGCGGGCGCGCGTGGCCGGCGGTCGGGCTCGCGCTGCACCTCTCGAACGGCGCGCTGTTCGGAGCGGTGTACGCCGACGTGGCACCGCTCGTGGCGGGAGGCGTGCCGCCGGTCGTCCGGGGGGCGGCGGCGGGCATGGTCGAGCACCTCGCCCTGTGGCCCCTCGTCCGCCTGACCGATCGCCTTCACCCAGCCCGCGAGGAGCTGCCGCGGCTCGGCGGCAACCGCAGGGCGTTCTGGCAGGCCACGTGGCGCCACCTCGTCTTCGGACTGGTGCTCGGCGAGGTCGAGCGGCGGCTCAACCCGCCGTCCGCGTCGATCGAGGAGGAGCCCACGGCGGAGTACGAGGCCTCCACCAACGGCCACGGCTCACTCGAGAACGCCGTGCTCGCCGGGCCGGCCTCGCCCTGAGCGCTCGCGCGCTCATAACGGGTGCCTCGGGCTTCGTCGGGAGCCATCTCTCGCGCGCGTGCGCGGAGGCCGGCGAGGAGCTTGTGCCGGTGTCCCGGTCGGGCGGCGTCGACCTGCGCGATCCCGCAGCCGCCCGCGCCGCCGTGCGCTCCGCGCGCCCCGATGTCGTCTACCACCTGGCGGCGCTCTCCTCGGTGGCGCGCTCGTGGAAGGCGCCGGCCGAAGTTCTGCACGACAACGTCGCGGTCACACTGAACCTGTTGGAAGCGGTGCGTCAGGAGGCGCCGCGGGCGGTGGTGCTCGTGACCGGGACCGGCGAGCTCTACGGGCCACCCGAGGAGATCCCGACCCCCGAGAGCGCTCCGCTGCGCCCGCAGAACCCCTACGCGGTCTCCAAGGCGGCCGCCGACCTGCTCGCCGGCTTCTACGCCGACGCCCACGGCCTGCACGTGATCCGCGCGCGACCGTTCAACCATGCCGGGCCGGGTCAGCAGCCTCACTTCGCGCTCGCGTCGTTCACCCGCCAGGCGGCAGAGGGCCGCCTGGCGAACCACGACCCGGTGGTGATCCGCACCGGCAACCCCGACACCCGCCGCGACTTCACCGACGTGCGCGACGTGGTGCGCGCCTACCGGCTGCTCGCCGAGGGGACCGCCGTCGAGCCTGGCGTCTACAACGTCTGCTCGGGCCGCGCCATCTCCGCCGGCGAGCTCGTGGATGCGCTGCGCCCGCTGCTCGCCCCCGTGGAGATCGCCCGCCGGGTCGACCTGGCGCTCGTGCGCGACCACGAGGTCATGGAGATCCGCGGCTCGCACGAGCGGCTCACGGCGACGACGGGGTGGCAGCCCGAGATCCCCCTCGAGCGCACGCTCGCCGACACCCTCGCGTGGTGGGAGTCGGAGCTCCCGGGGGCGAGCCGCGCCGGCTCGTAGACTCGCTCGCACGCTCGCCGGAGTAGCTCAGTTGGCCAGAGCACCTGTCTTGTAAACAGGGGGTCAGGGGTTCGAATCCCCTCTCCGGCTCTAGACGATTTCGGCACGCCGCACAGGCCCCCGGAACGGATCGCCGGGAGCAGCGTCACACCCGGCGTAGCTCCATGTAGTGCTTGCGGGCCGTGAACATCCGGGAGAACACGGCCATCGGCCGGTCCGCGTCGACGGGCTCGCATACCAGCTCGGCCCGACCACCCGGCTCCACCTCAACGGTGACGACCGGGCTCGACCACACCCACAGCCGCAGCTCGAGCCGGTGGGTGCCCGCCTCGATTGGGAGCGTCAACTCGTGGCCGTTTCTGATCTTGCCGGTGCGTCGACCGTCCAGCCAGACTCGATAAGCCGATCCCGAGTCGACATACGTTTGCGTCGTCGAAGGTGGAGTGTGGCTCCCGTCGTCATCAGGGCACCGTATCGGCATCATCGCCTGCCGGGAGAGCTCCTGCAGCGACGCCACCGGCTACGGTGCCCGCATGGCCGCGAACGAAAAGCCCGAGGTAGAGGTCGCCTCCGACCAGCCGCCGTCCTACCAGCTCGAACTCGAGGACCTGACGGTCGGTGACGGTGAGGAGGCCGTCTCCGGGCGCGTCGTGGAGGTCCATTACGTCGGCGTCTCGTGGGCGAGCGGCCAGCAGTTCGACGCCTCGTGGGACCGCGGCTCGACGTTCAAGTTCGGCCTCGGCAAGGGTCAGGTCATCGCCGGCTGGGACCAGGGGGTGGTGGGCATGAAGGTCGGCGGCCGCCGGCGCATCACGATTCCGCCCATGCTCGCCTACGGCAAGCGCGGCGCGGGCGGGGTCATCGGTCCCGACGAGACGCTGGTCTTCGTCGTCGACCTCATCGGCGTGCGCTAAAGCGGCGGACGGTCCAGCGTGGAACTGGGCGTCGCGACCTTCGCCGATCTGAGCGCGGACGTCAGCCCGGAGCAGCGCATGCGCGACCTGATGGAGGAGGCGCAGCTCGCCGATGAGCTCGGCCTCGATGTCTTCGGCGTCGGCGAACACCACCGCGCGGACTTCCTCGTCTCGTCCCCCGCCGTGGTGCTGGCCGCGGTCGCGGTCAGGACCGGGCGGATCCGCCTCTCGAGCGCGGTCACGGTGCTCAGCTCCGACGACCCGGTGCGGGTCTTCCAGGACTTCGCGCACGTCGACCTGCTCTCGGGTGGGCGGGCCGAGATCATGGCCGGACGCGGCTCCTTCGTGGAGTCCTTTCCGCTCTTCGGCTACGACCTCGACGACTACGACGAGCTCTACGCCGAGAAGCTCGACCTGCTGCTCAGGATCCGCGCGGGCACCCCCGTGACCTGGGCGGGACGCCACCGCGCCCCGCTGACCGACGCCAGGGTGTGGCCGCGCCCCGTCCAGGAGCCGCTGCCGATATGGATCGCGGTCGGCGGCTCCCCGCAGTCGGTCCTCCGTGCGGGCAGGCTGGGGCTGCCGCTGACCGTTGCCATCATCGGCGGTGAGCCCGAGCGCTTCGTGCCGCTCGTCGAGCTCTACCGCGAGGCGGCCACGCACGCCGGCCACAACCCCGCTCAGACGAAGGTGGCCATCAACACCCACGCGTTCGTCGGCGGGACCTCCGCGCAGGCCGACGCGGCGTTCGCCGCGCCCTACCTGGCCATGATGAACCGCATCGGCCGCGAGCGCGGGTGGCCGCCCGCGGGCCGAGAGGCGTACGAAGCGCTCCGCTCACCGCCCGGGGCGCTGGCGGTCGGATCGCCCGAGCAGGTCGCCGAGAAGATCCTCTTCGAGCACGAGCTCTTCGGCCATGAGCGCTACGTCGCCCAGATGAGCGTCGGAGCGGTCGCCCACCGCGATGTGCTGCGCTCCATGGAGCTCTTCGGCACCGAGGTCGCGCCGCTCGTGCATAGCGAGGTCGGCCGCCGCGGGGCGAGCGCCGGGGCCGAGCCAAGCCGCCTGACCCGCTGAGATGATGAGCGGCGTGGTCAGCGGCGGAGAGCTCTCGCCGGAGGAGCGTGCGCGGCTGCGCCGCGCGCACGAGCGGCTGCGCACCGCTTCGCAGGAGCTGCAGTCGCTGGTGGCGACCGAGCCGATCAAGGGCCGCTGGGAGCCCGAACCAGCGCCGGCCGAGATCCTGAACGCCGCCCGGGAGGAGCTGAGCTGCGCCTACGCCGAGCTCACCGCCTGCCAGGCGGAGGTCCTGGGCTGGACGGTCGAACCGGGCGCGATCGACGTTGTGGATGGAGGCCGGGGGCTCTCCTTTTTCTTCGAGGACCTGATGCGCTACCACGGGCCGGGCTCCCCGGGCGGAGTGGCCCACGCCTACAAGGTCATGGAGCGAGCGTTCGCGGTGCTCGACCCCGACGCGCCGCTCGAGCGGCGCGAGATCACCGTGGCGACCGCCTTCGGGGGTCCCGGCGCGCGCGACGGCTTCGAGATGGTCACCCGCGCGGTAAGCGGGGATCGCTACCTCGTCGATCCCGCGCTCGCGCGGCCCGAGCGCGGCACGACGCTCGAGCGCTTCGTCTTCCGGATCGGCTACCGCGAGCGCAGCGTGACGCTCGTCGTCCGCGAGGGGTTCGTGTCCGACGAGTTCATCGCCCTGGCGCGCAAGGAGCGCAGTCCGGAGGAGGAAGTCCGGCTGGACCTCCTCAAGCTAGACATGGCCGAGCGCGTGATGTCCAGACCGGCCGCCGAGGTCTACGACGTGGCCCCCGACGGCTGACTTTTAGTCCGCTCAGAGGCTCGCCGACACGGCAGCGGTCGCGACGGGCGCAAGCTCGAGCCCCGGCTCCGCCGGCGCGCCGTCCGGCACCGCGAGCCGCAGCGCCTCGCGGCAGAACGCCTCGACCACCGCCGGGTCGAACTGGCCGCCGGCGCACCGGCGCAGCTCGGCCAGGGCCTCGGCCAGCGGCACGGCGCTCTGGTAGGGCCGGTCGCTCGTCATCGCGTCGAAGGCGTCGCACACGGCGATGACCCGAGCGCCCATGGGGATCTCGTCGCCGGCGAGGCCGTCCGGATAGCCGTGCCCGTCGTAGCGCTCGTGAGAGTTGCGCACGAGCGTGCCGACCTGGCGCAGCGCGGGGGCGACGGCGAGGATGCGCTCCCCGATCACCGTGTGCTGGCGCATGAGCTTCCGCTCGTCGTCGTCGAGACCGGCGGGCTTGCTGAGGATCGCGTCGGGCACGGCCATCTTGCCGATGTCGTGAAGCTCGGCGGCGCGCGTGACCTCGTCGACCTCTTCGCCGTTCAGGCCGATGGTCCGGGCGACCGCCTGCGCCAGCGAGGCGACGCCGCCGAGGTGCTGGTCGAGGTCGGGCTGCTTCTCGCGGAGCGCCTGCATGAGCACGTCGCGGACCTGCTCCGAGTCGCGCGAGCGCCGGCGGGTCCCCTTCTGCAGGTAGAGGCGCTGGTCGGCGAGCTGGAAGGCGAGGGTGATGTCGGCCGCGTCCTCGGGGATCCGGACCGAACCGTGGGACGGGTTACGGAGAAGCCCCGCTCCGTGCTCGGACAGCGCGGCGACCGCCTGCTCGATCGAGGACAGGACGTCGCCCGACTCGGTGTGCACCAGGATGCAGAACTCATCGCCGCCCAGACGGTAGGCGCTGCCGAACGGGCGCGCCGTGTCCTCGAGCGCCCGTCCCAGCCGGGCGAGCAGGGAGTCGCCGGCCGGGTGCCCGAAGGTGTCGTTGTAGAGCTTGAACCCGTCGAGGTCGAAGAGCACGAGCGCGGTGCCGGGACGGTCGGGCTCGAGGGTTGCCTCCACGTCGAGCATGAGCTTGCGCCGGTTCCCGAGACCCGTGAGCGCGTCGGTGAGCGCCTCGCGCTTGCTCGACTCGGCGATCTGCAGGTTGTCGAGCACGGTGAGCGCGAGCCGGACGACGATGAGCAGGAGCGCCGAGACGGCAAGTTCGTACCCGGCGGTGTCGAGCTCCCGCATGAGACCCGAGAGCAGCAGCGCGAGCGCGGTGAGGGAGAAGCCGAGCGGGACGATCAACAGCCGCAGGCTCGTGCTGTTGACCGCCGGTGCGGGCGGGGGCACGCGCCACGCCGCCTCGGCGACGATCAGAGCGGAGGCCGGCCAGAGCCAGTTCCACTGCATGCGCGCGGTCGAGTGCCCGGTCGAGGCCCACCAGAGCGAGAAGGCGTCGGTGACGGCCACGAGCAGGAACGCGGCGGCCACGGCGGCCAGGAAGATCCCCGGCCGCCAGCCGGTCATCGCCAGCGTGAAGACGACGCAGGCTACGAGGAGCAGATCGGCCAGCGGGTAGGCGAGGAAGCCGACGAGCTGTCCGTCTGCCCATGGCCAGGAGCGCTGCAGGCGCAGCGTGGCGCTGCGGGCGTGGAAGGCCAGGCGGGCGGCGACGTGCAGCAGCCGGTAGCGCAGGCGCTTGGGCTCGCAGCGCGCGAGTTCGCCGGTGAGCAGCAGGCGTTGTGTCCAGGCGAGCAGGTCGTGGGGCGATGAGCACGAGGGCCAGCCAGACGCGGTTGTGTTCGAAATCGCGGAAGGGCATGTTCCGCAGCCCGGTGTCTTTGTCGTTGCGGATGTGGTCCTCGACGCGGGCGCGGGCGCGGTGACGACGCTCAAGGACCGTTATCTCGCCGCCGGCCTGGTCGGTGAGGATCGCCTGGAAGCGGTACCCGTCGACATCGGTGAAGGACAGCTGCGCCCCGGGGTGCGGGCGCTCGCGGCGCACGATCACCCGCGAACCCTGCGGCCAGCCGGCCAGGTCGAGCTGCTCGGTGATCTCGGCGACCTGCCCGTTGGGGCGCTCGGTCTCGTCCTGGTCGACCGCTGCGACCCAGGCGGCATCGGGCGTTCTGAGGATCGCGGCGCGCACCTGGTCGGTCAGGTCATAGCCGACCGAGTAGCGGATCCGGCCCTCGCGGCACCAGTCCAGCAGCTCGTGCGTGGCGCCGGCACTGTCGACCCTGAGCAGCAGCTCGATCGTCTCGATGTGCTCGACCGGGATCTGCCCGAGTGCCTGCTCGGCGACGGCGATCTGGTCGGCGGCGGTGTTCGCGCCTGCGTTGCCGGGGCGCAGTTCGCCGGCCAGCGCCTCCCCGCTCTCATCGCCGTAGGCGAGCATCGGGTGAAAGCCGTAGCCGCCCTTGAAGGTCCCGGCCGCGCCCTCCTTGTCGGAGTGGCTGGTGATCAATGTCGCGTCGAGGTCGATCGTCAGCTCGATCGGCGCGCCGATCAGCTCCCACGCCCGCGAGCGCGCCCGGGCGTGCGCGGCCCGCAAGCGTTCCAGGCCGTCCGGGTCACTGGCAATCGCATCAACGAGCCGAAACGCGGTCGAGGACGAGGCGACCTGTCCGAACAGCGGCGCCTGATCGCGGACGGCCTGCAGGTCGGCCAGGCAGTCGCCGCCATCGGCCAACATCACCGCGAGGTCTGTGATCACCTGGCCGGGGTCGCGAGCGCCACGCCGCTGGCGAACCCCGCCGAGCCCGATCGACAGCGCCCGCGCCAGGCCCGTCCGATCGGCGACCCCGGCCAACAGCGCGCTGCCGGCGCGCGAAACGAGCCCCTCTCCGTCCGATGTGACATCTACGGTCATCCGGCGCCCAGCGTGCGTCACCTTCACGGTGATCCTCCCGAGTCGGTCCTTCGGTCTTCGACAACCCGAAGAATCCCTGCTCAGGCGGACAGTCCAGCGGCCCCGACCATCGGGGCCGCTGCTGCTTCATGCACGATCCGGGCTAGCTCGACGACGAAGTGGAGGCCCTCGTTGCCTTCGACGGTGGCGATCGACCGGGTGGTCTCGAGTCGGGTGGCGATGATGCTCGCTCGTCTGCGTGGTCCGCGGGGTGTGCCCGGCGCGAGGGGTGCGGCGGGTCCGGCGGGTCGTGCTGGTGTGGCGGGGGCGCGCGGCGCGGCTGGTAGCGGGGCGGCGGGTTCGGCGGGTGCGCCGGGTCGGCGGGGCGCGAGCGGCCGCGCGGGGGCGCAGGGTTCTCGCGGGCCGGCGGGTGCTAGTGGTGCTGCTGGCGCGCGCGGTGGCGTTGGTGCGCGTGGGGCGTCGGGCGCGTCGGGCCGGGCTGGCCGGACGGGTGATACGGGGGTGCGTGGTGCTCGCGGCGCTACTGGTGGGAGCGGTCCGGCTGGTCCTGCCGGCGTGCGTGGTGTGAAGGGTGATACCGGCGCGATGGGCGCCACCGGTGCTGCTGGGGCGACGGGCGCGATGGGTGCTACCGGGGCGGCTGGTCCGGCTGGGGTACAAGGTGCGAAGGGCGATCAAGGCGCGGCCGGTGCTACTGGTGCCGCGGGCGCGACTGGTCCTGCGGGTCCCGCGGGTGTGCAGGGCGTCAAGGGCGACACCGGCGCGGCCGGCTCGGTGGGTGCACAAGGTGTGAAGGGCGACACGGGTGCGACCGGTCCTGCCGGTGCCGATGGTGCGACTGGTCCTGCCGGTCCGATGGGTGTGCAGGGCGACACCGGGGCGACGGGTGCGACCGGTCCGGCCGGCGCGGATGCGAAGGGAGCGGATCATGCCGGCGGAGCTCAACTACTCATTCATCGGCCGGACTGCTCCTCTTCTTGAGCGACCCACGCGCCGCCACCCCCAGCGCGACCGACCCTCAAAGCTGCATCGCCTTGACCTGGAGGAACTCCTCGATGGCGAAGCGGCCGAGCTCACGGCCGTGGCCGGACTGCTTGTAGCCGCCGAAGGGAGCCATCGGGTTGAAGACGCCGCCGTTGATCTCGACCTGGCCGGTCCGTATGCGGCGGGCGACGCGCTTGGCCCGCTCCTCGTCGCCGGACCACACGCCCCCCGCCAGGCCGTAGATCGTGTCGTTGGCGATGTCGATCGCCTCCTCCTCCGAGTCGTACGGGATGATCACGAGCACCGGCCCGAAGATCTCCTCCTGGGCGATCGTCATGTCGCTGCGCACGTCGGAGAACACCGTGGCCCGGACGTAGTAGCCGCGCTCGAGGCCCTCGGGCGCCTCGGGGCCGCCGGCCACGAGCCGGGCGCCCTCCTCCACGCCGCGCTCGATGTATCCGCGCACGCGCACGCGCTGGGCGTCGGAGACGAGCGGCCCGAGCGCCGTGTCTTCCGCGAAGGGGTCGCCCACCTTGGTCTGGGCCACCGCGGCGGCGGCGATCTGCTCCACGACGGGCAGCTGCTCGCGCGGCACGAGCATTCGCGTCAGCGCCGAGCACGTCTGGCCGGAGTTGAGAAAGCACTTCCCGAGTCCGTCGATCACCGCGGTCTGGAGGTCGGCGTCGTCGAGGATGACGTTTGGCGACTTGCCGCCGAGCTCGAGTGCGACCCGCTTGACGGTCGCGGCGGCCACCTCGCTCACGCGCTTGCCTGCGCGCGTCGAGCCGGTGAACGAGATCATGTCGACGTCGGGATGGGCGGCCATCGCCTCTCCGACCACCGGGCCGGTGCCCGTCACGAGGTTGAAGACGCCGGGCGGGAGCCCGACCGCCTCCATGATCTCGGCCAGGACGAAGGCGTTCAGCGGCGTTACCTCGCTCGGCTTGACGACCACGGTGCACCCGGCGGCCAGCGCGGCGGCCACCTTCGCCGAGATCTGGTGGAGGGGGTAGTTCCACGGCGTGATGCAGCCCACGACGCCGACCGGCTCGCGCACGATGAGCGAGTTGCCGGTCTCCTCCTCCCAGGCGACCTCCTGCATGAGCGGCGGCATGGAGGCGAAGTCCATGGCCGGGAGGCCGGCCTGGATCATCATGGAGAGGCCGATCGGCATGCCGACCTCCTGGGAGATGAGCGCGGCGATCTCCTCCCCCCGTTCGGCGAGCTTGTCGGCGACGGCGCCGAGCAGCGCGGCGCGCTCCTCCACGCTCGTCTGCGACCAGCTCGTGAACGCCCGGCGCGCGGCGGCGACCGCACGGTCGACGTCCTCGGTGGTGCCCTCGGGTACCCGGCCGATCACCTGCTCGCTCGCGGCGCCCACGACGTCGATGGTGCGCGTGCCCGACGGGGACACCCACTCCCCACCGAGGTATAGGCGGTCGCGGACGATGGTTCCGCCGGCGCCCGCCTCGGCCGGCGCCTGAGTCTGCGTTTCCGTTGCCATGCGTCGGTCCTCCCGGTCTCTCAGGAGCCCGTGGCGGCCAGCGGCCGCTTGGCACTCGCTCCGGCGGCGGCGGCGATCGCCTCCGCCGTCCGGTGCGCCAGGCCCATGATCGAGATCATCGGATTGGTGCCCGAGGGCGTCGGGAACGCGCTCGCGTCGCCGATCCACACCCCCGCGACGTCGTGCAGCTCGCCGAACGGTCCGGCCACGCTGGTCTCGGGATCGCTCCCCATCCGGCACGAGCCCATCTGGTGGGCGGAGAAGATCTTGTGCCCGCCGGCGGCGAGCGGGATGGCGGTCACCCGGTCGACGAAGGCCTCGAGGTCCTCTCCTCGGTTCCATCGCGGCGAGCCGGCGGCCAGGGCCCAGATCTCCCCGGCCCCCGCCGCCTCGTGGAGGCGGATCATCTCTTCCAGCGAGCGACGGATAACCCGCTGGTCGACGTCGTCGGTGATCGCGTAGGTGTGCAGCGCCTCGCCGTGCGGGTCGAGTGTCACCTGGCCCCAGCCGTGGTCCCGGTTGACGGCCACGAAGGTCGAGACATCGCGGAAGCGGGACATCGCGTCCTTGTGATCCGCCCCCGAGATCCAGGGGATGGCCGCGCCCGTCAGCCCGGTCGTGTACTGCACGCCCTCGACGAGGAAGCCGTAGCCGTCCTCAACGTCGCAGAACTCGTCCATCACGAGCGACTGCGGGGTGCCCCACCACGCCCGCTGATCGGAGTCGTAGACGCCGGACATGGCGAGGGAAGGATGCACGCGCAGGTACTTCCCGACCGCCGGGCCACCGATCTGCGAGCGCAGGAGCAGAGCCGGGGACTCGAGCGCGCCCGCGGCGAGCACCACCTGCGGGGCGCGGACGGTGACCCGTGCCGAGCGACCGGTCTCCGGGTCGGCGTAGAGCGCCTCCACACCGGCCGCCCTCCCGTCCTCGACGAGCACCCGGCGGGCGCTGCAGCGCACGAGGATGTCTCCCCCGGCGTCGAAGACGTCCTGCAGGTAGGTCTTGAAGGTCGACTGCTTGGAGCCCGACTGGTCGCCGAAGCCCATGTAGGCCGCGGACTCGGGCGAGTAGCGGCTCTCGTCGGTGTTGCGCACGCAGACGTGATGGTGGTAGCCGAGCTGCTCCGCGCCCTCGGCGATGCGCCGGTGTGGCTCGTTGACGTCGCTGCAGCGGTCGTTGGCCGAGATGCGCTCCATGACCGCGTCGAGGTGGCGCTCATAGTCGGGCGAGTCGAGGCCCTCGAGGCCGAACTCGCGCGCCCACTGCTCGCGCACGTGCGGCCAGGTCCGTAGGCAGTTCGTCCAGTTGACCGTGGTCCCGCCGCCCAGGCAGGCGCCCGCCTGCAGGCTCACGTTCTGATCGGCGGTCGGGGTGGGTCCTCCCCTGTAGTAGAGGTTCTGGTACGCCCAGAGCTCGAGCTGGGGGAAGTCGGCCTCGTTGAAGTACCCGCCCGCCTCGAGCACGACGACCTTGAGGCCCTGGGCGGCCAGCGTGCCGGCAATCACACCTCCGCCGGCGCCCGAGCCGACGACGCACACGTCGGCCTCCAGGGTGAGCTCCTCCCCGTCCGGGACGACGGGCTTGATCGACTTCGGCTCCTCGGGCGGAAGGGAGATCGGCCCGGGATAGCCGAAGGTGCGCCAATTCGGGTTCTGGCCGGTCTGCGGATCGGGCGCTCCGTAGTAGAGGAGCATGACGAGGTTGGCCAGCCCGGCGACTCCTCCGGCCGCCTCGCGCGAGGCCAGGCTGACGTTGCGGAGTATCTGCTCGCGCGAGCGCTGCGAGAGCGGCTTGGCGATCCCCTGCACGTGCAGCACGTCGAGGAGCTGGCGCAGGCCGGCGTTCGCCTCGGGAGGAAGGGCCTCGATCGCCTCGGCCGCCGCGTGGTCGATGCCGAGGTCGGAGGCCTTGCGCGCCCAGAACCCGTCGGGGTCCTCGTCCCTCGGGATCGACGGGACGAACGTGTCGCACAGCCCGTGCAGGGCCTCGCGCTGGCGCTCGCTCAACTCGGCTGACATCGCTCTCCTCCTCGGCTTGCTTCGGGCGCCCCGAGACCTACCCGCGCGGCTCCCGCGCCACACTCCGCCGGGCCGGCGAGCGTCACGCAGCGGCGATGTGGGTAGAGCCCGGGGCCGAGTGCCCGTCGAGACCACACCCGGCCTCGCCCGGATCCTCCTCGTCGAGGACAACCCGGCCGACGTCATGCTCACGCGGGCCGCGCTGGAGGAGGCCAAGTTCGCGAACGAACTGCACGTCGCGCGCGACGGCGAGGAGGCGATGCGCTTCCTGCGCCGCGAGGGCGAACATGCGCAGGCGCCCCGGCCCGACCTCGTCCTGCTCGACCTGAACCTCCCCCGCATGGACGGCCGCGAGGTGCTCGCGGAGTTCAAGAGCGACCCCGAGCTCAAGCGGATTCCCGTCGTCGTGCTCACCACCTCGGCGCACGAGGAGGACATCCTGCGCGCCTACGACACGCACGCCAACGCCTACATCACCAAGCCGGTGAACCTCGACTGCTTCGTCAAGGCGGCGAAGTCGCTCGAGAACTTCTGGATCGGGCTGGTCCGGCTGCCCCCGCGGGACTGAGCGCCCGCGCCGGCCCCGACGGCCCTACAGACCGGGCGGGTGGCGAGCGACGAACCCGGCGGTGGAGCGCGGGGCGAGCTGCCAGCGAGAGCCTCCGCCGCTCAGGGCGCCCGTGTCGAAGCGCAGGCCGGCGACGATCATGAAGGCGTGACCGGCGTTGGCGTAGACGGTGATCCAGCGGCCCGCGCCGGCGTCGCCCCAGCTCTCGAAGGCGGTGGAGTCGAGGGGGCGGTCGAGCAGGCCCGCGCCAGCGAGGGCGAAGGACACCGAGCCCGAGCAGTCATAGCCCCGATCGGCCCACGCGCCGTGGCCGCCGCCCCACAGGTAAGGCGTGCGCGCGATCTGGTTGCCCGCCTGGATGACCTGCACGACGACCGAGGGAGCGTTGCTCGGCGCGGCGGCCATGCCATCCGCGCCGACGGCGGCCCGCGGCCCGCGCGCGATCCCGCTCTGCGCGCTGAGCTGGCGCAGCAGGAGTAGGTCGTGGCGGATCTGCGCGTCGGAGACCTTCGCGCTCACCCTCTTGCCTCCGTCGGCCGACTGGCCCGGCGCTGGCGCGGGCTCTGGCTCGGAGGAGGGAGAAGTCGTATCGGGCGGCGCGTCGGACGGAGCGGCCACGCCGGCCACCGGCTGCACCGCGACGGGATGCGGCGCGGGCGCGGACGCCGCAGGAGCCGCGCGCATGGCCTGGGGCCGGGCGGCCACCGAGTCCGTGGTGCGCCGCGCGCTCGCGGCCCACACCAGGCCGCCGGCGCCGAGCACCGCGAGGGACGCGAGTGCGGCGAGGGTCAGTCGCCACGAGCGCCCGAGCCATCGCGTTCCGCTCCTCACGCTCTTCAGTATGGCCGCTCGCCGACGGCTACGCGGCGGCAGCGGAGGGCCGCGAGCTCGCGAGCACCGAGGACACCGCCTCGAGCAGCGCGGGCACGAAGGCCCCCGGGTGGGCGGTCACCACCATGTGGTCACCGTCGACCTCGAAGGTGGGCGCGCCGAGCGAGGCGGCGAGCGCCTCCTGCTTCTGCGGCGGCACCGCGGTGTCGCGACGGGTCAGCACCACCGCCGCCGGCACCCGCAGCGTCCCGCCACGGGCGGGAGTCGAAGCGTCCGAGCTCCCGGCCGGCCTCGGCGATGTCGCGCCCGCTGCCGCGGGTGAGCTCGGCGGTGATCCAGCTCGTGGTGGGCGAGTCCGGGAAGCCGGCCGAGCGCAGGGCGCGGCGCCAGGCGGAATACGGAAAGAGGTTCAGACCCAGCCGTAGCGCCGCCATCGCGTTCCAGAAGAGCCGCAGTCGGGGGCTGCGCCACTCGCGCGAGGTGGCACAGAGCACCATGCCGGCCACCTGCTCGAGATGCTCGCGCGCCATGAGTTGGGCGATCGGCCCGCCCATCGAGTAACCCACCGCCAGCACCGGCCCGCAGCCGAGGTGCCGGACGAGCGCGGCCGCGTCGCCCGCGCAACGCTCGAGGGAGAAGTCCTCGTAGCTCCGCAGACCGCGGCCGTGGCCGCGATGGTCGACCGCGAGCACCCGGTGCCCGGCGTCGATGAGCGGCCGGTAGCAGCGAAACCAGTTGAGGTCCGCCGGGAACATCCAGCCGTGCAGCAGCAGCACGGGCGCCCCCGGCCCTCCGGAGTCCCGCACGAAGAGCTCCCCTAGGCCGGGCACGTGGACGATCCGTCCCGGGGGAAGACCGTCCGGCGGCTCGGGCGTCGGCACCGGCGTCCGGCCACGCGCAGTCCTCGGAGACGTTCGGACGCTCATCCCGGCAGTATGGCGCGAGGGCGTTCGACCCAATCTCCCAACCGCCGCTCTTATCCGCCGTTTAGGGTGTTGCACGCAGTCAAGGAGGTGGGAACGTGGTTCAGGGGAACGTCATGCGTCCCGTACCGACCGGTGGGGAACCGGCCGGGAGCACGACAGAGGCACGAAGGGAAGAGTTGCTGAACAACGTGGGAGACGTCCGCGAGATCGTCTTCGTCCTACTCGAGCGCGCCCGCGAGCTGAGCGGACGCGGAGAGATGTCGGTGGTCGACGTCCTCCAGCTCGTGGCCAACGATCTCGGCGTGGCCGAGAGCCTGCTGCGCGAGGAGAGCCGCCGGGCCGCCTGAGCACGGACCTCAGGAGCGAGCGAGGCGCTCAGCCTCGTCCAGGCGGGCGAAGCGAGGGTCGTCGGACGCGAGCATCGTCTCGAGCGTCGTGCGAACGGCGTCCCCATCGAGGGTCCCGGCGGCCAGCATCGCCTCGATGTCCGCCCAGTCCCGGGTCCGGGCGAACATCGTCTTGAACGTCGCGAGCTCGACCGGGCCGAGCACGGGGATCCGGATGCCGGAGAAGGGCACGACCCGCCGGTTGCGCGCCGCGGCGGCGTGAACGGGCGGTAGTCGAAGAACAGGTCGACCGGCGTCTCCTCCCACCAAAGCCGGATCTGCCCCTCCCGTGCGATGACCTCCTCGGCATCCGACGGCCGGCCGATCCCTTCCGGGAGGGCGGAGAGGGCATTGGCGGAGTCGGTCGCCGAGACAAAGACGTTGACGTCGATGTCGCTCGTGCCGCGCGGGTCGAGCGTCCAGTAGGCCAGCGCGATCGCCCCTCCGAAGGCGTGCGGTACTCCTCGCCCCGCCAGCGAGCGATGCAAATCCACCAGCCGCTCGGCGAGCGTCACGCCGGGCGGCCCGCCGCCGCGCTCAGGCGCGGAAAGCGCAGGAATCTCTCGTGACGGACCGGAAGCGCGTCGGCCAGGGCGAGCACCTCGACCAAGGTCCGGCCGGCCCGCTCGAGCTGCGCGGGAGACGGCTCGAGGACGGAGCCCGGCCTCGGTTCGATCGCCAGGCGCGCGCCGAGCACGCCGAGCAACCGGCTCAAGGTCGCCAGCGAGGGTTGCTTGGCGCCGGTCTCATAGGCCGCGACCGTCGCCTGGGACGTGCCGGCTCGCGCGGCGAGGGCGCTCTGGGTGAGTCCCGCGCGGGTTCGCTGAGAGCGCAACGCGGCTGCGGCGTCCATCCCCGCCAACTATATCCGCACGGATATCGGAGAAGGCAGGCGCCGGGGGTCAGGCGGCCACTTCGCGCCCGGCGAGATGAGTGCCCACCTTGCGCTTGACGCGCTGGAGCGCGTTGTCGACGGTCTTGCAGTCGCAGGAGAGCCGCTCGCCCACCTGCTCGTAGGAGAAGCCGTCGAGGTAGAGGGAGAGCACGCGCGACTCGAGCTCGGAGAGGACGGTGGAGAGGCAGGTGACGAGCGCCCGCAGCTCCTCGGAGGAGATGACCTGGTTGACGGGGTCGTGCACCGTCGGCCCCGCGATCATCTCGTCCAGCGTGGGGTCGCCGTCGCTCGCGCCCCCGGCGGGGGTGGCGGAGAACGAGACGGACTGGTTCAGCGGCGTGTGCTTGTTGCGGGTGGCCGTCTTCACCGCGGTGATGATCTGGCGCGTGATGCAGAGCTCGGCGAAGTTGCGAAAGCTCGACTCGCGGTCGGTGCGGTAGTCGCGCACCGCCTTGTAGAGGCCGACGAGGCCTTCCTGGATCAGGTCGTCCGCGTCGCCTCCGATGAGGAAGTACGAGGAGGCCTTGAGCCGCACGAAGCCGTAGTAGCGCCGCACGATGCGGTCGTAGGCATCGGGTCGCCCCTGCTTGGCCAGGGCGATGAGATACCCATCCTCTACCTGAGGTTGAGAGTTGGACTGCTGAGCAAATCGAGCCACGAGCAACCTTTCGTAGGCAAGGACCCGCGTGGGTCCTTGCTCCGTGCCGCGTGGCGCGTTACCTCCCCTGGCGCCGCACCTGTCTCCTCGGACGAGACTCAGCCCTGAGGCTGAGGTTCATCCTTATGTCGGCGCGAGCTTGGCAAGTTATGACCCCCGTGTCAAGGGATCGGCGCTTGGCGTCGGTCACGCCCGCTGCCGTAGCGCCTCGTAGAGCGCGATCGCGGCGCTCGCGCCGACGTTGAGCGAGCCGATCCGCCCGCGCAGCGGAAGGGAGACGAGCTCGTCGCACGCGGAAGCCACCCGCGGGCGGATGCCCTTCCCCTCCGCGCCGAACACGAGGACGACGCCGCCGCGCAGGTCCACGTCGTACAGGCTCCGTCGCGCCTCGGCGCTCGCGCCATAGCACCAGCAGCCCCGCGCCTTGGCCTCGAGGAGGAAGTCGGCGAGGTTGCGCACCCGAGCGAGCGGCAGGTGCTCCACCGCCCCGGCCGAGGCCTTGCAGACCGCCGGGGTGACCTCGGCCGAGCGACGCTCGGGCAGCACCACCCCGGACGCTCCGGCGCACTCGGCGCTGCGACAGATCGAGCCCAGGTTCTGGGGGTCCTGGACCTCGTCCAGCGCGATGAGCAGGGGATCGTCGTCGGTGAGCAGGTCCTCGCCGGCGGCGTATGGATAGGGCCCCACCTCCGCGCAGAGGCCCTGATGCGCAGAGGAGCCGCACAGCTCCTCGAGCTGCTCGCCCGAACGCGGCTCGACCGCCGGAGCGTCCGGGCCGCTCAGCCACGGCTCGCGTGCCGCGCCGGGAGTGGCCCACGCGCAGTGCACCGGCCGCGGGCCGCGCAGCGCCTCCCGCACCGGATTGCGCCCGTAGAGGATCACTCCCCGGGCCGCAGCTCGGGGCCGCCGGGCCGGTCGCGGACCTCCCACCCGATGGCCGCGAGCTCGTCGCGCAGGCGGTCGGCGGCGGCGAAGTCCCGCGCCGCGCGGGCGGTCTCGCGCCGGGAGAGGAGCTCGCGGGCCGCCGCGTCGGGCTGCGCCCCGCCGGCGGGCGCGTCGAGGAGGTTCTCGAGGCCGAGCACGCCGAGCATCTCGCGCAGGTCGGCGTCGCCCGCCCCCTCCGCGCGCCGGTTGGCCTCGCGGACCCAGTCGAACACCGCGGCCAGCGCGGCGGGCGTGTTGAAGTCGTTCGCCAGGGCCGCGAAGAAGCGCGCGCGCAGCGGCTGGAGCTCGGGTGGCGACGGCCCCGAGACTAGGCGCCGCGCTGCCTCGCGCACGCGCGTCACGCGGGCGGCGGCCTCCTCGAGGCGCTCTGGCGAGAAGGCGAGCGGCTGGCGGTAGTGCCCTCCACACAGGTACATGAGCAGCGCGTCGCGCCCGTGCTCGTCGAGCGCCTCGTGCAGCGCGAAGACGTTGCCCACCGACTTGGCCATCTTCTCCCGCTCGAGCTGGATCATCCCGTTGTGCATCCAGATCCGGGCCAGGGGAGCGCCGCGCGCGGCCGCGGTCTGCGCCGCCTCGTTCTCGTGGTGGGGAAAGAGCAGGTCGCTGCCGCCACCGTGGACGTCGAAGCCCACGCCGAGGAGCTCCTCGGCCATCGCCGAGCACTCGATGTGCCACCCGGGACGGCCACGTCCCCACGGGGCGTCCCATGCCGTGTCCTCCCCCGGCTTCTCCGCCTTCCACAGCGCGAAGTCGAGGGGATCGCGCTTGCGCTCGGTGCCCTCGAGATCCTCGCCCTGGTCCATCTGGTCCACGGTTCGGTGTGAGAGCGCTCCGTAGGCGGGGTAGCTACGCACCGAGAAGTAGACGTCCCCCTCCACCGCGTAGGCGTGACCACGTTCGATCAACACCGCGATGAGCTCGACGATCGGACCGATCGTCTCCGTCGCGAGCGGCTCGAAGTCGGGACGCCCGAGGCCCAGCCCGTCCGTGTCGGCGACGTAGTGGGCGGTCATCTCGCGTGCGAGGCTCGCGCTCGAAGCACCGGCGGCCGCCGCGGCGGCGTAGATCTTGTCGTTGACGTCGGTGACGTTCATCACGAGCACCGCCTCGTAGCCCTCGTGGCGCAGGAAGCGGCGGAGCAGCGAGAAGACGACGAACGGGCGAGCGTTGCCGACGTGGACGCGGCCGTAGACCGTCGGCCCGCAGGCGTAGATGCCCACGCGCCCCGGTTCGCGCGGCTCGAGCGCGTGAACCTCGCCGGAGAGCGTGTCGTGCAGGGAGATCGTCCGCACCGGCGGCCAACCCTAGAGCCTTCGGGGACGGGCGGACTCGCCCTCCTCCGGGCGGCCGGATAGTCTCCACGCCGTGTCAGTATCGGCTGCGCACGCACGGAAGCTCGCCAAGCTCGAGGCTGCGTTCCAATCGATGCCCGAGCGCTACCTGGGCGCGGACCCCGGCTTCGACGCGACCTACCACGTCCGCTTGGGCGACGTGGGGCACTCGTGGGAGATCCGGGCCACCGACCACGGGGTCCGCGTGCGCAAGGGCCTCACGGGCCGCCGGCCCGACGTCACGCTCTCCACCGACGCCGGCACCTGGCTCGCCCTGCGCGAAGGAAAGCTCTCGGGCCTTGAGGCCTACCAGAAGCGCCGGCTCGCGGTGCGCGGCAACCTCGACCTCTCCATCGCGTTCGAGGGGCTCTTCCGGCTGCCCAACGGCCGTCCGCCGCTGCAACAGATCAGCGAGGTGCGCGTCGGACGCCACTGCGTCTCCGCGCTCACGATGGGCGCCGGTCCCGACGTGCTGCTGCTCCACGGCCTCGGAGGCACCCGCGCGTCCTTCTTCGACACCGCGGCGGCCCTCAGCCACTCCTACCGCGTCCACGCGCTCGACTTCCCCGGCTTCGGCTCCTCCTCCAAGCCCGCCAGCGGCGCCTATAACGCGCGGTGGTTCGCCGACATCGTGCTCGGCTACATGGACGCTCTGGGGATCGAGCGCGCGCGTCTCGTCGGCAACTCCATGGGCGGCCGCGTGGCGATCGAGGTCGGGCTGCTCGCTCCCGAGCGCGTCGCCGCCCTCGGCCTCCTCTGTCCGGCGGTGGCCTTCGTCAAGCGTGGGTTCCATCCCGTCGTCCGGCTCCTGCGCCCCGAGTTCGGGCTCGTGCCCCACCGCTTCGCGCGCGCCACCGTGCAGAACCAGTTCTGGAGCCTCTTCTCCGACCGGGACCTGGTCGACCCGAGCGTCGCGGACGTCGTCGTCGACGAGTTCCAGCGGATCTACGGCTCGGCCGGCGCCCGCTTCGCCTTCCTCTCCTCGGCCCGCAACATCTACCTGGAGAAGCCCTTCGGCCGGGACGGGTTCTATCCCCGCCTCGCGCAGCTCGAGCCGCCCGCGCTGTTCGTGTGGACCTCGGACGACAAGCTCATCCCCGCGGCTTTCGCCCGCCACGTGCGCCAGTGGCTTCCCTCGGCCGAGCACGTAGTGCTCGACTCCTGCGGACACGTTCCCCAGGTCGAGCGCCCTGAGGAGACCAACGCGCTGCTCGAGCGCTTCTTCGCCCGCGCCGACGCGCTGGGCGACGCGCCGCGGCGACGGCGTCGCGCCGCCGCCGCGTAGGCGTCGGCCCTACACTTCGTCCCGTGGCCACCGCTCCCGTCGCCGAGCACGCCGGCCGCAACGGACACGATCCGGGCGCGCGCATCGATGACGCCGGCGAGGCCATCCCGGAGCGGCCGCGGAGCGGCGGCAACCCGCTCACCCGGCTGGCGCAGAGCGTGGCCGGCCAGGTCCAGCGCCGAATCCCCGTCGCCGACCTCGACGAGCGCGATCCCGACTTCATCCGCGAGCGCCTCCCGCAGCTCTGGCTCCTGGCCAGCCTGTACTTCCGGGGCGAGGTGCGCGGCCTCGGCAACGTTCCGGAACACGGCCCCGTGCTCCTCGTGGGCAACCACTCGGGCGGCAACCTCACCCCGGACACCGCCGTCTTCACGCTCGCCTTCAACACCTACTTCGGCGTGGAGCGCTCCTTCTACCAGCTCGCCCACAACCTCGTGCTCTCCATGCCCGGGCTGGCCATCCTGCGCAAGTTCGGCACGGTGGCCGCCTCCCCCGAGAACGCCGAGAAGGCGCTCTCCTCGGGCGCCGCACTGCTCGTCTACCCGGGCGGCGACTACGAGGTGCATCGGCCGATATGGGAGCGTCACAAGGTCGACTTCGCCGGGCGCAAGGGGTTCATCCGGCTTGCGCTCCGGCACGGCGTCCCGATCGTTCCCGTCGTCTCCGTGGGCGGTCAGGAGACCTCGCTCTTCCTCTCCCGGGGCGAGGGCCTCTCGAAGCTCCTGCGTTTCGACAAGCTCTTCCGGCTCAAGGTGCTGCCGATCTCGCTCGCCGCGCCCTGGGGCGTGAACGTCGGGGACATGCTGGGGCACCTGCCGCTGCCCGCGAAGATCACCGTCGAGGCGCTGCCGCCCATCGACCTGCGCGCCGAGTTCGGCGCCGATCCCGACCTGGACGAGGTCTACGACCACGTCGTGCGCCTCATGCAGGAGACGCTCTCCGCCCTGGCCGCCGAGCGCCGGTTCCCCGTCCTCGGATGAGGGTCGCCGCCCGGATCGAGATCTCCGCGCCCCCCGAAGCGGTGTGGCAGATCGTCGCCGACCCCTCGCGGGCGCTCGAGTTCATGTCGGGAGTCACCCGCTGGGAGGTCCAGAGCAAGAAGCCGCAGGGGCTCGGCGCCCGCTACCGGATGCTGCTGCTCGTGGGCTCGGCGGAGATCGGTGGCCTGATCGAGGTGGTCGAGTGGGTCGAGAACAGCGACCTGGCCTGGACCTCCGTGACGGGGATCGACCAGCGCGGACGCTGGCGGCTGCGTGAGCGCTCACCGGGGCGGACCGAGGTCGAGTTCCGACTCTCCTACGGCGTCGCGGGCGCGGGGTTCTTCGGATGGCTCTCCGAGCGCTTCGCCGCCCCGACGGTCTCGGGGCACCTCCGCCGCTCCGTGCAGCAGCTCAAGCGGCTCGTGGAGTACGAGCAGCTACGCGAGCGCGCCGCCGAGCGGCGCGGCGCGCGGGCCGCCTGAGTGGTCACCCGGCCGCCGCCTCAGGGTCGCTCGGGCCGCTCGGCCACGCTCGCCACGGCGAGCGCCGCGATGCCCTCCTCCCGGCCCACGAAGCCCATGCCCTCGCCGCGCGTGGCCTTCACGCTGACGTGCGCGAGCGGTAGGGCGAGCGTCTCGGCGAGCGCGGCGCGGATGGCCTCCCGGTGGGGTGCGAGCTTCGGGCGCTCCATGACCACCGTGGCGTCGATGTGAAGGATCTCGAAGCCGTGGCGGGTGAGCTCCTCGCGCGTGGTGCGCAGCAGCGCGAGCGAGTCGGCGTCGCGGTAGCGCGGGTCGGTGTCGGGAAAGTGCTCGCCGATGTCGCCGAGGGCCGCCGCCCCGAGCAGCGCGTCGATGATCGCGTGGGTGAGCACGTCCGCGTCGGAGTGGCCGTCGAGGCCGCGGTCATGCTCGAGCTCCACGCCGCCGAGGACGAGGCGCCGCCCTGGGACAAGGCGGTGGCAGTCGTAGCCGATCCCGCTGGTGGTGGACATGCTCAGGTGGCTCCGATCGGCTCGAGCCGCCGCTCGCGCCCCGCGAAGACGCACAGCTCGGAGACCCCGAGGCTGTCGAAGAGCTCGAGCGCCTGCTCGTAGCCGGCGCCCAGATCGCCCGGCACGTGGGCATCGCTCGAGAGGGCGACCGGGCAGCCGGCGTCGAGGCACAGGGCCAGGAAGTCGCGCGCCGGATAGATCTCCCCCACCGGCTTGCGTAGGCCCGCAGTCGAGACCTCCACCGCGATACGCGACTCGGCGATCCCGTCCATGGCCCGCTCGTAGAAGCGGCGCAGGTCTCCGCGCGGCCGGGGCCGCTCGGCCCCCCACACCTTGACGAGGTCGGGATGGGCGAGGATGTCGAAGAGCCCTGACCGCGCCGCCTCCCCGAGCGTCTCGAAGTAGCGCGCCCAGACGTGCTCGGGGTCGGAGGAGCGATCCCACACGTCGTAGCCCTCGTGGTCGACCGCCACGTCGCGGAGGAAGTGCACGGATCCGACGACGTAGTCCCAGTCCCGGCGTTCGAGCAGGTTGGCCATGCGGTCCTCGCGACCGGGGACGAAGTCCGCCTCGATCCCGAGCCTCAGGTCGGTCTCCTCGCGCACCCATTCGCAGTAGGCGTCGAGGTCGTCGCGCGCCGACTCGCGCCAGAAGGGGTGGCCCCAGACCTCGAGGGCCTGCGCGAAGCGGTGCACGTGCTCAGAGACCCCCAGCTCGGCGATCCCCCGCTCCGTAGCGACCGTGCGGTAGCGCTCGGCGTTGGCGGCGGTGAAGAACTCCTCCGCGCTCGCGTCGACGCCGTCGGGACGGAGGTGGACGTGGTAGTCGGTCAGCACTGGTGGTTCGTCTCGTGAGTCCGTGCACGCTTGGGCGAGACCCGGGGGCCGTCAGGCAAGGACGCAGGAGCTAAGGAATACCGGCGGTATGCCGAGATCCGACGGGCACCGCCAGCCGCAGGCTGGTGGTCGGACCGCATGGCGGTCATCCGGGACCGCCCGAGGGCGTGCGGATTTGCGGGACGGGCCACTAGGCGGGTCGCTCGCCAGCGAGCAGCATCTCCGCGAGCCTGAGGTCGAGAGGCGAGGTCACCTTGAGGTTCTCGGGGCCGGACTCGACCACGCGGACCCGGCCGCCCTGGCGCTCGACGAGCGAGGCGTCGTCGGTCGCCGCGGCGAGCACGGCGTCGGGTTGCGCGAGCGCCCGCTCGAGCGCCGCGCGACGAAAGGCCTGCGGGGTCTGGACCGCCCACAGGCTCGCCCTGTCGAGCGTCGCGCGCACGGCGCCCTCCGCGTCGGCCTCCTTGATCGTGTCGGTCACCCGGGCCGCGGCCACCACGGCGTCGCACTTGTGGGCCTCGAGCTCGTCGAGCGCGCGGGAGAAGAGCGCGGGAGAGGCGAGTGGCCGCGCGGCGTCGTGTACGAGCACCGGCTCGCCGCTCGTCGCGGCCAGGGCCGCGCGGACCGAGAGAGAGCGGGTCGCGCCGCCGGGGACGCCTCGCGTGCCGCGGGGCGCGCTGGCGCCCGGCGGCAGCGCGACGACGATGTCCTCGATCGTGCTGACCTTGCGCAGGGCGGCGACGCTCCACTCGAGCAGGGGGCGGCCGCCCAGCGTGACGAGCGCCTTGGGTCCGGGCGACCCAAGGCGCTCACCACGGCCGGCGGCCACGAGCAGCGCGACCGCCACGGTTCGCTCGTCGGCCGGCGACTACTCCGCCGCCACGGCCACCTGGCCGTCGGCCGATGCGGCAAGGAGCTCGTCGAGGTGCTCCTCCGCCTCCTCCTCGCCCATCTCCAGCGCGTACATCAGCTCGGAGGCGAGGATCTTCTTCGCCCGGGTGAACATCTGCTTCTCGCCGGTGGAGAGCCCCTTCTCGGACTCGCGGATCGCAAGGTTGCGCACGACCTCGGCGAGCTCGTAGATGTCGCCGGTCTTGATCTTGTCGCGGTTGTGCTTGAACCGGCGGTTCCAGTTCTTCGGCATGTCGGAGCACTCGTCCGCGAGGACGGCGAGAACCTTCTTGACCGTCTCCTCGTCGATGACGCGACGCAGGCCCGCCCGGGAGGCGTTCTCCGTGGGCACCATCACGGTCATGTCGTTGTGGAGGATCTTGATGGTGAGGTACTCCCGGCGCTCGCCGAGGAAGTCCTTCTGCTCCTTCTTGAGGACCTGACCGGCCCCGTGATGCGGATAGACGACGTTGTCTCCGATCTCGAACTCGATGTTCTCGAGCTCCGGGATCAGGTCAAGGTCCTCGAGCTGGTCTTCGATTGCTTCGGGCAGGGTGTCCTCCTCGTTCGGGCTGGGCAGGGAAGGTTTCAGCGAGTCGGCGGGCGGGCGGTCAGGTCTGCAGGTAACGATCCACGAGATTGATCTCTTGCAGCCGGCGCAGCCCCTCGCGGATGTCCTTGGCGCGGATCTCGCCCACGCCGTCGACGGTCTCGAGCGCCCCGTCTCCCGCGGCCAGCAGCTCCTCGAGGCCGCCGAACTCTCCGACGATCCGCTGGGTGACGAGCTTGGGCAGGCGCGGGATGCGGCCGAGAATGCGGTAGCCGCGCGGGGTGACCGGGAAGTCGAGGGTGTTGGCCTTGCGGTCGTAGCCGAGGAGCTCCGCGAGGCGCCCGAAGTCGAGCAGGTCGGTGTGGGGCAGCCGCGCGAGCTGGTCGAGCACCGACGCGTACCCGTGCTCGGACTCGACGGCCAGGTAGTCGTGCACGAGCGAGGCCTTGTCGGCGGCCACGCCGACCATGGTCTCGTCGAGCTGCATCTCGATGAGCCGACCCTCCGTGCCGAGCTCGACGATGTAGCGCTCGATCTCGACCCCCATCCTCGTGACGAGCTCGGCGCGTTGGAAGACCGTGAGCACGTCGTGGAGCGTCGCGCCGCCCTCGAACTCGAGGGCGGTGAGGCGGGTCGAGACCTGGTCCAGGCGCGAGCGGTACTTGTCGAGGGTCGCGAGCGCCTGGTTGGCCTTCGCGAGGATGATCGGGATGTCCTCGAGGATGTACTTGGCGCCGTCCATGTAGAGCGAGACGACCTCGCGGCGCTGGGAGACCGCGATCACGAGCGCGTCGGTCTGCTTGGCGACCCGCTCGGCGGTGCGGTGGCGGGTACCGGTCTCCTGGGAGAGGATCGTCGGATCGGGGGTGAGCTGGATGTTGGCCCACCCGATCTTCGTCGCGTTCGCGTTGAGCGCGATCGCTCCGTCCATCTTGGCGATCTGGTAGAGGAAGGCCGGGGAGTAGTCGATGTCCAGCCGGATCCCCCCCGAGACGAGCTGCGCGAGCTCATCCCACTCGCCGACGACGATGAGCGCGCCGGTGCGGGCGTGCACGATGTTCTCGATGCCCTCCCGCAGAGCGGTGCCGGGCGCAACCATCTCGAGCGCCTTGACGAGCCGGGGTTCCTGTCTGGAGTCCAGCTCTTCCCCGATCGTCAGCGTCATGCGGAAGGGATTGTACCGGGTGTTTCCGGGCGATTCCGGCGCCGGCATCCCGTGTCGGGGCAGCGCCGGAGCTCAGGCCGCGCGCGGTGCCCGGCGCGCCTCCTCTCCGAACGCCGCCCTCAGCGCCGCCCTCAGCGAGCGGACGCCGGCGGCGACCTCACCGGGCCCCGCCGGTGCGAGCACCCGATCGAGGCCGAACTTCGCCGCCTCGGCCAGTCGCCGCTCGGGGTGGCCCACCGAGCGCAGCTCGCCCGTGAGCCCGAGCTCGCCGAAGCAGGCCAGCGGGGCGCCGGCCCCGGCCCCCGCGGCCACCCCGCGAGCCGCGGAGGCCACCGCCAGCGCCACGGCCAGGTCCGCCCCGGGCTCCTCGACGCGGACCCCGCCGACCACGTTGACGAAGACGTCGGCCGCGCCCAGCCCGATCCCGCCGTGGCGGGCGAGCACGGCGAGCACGAGCGCGAGGCGGTTGCGGTCGATCCCGCTCGCGAGCCGGCGCGGCGGAACGATCTCCGAGGGAGACACGAGCGCCTGGACCTCGACGAGCAGCGGCCGCGAGCCCTCCATCGCGCAGAGCACGACGCTGCCCGGCTCGCCGGTGGCCTCCCCCACGAAGCGAGCCGAGGCGTCGAGCACCTCGACCAGACCGCCCTGGCTCATCTCGAAGACACCGGCCTCGCTCGTGGATCCGAAGCGGTTCTTCAGCGCACGCACGGTCCGGTAGGTCCGCTCGCGCTCGCCCTCGAAGTGCAGGACGCAGTCGACGAGGTGCTCGAGCACCCGCGGGCCGGCCAGCGCGCCGTCCTTAGTCACGTGCCCGACGAGCAGGACGGCGATCCCCCGCGCCTTGGCGAGTCGAGCGAGCTCGCCGGCCACCTCGCGCACCTGCCCGACCGACCCGGCGGCACCCGAGAGCTCCGCCGAGTGAAGGGTCTGGACCGAGTCGATGACGCAGACCTCCGGCCGCTCGCGCTCAAGCGTCGCCATCACCGCCCCGAGGTCCGTCTCGGCGATCACCGGGATCTCGAGCGCGGCACCGGGCAGGCGCTCGGCGCGGAGCTTGATCTGGGCGGCGGACTCCTCGGCGCTCACGTAGAGCGCCCGGCGACCGGCGCCCACCACGTTGGCCAGCGCCATGGTCGTGAGCGTGGACTTGCCGATGCCCGGCGGACCTCCGATGAGCACGAGCGACCCGGGCACGATGCCTCCGCCGAGCACGCGGTCGAGCTCGCCGATGCCGCTCTTCAGGCGGTCGAGCTCCACCGCGGCGACCTGGCTCAGCGGCAGGGGCCGTATCGCAGCGCCGCCACCTGCGCCCCCGAGCCGCTCGGCCCCCACCCCGCCGGTGGGCGAGGGGCGTGTCTCCTCGAGGAGCGTGTTCCACTCCCCGCAGCCGGGACACCGGCCGAGCCACCGGGGCGACTCATGTCCGCAGCCGGTGCAGACGTGGATGGTGGCCGATCGCGCCATGGAGCGAACATACGGGGCGTCTCCGACGGCTTCCCCGCGCGGGGCCGCAGAGTGTGCGCTTCCGGCACGAACCGCGCGGAAGTTGGAACGTACTCCCGAGGGCCTCGTGCGCCCGCCGCAGAGCGAACCGGCGTCAGAGCCCGTCGAGCGCCCCGACCACGTCGGCCACCAGGTCCTCGGTCGCCTCGCAGCCGGCGCTCAGGCGGATGAAGCCCTCGGGCACGGCGTCGATTCCCCACCGCGCCCGCCGCTCGGCCGTCGTGTGCACTCCGCCGAAGCTCGTGGCCTCGGCGATCAGCTCGCTCTCGCGTAGGAACCGCTCGGCGGCGCCCGCGTCGGGGAGGGTGAAGCCGACGACGGTGCCGAAGCGCTCCAGGCATCGCGACGCAACCGCGTGGGAGGGGTCGCCGGGCAGCCCCGGGTAGCGCACCGTCCCCACCTCGCCCCGGCCGGCCAGCAGCTCGGCGAGCGCCTGGGCGTTGGCGCACGCCCGGTCCAGGCGCAGCTCGAGCGTGGCCAGGGAGCGGTGGGCGAGCCAGGCCTCGAACGGACCGGGCGCCGCACCCGTCGCCGTGCGCCACTCGCGCAGGCGAGTCGCCCGCCCGGCGTCGCGCACCGCCACGTACCCGAGGACGAGGTCGCTGTGACCGGTCAGGTGCTTCGAGGCGCTCGAGACGGAGAACTCGGCGCCGAGCTCGAGCGGGCGATGGGCGAGCGGCGTGGCGAGGGTGTTGTCGACGGCCAGGGCCACGCCCTCCGTGCGCGCCGCGGCAGCCAGGGCCGCGACGTCCACCACCTCCAGCCCGGGATTGGACGGGCACTCGATCCACGCGAGGCGCGCCCCGGGGAGGGCCGCTCGCAGAGCGCTCTCGTCGCCGCTCGCGTAGAGCCGCGCCTCCACTCCGCGCTCGGCGAGATGGCCGGTCGCCAGCGCGCGCACGGCGGGGTAGCAGTCGGAGGGAACGACCACCGCGTCCCCGGGCACGAGCGCGGAGAGGAGCACGGCGCTCGCCGCCGCCATCCCCGACGCGAAGAGCACGGCCTCTCCGCCCTCGAGCTCTCCCAGCGCCGCCTCGTAGCGCGCCCAGGTCGGGTTGCCGTAGCGGCCGTAGACGTAGTCCGCCGCGGCGGGATCGCCGCTCAAGTGGTAGGGCGCGGCGAAGGTCGGGCCGGGGAGCAGCGGCTCGCCGTCCTGCGCCGCCGGCAACCCGGCCCGGACGACGCGCGTGCCCGCCTGCCAGTCAGCCATCGCCCGCGCGCTCGCAGGCGTCGAAGCCCGCCGCGCGGTGCGAGGCGTCGCAGAAGGGCTTGGCGGCAGATCGCCCGCAGCGGCACAGTGCGATCGAGTCGCCCGCGGGCACGGTGAACTCGTCCCCGCGCGCATCGACGAGCCGTACGGGACCGGTGACCTTGTACGGGCCGCCGTCGCGGACCTTGATCTCGACTAGGCCGAGCTCCTCGCGGGGTGAGCGCTCCACCCCGCGAGGATAGGACCCGGGGCAGATCAGCCGGTGGTCGGCGCGGCGTCCGCCGGCACGGGCTGCTTGCGACCCTGCGAGATCAGCAGCGTCGAGCCGAGCGCGGCGGCGCCGAGCTGACCGAGCGCCCAGTGCGAACCCGACACGTCGAGCCCGAGTACGTGGTCGAGCGACCACGGGCCGGGCCCGGTGTCGGCGAGCACGAAGAGTGCGGCCAGGAGGACGAGGTTGTACTCATAGCCGCCGTCGGAGGCCCACGGACCGTTGGCCGCGTGGACGGTGCGGATCGCGGTGATCATCGTGCCCGACAGGGCCGCGGCGGCCAGCGGCGTGAAGAGGCCGGCGGCGAGCAGCGCCCCGCCCGCGGTCTCCGACACTCCGGCGGCCAGCGCGTTGCGCTTGCCCGGCCGCAGGCCGAGGGACTCGAAGAACTGGCCGGTTCCATCCGGCCCGTGCCCTCCGAAGGACCCGAACAGCTTCTGTGCCCCGTGGCCGGCGAACAGCAGGCCGACGACGGCGCGAATGACGAGACGCCCGAGCTTCATGGCTGGCTCCCTTGATCGAAGAAACGTGGAGCGAGCGAGCCTAGCGCACTTTTCGTTGCGCGTGCAATTACTCGGGGCGAGGGCGTCCAGCGACACGGCGCCCGAGGGCTCATACTCCGATGTGGCGCAGTGCCGAGGACCCTGCGCCGCCGACCGAGGGGGAAATCCGAAGCGATGCGACAGCTCACCAGTCTCGACTCGCAGTTCCTGGCTCTGGAGACCCCCCGTCAGAGCGGGCACGTGGCCGGCGTGGCGATCCTCGACCCGTCCACCGCGCCTGGGGGCGCGCTTTCCAGCGGCGACATCGAGGCGCTGATCCTCGAGCGCCTGCCCCTCCTGCCTCCGCTGCGCTGGCGCCTGGCCGAGGTCCCGTTCGGCCTCGACTACCCGTACTGGATCGACGATCCCGACTTCGACCTCCACTTCCACGTCCGGGAGCTCGCGCTCGCGGCGCCCGGCAGCGACGCTCAGCTCGGCGAGCAGGTGGCGCGCATCGTCTCACGGCCGCTGGACCGCACCCGGCCGCTGTGGGAGCTCTACCTGATCCACGGGCTCGAGTCGGGCCACGTGGCGATGCTGACAAAGATCCACCACGCGGTGGTCGACGGCATGTCGGGCGCGGAGATCATGGGGCTACTGCTCGACCTGAGCCCGGAGGGGCGCGAGCAGCCGGCCGCCGCCCCACCTGCGCAGGATCGCCCGCCCGGCGACCTCGAGATGCTCGCGCGCGGGCTGCTCGGGGTGCCCCGGTACCCGTTGCGAGTGCTGCGCGCGCTTCCCTCGACGATGCCGAACGTCGAGGAGGTGCCCTCCATCTTCGGCGCCATCCCCGGCGCGGGTACCGTCGGGCGGATCGCCGGCCGTGTGCAGCAGGTGGTGAGCCGGAACCGTCCCGCGCCCGAGCACACGAAGCTCGTCGCGCCGCGCACGTCCTTCAACGGGCGTGTCTCCGCCCACCGCCGCTTCGCCTTCGGGCAGCTCCCGCTCGATGCGGTCAAGACGATCAAGGACGAGCACGGGTGCACGGTCAACGACGTCGTGGTCTCGATCTGCGCCGGGACGATTCGCCGCTGGCTCATCGAGCACGGCGAGCTGCCCGAGGAGCCGCTCGTCGCCCAGGTCCCGGTCTCCGTGCGGACCGGCGAGCAGGTGGGGACCTTCGGCAACCGGATCATGCTCATGAGCGCCCCGCTGTTCACCGACGAGCCCGATCCCGTCCGGCGGCTGCACCTGACCCACGACGCCCTGAGCGCGATGAAGGACCGCCACCGCGCCCTGCCCGCCGAGCTCCTGCAGGACGCCAACCACTTCATCCCCCCGGCGGTGTTCTCCCGCGCCGCGCGGCTCACCTTGGCGCTCTCGAGCGGATTGGCCCGGCCGACGTGGAACCTCGTGATCTCCAACGTCCCGGGGCCGCAGATCCCGCTCTACTGCGCGGGGGCGCGACTCGAGGCCAACTACCCCGTCTCGGTGATCACCGACGGGATGGGGCTCAACATCACGGTCATGAGCTACTGCGGGCACCTCGACTTCGGCATCGTCGGGGACCGCGAGCAGGTCCCCGACCTGTGGTGCACGATCGACTGGCTCAGGGACGCGCTTGAGGAGTTGATGCCCCGGCCCAAGCGGGCGCGGAGCCGAGCGCCGGCTGAACGGCCACGCCGCCGACCGCAGGCGCGGGCCCAGGCCGGAGCCCAGTAGGAGCCGGCCGTGGACGCCGGCTGGGCCTACTCGCGCTCCGACCGCGTGCGCTTCGCCGACCTCGATCCCCGCGGCCACCTCAACAACGTCGCCTTCCTCCAGTTCTTCGAGGCCGCACGCATCGCCTACCTCGCCCACGTCGACCCGGACAACGACGCCAGCGAGCCCGCGACCGACGGCCTCATCCTCGCCGAGCAGACCATCACCTACCGCTCGCCGTCCGGACTCGAGGACGAGATCCGGACCTGCGTGCGTCCCGAGAAGATCAAGCGCTCTAGCTTTCGCCTCGCCTTCTTCATGCACAACGTCGAGCACGACCGCCCGACCGCCGAGGGGCACGGCGTCTACGTCGGCTACGACTACGGGGCCGGCGCGGCGCGCCCGCTGCCCGACGGGCTGGCGCGAGCGCTGCGCGCCGCGCTGCGAGATCCCGCCTGACGGAGGCAACGGAAGCGAGGGCGTGCACGACCCTCGCTCGGGGCGTATGCTCGAATAGCACAAGTCAAGCGGCCCGGCGGTGTGGTACCCGCGGGCCCGGCCCACGGAGCGACCATGTCCGAAGGCAACGACCGGCAGCAGGGCCCGGAGACGGGCGACGAGAACAAGGAGACCGCCGAGACCCTCCGCAAGGCGGGCACCGGTGGCGAGGGCACGAACCCCGCCCAGGCCACGCCGCCGATCGAAGGCGGCGGCCAACACGCGGACCAGACCCAAACGCCCGCCGCGGACGACGACGTCGGCGTCCCTGAGGAGATCGACGAGCGCACGGACTAGTAGGACGGCCCGGCGCCGAGTCGGGCCTTACGCCGGCTCGGCGCTCCGGCGAATCAGCGGTGGTGGCGCGGCGGCGTCACCCGATGGCAGTTGCGGAAGGTGACGCTCAGGCTGACACGCCGGCCGTGGGCGAGCGTCTCGATGACGCGCAGCCGGAACGAGCTGGCGGTGGGTGAGGCGAAGCGCACCCGCGCCAAGCGGTGCCCGTGGCGCCTGGCGATCAGTCGCCTGCCGAGGAACACGCTGACGCGCACGACGCGGTTGTGGCGCGGAACTGCGACATGGAAGCTGAGCGTCCTCGGGCAGGCGTGCGCCAGGGGTGGCGGGGCCGGCTGAGGGGCCGGGGGCGCCGGGGCGGGAGGCGCGGCCGAGGCGATGGTGTACGCCTCGATCGTGTGCCCGGTGGCGATGAACAGCTTGCCGTCGGAGGCCGAGGGGGTGACGAAGTGCTCCATCGCCGGCGTCGATTGGGTGACCTTGACCGCACCGCTCTGCGGGTCCAGGCCGTAGAGCTTGGAGCTACCGGTGGAGGCGACCCACACGAGGCCGCCGGCGAGGATCGGCGGGCCGTTGGCGTCGGAGGGACCCGACCAGGCGGCGCTGAACCGGTGATTGGTCGCGTCGAGCGCGAGCGCGTGGACCCCGCTGGTGCACGCGACGTAGATCATCCCGTTCGCGTAGGCGTCTGACCCGAAGCTGTTGCAGACCCGGGCGGAGAAGAGCTCTCCCCCGATGTGGCCGAGGGCCGCCGTGTTGACGAGGTAGCCGTTGCCGTTCTTCCCACCCTGGTAGGCGAGGCCGCCGGCCACGAGCTGCGGAGAGACCGACCCGAGGTCCGCGTCGCTGGCGCTGTCCTGCGCCCAGCTCGCGGGCGCCCAGTAGTCGAGCTCGCCCCCGAAAGCGTTCAGCTTCTCGAGCGTGTCACCGTGGTCGAACTTGGTCGGGTCGGACGATGCCGCGTTCCCCGTCGGCACGTAGACGTTGCCGGCCTGATCGATCGCGGGCGCACCGCCGCCCGACCAGATGGCGCCGCCGTTGCTCGTGGGCACCTGATACTGCGTGTTCGCACCGCTGTTGTTCGCCGGCGCGCTGACGAGATACCCCTTATAGCTGGCGCAGTCCCCGTCGTTTCCCCCGAAACCGATCAGCACCCGGCCGCCGTCGAGCGCGAGGCTCTCACGCTGAAGCTGGTTCTCCGGGATGCTCCCGGTGGGATCGACCGTGCGGCGAAAGACCTCCGCCCCGGTGGTGGCGTTGTAGGCCAGGAGGACATGGCTCGCATGAGAGCCGTCCCACAGGTCCGCCACCGCGTAGACGATCCCCGCGGCCGGGTCGACGACGGGCGTGGAGGTCATTCCCACCGTCGGCTGGATGTCGCCGCAGGGCAGCTTGGAGGAGGGCACGGGAGTACCGGCGTGCGAGCGCCACGCCACCTGCCCCGTTGACTCGTTCAGCGCGACGACGTCGTTGCCCTGGGTGGCCGCGATCACCAGGCCCCGATAGACGAGGGGCTCAGACCACATCGTGGCCCCGAGATCCCCGCTCGTCCACGCGGACGCGAACGGCACCGCGGCGCCCGAGCTGCGATCGACGCCGCTGCGCGCCGCATCGCCGTGGTAGGTGGTCCAGTCGGCGCGCGCCGCGGAGGCGAGGACCCCCGACAGCAGCAGGGCCACGAGCAGCGCGAGGCGCGGAGTCAGGAGGCTAAGAGGACGGCGCACGAAGGGCGAGAGCATGCCGCATCGTGCACGAGCGCGAGCCACCCCATCGTCATCGGCAGACACCCGCGAAAGCTTTAGCCGGTGAACCGTGGACGGGAGCGATGCCGGTCGCTCCGACGGCTCCGCCCCCCCGTGCTCGCGCAGCGGGCGCCGCCACGGGCGATGCTTCCCCTCAGCGGCAGCTCGCGCGACGAGCTACCCACCATGACGCGATAGCAGCCGGGCGCGACCCGCCAGCCGTTGCGGGTGACGTCCCAGTAGGAGAAGGCGCGATCGTTCAGCCTGAAGGACACGCGGCGAGTCTCCCGGGGCGCGAGCGCGAGCTTCGCGAAGCCCTTGAGTTGCGTCGGCGGCTGGCGCACCCCGGCGCTCGGAGAGGGCAGCGCCAGGTAGAGCTCCGGCACCGCGAGCCCCGACCGGGCGCCGGTGTTCGTCACCTCCGCGCTCACGGTCGCCGGCGCGCCGCTGCCCCTGGGCGCCCGGCCGATGCGGAGCCCGCGGTAGCGGAAGGAGGTGTAGGAGAGGCCGAAGCCGAACGGAAACGCCGGCTCCAGCCGGTGGGCGTCGTACCAGCGGTAGCCGACGAAGACGCCCTCCTTATAGGTCTCGTTCTCGCCCACGCCCGGGTACTTCTGCGGGTCACCGGCGGTGGGCGTGTCTCCCTCGCGCTGAGGGAAGGTCACCGGGAGCCGTCCTCCCGGATCCGTGTCGCCGAAGAGCACCCGCGCGATCGCCGCCCCTCCCCGCTCGCCCGGGTACCAGGCCTCGACGAGGGCGCGAACGCGGTGGCGCCACGGGGTGAGATCCGGTCCGCCGCTCTGGAGGACGACCACGGTGTTGCGGTTGGCGGCGGCGATCCTCTCGATCAGCCCGTCCTGGTCGCCCTGGAAGTTCGGGCACTCGAGCGAGAGGCACCGGCGGTCGGCTCCCTCCGTCAGGTAGTCGCCGGCGAACACGATCGCCACGTCGGCGCGACGGGCGAGGCCGGCCGCCCGGTCGGGGTTGGCGCCGTCGTCATAGGCGACGTGTGCCGCGCGACCCGCGCGCGCGACGATGGCCTGGAGCGGCGAGGAGAAGGAGAAGGGCTTTACGTTGCCCGACCCGCCGCCGGTCACGAACGTGGTGGCGCCCTTGCCGATCACGGCGATCGAGCGCTCGTGGTGCGGGTTCAGCGGCAGCGCGCCCCGGTTCTTCAGCAGGGTGATCGCCGACTCCTCGATCCGCTGCGCGGTGCGAGCGTGCGCGCTCTGGTCGATCTGGCGGTCGTCGTTGACGAAGGCAGCTCGGTCGAAGAAGTGAAAGGCGAACAGTGTCCGGAGCATCCGGCGCACGTGCTCATCGACGGTGCCAGCGCTCACGAGGCCGGAGGCGAGCGCCGCGCGCACCGGGAGGGGGCCGTAGGTCGCGCCCGGAAACGGTTCGAAGTCAAGGCCGCCGTTCAGCGAGGCGATCGTGTTGTGCGCGGCGCCGTAGTCGGAGAGCACGTATCCGGAGAACCCCCACTCGCGCTCGAGGATGTCGCGGAGCAGGTGGCTGTTCTCGCACGCATAGGTGCCGTTCAGGCGGTTGTAGGCGCACATCACGCTGCCCACGTGCGCCTCGCGCACGGCCGCCTCGAACTGGGGCAGGTAGACCTCGTGCAGGGTGCGCGCGTCGACGTTCGCGTTGACGAGCAGGCGGTTGCCCTCGATCGGCGGCGGCCCGAGGGGCTGCCCCGGGGCGCTGCTGTTGGCGGCGGCGCCCGCGTCACCCTCCTGGTTGTTGGCCGCGAAGTGCTTGACGTTGGCGATGACCCCCTGTGACTGGGCTCCGCCGATCCAGCCGACGGTCATCCGCGAGACCAACCAGGGGTCCTCTCCGTACGCCTCATAGGTGCGCCCGCCGAGCGGCGTACGCATGATGTTGACCGTCGGACCGAACACGACGTCGTTGCCCTTGTCTCTGGCCTCGCGCGCCACCACCGCCCCGTGCGCGTGAGCCAACGCCGGGTCCCACGTGGCGGCGAGCGCCAGAGGGACGGGCATCGCGGTGGCGGCCCCCTGCCGCGGCCCCACCGGACCGTCGGTGTAGTTGACGCTCGGCAGGCCGACGCGCGCGACGCCGTCACCCACGCCAGTGTGGTCGTTCGGGTCGACGCCAAGCACGCCCGTCACATCGTCGCCCCCCAGCAACGAGATCCGCTCGTCCTCGGTCAGAGTGGCGAGCAGCAGGTCGGCCCGCCGGTCGGGCGAGAGCAGGGTGTTGCACCAAGGGCGCTGGGCCACATCGCCGCAGCGTCCGGCCGCGCGGGCGACCGACGGGACGCCCGTCAGCAGGCCGAGTGCCCAGCACGCGGCCAACGTCGCCACGACACCCTGCGAGGGGCTCCACGGTAGACGCCGGCCGGCTGCCATCGGGGGGAGCCTACGCGGCGCGTCGCGCGACGGAGCCGCCAGCGACTCGAAGCGGACGACGGGGCTCGAACCCGTGGCCTTCGGCTTGGGAAGCCGACGCTCTACCAACTGAGCTACGTCCGCGCGTGGGCGGCATTCTAGACTGGGCGAGGCGGCCCTCTACCCTGGGAAGAGTGAAGCGACTCCTGCTCCCGGGGCTCGTCGCGTGCGGCGCCTTGGCCCTCGTCGCATTGCTCGTCTTCGGCGTCGCCAACCAGCGCCAGCAGTCGAGCCTCGACGATCAGGTGGCGCGAGGCCAGCGCCCGGCGGCTCCTGCGCCACCGCTTCAGCTGCTCTCCGGAGGCGGCCGCCGCTCGCTCGCCGACTTTCGCGGGCGGGTCGTCGTGCTCAACGTCTTCGCCTCCTGGTGTCAGCCGTGCGAGACCGAGGCGCCGGCGCTCGAGCGCGAGCAGCGCTCCCTGAGTGCGCGGGGCGCCACCGTGCTTGGCGTCACCTACAACGACAACGCGGACGACACCGCGAGGTTCGTGCGGCGGCTGGGCCTCTCCTATCCCGTGCTACGTGACCCGGACGGACTGGTGGCGGGACCGCTCGCGGTCCACGGGGTTCCCGAGACCTTCGTCATCGACCGGCGGGGGCGCATCGCCGCCATCCGCCGCGGCGCGATCGACCGCGACTTCCTCCTGCGCACGGTCGCTCCGCTGCTCGCCTCGCGGTCGTGACCGGGCGCTTGGTCCTGCGAGCCACGCTCGTGCTCATGGTGCTGTGCGCGGCGCTGAGTGCGCCGCTGGCCGCCCGCGCCACGCCGCCCGTGCGAGCCACGCTCCCCGACATCGAGGACGAGGTCATGTGCACGGTGTGCGGCGTGCCGCTGCAGGAGGCGGGCGACGCACCCTTCGCCACGCGCGAGCGCGACTTCATCAACGCGCGCATCGTCCGGGGCGAGACCAAGGAGCAGATCAAGCGCGACCTCGTCGTCCAGTACGGCGAGAACGTGCTCGCGCTGCCCAAGGCGAGCGGCTTCGCCCTCGCCGCCTACGTCGTGCCCGTGGTCGCGCTGCTCACCGGCATCCTCACGCTCGCCCTCCTGGCGCCGCGCTGGCGCCGCCGCGGCGCGCTGCGGACCGAAGACTCGCACCCCACGCCGTCCTCCAACCCGGTGGACGCCCGCCGCCTCGACGAGGAGCTCGCGCGCTTCGACTCGTAAGGCGCCCCCCTACATCGACTCCGGCGCGCTGACCCCGAGCAGGTCGAGCGAGCGGGCGATCGTCTCTCGCGCGGCCACGCACAACACGATCCGGAAGGACTCGAGCGCGACGGGCTCGGCGCCGAGCACGCGGCAGTCGCGGTAGAAGGCCGTGAAGTCCTGGGCGAGCTCGAGCGCGTAGCCGGCGATGCGGTGCACGGCGCGGCGAGCGGCGGCCTCCGCGACGTCCTCGGGAAAGGAGAGGAGCTTCTTGACGAGCGTCCGCTCGGCGGGCTCGAGCGCGACCTGCGCGGTGGCGAGCTCCTCGCGGGCCGCCCGGGCCCGCTCCTCTCCCACGCGAGCGAGCATCGATGCGATCCTCGCGTGGGCGTACTGCACGTAGTAGACGGGGTTCTCGCTGCCCTCTTCGCGCGCGAGGTGCAGATCTAGGTCGAGCGTCGTCTCGTGCGAGCGCGAGAGGAGATAGAAGCGCGCGGCGTCGACCCCGATGTCGGCCACGAGGTCGTCGAGGGTGACGAAGTCGCCGCGGCGCTTGGACATGGCCGAGCGCTCGCCGCGCTCGAGCACGTTGACCATCTGCATGATGAGGATCTCGAGCGCGTCGGGATCGCCGCCGAGAGCCTGAAAGGCCGCCTTCATCCGCGGCACGTAGCCGTGATGGTCGGCGCCCCACACGTCGATCAGCCGGTCGAAGCCGCGCTCGCGCTTGTGCTCGTGGTAGGCGATGTCGGAGGCGAAGTAGGTGTGCTCCCCGCTCGAGCGCTCGAGCACCCGGTCCTTGTCGTCCCCCCAGCGGGTCGTGCGCAGCCACAGCGCCCCCTCGGAGCGATACATCGCGTGGTGGCGCTCGAGCTCGGCGTAGGCGTGCTGCACCGCGCTCGGCTCGTCCAGGTGGACGCTGCGCTCGGAGAACCACCCGTCGAAGTCGAGCCGAAAGGCGTGCAGGGTCGCCCGTATCCGCTCCACCATGAGCTCGACGCCGCGCTCGGCGAGGATGTCGGGCTCAGCCTCCGCCGCGCCGGGAATCTCCCAGGCGAGCTCGGTCACGTAGGCGCCCTGATAGCCGTCCTCGGGGACCTCCTCGCCCCGCGCGCGGGCGCGGATCGACTCTCCCAGCTTGCGGACCTGGGTGCCGAAGTCGTTGACGTAGTACTCCCGCGCGACCGTGTGGCCGTAATAAGAGAGGAGGCGGCCGAGCGCGTCCCCGTAGGCGGCGTGGCGGCCGCTGGCGGCAGTGACGGGCCCGGTCGGATTGGCGCTCACGAACTCGATGAGGATCCGCTCGGGCGTCGACGCGCCGCCCCCGCCGAAGCCCGAGCCGGCCTCCAGGACGCTGCCCAGGGCCGCCCGGTACCACTCGTCGGCGAGCACGAGGTTGAGGAAGCCGGGACCGGCGACCTCGTAGCGCTCGAGCGTCGCGCCCAGCCGGCCGGAGAGCTCGTTCCCCAGCCGCTCGGCGATCGCACGCGGCGGCGCGCCGAGCACGGGAGCGAGCAGCATCGCCGCGTTCGTCGAGTAGTCGCCGAACCC
>JAABUJ010000451.1_pt1 | contig 81364 bp, 141 predicted proteins | sample 5559131 | NCBI WGS metagenome assembly JAABUJ01 (sample SAMN10711875, study PRJNA513366) | rock metagenome | isolation source: Antarctica rocks | place: Antarctica: Victoria Land, Mt New Zealand nord | collected 2016-01-07 | reverse complement strand
CGCACGCGCGCGAGGGCCTTTGGTTGGCACACGAGCTCGTACAGCGACCAGGTGAGCATCGCGGCGCTGGTCTCGTGGCCCGCCAGCAGGAACGTCTTGACCTCGAAGCACAGCTGCGTCTCCAGTGCCGCATCGTACGTGCCGCCCGCGGCCTGCGCCCGCGCCGCTCGCTCGCGCGCATGCGGCAGCGGGCACAGAGGGTGTCGACCCATGCGGGGCGCTCCTGCGGCCGCTGCCATGCACGCACTGCCATCCCTGCCTACACGAAGCGAGACCTGAGGGTGCCCAGCTGGGCACCAGAGTGTACCTTGTAGGCGGCACCTTATTGCCTGGCGGCGCGGGGCGCTGCATGCCAGCAGGATCGGGTTAGGTTGAGGTTACCCTGTCGCTGCCCCGCACCCCAGGGGCGCGCCTCTATGGACGCCAGCAGCCGGTCCAGGATGTCTGGCTTGGCCGCGACGGCGCCCGTGCAGCGCGCGGCCCAGCGTGCGCGCAGGATGCGCCGGATGTACGCATTCAGGCGCGCCAGGCGCTGTAGGTGGGCCGCCGCGCCGGGCGTCGGCAACCACGCGCGCCAGGGCCGCACGGCGCGCAGGTTGCTCTCCGCCATGACCGGCAGGTACAGCTGCGGGAAAACCTGCACGCAGTACACCCTACCCTAACACCCTAAGCGCGGCAGGCCGGGTCCCTGACTCCGGGGCCATGGCTCCGGCCGGTGATACGAGCCCGTGGCCACACTGACTGGCTGCAAGCGCAGGAGGGCAGTGCAGTGAGTAGCGTGTCCCAATGCAGGCGGGGCCGACGCGCACCCGGTCGCACTCCTCCGGCGGCAGGCTGAGCACGGCCTCGCCGATGACCTGCAGCGTGAGCAGCCGGAACTCCTCCTCCATGTCCACGTGCTGCCCGGACCCGCGCGCGGCCTCCAGCTTGGCGCCCAGCCGCCCCGCCGCATGCATCGCGATGCCCACCTGCGCGCGCGCCGCGCGCCGCTCGCCCGCCCGCGCCGCGCGCACAGTGGGACGCAGTGTGTCATGCACGCCAGGGGCTCAGCCAGCCCCGCCGCGCGCACTGCGACGCCCGCCCGCCCCCCAACAGACGCCAGCTTGGCGCCTGCTTCTGGTGCAGGGCAGCAATGAAATAGGTACGAGCGCTCCAGCTGGGCATGCGCGCCGTATTCTGCAGCAGCGCCCCGCGCTCAGCCCACCGCATTCTGCAGACATGGCTTGCACGCAGACTGGAATATGCAAGATTGAAGCAATGGCGCACCACATCGTCCAGGATGTCGACGCGCAGGGCGGTGCCGATGAGCAGTCGCTGGCGCTGCCAGAGCGGCCCGTCGGCGGTGACCAGGCCGGTGCCGAGGATGGGCAGGAATGGGTGGAAGCTGAAGTCGAGGTCCTTGACGTACGCGCGCTGCCGCGTCTGCGCGCGCCCGCGCCAGGGCGTCAGCGCGGCAGCGGGGGCTGCGAGGTGCCTGACGTACCCGCGCTGCCGTGCCTGCGCGCCGCTGACTCCTGGTGCGGCCGCGGCAGCGGAGGCTGCGGGGGGGCTGCCGACATGCATGGCGTGTGGGGCTGGAGGCCGCGACTTGCAGCGCGGCTGCAGCTGCGGCCCACTGCGGCTGCCAGGGCAGCATACAGGTGCGAGCAACATTGGCTAGGGCTGACAGCAGCATTCCTGATCCCGACGCGCGCAGGCCACCACCGCACACTTGCAACATGGCAGCTCACGATGCCGCGACTACTGAACACAAGCACACAGCGCGTGCGGGCCGCGTTGCGGTTCATACACCCGCTGCAGAAAGGCACACGCAGCATACGAGCTGCCACACCCACCCGCTGCTCAGTGTTGCAGGGCGTCACGGTCCCTGCCGGAGCGCCTCACAGTGCATTGCGACACACATGATTACTTTCATACACAGCAAGAGCTGCACTGGGTCAACACAAGGCTGCGCCGTCAGCGCGGCGCAGTGCTGCGTGTCCCAGCTCGACCCAAGGTGAGGCACATCACCGCAATCGTCAAGACAAGAGCCCCCCAGCACCTGCAGGACACGCGGGGGCCGTGGTGCCAACCTGGAACACGCGCTTCACGCCCTCGGCCGAGCCCACCACGACCATGTGGCGCTGCATGATGCGCAGCTTGACCACCGACGACCAGTGCGGCTGCTCGGCCACCCACTCAGCCATCAGGTCCCACGCCGTGCCGCGCAGCAGCGGCAGCACGTGCCCCAGCAGCCAGTGGCCGTGAGGCGCCTCCGGCACCGAGCTCAGGCCCCGCGCGATACGCACGTAGGACGCAATGAAGCGTGCCAGGCGCAGCAGGCCATACGCAAGCAGCGCGGCAAATAGCAGCGCTGCTGCTGTATGCAACCGCGTCGACATCGCGGCCGATGCAGCCGCGGCGGGCGGCCTGCACCGCTACTGCTACCTGGCCACTGGCTGCTGGGCGGCGGAGCTGCCTGCTTCACGCGGGCTCCCAGGCTGGAAGCCGCCGCCACTGCTTGGCAAAAGTACTTGAGCGCCTAAGGCCTGGTCGTGCTTCCTGAGAACACTTGCTTATGTTGTGACTCGCATACCGCGCAGTGGCAGCCTGGTGGCTGTTTAGCCCTTTGGAACGCAGTGGGGACAGAAGAGGTCTTGTCACAGTGCTTGCCTATATCAATACTGACAGTCTGTTTAAATCCGTGCCAAGTATGGCTTAACTCCACGGCAAGAGCTGCAAGGCCGCGATGCAGCGTCAACACGTCAACCTACAACACCCCTTTCGAGCCTGTTACAATGCGTTGTCTACGCTCGAAGCAGTGAGCTGTGCTCCTCCAACCAGAGGACCCTGTTTAGGTCGTCAACCCCTAGGCCTAGGCCGCACACAGGCGCTCAGCGGGCAAGGCGTCCTCTACTACTTTGGGCAGAGTGGCGAAACAGAGGCGAATAGTGGAAAAAAATAGACCTGACAGCGGTTGCACAGCATGAAGCACAGGATTGCCGGAAACAGGCTGCAGCGGAACCATGCGCACAGGTGGTCAATGCTCAGGTATGTGGCAGCGGTATCTGTGTTTATTCAAACTGCGCTAGCTGGTTCAGTTTCGCTCACGTCTGCTCCATACTGGTCTGACCAGGGAGTGCGCACAGGACGATGGTCTCACAGCTGCTGGAGCACGAACGAATAGAGACCACGCTGCCAAAGGCTAAGGAGCTAAGGAGGGTGGCCGACAACATGGTGACTCTCGCGAAAGAGGTGCGCGTAGCTCTGGCTCCCTGCGGTCCCAGCACACTACTCGCTCTGCCGCTGGGTCAGCATGCTGTGGGCTGCAATGTGCTCTGCGGTGCTGTAGGGGACGCTGTTCGCGCGACGAAAAGCGGCCGCCGTGGTGCGCGGCGACGCGGTGCTGCACAAGCTGTTCACGGAAATAGCTGAGCGCTATGCGGAGCGCGAGGGCGGCTACACACGCGTGCTGCGCTCGCGACGGCGGAACAACGACGCGGCACAGATGGCTTTCATAGAGTGCGCCCTCCGGTGCAGTGGAGGTGCAGCGGAGCCTCTGCAGTCTGTGCGAAGCGCATGGTGCTTACAGCCCTTTGCTGTTGCTGTTGCTTCAGACCATATGCGCTGTGTCTACCTCTGAAAGCTGCTGTGCCAGTGCAGCACTGCCAGGCTCTCTGCCAGGTGCGAACAAGGTTTGTTGGAGGTAACGTGGCTATCACAGGCAAGTGCTCACCAGGGCGGGCCTGCCGGACAGGTATGTGGATCGCCCGGGGGAGATTCGGGCAGCGCGCCCACCGCAGAAGCTGTCGCCGTTGCTGCCCTGGGCCGCGCAAGCTGCTGCCGCGGCACCCTAGGCAGTGCTTATCTGTGTGTTTTGGCTCGCACTAGTCATCTGTGAACTACTGTACAACATCAGGCTTGGCTGCAATTATGCAAAGTGCCATGAAAGAGCTACTGCAACGATGCATCTGATGTCTGCTCACACTTACAAGCGCCCCCGCCTTACATGACGCACTCTTCACTCCCAACCCGGGACCTCAGCCTGGCTAGGCACAATGCAGGACTCATCACTAGACAGATCAGCTGCGACATTGCATGGCGTCATACTGCACCAAACCACATCCCTCCCTGAAAGGGGACAGCTGCACTGCCTTCGCTCTAGACATGTTGGAGCCCTCTCACAGCCTATGCCTTGGTGTATGCAGGCATGCGCCAAGACTTTGCATCACATCGCTCCCTCGGAAGCAAGCAGTATGCGCGCTCATGTGGAGCAATGCATGAGGACGCAGCGCGCGTTGCAAGCGGACAGCAGTGCCAAACGCGGCGGATGCTTCGAGGTCGTCGTACAACATGGTCTATGGTCCACCGCAGGACGCACTGGCAGGCACTTGCGTGCAAACAGGAGTCGTGAAGGCCTCCCATCCGCCCCGCCCACGTCCACCTGCAGTGCTGCCTGCTTTCGTGGCAGACAAACACACCGGACACACCATCATGGCGGAGCGCTCCCTGGCCTCCTCGACACCCTCGCCGCATCGCCCCCGCCAACGCACCGCGCCCGCCCCGAGCCCGCGCTGCCAGCGCGCAGACCCGCACCGCGCTGCCGACGCGCAGACGCACAGCTGCCACCGGCCGGCGGTCAGCAGGCGCAGGACGATGCGCCCGAGGCGCCGCCGGCCTTGGCGGCCGCGGGCGCGAGGTTGACGTCAACCAGGTCCTCCTGCTTGGCCGCCGACAGCGACTCCATGCCCGGCAGCGCGGCCGCAATCTTCCTGAACAGCGCCTGCGCGCGTCGGGGCGCGCGGCTGGGCCTTGCCCGCGAGGAGGGGGGTTTGGGGGGGCGGGGGTCGGGGGTCGGGGGAGATCCATCAAGCCGCAAGCCGGCAGCAAGCCGCAGCTTGGGTCGGTAGCAAGACACCATGATGCACTGGGGGAGGGGGGGGGGGGGGGGGGGGCGGCCTGCTCGCATCAGGGCAAGAGGTTCCGCGCTCCCCCTGGCCGCACGCAGCCGCGCGAACACTAGGGAATGATACAGCGCTGCACCCTTGCGGCGGCCGCGTGCACCTTGATGTTGAAGCCGGCCTTGGCGCTGGTCTCGATAAACATCACGTTGTATTCCCGCGCCTTGGCATCGCCCTCCTCGATCGACACTTGCCTGCCTCTCCCCAAGCAAGGGTTATTGAACACCCACTGAAAACAGTGTCAACAGGAGGCGCTTCTCAGGCAGACACGCATACCTCTTGTCGACCAGGTCTGTCTTGTTGCCTGCGGGCGGGTTGGCACAGCGTCAGCACGTCAAACCCTGCCTCGTCCCACGCCCTGGCTCCAGCGCAAACGCCACGCTCGGCGCACCAACCAGGACGATGATGACGTCGCTACCACGCTCCGTCCTGACCTCGTCGATCCAGCGCGCCGTGTTCAGGAACGACTGCCGGTCTGGCGCACGCCCCCAGCCGGCACCCTCAGCCGCCTCGCGCGGGGGGTCTGCGGAGAGCAGCAGGCTGCTGTCCGAGCCTGGAGCGGTCCGCACTTGACACGTCGTACACGACGACGGCGACAGACGAGTCCCGGATGTAGCTGGGGATCAGGCTGCGGAAGCGCTCCTGCCCTGCCGTGTCCCTGCCGCAGCACCGGCGCGCCCCTCTCCGCCACCGCTGTCCGCCGCAGGGTGGCCCACACCAAACACAGGCAGTGCTGCATCTACAGCGCAGTGCTGCAACCACAGCGCACCATAGCTGCAGCCGGACCGTCCTGTCTTCCAGGTACATTGTCTTTGACAGGAAGTCGATTCCGATGGTCGCCTGCGCGCAGCCCGCGTCAGCCCGGGGACGGAGCGCCGCGCAGCTGCGCACCGCCCAGGCACCCGCCGCGCCTGATAGGTGTTGTCAAACTTGTCGTACATGAAGCGCGTGATGATGCTGGTCTTGCCCACGGACTGGTCGCCGAGGAACACCTGCGCAGCCGCGCCCGGGTGTCGGCAGCCCGGGGGGTCAATGCACCACACTGGCAGCGTGGCGGTGCGCCTCACGCCGGCGCACCAGCTTATACTTTGCGAGCGGCGACACGGTGGCGCCGCTCGCCATGGTGCCTGCGGCCGCTGCCGCACGCACAGGTGCCTGATCCGCCCAGGCGCAGGCAGGCTGCGCAGCTGCCTCGGACGGGGCGCTGAGCGGCCCGCAGCGTTGCAACCCTCCCGCAGCTCGCAGCTGGTGGCCGTGCGATGCACAGACGATGCAAAGGTGACAGGCAGTTGGCAGTCAGCAGGCAACGGTAGGTCCGTGTGACAGTACAGGCAAGCTGCTTCTCACCGGCAAGCAGAGACGACCCGCTTGTTAACCGGTTGGTCGTCCCTCTGCATGCGCAAGCATTGCATCATTCAATCAGGCGCTGCACTTTCCTCCGCATCAGGCGACCAGTCTGGAAGGATTTTGCTTAGCACCTGTGTACGGTGGACTGAGCTGCACTGAGGCTTAGCGAGGAGTGGCTCCATGCATCGCTTGCAAGCTGCTGCAGATTGAAACCGATGGCTGGGCATGGTCCACCAGCACGCGTGTCTCCATGGCAGCCACCTTCTCCTCCGTAAGCCAGCACGGGCGGCGTCGCTGAGGCGCATGGCGGGTGCTGCGCCTGCGGCCTATACGGTGCACCTGTTCGGCCGGACGCCGGAGCTGCTGCAGGCAGCGCAGCAGCGGCTCCAGGCGCAGTCCCCTTCTTCTTGCTAAGGAACGCACTGGCCGAGCAGTGGTGACGCCTCGGCGTTTCCTAATGGAGCGGGGCCCGGCAGGGCGACCTGGTGACGGCCAAGGGCGACCCGAAGGGCAGCCTGCCGGTGCGAGTGGCCGTCGGAGCGCCGCGCGCCGGGGAGCCCGGGCCGGGGCTCGACGCGGGGGCCTACTTTGGTGCGCTGCGCACGCGCGCGCTCGGCGCCGTGCTGCTCGCGGCCGGCGAGCTGCCGTCCACGCAGACGCTGCTGCAGGACAACGCGGCACTCGTGCCAGACGGCATGGTCGCCGTCGCCGACCGCCAGGTGTCCGGAAAAGGTGCGCAGTCACGGTGGACGCAGCGAGGGTGTTCATGTAGTGCATGCCTGCATGCTTTCCATCCTACGTCATTTTCTGCATGCGCTTTGCATGGCATCCAGGCTGGCGTGGTGAAGACGCTCACCCAGCAGTGGCTAACACACACACGGCCAGCTGATGTGGCTCTCTCCCTTCGACAGTCCTGCTTGGCGTTGTGTCGACCGCGCGTTCAGGCACAGCCTGAGTGTCGGCGGGCTCCGGGTCAGGAGGCCGTTTGAGCCCTGTCTAAGACAATGTAAGTGTGATTGATCACACTGGCTTCTAGCGTCCCCGTCTGCCTGCAGGCCGAGGCCATGCGTGCATGGCAGCATGTGCCCGAATGTTTCAGCTGCACTTCCCAGGCCAATGCAGCCTGCCCGCGGGCGGGCAGGGCGCGGGCAGAACCAGTGGAGCTCCCCCATAGGCTGCCTCATGTTCTCCGTCAGCAAGGAGCTCGACATCTCCGGTGCGCGCCAGTGCCGGCGTGCCCAGCCCCCTGCGCGCCCCATCCTGTGCAGGAAGTAACCCTTGGTTGCACGTTCGCAGTACCTGTGCCGCGCCAACGCATGTGTGTTTGTCCAACACGTAAAGCTGGATAGACGACATAAATCTTGGGATGTACAGGGTTGACACATGCAAGCGCAGGCGTGCGCCTGCCCTTCGTGCAGTACGTGGCCTCGCTGGCGGTCGTGCAGGCCGTGCAGGAGCAGGCGCGGGCGCGGCTCGCGGTGCGCGGCCCAGCTGTGCAGCGCCAGGGCTCGCTCATGACCGCCCCTGCTGTGCGCAAAAGCGCTCACGTGTGGTCAGCGCGGCCGCGCCTGCAGGAACGTGCGGGATGTGCTGCAGGCCGCGAGTGCTCCAGCATGACTGCTAGGCCTGCGCTTGCCATGAGATGGCACTCAGGGTGAAACACACTAAGTGGCCGCGGTGGGCCGGGCGCCCACACCACATCAGGCCACCAGCCTTGCAGCTGGGATGCAGGGCGGGACGCTGGACGTGCGCATCAAGTGGCCCAACGACCTGTACGCGGGCGGCCTGAAGCTGGGCGGCGTGCTGTGCCACTCGGTGTTCCGGGCGCGCCGCTTCGCGACAGTCACGGGCGTCGGGCTCAACCTGGACAATGCGGAGCCGACGACGTGCGTCAACGCGCTGCTGGCCGCGCGGCACGCCGAGCTGGGGCTGCCGGGCGCGCCCGCGCCGGTCGCGCGCGAGGTGCCGCCCGGGGCCGCTGCGCTGCTGTCAAACCTGACCCTAGTCTGCAGATATAGGGCAAAAATAAGGTTAGGCTAGGGTAGAGCCTGCAGGCGTCCGCTGGGTCATCGGCGCCCTGCTGTCCATGCGAGGGTTGCACGCCCTTCCGGCGCCCGGCCGTCCGGCGCGGGTGGGGCGCGCCGGTGAGGGCGAGCGGGCAGGCGGCAGGCGCTGCTGGCGGGCGTGCTGGCGCAGCTGGAGGCGCTGCTGGACGTGCTGGCCGGGCAGGGCTTTGAGCCGCTGCAGGCTGCCTACCTGGACGCCTGGCTGCACTCTGGCCAGCAGGCGCGCCCGCAGCGCATCTGCCAAGGGGCCGGCGTGCTTGGCATGCTGGCCGGGCGCGAGGCGGCGCCGGGCTGAGCGGCGTGCTGCGCGCGGCGTGCTGCCTGGTACCTGGCCGCGGCCACCTGCGCCCTGCCGGGACCGATGCGGCAGCACTCCATGCCGTTGCACGCAAGGCTGCAGCCTGTTCCCGAGACCCGCTACTTTCACATTGTAGACCTCAGCAAGCAGTGAGCCTGTCAAACGTGCTGACTGCGTACAGGGACTGCAAGCCCGCGCAGTGGAGCTGACTGTCAAATGCACGGCGGGGAGTGCATAGCCCAGGAGCTGAGTGCCCACTGCATGGTGAGGGTTTGCTGACTGGGGTTTTCAAATCCCAGGTGGAGCTGGAGGAGCACGATGGCGGCGGCGGGGGCGTGCGGCGCGTGGCGCTGACCGTGCGCGGCCTGACGCCCGCCGGCTACCTGCTGGCCACGGACGCCGGCGGCGCGCGCTTCGAGCTGCACCCGGACGGGAACAGGCGCGCGCGCCGGGCTGCGCTGTCATGGGAGCCGTAGCTGGTGGTGCGTGCCTGCTTGCGCGCTGCAGGCTGCAGCTCTGGCAGCATGCATGCTGCCAGAGCTGGCAGCACCACACCTCTCAGTTCCTTGCGCCATCACAGATACCCACCCTGGCTCTGCAACTGCATCGCACAGTAAACCTGCACAGTGGCGCTTGTCCGCCCTGGTGCGCATCGTGCCTCATCTTCTGGCAATCAGAGCGTTGTAAAGGAGCGCCTAATTAATGCTCATGCTCACAAACTTGAGCCCTCCGCGCCAGGCAAAACACTGACGCGGCCGCATGCCCGGGCGCGCAGCCTGGACTTCTTCAAGGGCCTGGTGAGGAGGAAAGCGCCCGAGTGACGCGCGGAGCGCGCGTTGGGCCCAAGACTCAGGGCACGACGAGTAGCTCAACTTACACGCCTTGCTTGCTGGATGCGCGGGAGTCACAAATGCGTACAGGCTCAGAGCGGGCGCGCAGCAAAGCACTGCAAGACCGATTGGATTGGGCTGCGACGCCCGTGCACCAAAACAAGCCACTGATATAGTACTCTACACAAAGCGCCCGGAAATGATCTCTCCTACACTAGCAGACACGTGTCAGCTCCTGCGCCCGCCAAAGGCGGCGGCGAGCGCGATGGCTGCCACGCCCGCGACGATGCTGCCAGCGATGCCGACGCCCACCAGGCCCTCCCTGACACCGTCATCGCACAAAATGTAGGTCTGCAGCGCATCTCATGTTGCTTTGGCAGTCATACATAACAACAACTGTTGATCGCATGCATTGAACTGCACTCGAGCAGAGCATGGCTGCTGTCCTCGACAGAGACAGCAGGGTGTCAACAGGCGACATATACGAGGTCACGAGCACTCGCACAAGCCCCTGGCAGCACGAAGAACCTGGGAGCCTGGCCTGACTGGATTCCTGGGAGCAGCAGAGTCTACAGCAACGCCTGCCCGCCTAGCAGCCACGGGGCCGGTTGCCGGGTGGCGGATGTGCCCGCACCTTACAATCTGGTCCTCCACAGCCGACTTGAGCGCGGCCCCTTGCCGGCTCCCAGGGTTGACCTGCAGCCGGTCTGCTCGCTCAGCGCTGCGGTGCGTGGCACGACCCGCAAGGGGCCTGCTTGAGGGCCTTCGCACCCAGCAGACAACGCGCGCACACAGAGCGCGAGCGTGATAGGTGCCCTGGTGAAGGGTTGGGCGACTACGCCTGTGCGGCGGGGCTTTGCCACACTTGCGCCGCACGCAAGCGGTGTCGGGTGTCGGGCGCAGGCACTCAGCGCTCACACACCAGAACTGCTGCGTCGAAGAGCCTGCGCTGTACACCCGGTGGACGTGGTGGGCCCAGCCGGGCGCACCTTCAGCAGCTCGTCCAGCTGCCGGCGCGCGTCCAGCAGGCGGCCGGCGCGATACAGCGCGACGGAGAGCAGGTAGATGCAGTCGTGCTCGCTGCGCTCCTCCAGCTGCTTCCCCGCCAGCAGCTCCTGCGCCAGCGCGCGCCCGCGCCGCACGTCCGTCTCCATCGGGCTGTGCACGAGCGCCCACACCAGCCTGCGCGCGAGATGCGAGTTGGCTTGGGCCTGCGCCGCGCGCCTCGCGCCTACGCGGCTCAGAAAGGACCCTCACAGCTGCCCAGGCACGACAGGCCCGCCCTGCTTGCAGACGCTGAGCACCGTCGCCTGTGTATGTAAAATGCAGTGGAGCTTTGCCTGAAGGGAAAGAAAGACCAGCGGCGTCACGAGGTGACAGGCAGAAGAACAGCCCCGCCCGCCTTGCCTGAGGCAGGCCTCCGGCGCATTGCTGCTCCCAGCTTTGCTCAGCCGCTCGTACTCATCCCTGCACGTGTACACCAGCTGGTGGTCTGTGGTCGGGAGCTCCATGCGCTTGGCAGCGCGTCACAAGGCGGAGCGGCAGCGCCCAGTGTCTCTGTCTGAGCAAGGGGTACGGCCTTCAGTTCTGGCCCTGCAAGCCTGTACAGCAAGCGCACCTTGCAACTCGCAAGCCACCCCCGCTAACTCGCTGAGTAGGCACTCGGGACACCCCTTCTAGGGCCTGCTTACTAATTATGAATAGCTGAGCAGCAGCTACCGCATGCCGGATGAGGGCGCATCGCCATGCAGCGCGCGGGAGCAGCGCACGGGCAGCGGCACGCGCTGCACACCGGCGCCGCGCTGGCAGCAACGGGGTGAGCTGACGCATCCGGGCTACCCGGCGCTGCATACCTGACCAGCGAGTCAAAGGCTGCTTGCTTGCTCTGTCTTGCCGCCGGGCATCCCGCGCCTGCCAGCACACCCTCGAAGCAGACCTCAGTGCAACCGGGCGCTGCGCGGGCAGGGCGGCCCTCGGCGGCGGCGAGGCGCCTCTGCAGCCGGCGCTGACCTGGTGGGGCCTCCCGACGCGCGCCGCGCGCGCGCCCGCCGGAGCTGCGCCCCCCGCACGCCACAGCTGCGGGCCGCCGCTCGGGCCGCGCGCCTGGCGGCCGGCCGGCGCAGCCTTCCGCCCCGGGCCCGCGCGCAAGGGCGGCGGCTGGGGCCTGGGCGCCCCGCCCGGGCAGTCCCCCGCCCAGGCCGACTCGCACAGCCGCGGCGAGGTTGCGAGGCGCGCGCACTGCCAGGGCGCGCGCTGCACGAGCACGAGCGACCACGAGGAGCATGCCGCTAGCTCGGGAGGCGCGGCCGCTCAGCACGCCGAGGCGGCGTCGGGGGGGCCGAGCAGGGCCGGCGCCGGGCTCCCTGCTGAAGCGCGGGTCTGCGGGCTCGCGGGCGCGGGCGCCGCCGGGCAACCAGGCGCAGGGCCGGGGACGTCCGTTGGCCGGGCGGCAGACCTGCCGATGGGCTCCGGGCCTGGGCCGCCGCAGCGGGCCCTGCTCCAGCACGAGCATGCCGCGCCCGGCCAGGCGGCCGCCTGCAGCGCCGGGCAGCGGTGGGCGCCGCGCTCGCTCTTCATGCCCACGGGCGTGAGCCCCCTGGCTGTGCCGTCCCGCGGCACGACCCTGGTACCAACCCTGGACGGAGGCCCCGCGCAGGCTGCCACCCCAGCGCGGGCAGACATGGGTGGGCCGGCGGCGCAGCAGCTGCCGGCAGGCAGGGCTTCTGGCGCGGCCCCGGGTGTCAGCCCCGGGCCAGCCGCGCATGCAGGCGGCATCTGGCCGGACCTGGCAGCCAGGGAAGGCTCTGCGTCGCTGCCGCCGCCAGGCCCGGGAGAGGCGGCGGCACCGGTGCGGCGGCCGCGGCGCCGGCTGCTGGCGGCCGCGGCGACCCGACGGCCGACGCCGCGCTCGCGCTCGGCTGCCGCCTGGGCGAGCTGGCGGTGAACTCGGGCGCGCGCGGCCGGCAGGCCGGGGCAGCGCTGGCCGCGCTGCGTGGCGCGCTCGCGCGCCGCCCGCTCAGCCTCAGGGTTTGAAGGGCGTGCCGCCTAGACGGGTTGGCGGGGAGGGCGGGGCGGCGGTGCGCGGGGTTCCAACGCCGCCTGACGCGCCGCCCGTGGCAGCCAGATGGGCTGGAACCTGGACGAGCTGGCCTTGAGGGAGCATGAGGCAGCAGTGTCAGAGGAGAGGGATTGGATGTCTCATCAAACACTCCCAACACAACACGGGTACGATACACGTCACAGTTTATTGGTGCTGGGGCACAGTCTTGCTCCCTTGCCCTGTTCGCACGCCTGCAGGAGGCTGCATGGAATTTCCGGGTCTGCCCGAGTTAATGGCTGTAAACATCTGCACCTTGCTATTTCCTGCATGTGCACGACTGTATGACACCAGCCTGTGCATGATGCAGCGCATGTGGCAATGTCTGGCTGGACAATGTCAAGGAGGGAAATGATGGTGCTTGAACTGTCAATGAAATGAGGCTTACACGCACTGATATGCCGACCGCGTGCACAGCGCCGCTCTCGCAGAATGCGTTCACAGTACCATCCCAGATGGGTCACGTCGCCTCCTGGCCCCGGCCTGACGCGCCCAGCACCAGGCCGGCGCTGCGCAAGCGGGCGCCGGCGGGCGCGCGCCGCGCGCGTCAGTACGGCGGCCGGCCCAGGTGGCGCAGGATGTCGCCGACCAGGTACAGCGACCCGGTCACCAGCACCTGCAGCGCCGCGCGCACGCGCAGAAAAATAGGTGTTCTCTTCTACAGCACAGCAAGCCGTCGCCTTGGCGTATATGCTTGCGCACGCCTGCCGCGCGTGCTCGCATGGGCCGTCGCGCGCCGGGTTTGGCAGGCTTGCGGCGGCGGCATGCCGGACGCCAGCGCGAAGCAGGGCTCCCTAGGAGGCGTGACGGCGGTGCCCGCAAGTGTGAAGCAGGGCCACGCGGGCGGGCCAAGGAGGGGGGCCCGCGCGGGTGCGCGCCTGCATGCGCAGGCCGGGCCGCTGGCGCACGCAGCCGCGCAGCCACTCCACGGCGGGGCCCAGGCCGGGCAGCACCGCGCCGCGCGCGGCGTCCTGCGCGGCCATGCCCGCGCACCGCGGCAGCGGCGGCAGCTGGCAGCCCGCAGCCTGGCGCGCCAGGCAGCGGGCACATCGGGGTGAGAACTGTGCTTGCAACAATGTCACGCCATATGTGGCATGTCATGCACTGGTACATGCTGTTACTGGTGCATAGCGTGGCCCGACAAGCATCCCGAGCCACAGTGTGCAAGGCCCCCCCCCCCCCCTCCCACGCGCGCGCGAAAGCGGGCCGGGCGTCCCTTCATCGGCCGCGTGCACAGGGGCAGCGGCGAACTGCCTCGACAGGACAGGGCGCGGGCTCACCGGCGCGCGCGGCGCGCCCGCAAAATCGGCCTCCCAGACCGCCTGCAGGCTGGCCTGCCAGGAGAGGTCGGGCGGCCCCGCGGCTGGCGCCAGCTTGGCGTACGACGAGTCGGCCGGCACGAACAGCGCGAGCGGCAGCGGCGCGCCGCGCGCCGCCAGCGTAGCCGTCAGCGGCCGCAGCAGCCGGCGCGGGTCGCGCTCCTGCGTACGCACCGGCAGCCTGTCAGGGCCACTGGCTCCTATACCCTACCTAGCTGTGTGAGTGCGGCCGAGGGGGCGATCTAGTGGACGAGCGACCCCGGGAGCCTCCGCGGAGCCAGGGGCGCTGCTCAGCTGCAGGCAGCAGCGGCGTTGCAGGGACACGCCACGGGGCAGCCGGACAGAGTGCGACCACGGTGAAGCACAGATTGGGCCTTCCTGAGCAGCCCTGAGTGGCAGGTCGAGCCATAAAGGCGGCAGCATAATGACGCCAGCGGAGCCGGCTCGGCTGAGGGCTGGCCGGGCCCGCGCCGGCATGCAGTTGAAGAGCAGCACGCGCTGGACGTCGCCGCTGGCCGCGGTGGCGCCGCCGCCGCCCTGCCCGCGGTCGGGTCTAGGGTCGGCCGCGCCGATGGCGCCGGCGAACCAGGCCGCGCAGGTCGCCATGCTCTCCTCCGTGTGCGCGCCGTCCAGGTAGAAGCTCAGCCGCGGCGGCGCGTTTGGCGGCAACGCCGCCCCCGCGCCTGGGGCGGTGCCTTCAGAAGCCCCGTTCTCTATCGGCGCCGGCGCGTCCGCGCAGCCCTCCAGGTCATGGACCACCTGCGTGGCCCGGCACCGTGGGACTCGGCGCGCGTGCAGGCACACGCACGGGGCCTGGCGCGCGCCTGAGGCTCGGCAGCCCAGCACGAAGGTCGGCCTATATCACAGCATATCAGACCTCCTTCTGAATGTTGTGGTTGGGCGCACAGCCATCGGCCTGGGCATGCGGCGATGCATCGTGCGCCAATGCGCCTGCGTGCAGGCAGCACACAGCACAGCACGCGCGCCACGAGCGTGCTCCAGCGCAGGGCCTGGGCGCGGCCAACTCCCATCCAACCCCCCCTTACACACGTGTGCTGATTGTAGGGTAGGGTAGGGTAGGGTTATAGGGTACATATGTGCGGGCCGCGCCTGGGCGCGCCCCGGCCACCGGCACGCGGCCAGCCCGCGCAGGTACGCATCCGGCAGCCGGCGCGCTGCCACCGCGGCCGCGCGCGCCGCCGCGCCGCCGGGGCCGCCGGCCTCCGCTCCCTGCCGCCCGCCGCCCCGGCCGGCGGCGCCCGCGTCGGCGGGCGGGCCGGCGGCCGCGCCGTCCCTGGCAGCCGGTCCCGCAGGGTTCTCGCCGGCGCCGAGGCCGCTGGGTGTGGCGACCGCCGTTGCCGGCGCCGCCGCCTGCCCGGGCGCAGCCCCGGCGCCCGCCCGCGCCTCCCAGGCGGCCGCGAGCGCGACGGCGAGCGCCGCGTTGCCGCGCTGGTGCTCGCCCGCCAGGCCGACGCGCACGGGCGGCGCGCCGCCCGCCTCGTACTCGGCCAGCGCCGGCGCCAGGCCCAGCGGCGCGCCCACAGCCGCGGCCTTTTCCTGCGCCCAGAGACATTTCCGGTCGACCGGCGGCTTTGAACTTAGCAGGGCTGGGCAAGGGATGGAGCAGGACAGCCAGGCATCCCGCGGCTGTGCAACGCGGCGACACCTTCGTGATGCCTGCCCGCCAGGCAGAGTCACACGCGGGGACAGCAGGCCCTCAGGGACATGCGCAGACACGCCGCCAAGAGGCACTGCACGGCCGCGGCGGAGAGGAGACACCATGCAGGCGTCACGCGCGCGCGCTTGTCAAACCCTCCTGACAACATGCGAGCTGCTGGGCGCGGCAGGCGCGCTGCGTCAGACCGACCCCGCTCAGAGACACAGATGCGGCCAGGGGGATCAGGGCCGGGCGCGCGCGGCCGCGCACCACGAGCGTCTGCATGGCGTCCGGCCGCTGCGGCACGGTCAGCGCGGGCGCGCCGCGCTTGAAGATGCCCGCCTTCTCCGCCGCGATTTCCGGCAGCGTGTGCCCCAGGACCTGCGCTCCCTTCATAGGGTTAGGGCTGTGCCGGCCACATGCACGACCGCATGCATGTATCAGACCATGTATCATGTCAAGCACGCCCAACGACTCATCATGGCAGCTTTTCCTGCCCCAGCTAGGGCTTTCAGACTGGCCGCCGTGCCAGCGTTGCCGTCTGATGAGCGATTAGTTTTCCCAAACCGCGAAGCTCGCATAGCGATGCGGCACCTGCATGAGGTCGGAGCCCAAACTGGCGGCGCCGCGCGCAGGCATAATTGGACAAGGTAAGGGTAGGGTTAGGGTTACGCTTACTTAGGGCAGGCGGTGGAGGCCGCCCGGGCGGCACCTCCATGTGGTCAAAGCCCAGGCTGGCCACGCCGCAGACGACCGGCGCGCGCACGACGTTCGTGGCGTCCAGGCGCCCGCCCAGGCCGACCTCCAGCACAGCCACGTCCACGCCCTGCTCCAGGAAGATGTGCAGGCCTGCGCGCTCTCTATAGGGTTAGGGTATGGCACAGGGCTGGGAACACGCGCAGGCGGGCGGCCCCATGCGTCAGCGCGCCAGTCAGCCGCGCCAGTGTTCACCGGCATGAGGCACAGGGTCATGAAGAGGTGCGGGCCTGCACCCCCGCGCGCCAGCGCGCCGGCCAGCTGCTTGGATGCACAGAGCCTGGGCGAGCGAGAGGTCGCTGGCCTGACAAGGAGAGCCTCGGACTGCATCGCTGACCGCGTTTGCCTCAGACTGGCTGGTGAGCAGCGCCGTGAGCACAGTCAAAGTGCACATGCCGAGGGCTCAGGAAGCGCGGGCACTGCCAACCCCCAGCTATTTTTCTCGTCGATTTTTCTGCGTCTGGGTTAGGAAATGCAGGTGTCCTGCAGCAGCAGGGCGCCAGGCACCAGTCACTCAGGCGGCCTGGGCGCGAGCGGGGCCGGGGGCGCGCGCCGAGGAGGGTGAGGAAGCGGAAGTAGGCGGCCTTGCCGACCATCTCGTCCGCCTGGTCCTCCAGGCGCCGGAAGCAGTGCCAGAACGCGCGCAGGTACACATCCTCCGCGACCGGCCGCCTGCGCGCGGGCGCCTCACGGCTCAGCGCACAGATCGGCGCACACGGCCTGCCTGGTCCTCCAGGCGCCGGGAGCCGTGCCCGGCCGTGCGCGGGCGCGCGCGGCCTGAGGCCGGCAGCCTGCGCGCTGACCGCCGACGCTGTCAGTCTGTCTGCATGCACAGTGAGGCGCATGCATCAGGGCCAGTGGTGTGTAAGCTCCTACCGCGGACAAACACAGCCGCCCTGTGACACACGCCACAATGCACAGCTGGCCAATCTCGGTATCCCGGCAGGCCGCCCATGCTGAGGTACTAGCTAGAGCAAGCAGGGCACATGAAATAACAAAAGCTTATGACCGGACAGCTCACAGCCGGGGAGTGCGCGCTCGCCGGCAGGAGGCTGCCGGTGGGCAGCCAGCACTGGGTGACAGACATGTCAACAGCGCCCGCCCTATGGCGGCACTGCCGTCAGACAAGCGTTGCGGAACATGCAAGCAGAGCGCGCAGTGGGAGAGCGGCAACCTGGGAGACACCCGTTAATCTGGATGCGTTCCCGCACGGTCCACAGGTGCGGTGAGGTGAAGAGGCCTGTTTTGTAGCCGCAGGTCCGCAGTATGCTCTCCACCATAGCACAGGTGGACCCCTGCACTGGCCAGCCGATTGGTCCGGCGGTATGCACAGGCGCCCACTGTGACTCACGCTGATTGAAGCAATTGCGCAGGCGCCCACTTTGACTCACGCTGATTGAATCAATTCAAAGCACACCTTGCCCTTTGTGCCGGCCACATGGATGACGCTCAGCTCGTCCAGCCGGTCATGGAGGTCCAGGCGCTGCGCATCCCACAGCTGCTCAGCAACCGGGCAGGCAATGGGTGTGCGACAAGAACTGCCAACCAGAGTGCCAGTCCGCCCACCTGCAGATAGACCTGCATGTACTCATACGCTGTCTTCCAGTCCTTGCCGTCCTTGCGCTGGCGCCCGGAGATGAGCGTGCCCAGCGCCGCGTCGGCTGCATCCATGCTGGCTAGCGCTAGCCAGTATGCTTGTGTCTGGCGTGCTTCAGGCGAAGCAAAGCCTGACAAGGCGCCCAAGCTTATAAGGAAGGGCTCTGAGTGTCCACCGGGGGCGCACCCTTTTTTCAAACTGAATCTTGTCAGCCAAAGGCTGAGGCGACGGGGTTAGACGCAAGCGAGCAGTATCGGCCTGGCCGCACTTGAAAACGACGATCCATCAGGTGCTCAGCCTGCAGCACCTGGTCGACCACGCCCGGGCAGCCCGCAGCCACAGCCCGCAGCTGTTCTGCTGCGTATTGGAATTAAAGGTTCAAGGGCGTGTATGACCGTGTCCGCTGTTATGATAATTGTTGCAAAGCCTGGGCTAGCAAGGGCACGCGCTGGCTGCCGTGCTCTGCATGGTAATGTCGAGTACGCCGTGCTCGTTGGTGGCCGCCGCGGGGGCAGTCTGCTCTCTGGCTGTGGCGTGAAGCAGGGCTGCCCGCTGAGCCCCCACGCTGCCTAGCTCTTTCTGGATGTCCTGGCTTGGGCCCTGCCCCCGGGGCATACTATGCGGGCGCCGCAGGTGCTCGGCACGGGCGCGTTGGCGTGGACTGCACCGACCTGGGCTATGCCGACGACTTCTGCTTGCTCTCCACCTCGACGGCCGGCCTGCAGCGCCTGCTGGACTGCACGCACGGCTTCCTGTCCAGCGTCGGCAAGGAGGTCAGCGCAAAGAGGCCACGCGTGCAGGTGTTCGGGCCACGCACAACGGCGGGCTCCGCCGCCAAGCAGCGGGCGCCTTCCGAGTGGACGTGCGGCGGCGCCGACCTGGAACTGGTACCCAAGTACAAGTACCTAGGCGTCGAGATCTCCTCGGCGTGGGGCACCGGCGCCGCCTTTGGCCGCCTGCAGCGTACGATGACTGCCACGTGGGCGGCCGTGCGCCGCAAGTACGGCCGGGTGCAGCTGGGGCTGTGACTGCAGGTGCAGCGGGCCCTGTTCAAGCAGGCCGTCCCGGCGGCCGGGTCATATGCGAGTGAGGTGTGGGGCCTGCGTAAGCTCACTGGCGATGCGCGAAAGGGCCGGGCGCGGCTCAGCACCCTGCATGCCCAGTTTGTGAAGAGCCTCCTGCATGTCCCTCGGACGAGGGACGTGCAGGAGGATCTTCACAAAGTGGGCATGCAGGATGCTGAGCCGCGCCCCAACCTTTTCCGCATCGCCAGTGAGCTTGCAGGCCCCACACCTCACTGGCATAGGACCCTGCCGCCGGGACGGCCTGCTTGAACAGAGCGCGCTGCAGCCGAAGAGACAGCCCCAGCTGCACCCGGCCGAACTTGCAACGCACGGCCGCCCACGTGGCGGTCATCGTACGCTGCAGGCGGCCAAAGGCGGCGCCGGTGCCCCACGCCGAGAGATCTGGACGCCCAGGTACTTGTCCTTGGGCACCCGTTCCAGGTCGGCGCCGGCGGTCATCGTACGCTGCAGGCTGGTCTGCTCTGCCCGGCGGCCTGCACCCTTCAGCCTGCTGTGTACCCTGACGAGGAACCTATCGGCGGCAGCCTGCCGCTGGCAGCGGCGGGCTGTGTCCGCTTGAGATCATAGCAAGGCCTGCCTGACCAAGCGCAAGGCACGCTACAAAAAGCTCGGCCAAGGTCTGTCCAGGCTGCCGTTGATTCAACAGTCTAGCATAGCGTGGACCAACTCATGCTGCGGCTTGTGCCTACTTGCATCCGCCCGTGCCGGTTTGCGACGCGGAGGCGGCAGCAGCCTGTGGTGCCGCGTTGCGCTCGGGGGTTTGGCGAAGAGCCGGGTCGGCAGCGGCAAGGGAACAGGGACAGCGCGCAGCAGAAGGCCAGCGTCGCTGATGCCCTCACCAAGAGTCTAGCAGGTCTTAGCCCGCTCCGTAGTTACCTTGCAGCGCGCTGGTCGTGCATCAGTGAGCAAGTGCAGGAGATACGCATCAAGCAAATCCTGGGCACACTCTTTGACCATCTTATCGTGCGTGGTATGTGCAGACGTCAGCAAGAGCGCGGGCCGCGTGGCGAACACGAAGAATGTTGTGCTGAGCTCTGACGCGTCAGAAGAGACCTGGCGCGCGCTGGATGAGCGGGTCAACACATACCCCACGCGTAGAAGCTTCAAAGGTGCCAGCGGAGCCTGCCCCGGGCCCTCGGACATACCAGTCGGCTTCGCGCCGACTAAGTGTGCTCTGCTGTTGAGGTGCCTGTGGGATACGCCACTGGTCAACTCCCCGCTTCTGCAGGCCGGAAGGGCAGTAGGCACAGCGATCCTGTGCATGTGACAGCGTTAAAGCCTGCCAGCAGCAGCTGTGCATGCATTTGCCTCAGGTTTAGTCTGCGCCTGAGCTTTGCAAGGCAAGAGGAGGGCTGACGCTTGTATGCACGCGCGGCACAGCTATCGGCGTCGGCGGCGACGGCTTTGCCGCGGCCATGCGCAGCGCGGTGGAGGGCGTGCTGGGCCATGTGCACGAGGAGAGCGTGTCCCTGCGGCCCAGCAGCGCGGGCAAATACGTCTCCGTCACCGTGGGCCCCGTCACGGTGGAGAACGGCGACCAGGCTCGCCCTGTCTGCTGACCATATTCAAACTTTTGGCACCTGGGTTTGCCTTGCCATCGCATGCTTCTGCAGTCACTCTGACGAGAGCCAATGCTCGCACAGGTGCTGAGCGTGTACGCTGCGATGCGGGCCGATGAGCGCTTGAAGTTTTTCATATGACTCCAGCCCGGGCTGCAAGGGCGGCACAGCCGGGCTCTGTTGCCTTGCACCACCACCACAGCGTTCCGCATGTTCCAAGAGTTCCAGTGCGCGTTTTGCGGGGCACCCATGCAAACCAGTGCCCCCGTCGCGGAGACCGTCCGGCGAGCCCGCGGCGCCCGCGTGACCGCAGCCGGGTAGCTAGGGGTACCAAAACATCCCCCTGCAAACCAGGCGTGTATGCTGGTGAGTCACAAGTGGTGACATGCATGATGTCCAGCACTGCAGCTCATGCATGTTGCCTGGTGGGCGAGCCTTGGTAGCAGGGGCAAACCTGACCCCTGACGGATTGGCCTCGAAGCCAAGCGCCTCGTAGAACTCTACCACTGCGCGGCGCAGACACGCGTGCACTCAGAAACAGCTGCAGTGTTCCTTTGTGTGTTTGAGCGAGCAGGTTTTTTGTCTCAAAGAAAGGAACCGCTGACCACTATGTGGACGGTTGAAGCACTCACCGTTGGCATCTGCAAAAAGCGTGATGTTGGCGATGTCTCGCCGCAAAAGCGCCTTCACCATCTCAGCAACCAGTGCTTTGCCGATGCCCCTGCCCTGCATCAATAGTCGCAACACAATTTCAATCATGTCGCGACGTGTGAGGATGTCTGAGAATGCCCTCATGCCCATCGGTGGCGTTATTCTGATTCTCATACAACAGGGATGTCTGTGACTGCATCCAACTGAACAGTGCTGCCTTTGCTCACATGCACTGCACATGTTGCACTGCACATGACAGCCTCACAATGCGGAGCTGTGCACAGTGCCTTGGAAGCCCTGCCCTGAGAACATGTGCGCGCCTGGAACTCGGGGTCGACCAGCACGTCCCAGATGGTGGCGTTGAACACGTGGTCGCTGGTGCAGCGCGCCAGGCCGATCAGGCGCTCCTCCGGCGGCGCGCCGCCGGCCGCGCCGCGCCGCAGCACCACCGACGACACCAGGAAGCTGTTGCTCAGCGCCGTCTCCAGCTTCCCCGGCTGCCGCGCCGGCCAGCCCACCTGCGCGCAGGACAGCCGCGTACTAGGGGGGCCTCTGCAAGCAGCACCGCATCGGCAGCCTTCTGCGGTCAACATGTGCGCGCTCAGGTGTGTACAAGGCCGGCACGCCAGCAGCTTGAGCAAGTCACAAGCGCTTGCAACTTGTGCTGCCTAGTGACATTGGGGCTCAAGTACTCGCGCACAGCGTGCACGCTGCCAAGTTGGCCGCGCCTTGTCGCAGAGGGCATCCAGCGCGTCCGGCGTCACAGCGACGGCGCTCCTATACACAATCTGCTGCCGCTCGCCGCTGCCGTTGCTGCCGGCGTCCTCTGCAAACACCAGCTCCTCCTGGCAACCGCAGCCCACTGTGGGGCCTGGTTTCCTACGTCTCTGAACAAAGTCCTGCACGGTCTGCTGGCGGCGCTGCAGCGCACCGGGTCCACGAATTCCTTGCTGTCCTGTTCAGCACTCTTGCTCTCTCCCGGGGCCACGGCCGTGCTGGCACTGCTGCGCACACGCAGGCGCCAGAGCCCAGTCTCAGCTGTGTGCACGGACGTGCAACACATGTGGCAGGCCTGTCAGTGTTCAGAGACCCACCTTTTGAAGAGTCCCGAGAACATGCTCCTGCAGTGTACGCGTCTGATTTGCCTGCGCTTGAGCAGGGCGAGGCAGACTGGCCCTGCGCGCTGCCTGCTGCTGCAGCCATAACGGCTCGTTGGCTGTCGCACATACTGCTTCGGGCGTGTGCAGGCGCAGGGCAGCCTCTGCATGTAATGGACGCCCCAGTACGTGGCCTGAGATAGCGACTAGTAGCAGTGTGTAGCTTGTCCAGGCTGCACGTCCAGGCTTGCCACACTGCTGTGGAAAACCTGTGAGGGGTCAGGCCAGCTCCTCCTGAGGCCTTGATGGGAGCCCACAGTCAAAGTTCCAGGGCAGTGATTTTTGCAAGATAACCAGGTTGTTGCTTGCCATGGCCGGGACCAGTTGCAAAGGAGCATGAGCATGTCCATGTGCGCGGCAAGCACATCGAGGAAGCAAAGCACGACACGGGGGCACGTGCGCTGTGCTGAGCGCAGCAGAGCCCTTACGGCCATATGGAAACCATAGTGCGTCAGAATTGAGCATCATGCTCTCCCATCCTACAGCATCAGAGCTTTTTGTTCGCCTACTTAGTCTCTCTCTTGTCTCTTGGCGTTGCCTAACTCACGGGGGCTGGGCGCAGAACGCAGAGATATTCACGCTCACGTATGGGTCCATGGTGCGGCAACTCATCGCAGACCTGGAGGACATACCTGCTGTCAACAAGCAGCTGGACGACATGTACGCGTTCCCAGTTGCTTGAGCACACTTGCACCCAGCAAAGATGCCTTTCACCCAGCAAGGCAATGCTGTGCCTGCGCTCAAGCGCTCGTTGAGCAGTCTTGCGACTTGCGGGGTGGCAGGGGCTACAACATTGGTATCAGGCTCATCGATGAGTTCCTGGCAAAGTCAAAGACCGGCAAGTGCGGCGACTTTCGGGAGACTGTGGACCGCGTCGCCAAGGTGACTGCTGCGCGCTCCCTACTGCCTCCCCCAATAATGCAAGGAGGAGTGCAGCACATGTCGGGTGGCTGAGCTTTTGCCGCGGCGCAGGTGGGCTTCAGGATGTTTCTGAACACCACTGCGACGGTAGCCAACTGGAACGCGGAGGGCACAGAGTGCAGCCTGGTGACCTCCCGAGCACACATGCCACGAGTGCCGCCCTCCTTGTTTTCCTTTGGCGCCTTTGCGACGCCTCTCCTGCTGCCGGCCATTGCAGGCCCTGAGTCTCACGCAAGAAGCACACAAGCTGTGGGCTAGCTCCCGCGCGGAGGCAACCTGTTGCAGCTTCATTTGGCTGATAGAGCCTGGCACATGAGGCATGCATCAGCGCAGCTCAAGCAGCGAGACCCCTTTTGCTGCCGGGCCGGCAGATCCTGGAGGATAATCCGCTCACGGACTTCGTGGAGCTGCCCGAGGGCTGCCAGAACCTGGTCTACTGCAACGTGCTGTGCGGCGTCATCCGCGGCGCGCTCGAGCAGGCGCGCCGGGCCGCGCTCTGCAAGAGTCACGAGATTACGGAGTGGATGCAGCGATGTCGGCCGTGCAGAGGCTGGCACCTAACACGGTCGTTTGACCGGCCTTCACATGGTGACGCGCCGTGAATGGAGACCGGTGTTGCCATGACAGCGCCCTCCAGCCACCTGTTCCTTTGTCGAGGGCGCACAGGTCAACGAGCAGGCCTGCTTGCAGGCTAGCCTGCAACATGCTGGCATACGTGAGCAGCAGCGGCTTCTTGCATGAGCATGCATGCCGCTGCCGAACTTGCCTGCTGCATGACAAGTTGGGAGAGGAGGAGCCATGCCAGGGAGGGTCAGCATAGCCATGCGTCCTTGTAAGTGCAGCGTGGTAGCGATCAAGTGCGCAGTAGCTGCAGCGCCTGGCTGTTGCTGATGCGGACGGCCCAACGCGCAGGTCAGCATAAATACGGAGTGCCACTTTGTGCGCGACGTGCTGCGCGGCAGCGACGTGTCCGAGCTGCGCCTGAGGCTGCTGTCCCTGAACAAGGAGGAATATCCCTTTAAGGACGACGATTAGCCGCGCCAGGCGCGCCGTGCGGAGGCGAGCCTCCTGAAGGACATGGTGCACGTGAAGAGTGGCTGACCAAAACGGCATCATGTGACTGCTCTCTAGACTGTAAGTGCACATGTGCGGCAGACACAACATGGTGTGTAAGCATAGCAGCAGGTCATGGTGTGCATTCTGCGCAGCATAGGACGCCATTCCAAATTTTTTTGCCTTGCTCAAGTTGCCGCACATGCCGCTCCAGGTCTGGCGCAGTCCTCCCCACCGCCGTCTAAGCCGGGCATCAATGCGCACGCGCCCGGCGGAACGCATGGCGATGCAAGCGGCGGCTCTGCACATGCCGATCCAGGTCCCGCGCCTGGCGCGGCACCATCTCCGTGCACGGTTCCACAAGTCCTGGCCGTGCTTGGCGCTGCACCATCGCCCAAGCCCTCTGCATCGCGAGCGGACTGGTTTGCGATGCAGCCCGACTCTGCAGCGACGCCAGGCGGGTGCCACTGCGCAGCCGGCGCGGCTGTGCACGCGGCTGCGCAGCCGCCGCCAGGACTTGCGCAGCCATGTGAGCACGCGCGATCATCTGGTGTGGCCGGCGGTGCGGCGCGAGCGTCTGGCGCGGCGCGCTGCGCCGCGGGCGGCGCCTCATCGCCCGCTCCGGCGCCACCACCCGCCGCGGCCGACGGCACGCGCGCGCCCCGCGCGGCGCGCGACAGCGCGGACGGCGCCGCGCCCGCGCGCGCGCCGCGCTGGCGCGCGCGCCCGACCGCCTGCTGCGGGCGGCCGCGGTTCAGGCCCTCCAGCAGCGCGCACGCCTTGCAGACGGCCTGCGCGTGGCCGCCAGCCCTCACTGCTTCTGTGGTACTGCACTTGCACCCCTTTTGCTGCACATTCTTCGCAGATGAGGGCGGCTGCTGTTTACAGGCGTAGCACATGACTCTGCCGCTGCGCTTCCAGCCAATCTGCAGACAGAGCCGAGTGATGGAAAGCACCGACGGGAGAATGATCACCAGGGCTTGGCATATTAGTGACACACGCGCACTCCGACAGAAGCGGCGCTGCAACTTTGGGCGATGGGCGTCGCGCCCCGCGCGCCTGGCTGGTGATGTAACCGCAGCGCTCGCAGCTGCCCGGCGCGGGCAGCGCCTCGCCGGCGCCGCTGCGGTCGATGCGCATGGTCTCCGCCGAGCGGATCAGGTCCACGATTGCCTGCGGCCTCACTGCCTGCCGCGACCCGCCGCGCGGTGTCGGGCCTGCTCACACGGCGGCGCCGGCAGACTCCCGGACAGCGCGCAGCTCCTGTTCGGGTCGGGTCCCATGAGGCGCTGGCGCCCCCCGGACACAGCAGGCCGCGGCGGATGTATGCGCGGCCGCCCTACCCTACCATATCCCTTGGCACACGGCTGGCCGGGTGCGCGGGCGGCCGCGCCTCCAGGTCCTTGACGAAGTCGCGCGCGGCGCCGCGCGCGGCGAACGGCGCATACACGCACTCCGTGGAGAAGTAGTCCAGGCGCTTGAAGTAGGCGTACATGACGATCTCCTTCTCGTAAGTGTACCTGCGCCGCGCGCGCGGCCGGGCCTTGGTGCAGGGTAGGGTAGGGTAACCAGCGGCGGGGGGCGCAGATCTCATACATGTGCCTGCGCAGCGGTTTGACATGCACAGCGACGGCTGGGGGCGCGGGCCGCCCGAGCGGCCCACGCTTGGGCCTCCCGGCTCAGTGGGCGCTTGGGGTCAAAGCCCAAGAACGCGGCACCTCCAGGGCTCCAATGCGGATCGTCTCCACTCTCTTGCGTGTGGGACGTGTCGGCAGGGGCGCCCGCGCACTTGAAGGGCTTGACGCGCGGCAGCGCGCCCTGCTCGCCGGTGAAGATGGCCGCGCAGCGGCCCAGGCGCGGCAGGTCGCCGCGCAGCATGTTCAGCAGCACCGTCTCCGCAATGTCGTCCGCATTGTGCCCTGCGGGCGTGCCACACAGTGTCTGCAGACTGGCGCGGCAGGTCGCCCCGCAGCATGTCCAGTAACACTGTGCACATGTCAGCCGCGGTACGCCTTGGCAGATGAACACGTCTATCAGATCGGCGCCCCAGCTCATCTCCAGCCGCGGCAGGTCACCCCGCAGCATGTACGACAGCACCATCTCCGGGCCTCCGTCCTAGCAGGTGGCATCATGCCATGGCTGTCAGCCTGGCGCACCAGCTGCTGAGTGGCATACGACCAGCGTGCCTGGCAACAGCGTATTACGGGCACAACCTTCCGGCCACCTCGCCGGTTTTGGCCAAGCATGGCATCATTCTGTGCAGCACTTCTGCGTATGGCCTCCCCCGCCGTGTGAACACACCGGATGCGACTCCGCACCGGTGGCCAGCTTGTCGGCGCGCATGAGCGCCGCGCCGCGGTCGAGCGCCTGCCGGCGGAAAACGCCACAGAAGGTGCAGTTGTTGCGCGGGCCAATCGCGCGCACAATCTCGTCCATGCTCCAGCCGTACAGCTGCTTGTAAGACAGCACGGTCAGCGGCAGGCCGTACTGCGCCTCGTTGCGCTTCACCGTCTCCAGCGAGTCGTCGCGGTAACCGGCGATGCCCTCGTCGATCGACAGCAGGAACAGGTCCAGGCCGTAGCTGTGGCGCGCGTTGAGCGCGGTCATCATATGCGCGAGCACCGTGGAGTCCTTGCCGCCTGCGCGCGGCGCTGGACCGCCTCAGACCGCCAGCGCCGACCCTGTCACACAGAAACCAGCTGTGGCGCGGCCAACTATTGAGGTCGTCGTGTGCGCGAGCGCTGTCCGCCTGCCGCCGCCAGCCGAGCGACACCAGCGCGCTGTAGCGTGACACCCGCAGTCCCAGTGCTCCACCACCTGTCAGGCCTCTGCTCTGCACCGGTATACCCCTCAAGGTGCGCTGGCGGCAGCTGCAGCTCTGTGTGCCGGGCAGCGACCAAGCTACGTGTAAGCAAGCTCGCCGCGCCCTGCGCTCTGTGCTTGCACTGCTTACATACTAGCATATACACTGGCAGAAGACCGGTACGCGGTAGCCAGTGGCATGCACACCTGAGGCAGCCACCGCGACGCGCTCGCCCGGCTGGAAAAGTGCGTTTGCGATGATGGTCTGGTGGACCTCATGCTCCAGCGCCTCATAGAAGCACTCGCGGCAGAGCTGCGTGCTGCAGTGGTGCAGTTTACAGCTGGGAGTGACCACTTGCCTGTGAAACATCCACCCGGCCGCTAAGCGTCAAGGACAAGCGGACCTGCTCTAGCGTTTTCGGACGTTTCAAGGCCGCTCTCTGCTTGGCGCAGCAGCTGCAGAGCTTGACCATATGCAGTGGCTGCTTGTCTCAGTCAGCGGGGGCAGACGCAGGCTTGCGCTTATGACCGTTTCTGATCAGCAACACGTCGACGTGCAGTGTGCAGACAAGGATAGCTGTAGGCTTGGAACTACAAGTATGGAGCAGATTCTTCTTCTTTCTTTCCTGAGCCTTATACCGTATTCGAATCCGCAGCTCCAGCTGTGCTGCGCTATTACCACGACGTCACGGTGAGCAAGCCGTTATGGCGCCCCGCCAGAGCGGCTGGGGTAATGCGCGCGCTGTTCAGCAGCTGGGTGAGCTTAGCGCGCAGGGCGGCGTTGGCAGCGCGCAGCCGGTCCCGCTCCTGCTCCAGCGCTTGCGTGTCCAGGAGAGCCTGCTCCCGCCACCAAAATGTAAGGCACACGCTTGGTTATTATATACACTCTCTCTAAAACGTTTACTGCAAGCCTGTTCAGGACGCTTCTTGCCATTCAATATCACTTGGTGCTGGCGTCGTCCCACAAACATCGCCAGCAGGCGGCTGTGACGCCAGCTTGAACCCCACAATGGCACTACTGCGCAAGCATGTCCCCAGAACCAGGCACTGCCCTTGCCGTGTGAAAGGACCCCACCGCTTAAAAGGTGAGACACGGCAGACAGGCACACCTAGCAAAGAAACGGGGTAACGCGCCTGGTTGAAGCGGCGGTACGCGCGCTCAAGCATTCGCGTGTGCGGCACCGGCTGGCCGTGTTCGTCCTGCGCGTGGCACCGGCCGGAGCTCCTGCCGCCCTGTTGCCAAGTGCAGGCTGCCCTGTCGTCCTGGTCCCCGACCGGCAGGCTCGCTGACGCATGCAGTGTAACAGCGCCCTCTGTCACCTCTCCTCCCTCGTCTCTCATAGACCATAAATCTGCGCCATCCGTGGCGTCCTCGCGCACGATGACAGAGAAGCTGGTCTCCTCCTCCGGCGGCTCCAGGTGCACGCTGAGCTCGCCAGGAGCCATCTCTGCATGCGCCTCCGTGGTGCATGCGGCAGCTCCGGCCTCATCAAGGCCGCCCGCCGCCGCTGTCGCCGGGGCAGGTTCCAGGAGCAGGCTGATCACGCCAGAGGTCTCCTCGTGTTCCAGGCTGCCGACATACCCTGCCGCCTCCGTGTGCTCGCTGCACGCGCGCTCCTCAGAGGTTTCGCCGTTGCCAGCGCGGGACTGACGCGCAGGTGGCAGCCCGGGCACGGCGGTCGACGCTGAGGGTCCCACGTGCGCGCCCGCTGCTTCCTCCGCTGCCTCGGCGGGTGCATCATGATGCTCATCATCAGGGCCGGGCTCGGGGCTTGCAGCGTGCGCTGACTCGAGGGCCGCATGCACCCCCGCCCAGTGCGGCGCAGCGCCGTCGGGAGGCACAGCCAGCGCGTCAGCAAAGTGCGATGGCATGCCAGCAGCAGCCTCAATGCTCGTTCCTGCAGCGTCGCTGTCAGCGCCACGCGCGCTCACGAGCTGCCAGGCGTCTGCATCGTCCATGCCTGACTCCACTGCGGCGGCTGCCGAGTCGCTGTCCGGCCCCGGCGCAGCCAACTCTGCCAGCATGCTCGCACTGCCTCCAAGGCCCGGGACAGCGCCCACACCAGGACCCAAGCGGCCTAACACCTGAACAGGGCTGTCGGCGGCCCCGCCCGTTGGGCGCGACCGCACGGGCCCGCCGGTGCCTGTCAGCCGTTTAGGTGCGGCGCCGGCAGCTGCGGGCGGCGCCTCCGCAGTATCGTCCAGGACCCGGCACGTCGGCAACCGCATGCGCGGCAGGCACGGCGGGCAGGCGCCGCTGGCGCGCGCGGCGCGCACGGCGCCGCCGGCCAGCGCCAGCGCCTCGGCGAGCGCAGCCGGGGCGGCCAGGAGCAGCGTGCGCGTGTCCAGGGCGGGCGCCAGGGCGGCCGCCGCGCCGAGCGGCAGAGCGCGCTCGGCCTCGTCCTCCGCCTTGCGGATGAGCGCGGCCAGGCGCAGGATGCGCTCCGCGGTCGCCAGTCGCTCGCGCAGCGTGCCTTCGACCGCCGCGCTGCGCGCAGAGGGGCATGCTGCCGATCCGCCCGTACGCCCACAGTCATGCAGTGGCGCGGCGTGCTCCTGTGCCCCCGCAGTTGCTGGCGCAGGCGGCTGTGAGGCAGGCAGGCGACGGCTTTATAACTGGAGGCCATGCTGCCAAGCAGCGCGCTCCTTCGCCCGTGCACTGGCAGCCACGTGCGGCTGTCAGGGCACAACCAGGCAGAGCGAAGGGCCCGGGGTGGTGCGATCCGCGGGGAAGCTTGCTCACATGCTCAGCCGATGTAGGCGGCTGCCGGTGAAATGTCAACAGACAAATAGAGCAAAGGGCTGAGGTGGTGCCCATCACCCTGTGCCTTGGGCTGTGTGCCAGACCTGCGCACGGACAGCTCGCGCATGCGCTCGGCCTGCTGCGCGCGGAAGCATTCGAGCGCGGCCTTGAGCGCGCGGTGGCTGCGCGCGGCGGCGCCACGCTCCTCGGCCAGCGCGGCGTTGCGCGCAGCCCACTCGCGCGCCGCCGCTGCCGCCTTGGCGCTCCAGTGCGCGATGGCCTTGCCCAGGCGCGCCTGCGTGCGCGGGGACAAGATTGTGTCGTGGTCTGAATACTGTGCGATCCATGGCCGGAGCGCGAGGCATACATGCAGGTGACGGCGCGGCTGCGGAGTGAGCATTCAGCGGTGGGGCGACCTGTGGTCCCTGCAGCGGGACGAGGGCGGGGGCCACCTGCGCGTGCGCGCGTGCCTCGATCTCCACGGCGGCCTCCGCATCGCCGCGGCTCAGCTCCTGGTATGCCTGCGGCGCGAGGGCGCCCGTCGCGTCGCTCGCGCGCTTGCCGTGCGGCCGATGTGCACAGCTGGGTCCTTGGCAAGCACCCAGCCTCCTGGTCGTGACACCTCGACTGTTAAACAGGCTGTCAGCTGGTGCGCCCAGGACAAGCATGCCGTGCCCCAGACGCATGCTGAGCGTGTGCATGTCCTGGCGGCTACAAGACTGCCGAGCGCCTGCATCAGGCACCTCTCGGCCTGCTGACCGATGCAGATGTCGGGGCATTGAATGAAAAAAGAAAACCTACTGCACTGGTCATGCATCGCCTGCACTGCACCACGGTTGCAACATTCATGCAGGTCTGTGCCGGACCTTGTTCTTGGCCTCCGTGCTGCGCTGGTAGGCCTCCTGCGCGGCAGCCGCGGTGCGCCGCACCTCCGCGATCTGCCACGCGCGTCCCTGTCTGTCAAGGCATCTGGAACCCGGGCTGCTCGCATGAAGTGATCTGCATTCATCCTCTGTGTGAACTGCTTAGTGTGCCTGTTCTTTGCACGGATGCGATTGCTCGCATGTTGTTAGTGGCAAGTGAGTGCGCCTCAGCTCCATCAGCGGTGCCTGAGGCAGATGCCTCTCACCAGGCAACTGCCTTAAGCAAGCTAGAGACAGCACAAGCACAACTGCCACATCACATGTCAACATGCACGCCTGCCATGAAGAGCTTCATACGCAAGCTGTCAAATGCATGGTGCCACTTTCATTTATGTTACCATTGCACTGTGGGGCTACATCAACCGAGCACGCGTGCGCGCCTGCGCCTCCAGCGACAGTTTCAGCACGTTGAGCGCCTCGCTGGCGCTGTGGCGCTGCTCCTCGCTCGCGGCGTCATGCTCCGCGCGGGCCTCCGCCTCCGACGACGCCCACGTCGCCTGCGCGCCTCCGTCTTGACACCCTGTTCATGCAGGTGACCCATGTACAGAGGACGAGCAGAGCCAGGACACTGGGTCATCAGAGCTAGGCCATCAGACTCGGGGCGGATGCAGCAAGAGGCATGCTGAGTTCGCGTGTCAGGCACACAGCACATGCTCGCGCATACCTTGCGCATTCTGCGCCGCGAATCATAACATTCCTGACTGCTTCATTGGAGGGTACGGACCTCTGCATCGCCCCTTCCCTACACAGTCTCCTACACACGAATATAGAAACAGCCCCCGCTTGTCCCGTTCGCCGGCGCGGGGGGCAGGCCTGCGCGGCGGCGGCCACAGCTGACGCGTCGCGCATGGCAGCCGCGTGCGCTGCCTCCGCGGCGCCGCGCTCCTCGGCAAACTGCGCCACCATCTCCTGCAGCGCGCGCCGGGGCCGGCTCAGCCACATTGGGTCTTGTAGGGTCGCTTGAGTGTGCAGGTCTGCATGCGACGCAGGCCTGACGCCCTCAAGCAGCTGCTCCTGCAGGAATGATGTATTGACACGCCCTTCAGCAGGGAGCTGTCGCAGCGCATGCCGGCGCATGCACGTGCATGCATGCACCAGCCGCACGGGTCCGCCGGTCACACGACGCCCAGGCCCAGGCCCCGGCGCTCCGGCGGCCGCCGCGCCGCGCAGGCGCTACCGCGGCCCGGGCCCCGGCGCGGGCGCCCCGCACGCCGCGCGCGCGCGCCCGAGCACCGGCCGCGCGCACCCGCGCCTCGGCCGCGTCCTGGCGCAGCATGGCGTCCAGGCGGCTGCCGTGCAGCGCGAGCAGCTGCGCCCCTAACTATACCTTACCCTATGCCCCAAGCCAAGGCCGCGCGCACCCGCGCCTCGGCCGCGTCCTGGCGCAGCATGGCGTCCAGGCGGCCGCCGTGCAGCGCGAGCAGCTCCGCCAGCAGCGCCATGTGGCCGCGCACCGCGGCCGCCTGCTGCTCCTCGCCCTCGCCCAGGTCGCGGTCCAGGCGCTGCGCGCGCGGCCCTAACCCTGTTTCAGGCCGCCAGGCGCGCCAGGCCGCGCACGGCGTCGATATGCAAGCGCCAGGTCCTGGGGCGCGCAAATTGCGGCTGTTTGGCTTTGTTAGAAGACGTGCATGGGTGCGTTGTGCGCCGGGGCAAGCTGGCCCAGGCAATCGACGTGTCAGTGACGCATTTGCGCCACCAGGCGTCACAGGGCGCGGACGGGCCGTCATTCTGTGCCAAGGTGTGTGCGCTGAAGCGGAGCTCTGCTGTGCCATGACGAGCAGGCTGCCTCGTCCGACAGCGAGTCCGCTGCGCCGCTCTAGGGCCCAAAGTCTACATACCTTCATTATATGACAGGGTGGCAGGTGACATATTTGGCGTGCATGCCGCTAGACGGGCGCAGAGGCAAGCAAATGCGCCTGGATGAGCAGGTCGCGGCGGTCGACCGCGCGCTCGAAGCGCTGCGCCAGGCTGCTGACCGCGCCGCGCAGCTCCTCAGCCTTGGCCCCGCGCATGGTGCCGCGCCACTCCGTGTGCAGCCGCGCGGCATTCAGCCGCGCGCATTCCTGCGCGCTGCGGGCGGCGTGTCGCGCCGCCGCCCGGCCTGGCTGCAGTGTCGGCAGGACTCACCGTGTGGTCACCAGCTCAAGCATGGCTGCCTGAACTGTTGTGCATCAGCCCAGGCCTGTGACACGCTGAGGACGCCACGCTTTGAGGCAGGAGCCCTGTCGCCAGCCCAGATTGCTGCCACTAAGCACGCGCATATGCCCATATGGAAAGCCCTTGCCGCACGCGCTGCTCGCTGCGCCGGCGCTCGGGCGCTCGCCGGCGCAGCGGCTCACCACCAGCCTACCTGACTGAGGGCTCAAGCTCTGACGCACTCTGACGGACAAGCCCTGACGGGAGGGAGCACCCCGCGCCGCGCGCCTGCTCGCGGCGCTGGCGCTCGAGCAGGCGCTGGCGCAGCAGCTCGGTGCGTCGACGCGCCGCGTCCTCGCGCGCTGCCGCCTCCGCCTCCAGCCGCAGGCCGCGCTTGTCGCTGCTCTCCGCGCTCGCGCCTGCCTTCTGCGCGGCCGGCCGTGCCGCGTGAAGGCGCTGGCACGCTCTCGACGCTTTGACTGCAGCTGTGCGCCCTTGTCCACCCGACACCAGTGCGCCCTCCTTGCGTATTCTGAAGCGCCTGCCCCCTGGTTTGCACCCGCGCCGCGAGGCTCGGGGCGCCCGCTCGGCGTCGCGCTCAATTCCAGGTGAGAGCGCTCTCGGGCGAAGCGTGACAAAAGTGCCTGCAACTGAGGCCTGTGCAGGTGTTATGCGACGCCCTCAAGGGCCGGCACAAGGGCACCAGTAGGCACAGGCAGCCGAGACGTGCGCACCCGTGCCGCGAGTTTCTTGGGAGGCATGCTTGCAGGCGGCGAGCGAGCGAGCAAGCACGGCTCGACTGGGCTGTCACCAGGCTGCGCAAAGTCGAGATACGTCTGTATCTGCTGTTGCGCTCGCAGCTGCACGGGGCGGTATGAGTGGTGCGCGTTGAGCGGGAAGCGTACGAAAGCTGGCTGTCCTTTCATTCGAGTTGTTCAGGGTATGCAGGGCCTAAGCCCTATGTAGCACAGGCTGCCCGCCGCCTGCCTTTCCCAGGCTGTGCGAGAGCTGGGAGCGCGCAGCGGCAGAGCAGGGGCGCCAGGTAGCTCTATGGCGTCCTTCACGCCGAGGAACGTGCGGGATGTGCCCGCCGAGGAGTTCATCAGGGCGTACGCAGCGCACCTGAAGGCAAATGACAAGGTGTCAGCCCAGCTCACCTCTCCGAGCCGACAGTGGCCGCAGCCGCCGGCATCGGATCTCTGCAGTCTGCAGTCATTGGCGCTCGGCTGGGCCAGTTCTGTGTTTCTCAGCTCTTGAGCTGCAAAGCTGCCGTTGCAGTTGGCATATCACCTGTACAGTTGAGCTTGGCAAGTGCGGCAGCGTGCACTCTGCTTTGGCAGCGCAGCGTTGTAAGCTTGAACGCATCACGTATACAGCGCACCCAGCGCAAGAGCAGCTGCATACCGGCGTGCACTAACCGTCGCAGGCGCTGCGACCACTTGGTGCGGCGCTTTTGGCCTGACCGCGCTGCGGCTCGCGCGTGCGCAGATCCAGCTGCCCAGCTGGGTAGATATCGTGAAGACCGGCGCCTTCAAGGAGCTGGCGCCGTATGACCCGGACTGGTACTACGTCCGCGCAGGTGCTTGCCCGCCACCGGGGCGCCACGGCACGTTGTGCACCGGGGTCTGTGTCGACGCAGGCTCGTGCGTAGGGGGCCGTTGCGTCGCTGCTGCAAGCCGGCGTGGAATGATGAGGCATTTTAATTCCTGAAGCTCTCGGGCGCTGTCGCCAACCCATAACAGTCTTTAAAGTTCTCTGATCACCGCCGCGCGGCCCGCCCTGCCCTGCTCCAACTCTCTTGTCAGCAGGTGCCTGTGTTGCAGCTGCACCGTACACTGTTCATCTGTGCTGTGGGCAGTGCGCTGGGCCGAGCGCCGCGCTGTCGAGCAGGCACTCTTTGAGCGCGCGCGCCCCGGCTTGTGGGCTGGGCCGAGGGCCGCGCTGTGATCAGGCACCGTCTGAGCGCGCGCGCCCGACTCGCGGCGCGCAGCCTCGCTGGCGCGCAAGGTGTACATGCGGCAGAACATCGGCGTCGGCCAGTTCCGCCGGCAGTACGGCGGGCGCAACAAGCGCAAGGGTACCGTGCCGGAGCACTATGCGCGCGCCAGCGGCGGCCTCATCCGCCACATCCTGAAGCAGCTCGAGGCGCGCGCCCGGCCGGCCGCCGCGCTGGGGCAGCGGAGAAGTGTGCCTGGGCAGTGCCTGGCTGCCCCAGTGCCTGGCTGTGTGTGCGCGGCTGGCAGCACGGAAACTGCATGTGCCTGAAACGGCGTGGTGAGCCTCGTGGGCGTGTGCCGGAGCGGTTAAGGAGGCAGCACGCTCACTTAGTGTGTCACATTGTGTGACAAAAGTCTTTTAAGCTACTGAAACTGGCGTGACGGGGTGTCAGGCATGAGCACATCCAGCGAGCAGAGTAGCGCTCGCATCACCCGCGCCCGTAAGCGCGTCACGCCGAAGCACGACCAGTGAGCGGTGCGCGGCTGCTGCTGACGCGCGCTGCGCGGCGGGCGCAGGAGATCGACGTTGTCGCAAAGAGCACGGCGACCCGGGGCGGGCGCAAGATCACGTCCAACGGCCAGCGCGACCTGGACCTCATCGCCGGCCGCATCACGCCCAAGGGCGCGCCGGAGGAGGTCGAGGAGGAGGACGAGGAGTGAGGCCGCTGCGGGTAGCGTCAGCCAGTCCTCATAAGGATGGCCGGTGGCCTCGGTGCGTCTGAGCGTGCTACGGGCTGCAGGCAAGCCCACTGAGCAGGACGACGGTTCACTGTACGGCCAGATGCGCACATGCAGTACGCACCTAGCTGGCATGCATGCAAGAGAGTGGCGCATGTGGGCAGGGCGGCTCTTGTATGCGTGTATGGGTGCATGAAGTCAGGTGTCTCTGCTGTGGGGAGGGCCCTGGGATGGCAGGGCCATGGGTGGCTAGTGGCAGTGGGGCGCCGAGTGTAAGGGCTGCGGGTGCGTTTGCAGGGGCGCGGCAGTGCGCTGGCCCCACACTTTGCACATCGCACGTGTAACTGACTGTGGCTACACATAGCCGGATGCTGCTTGCGTCTCTAACTTGTTGGAAAGCTACCACATTTTGCCTCGCAAATGCTAAAGGCATATCAGTTGGCCATGTGCATTTGCCTGCATTTACCATACGTTTTCTGCTGCGCGCCTACACCCGTGCCCCTGCACACCCACAGTGCTAGTGCTACCCCATGGGTACGCGCATAGTCCGCACAGCGCCGCAGTGCCCTTCCAAATTGGACTCAAAGAATTGCCGGCAGCAAGGCACATGCGTATCAGCCGAAACTAAGGCTTGCATGACTACTGCTAGCTCCTAAAGCCTACCATGTTCTTGCATACACTACTGCACAAGGGCGGCACAAGCTGGGCGTGCAACGTTTGCATTGCGACAGCACCCGCAATTGCCATGCTGCAGCCCTAAGATAGCCAGGCCCCAAAAGGAATGACGCATTTTCCTAGCTTTCACACTGGCTCATGCAGGCACAGCAACGTAGCAGCCCACCCGGCAGCAGGCTAGCAGGCACGCCAGCGCAATCGCTCAGAAGGCCGCGGCTTGCGTGGGGACGTTGAGCGCAGGCGCAGGCGCGCGAACTCTGGTCATCCGGGGATGGTGAAGGGGTTGAAGCCAAAGGTGTGGTACATGGACGTGAGCAGCTTGAACGGCACGCCCACAACGACCTCCTTGCGGCGGTTTGTGACAGCGCTCCACAGCGCGTCCGCGACCTCCTCTGACGTCTGCACGGCAGGGTGGGATTAGGGTCAGGATTGGGGTGAGGAGCGGGGGGTCTATCGTAACGCCGCCTCCTCAGGTGTCCTTGCGCCAGGTCGCTAGGCATTGATACATAGCTGCTGCCAGAAGCTCCGTGTGATTTTGAAGAGGGACAAAGCGGCCATTGCACCATCAATGTTCCTCTGGGAAAGCCGTGCTGTTCCTCTTGGAAAACCGGAGAAACACCCTCTTTTCTCCGAGTATGCACACAACAAGGTACTCCCAACAGGAGCCCGTGGTTCTTCATGCCGCAAACATGTGGAAGGCAGCGCACGGCGCGCCTGCACGCCAGGCGCCCGGTTGTCCAGCATCGCCTCCAGGCGCGCGCGCCGGTCGGGGCCGTCGTCGCCCAGGAACTTGGCGCGCTCCAGGAAGGCGGTCCGCACGACGCCTGCGCTCACGGAGGATGCGCTTCCAGATCCACTGCTGGGCGAGGCGGCGTGGGCGAAACGTTGCATTGTGCAGCTCGCAGACGGCAGCCCAGGGGCGCGGCTTGCAGCGGCAACCAGCGGGCGCGCTCACCGCCGCACCGCAAAAAAAAAAACATTTTGCAAGCTGAAAAGCTTGCATCACAGGCACACATTCGGCACAGCATAGCACAGCATGGAAGAGCAGCATGTCAAAGCAACATGGGGCAGCACAGCTCCCTCCATTCGGAGCGCCCGGGGTCTCCTGCCTCCCAAGTCTCGCCCGCACCCGGGTGGATCTGCGCGACGTGGATGCCCACGTCCGCCAGCTCTGGCCGGATCGCGTCAGTGAAGCCCGCGAGTGCGTACTTGCTCGCGGTGTACGCGGGCATGCTGCGCAGCGGGATGCGCCCGGCGAAGCTGTTCACCATGGCCACCACCGGCTTCGCGCCGCGCTTGGCCGCCGCCTCCAGCGCCGGCACAAAACCTGCATACGAATAGGTGGAGGCGTCAGCGATAGAGCTCGAGTGCCACGCTGCACCGGTTGCTGCTGGGACGCACGCGGAAAAAGCGAATTGCTTAGCATGTAGCCTTCTGGGCCTGCTACGCAGCAAGACTGGGCAGCCGCAACGGATATCTACAGGTCTGCGGTGGCTGCATATTACCACATGCAGGAAAAGACACGCTGAGTTGACAGTCATATGCTGCCCACATGCCCTGCATTTTTCAGCTTGAATTTGCAAAAGGCAGGAGAGCTCGATGGCGTACAGGCGCAGGGGAGCCTCACCCTGTGTTATGGCCACCGCGCCCAGGAAGTTGACATTGATCTGGTCCTGGAAGACTTGCAAGGGTATGGCTTGCAGGCGGCCCGTGGCACACACGCCTGCGCAACCTCGCTCATGTGAACGTCTTTGCTGGAGGAGCTGCTGCATGCGGGGGCACTGGCCGCTACTTTGGTGTTTGCCTATACTCCCTACTAATTCAGACACTGATGCAACATGCCTGCGATGCCTGCAAGCTCCCTGACAAGCAGCAAGCAGCACACATATAATGACACGACCCGCCCACCGGTTGCAGTCAGCGCAGTAGCCACCTTATACGCATATCCCCAGGGCCCTGCATGATCTTGACGCACAAGGCACCGACGATTGAGCACGGCGCACCAGCGCAGTTGATGACCACGTCCACGCTGTCATACGTGTCCACCACGCGCTCGACCAGGCGCTGCACGGCGGCCGGGTCCGTGATGTCGGTCGGCACGCCAAGCGCCGCATTCTCGCGCGCACCGCTCGCCGCCGCCAGCTCCTCCGCGGCGCTCGCTACCCGGGTTGGCTCGCGTGCCGCGATGACGACGTTGTATCCCTCGCGCGCAAAGCGGGACGCCGTGGCGCGCCCAATGCCCTATAACCGGTGTGGGGTGCTTTCAGTGGAAACACCAGCTTCGTGCTTGCAGGCTGCTCGGTAAGTAAGTAAGAACGTGCCGTCTAGACCTAACGCATAATTATGATCACAAGTGCCCTTTCACCTATCAGCCCATCTCTCACAGCAGGCTACCAGGTCGGCCAGCAAGTTTTTCAGCGCCCGCGGCACAGCATACATACTTCAAACAAGCCCACAATAGCTGTGCTTCAGTCACAGCCACACGCACTCGATGGTTACAACATAGCAGTCAGTGGGTCCAACATAGCAGCCTGACCTCTGTTTCACACATCCTAGCGGCAGTTATTAATAGTCCCTATGTGTAGCTGCAAGCGCGTGAGCAACCAGCTTCTCAGCACTGCGAGCACTAAGAAATGCGCAACACTACTTACACACGCCACACCTGCACACAGGAAGGCTATAGCACCACATCACACCAGTCAGGAAAGGCATACCTGGCTCCCGCCAGTTATGACAACAGTCTTCCCTGTAGTCTTTGGCCGCGACGATGCGTTGTACATTGTTTCCCGCGGCGGCGCACTAGGCGCGCTGGTGGTCACTGCGCAGGTCCGCATGCCGCACCGCAGCGCACTTGCCTGCGCATAACGGCAGTCTTCTGTGCACACGCAGAGCTTTGCTATACGCTAGTACTCGAGCTCGCCTCCTGCACACTCAACATGTGAGACGATCCGGGATATGTGCACAACGCACCTTGCTCGCCTTGCAAAGCCTGGCAGTGTGCGTCTGCAAGCCTGAGGTACCGTGCACCAGGGCGTTCATATGTGCAACAGAACGGAGGGGACAGCAGTAGGACTCTCAGCAACAGGTCTGTCTATAACTGAATTTTGGAGCAGGTGTCAGCTCTACTCTCTCCTTCTCTCAGCCACGACCACAAGGTTGGTGTTACACTAACCTTAGCACCCTACCCCAGCCCTCCCAATGCGGCTTTCCTGCCAAGATTGCAGTGACGCTGTGCTCACTCCCTTGACTTATCAAGATCCGATGCCTGGAGCAAGCCAACGGTTGAGATGCGCAGCAGCGCTGCCACAGTCACCTTTTGAGGGCAGTCTTCTCTGCTCAACAACTATAGTGGCTCTTCGCGTGTAGCTTGTGCATCAATGCGAGGCTCAGTAAACAGACAGGATATGTGAGGCTCGGTAGACTGGCAGCTCAGCTGCAGTGGAGTGCTAGAGCTCAAAGCAGCGCAGGCCGATGGTGCTCTATGTGATAGGCCTGGGTCTCTACGACGAGAAGGACATCACTGTCAGGCAAGGTCGCGCATGCACCAGGGCAGTCTGCTGCCCAAGGACGCGTGCGCCAAACAGTCTGCTTTGCAGGGGGCTGGAGGCTGTGAAGCGGTGCAGCCGAGTCTACCTGGAGGCATACACGTCCGTACTCATGGTGCCGAAGGAGCGCCTGGTGCCCGCCCGGCGCTGGCGCAGGCTCGCCCTGCATGTCTGTGCTCAGCCATGCCAAACATGCACAGCTGTGCCTAGTCGTGCTGCAACCTCACCCGCTCGAAGCTCATGCGCTCAGGCACCCACGCTACCTGACCGCAAGCGCCCCGACTGGCAGGTCCCGGGCTGAGCGTGCGCGCCGCCGCCTAGGAGGCGCTCTACGGCAAGGCGGTTGTGGTCGCCGACCGCGAGATGGTGGAGTCGGAGGCGGACAGGATCCTGGCCGGCGCAGACCGCGAGGACGTGGCGTTCCTGGTGGTCGGCGACCCCTTTGGGTGCGCGCTTCAGCAATGCAGAGCTTGGCGTCCAGCCGATGCTGCATGCCACCTTGGGCCCGCCAGGGAGGCCACTCGCACAGCCTGCCTGCCAGAGTGTGTGGTTGATGAGCCTGGCGCATGCGATGGGGGCTGCACGCCTGCAACCCGCGCTAGGGAGCCTGCGCACGCAGCCTTGCTGGCAGTGCACCTCGCGCGCACAGAGCTGGTTGCGTACAACCAGCAACCGCGTACAATGCCTATCACCAGCATTGCCACTCTGCAGTGTGTGGAGCTCTGCCGCGTTGTCGTCACACAGCACCTCTGTTGTGGCCCACATGCCAGTTGGATTTTGGAGCAGGCTACCAGGCAGTGCTGCCGTGCTGGACGCAGCAATGAACAACTGGACGCTGCGTAGTGCAGCCAGCGCGCGCACTTGCTTCCATCTTGGGTCGGCCCGCTGCCTGCCTGTGCGCTGCCGCCGCCCTGAGTCGCGTCAGCGGCGCGCGGCGCCAGGGCGACCACGCACACCGACCTGCAGCTGCGCGCGCGCGCGCTGCGCATTGAGGTGCGTGTCGTGCACAACGCGTCCATCCTCAACGCGGTGGGCGCGTGTGGCCTGCAACTGTACCGCTACGGCGAGGCGCGCCCAAACACCCTGGGCAAGGCCTATGAAATGGCCTGTGCTCCGTTTGCAACCACACATTGGTGCACGACGACGCCTACGCGCCCCTGAGGAATTTTAAGGAATTGGCGTTTGCTACACCCCCGGCCATGCACAGTGACAGTGAGCGGCCCAGGCTGCGCGCCTGAGGGCAGCGCAGGCGGCCCCGCCGCCCCGCCTCACCCGCATGCGCCCCGCAGGCGGTCTCCGTCGTGTTCTTCACGGACACGTAGAGTAGGATTAACCCACCCTATACCCTGGCCCGCAGGCGGTGTCCATCGTGTTCTTCACGGACACGTGGCGGCCGCGCAGCTTCTACGCGCGCATCGCCGCGAACCGGCGCGCGGGGCTGCACACGCTGTGCCTGCTGGACATCAAAGTGCGCGAGCCGTCGCTGGAGTCGCTGGCGCGCGGGCGCAAGGCGCGCGCCCGGCCCTCCTGTGGGCGTCGCGTGGCGGAGCGTGGCAGGGTCGCGTCTGGACACGTTTGGGCCGAGTCGCCGGATGCAAAGCCATGACGGGGGAGCCAGCCATTTTTCCATGTTCCCGTCCTGATCAGGATCGACATGCAGAGCTAGAAATATCTATACTTGCGAGCGCAGATCGTGCGCAGGTGAGGGGGCAGGCGCTGACGCACTGTGTCACAGCAGGCCGGCGCGCCGGCGCGCTTCAGGGCGCGGCTGGGGCCGCTGTGCAGCGGCTGGTCGTGACAGGAGAGCCGCCGCGCGGGGCAGGTGTATGAGCCGGCGCGGTACATGAGCGTGGCGGAGGCCGTCGCGCAGCTGCTGGAGGTGGAGGCGGCCGAGGGCGGCGGCGCATACGGGCCGGGCACGCTGGCGGTGGGCGTCGCGCGCCTGGGCTCGCCCGACCAGCGGGTGCGGCGCGCGCTGGGCCATGTTTGGGGTTGCGCAGAGGGCTTGTCGGGCGAAGAGTGGGGCCCCTTTTTGTGTGGGCCATGATGTGTGCCAGGTGCTGGGGTGGGTGTGCTGCTGGTATTTGGCTGCTAGTCCATGCTGTGCGAAGCAGCACCGTCGCTCTGGGTGCAAAGCCTGCGCGTGCTCAGGGAATCTCTTGTTGAAGTGGTTGAGGCGGTGAGTGGCAGTGGAGGCGAATGTCACAACAGGCTCTGGCAGGTCGTGGCGGCGCCGCTGGCGGAGCTCGCGGGCGTGGACTTTGGGCCGCCGCTGCACTCGCTGATCCTGGCGGGCGACACGCACGTGGTCGAGGAGGAGCTGCTGGCGCACTTCCGCGCGCCCGCGCGACCTGACGCAGCCGAGAGCGGGGCTTGAGTGCGGACATTGTGTTTCTGCAGTTCTGCTGGCGGCGCCTCTGGCACAGCTATGGCTGTCTGACGTATATTGGATAGAATTTGAGTCTGGGCGCAAAGAAGCGTTCCGCACCTGGCTGGTTCCAGCAGAAGCGTCTGCCAAGAGGTTTGCACTTTCACGAGGTGCAGACGTACTCCATGTCAAGGATAATTTATGCAGCAAATGAAGTAGGGTTGCAGGCTATCATCCAGCACGCCGTCTCGGGACCAGACCAGAAAAGTTGAGCAGGACAATGTTTGTCTTTCAGTGAGCGACAAGGGTCACAAAACATGGCCAATGCACTGTTCAGCGGGCACAGCTCAGTCTGGGGCCAAAGCGTGCAATGCCCGTGCTCCAGGCACTGCATGCTGCCCGCTCCCGCGCCTTGCACGCGACCGCTGGTCAGCTTGAGGCTGCAGCACGAGGTGTGTTAGTACCCCTTCCATGGACTGGACCGCTTGCATTGCTGCTGCACACTCGCGCTTCAAGCAAAATACCACTCGCAGGGCAATGCCAGCCGTGCGCCACCAGCTGAGGGCTGCTCGGCGGCGAGGCGGCGAAGCTGCAGGGCCGCGGCGGCCGCTGGAGTCGCCGGCTCTGCTCCGCCAGAGGTATGCTGCGCGCAGCACTGGGTGTACTGTTGTGCAGCTCACGCAGGCTCGAGGGACTTCGCTTGAAACCAGGCACTTGTCACAATCTTACGTGCCTGCACTCTAAGCAAGGGCAGCTGGAGCCAAGCAGCTGCAGTGCTCGCGCATGCTTTGCGAGTCAAGCAGACAGGGCTCAGAGAAAGATACAGGCTGAAGACACGTTATGGAGCGTTGCGTGAGCTACAGTAACGCAGCTGCGCATTGTACGGGTGAAGCGGTTGCCAGGCGTGCTGTCGTCACGCCAGCACGTCTGTGTGTGAAACAGGCGCCCCAGGAGGACAGCGCCGTGGCCAAAGGCGTGCGGCTGACGGAGGAGCGGCTGCCGGACTCGCGCGTGCGCGTGACCGTGGAGGTGCCGGTCCAGGACGTGCGCACGGCGTACGAGCGCGGGCTGCAGCTCGCGCGCAAGCGCCTGGAGCTGCCGGGCTTCCGCAAGGGGAAGAAGGCGCGCAGACAAAAATAAATCACTGCTTAATTTTTCTTGACGGTTTGAACACGGCACAGTTATTTAGACGAAACATAAATTATTACTTACTATTTCTTGACGTTCGCACCAACTCTGGGACGTTGGCAAGCACAAGCGCACTGCAAGCCTGCCGCAGGGGTCGTAAGGGCTAACGACAGCAGCCACCACCCTCGGCTGGGAGCGCGCGAGCCTGCGCCGCCGCGCCGAGGCAGGGCGGCGCTCTGCGCCCGGGCCCAGCGCGCGCGCCGGGCGCGCGCAGGTGCCCGAGTCCGTGCTGGTGCGGCACCTGGGCGGCCAGGCCGAGGCGAACGGCACCGCCATCGAGCTCCTGCTCAAGGCCACCGTGCCCACGGCGCGCGCCCCGCCGCGCTCCCAGCCGCCCGCGCAGCCCGATGCGCTTGCCGCATGCAAGTTGCATCGCCCTCTTGACAGCTTACTGTGATGGAGAGAGTCAGGGGTCCTGCCATCGCTGTGGCAGACTCAGCTGGCCTTTCGACTGCGTTTGCTGGCTCAGCATGCAGGCGCCCGCCGAAGCCCGAGCCGCTCGCCGTGCTGTCTAAAATTATCGCTCAAGACATGTCACTGCTCCTCACTGGGGGCCGTCGCGCTGCATGCCCTGCCGCCCACCGGACGCGCCGCCACACGGGAGCCGCCGGGCGCGCAGGCGCTGAGCCGCTACGCAGACACGGCCGTGCCGGACTCCGAGAAGATCGAGGAGCCGATCGAGGAGCTGCGCGCGCGCTTCCGCCTGGACGCGCCCTTCACGTACAGCGTGGCGGTGGACGTGCAGCCGCCCGTGGCCTGGAAGCAGCCCTACACCGGCATCCAGGCGCGCCGGCCGCGCGTTCCGGAAGTTTGCGATGCACGTCATGGGCTCTAATGGGCCGAGCCTTGCGCTGCAATGAGCAGAGCTGCGAACGGCGTGCGTCGACGTCATCCGCTGCGCCATCCGTGACTGCTACGTTTCTGCTACGGAGCCAGCTTCCTGCCGGAGCGGGCCGGGAGCCCGATCGGGGGCACCTTGTGCCGAAGCACAGCTGTCCTGCCGCTTCACGGTGGTCGCCATGTTGTCGCCCGGACCCTGCATGGGTGTAGGGTTAGGGTACCCTTACATGGCCAGTGCGCAGGTGTCGGTGCCGGCGGCGGGCGACGCGGCCATGGCGGCCGCGGCGGTGGAGAAGCGGCTGCAGGGCGCGCTGCGCGAGCGCGGCAAGCTGCGCATCGTGGCCGGGCGGCCGCTGCGCGCCGGCGACGTCGCGATCATTGACTTTGTGGCCGCGCGCACCGACCGCGACCCCGCCGGCGAGCCCGTGGCGGGCAGCCAGACGCGCGGCATGCAGCTGGACACCGCGTCCGCCGAGGACACCATCAACATCCCTGGTGAGCGCTGCATGGGCGGCAATCCTGCAGTTTGAAAACTGGGTCTGCGGTGCAAAAGTGTGCGCCTTGTAGTGGTGCTGCTGCTGTGCTGTGCGACTGTGGCGTGTTGCTGGTATTGTACTTGAAACAATGTCCACTGACATGGATGCATAACAGCGCAATGGAAGCGCATAGGTCAAACGACCAGACAATAGCGGGCATTGGCAGTTGCAGCATGTGTCTATGCCAAATTCGATGCCTGATACAGGCTGTTACAGAGCCTGAGCCTGGCGCCGGCCCGCGCGCAGGCATCGTGGACGGCATGGAGGGCATGGTGGTAGGCGACGAGCGCAAGATTGACACCGCGTTCCCGCAGAACTGGCATGAGCCAGAGTCGCTGCGCGGCGTGCCCTGCCGCTGCACGATCAAGGTCAACGAGCTGTTCGAGTGGGACCTGCCCGAGGCGCGCGCTGCGCGCTGTCATATGTCACGCGCCAAGTGATCACTGCCTTGCTCTACGTGTCACGATTGCCTGTCATTCATATACCACTTGCACGCCTGTATCTCCTCGCTCCTACCAACACACTAACACACGAGTGGGACATGGTCAGTGCCGTCTGCTATCATGCAATATCGCCAGCTTGCCTCAGCGCATCTGCGACGCGCGCGCAGCTCGACGACGCGTTTGCGGAGAGCGTGTTCCCCGGCTGCGGCGGCCTGGCGAAGCTGCGCGACACGATGCAGGCGGCCGAGATGAGCGAGCTGGACTCGCTGACAAGGCGCAAGGCGCGCGCGCCAACCCCGCTCACCCCGGTCCAGGCCTCTGCAGCGCGCATGGTGCACCATCAGGCGGCGTTCCTGCTACCAAAGCCTCTGCATGTGCCAAAGCCTCTGCATGTCTGTGTCAGCCCTGCCCTTGGCCACGATTAGGTGTCGAAACATACCCTACCCTACCCAAACCCTAACTCAACCCTGGGCCAGGCAAGCAGGGAGCGCGCGCGCGCAGGTGTCAGAGGCGCTGGTGGCCGAGCTGGGGCGGCGCGTGGACATGGGCGTGCCCGTCTCCATCCTGCGCGAGCTCGGCTCACAGGAGTACCAGGCCAAGCTGCTGGAGGCGCAGGCCAAGGTCGGCCCCCCGTCCCCTGCAAATCCTCTTCCTACAGGCTTGATCAGGGGTGCTGGAATGCTGAGCAGGACGTTCTATAATGCATGCTGCTGGAGGCGCAGGCCAAGGTGCCCCCGTCCCCTGCAAGCGTTCCCGCTCGCAGAGGTCAAGCCTCTGGAGAGGCTTGCAGTGTGAGCGAGCTGTAGGTGCACTCATCTGCTGACGTATGCAGAGTTTGGTCTCGACAAAGCTGCGAACCTACGCAGAGTTCGTTCTTGACTTGTGCCACTGTGCGTAGTGTAGTGATACAAGGTCTGCATGCAGAGGCGTGCCTTTGGGAGCTGGGCGGTCCATAGCTGGTGTGCTTTCAGGAGAGCTTGGGAGAGCCAGTGAGGAGTGATGCGGCCAAGCGTGCTGCGCTGTTTGCTGGCATGCTGAGCAGGGCAGTTTCTCACGCATGCTGCTGGGCGAGGAGAGCGTTGCCCTGCCGCCAGGCCTGCTATAGAGGCAGCGGCCTCTGTCGCCCAGCATGCTCTCGCTGACCCGAACCGCGCCCGCGCAGGGCAAGCTGAGCTACGAGGCGGTGCAGCAGCTGGCCACGGAGGAGCTGCTGGAGCAGTACATCACCACGCGGTGCGCGGCGCCGCGGCGCCTGTGCATCAAGAATTAGGGTTAGTGTTATGGTTAGGGTAGTCAGAGCCCCGCGCATGCGCGGATGGCGCAGCCAGCAGGGCTGTGCAGGGCGCGCGCTCTGCATGCAGCGCGTAGGCGCGGGGCGCCCGCCGTCTTCGCTGCGCCCGCGTGCTCAGGATCTGCAGCGAGCCTGTGATAGGTAGGTATACCTTAGCGTCTGACTGTCTTGGGGAGCAGGCACGATGAGCTGGTGGACATCCGGCGCGCGACCATGGGCATTGATGCCATCTATGCCGCGGAGGGCCTGCAGGTGCGGACAGCATGCAAGCCCTAGCAGGGCCCGTGCATGCCCACGGCAGTCGTTTCGCGGGACAGGAGTGCATTGTTTCTCCTGCAGCGGTGTCTGCACGCGCCCGGCGCTGCATGCCGTGCTCTGGGTCTTGCTCGCGCTTTTTTACAGCAGAACGGGCAGTCGCACTTACAGGCCCGAAACTGCAAGTGCCTTGCTGGCATCTGCACGCCGCTTGATGAGCCACTATTTGCTATGCTCCAAGCTGACATCCAAGGGCCAATATGGCCATTATGTGTGTTATTATGTGATATATATGCATCTGCATAACAGGCTTGATGCGGCCGCAGGTACCAGCTGACGAGGTGGAGGCCGAGTACCGGAGCGCCGTGGCGGAGTTTGGCGCCTCGCAGCAGGAATTTGACGAGGAGCGCCTGCGCGAGCAGGTGGTCGAGTCGTTCAAGGCGCGCATCCTTCAGCACACGCCCAGTTTCCTCAGCGTCCCTGCTGATTACCCACTCAGGAGGGCTGAAACGGTACGGCGTGAGGCAGGGACAGCGTGCGGGGGTGTTCCTGGGTGCATGTCGGCTGGCTGCGGCGCCCCTGCTAGCCAGAAACCGACCCATGACAGTCATATTGCCAGAGACCCTCCGACCCAATCACAGTCTGGCGGTGGTATCCAGGCGTGGCACTTCTGACAGTGCAGTGCCTGGGGTACGGAGCCGATCCCAATCATCACTGCAGATGCACAGCGTGTGTGTCAATGAAGACCCTGCACCTAGTGGAGCATGTGACAACTGGCCTGTGGTAAGGACATCCTGCCCCATAGGGGTAGCTGCAGCGCTGCCCATCCCAGGCGCTCGCTGTGTGTGCCTGGGTATGCGCTGTGCAGCGATGGCAGGCATGCGCGCGGGGCGCAGGCTGCGGTCACGCTGGAGTGGCTGGAGAAGCAGAGCGAGGTGACGGTGACCGCGCCCGAGCGCGCATGACGCGCAGCGCGCCGCCAGCGCGGCATGCTTGCAGCGCGTCGGTGACTGAGCGGATGCCCCAAGCTGAGACCGTGCACGCGACAGGTGGCCAGCCGGGACGCACTCCCGGTAAATCTGCAACATGGCAAGAAGGCGTCGTAGGACTCTGAGCAAGAGCTGCAGCCTGCATACTTGATCCACTTTGCACTGCACAGAGCAGAGCCGCAGGCTGTGCTGCACCACGGTACCCCCTTTCTGCAGCACAGCGTTCAAAATGTGACACTGCTTGCTCACTTCTGCTCAGCGAGCAAGCGGTGAGGCCGAAGGGCTATGGGCTGTAGCTGGGCTGCAGCGGAACCTGAAGAGGCCCAAGGATGGGAGCTATGTCAGCGGGTCGCGTGATCATTCCTGAGCCTACTTCCTGTCTAGCAGTGTCGCACCAGGTCGCTGGTTGGTCAAGGCTGTTCATGCGCAGCAGCTGGTGGATCGGAGGCAATAAGCAAGCAGGCCTTGCGATTCAGCAACAGCACCCGCTCATTGTCCAGAACACACCTCAGCCTGCTAGCCCCTAGCGCGCCGGCGGCGGTGCTTTTGCCAGGCCCGTCTGGGGCAGGCTGGCGCCCCGACCCGCATGCGGACCGCCTCTGCCTTGTGCAGAGGATGGCCTAAAACCTAGACCCAACCCCAATCCCATGCCCGCCCACTCTTGCGTGCTCGCGCCGCGCTGCGGGTGCGGCGGCGGCGGCGGTGGCGGCGGCGGCGGCGGCGGCGCGGGCACCGGCCGCGGCGCGGCGGCTGGTGCCGCCAGTGACCGCGCTGACGCGGAGCGCTGCATGGCGCGCTGGGCGGGCAGCAGCGGCGCGCTCCTGGCGCCCGCACCTGCACCCCCATGGTTGCGCTGCAGAGCCAGCAAAGACTAAATTGGAGCTGGCGCTCTGCCTCCCTGAGCATCCGCAAGCTGCATGTCACTAAGAGGCTGTGACCGGCCGTGTCACGACGACTCACGCAGCATCAACCCAGCAACAGGCAGGCAAGCCCCTCTTCAGCGACGGCCGCGCCTGGATGGGTGTAATAGCACTGCATGGCAAGCTGCAGGTATCGCATGTGTAGGGGCGCCGTGCGGCGCGCCTGGATCTGGCGGCTGCATCTCGCCAGAATCCATGCGCGAGAACACCGGCCGCATGTAGCGCTCATCGAAGTCCGCCCACCAGTCCGCCAGCTGCAATCGCTCGCCCGCGCCGCCGGCCCTGCCGCCCAGCGCGGCCGCACCACTCAGAGAGGGTTGGCCCACTCGGCAGCCAGCTCGCCAGTGTGCAGGCGCGCCTCTCGGAGCACATGCGCGTGTGCTGCACAGGCAGTCCCGTGCCACAAGCTGCAGGGGTCGCACTCTCTGCACTGCGCATCACGTGTACCTTTCGCCTGACTCCCGATCATAAACAAGTGTGGCTCTGCGAATCAGGCTAGGCTGCATGCATGTTATTTGCATGCATGACACATTGTTGAGTGCACATATGCACGGTGTACCTGGCCCCCATCTTTGGCAGCGCGGCCCGCTGCGGCGGCAGCGGCGGCAGCGGCGGCAGCTCCGACGCGCCGTCACTGGCCGCACGCGGCCTGGCCCTGCCGCCCGTCGCGCTTCGCTGGCAGCTGGCAGTATCATTAGCGATGGGGGTGCAGCAAGCCAGTGCGTGAGGGCCAGGCAGGCACCGCTGGTGTTCTCAGCAGGCCGGCCTGAGCGCCTGCGGGGGACAGAGTGCCCACCCACACAAAAGTGCAGTGTGGTGCAGTGTGATGCAGGGAGCAGTAAGTCCATGGGTGCACACCCTCCGGGGATGCGTGCTGCCACCACGCAAAAGAGGGCCACCTCGGCAGGCGTCTCGCTGGCGCACCGGTGCGGCGGCAGCTCGCCAAATGTGATGTGCGCGCCGCGCGCCCCGCCGCTCCGCGCCTCGCGATGGGCCCCAGCGGCCCCCCTGCCGGAGCCGAGGCTGCCTCCCGGCACCCCTCGCGCCTCCGCAGCGGCGCCGCCCGCCGCCCCTCCCAGCGGGTCGAGGCCCCCTGCCGCCGGCCCTGCCGCAGCCCCGGCCGCCGCCCGCCGCGCCTGCGCCGCCGCGCGCGCGCCGGCGGCGGCCGCCGCCAGCGCGTCGTCGCTCGGCGCGCTCCCGCGGTCGCCAGCCTGGTCAGGCGCGAGCTCCGCAGACTCGGGGCCGCCGCAGCCGAGGCCGTCCCCCGCTGCGGCGGCAGCGACCTCGCCCGCCGGCCAGCTGGCCTGCGCCCGCCATGCCCGCAAGTCCGAGGAAGCATAGGGTCCTCCGGCGGCCTGTCTGGCTGCCGTGGCATGGCAAGCTGTGGCGGAGCAAGCGCACAGCACACGCGTCCTGACAGGTGCCTCATGCAGGGGTTGTGGAGCCGATAGGGACCCCGCGGTCATATGTTATGGTCCGCTGGGCCGGCGGGGGTGTGGTGCGTCCTTCCACCAGGGTCATGCAGCGGCATTCGTGCACAATATGCAATGTGCAGTGTGCAGCACAAGCGCTCCTGTTAGGCGCGCCTGGATGCGCAGCGGCGCAGTATCGACGCCGGGCGGCGTCGGGAAGCGCCGCAGGTCGCCCTTCACCAGGATCGGCCGCGGCTGCGGGCCACGCCGTGCCGCCGCCGCGGCGTCCAGCGCTGCGGGCGCCGCCGCGGAGTGGGCCCATGGCAGCGCCTCCCCACCGCCGGCCTCCAGCGCCCATGGCGCGCCCTGGCCTGCGCGCAGTCGTGCCAGCTCAGGCGCGCCCGCCCTGCAGGTCCGGCGGCAGCCTCCACCCGGCGGCTTGCACAGACATGGCACGCACCAGCATCCATCGGAGGTCGGCCCGTTCCCCCGCCCGTGCTATGTGCCGCCCCTGCAACCTGTTTCTTAGGTTCATGCGCGGTTGCGGACAGGAACACAGCATGCATGCAGGCAGCGGGGACGTGAGGGCGACACACACAGAGTGCATCAGCATCCCGTGCATGTACATCAGCACAGCCCCGTAGCGCAGCGCTCGTCACAGAGCATGCGGGCCTGCAGCGGAACGCAGTGCAGCGGGCAGGCACCCTGAGGGCGGGCGCGCACTGGCGCTGCACCCCCCAGCAGCGCCTGGCCCTGCCTCGGAGGGCACGCTGTCATCGCCCTCTGCGCCGCTCAAGATCGAGCCCATCTGAGGGAGCAGGTGGCGCACCCATGGGCGCGGCGCCGCCCAGGAGCGCCCGGCTCTCGGCGGGCGAGCCGCCGCCGTCCTCCGCATCGCTGACCGTGCCCTCGCTGAATGCGGTCGCGTCCGACTCGTACCCGCCGCCGCCGCGCTCGCCGTCGTCCGGCATCGCGAGCGCCGCGTGCGCGCCGGGCGACCCGGGCGGCCCGCCGCCGTGCGCGGCCAGCTCCACGCTGTGCTCGGCCTCGCCGTGGCGGCCGTGCGGCCCGGCTGCGGCGGCATGCAACCACTTAGGCTGAATGGCAAGGCGAGCCACGCTTCACCGGCGGCTGCTATGCAGACTGGGTGCCTGCCCGATGTCACACCCCCACGACCATGTTGCCATGAGGAGGGCCGTGCCTGGCCCGGGCCAAGCGTAATGTGGAACAGTGGCTTTTGGCGGGCGAGACTCTCAGAGCACCGCGAGTTCAACCACCAGTGCGCGCGCACGAGGTCATGCTCTGCAGCTGCCCCTGAATCACTGATGTGTGCGTGCGTGGCAGCCACTCACTGCCAGCAGCTGCAGGTGCTGCGCTCTCTGGGCCGCGCACGGTCGGGCCCGAGCATGAGGTCCAGCAGCGGCTTGGTCGCCGCGCCAAACACGAGCGTGGAGAAGAGCACGACGGTGAGCGTCATCGCGATCAGCGTCGACTTCTCCGCGTCCACGCTGCCGCCGTCGGGGTCGTAGTAGAAGTAGACCAGCGCGACTGACACCGCGCCGCGCATCGCGCCTGCCCACCTGCCGCGGGCGCACGCGCTCCACATGAAGTGATGCATGCTAAACTGAAACACTTGCTGGAACGAAATGATACATACGCTGGAATGAAATGCAAGTTATGTGGAAGAAATACAACAGCTAATAGCATCCAACTCAGGCTCATGTCGCAGGCAGCCGCCATGGCGGCTGCGCCCGAGCAAGGGGCGTTGTGAGACCCGCGCGTGGATGCTGACAAGCGGCACGCGCGCTCGCCCTCCAGCAGGGACCAGCCGGGAAGCTTGGCCCGAGGGGCGCGCTGGGCACATGCGCAGTCGTGCGGCGCAGGCGGCACGGCACAGCCGACTCAGCCTCCGCTCAAGCTGTGGGTGCAGGCTGCGGCGCCGTCCCTGTCCTGCGACGCCCTGTGAGCGGGCCCCTGGGCGAGCGCGGCGGCAGGGGCGTGCGGCAGGGCGGGGCGGTCGAGCGCGCGGGGGACGCACCTGGCGATGATGAGCTCCTGGGCAACCCCTGGGGTGGGCGCGGCAGCAGAGGTGCGCGGGCGGGCGGGCGGGCGGGCGGGCGGAGGCGGGGCGGGGCGCGCCAGGCAACGACCACCTCCCGCAGCGTCAGCGGCTCCTTGGACAGCCGGTTGTGGATGGCCAGGATGGGGAACGCGAACACCGCGCGGCTGAAGAGCAGCAGGCCGAGCATCGTGGCAAACAGCGCCATCGCCTGCGCGATGTTGGTGTTCTGCGCGCGCGCGCGCGCACGCGCGCACGGCGGCGTTAGCGCGCCTGCGCACCCGCACGCTGCCTGCAGGACGGCCTGTCGGCCACGCGCGGTTTGGCGAGCCGCAATCCACCTTATGCTTTTCTGCGGCTCGCTCCTCGTTGTAAACGATAGCCGCAGGGCTCGCAGCTTGCGCCCGCAGCATGTGAGGCCTCCTCCTAATACGCATGCACACTTCGGAAGCAGTAAATGCGGCGCACTCCTCGTCTGAGCAGTCCATGCTCCTCCAGCCCGACGCGTAGGATCGCCTTGCCATTTCTCCATAGATCTCATCCTTTACATCCGCTTTGATCTTGCTGTCACTTGCAGGCGCTCGCAGTCATGCGCGTGGGGCGCGCGCGGCGCACCGCCCACTTGAGCGGGTCCAGAGCGTCCAGGCCGACGTAGACGAAGATCGCGCCCTCGCTCAGGAACGACATCGTCTCGAACGTGCTCAGCGTGCCCGCGCGCTGCTGGCGGTTGACGTTGGGCATGGCGTAGTGGCTGAGGGTCACCTGGGCGCCGGCGACAGCGCGTCGAGCAAAGGAGCTTGGTCTGAACATATGACGCGCAAGACAGGCGCGTTTTGGGCCTGTGCTTGCGCTCGTGCAGGGATGGTACAGAATACTTCAAGGTGACACAGGGTGGAGGAAAGCTGCATGTGCATGCGCTTCACACTCCGCGGCAGCCCAGGGCATAGCGCACGGATCCAGCTGTGCCCACAACTGCACCGCACGCCACCGATCGTAGCAGCTCCCAGCGTTGCTGCGCACAAGCTGTCAGGATGTGGCACGCGGCGCCGGCCTGCCCTTGTAATTAGGGTTAGGGTGGGGTGATTAGACGCACTAGCCGCACACCGCGCAGCAGAACAGGGACACGATGCCGCTGAGGCCCATGTAGTCACCGACCAGGTAGGCAAAGTAGGCCACCATGCCGATCATGCCCACGGCCTGCGGCGCGCGTCCGCTGCTGTGAGCGGCGACCGTGCGTCTGCCGGGTGTAGCGATGGGCGTGCCCGCCGTTCTAGCAGTCCGCACCGCGTTTCACCCGCTCATGTCTCTGCCAGCAGGACTCGCGGAATGGGCAGGCGCTGAGGGCTGGTCACTGATCATGAGCTGCTTGGGGACGCGCCACTTGATTGGCTACGCGATGGCAGGCTACTCTGTACCGCTGAGCTAGCACGCAACCATCAGTAGGCAAGGGCGGCATCTGTGGGGTGGAGGGAGGCGGCACCTGCGGGGTGGAGGACACGTTGAAGCGCTTGAGCATGATGGCGGAGAACAGGCCGGCCGCCGCGCCCAACACGAGGCTGGCCAGGAAGAGCGTGAGGAACTTGCCGAAGATGGTCAGCATGGTGCCCGCGCTCAGCTGCGGCACCGGCCCCATGCGCTGCGCGGCCGCGGCGCGCCACCACCTTGCATGTGCCAGCAGGAGCTGCCTTGGTGACCATGTGAGTAACTCGGAGGATGGCAGGCGATTGTGCTGTGAGAGGGGGTATGGACGTGTGCTGTGGGGGGCGCGCCTGCACGGTGCGCAGCACGGCGACCGTGGTGGCGTCGTTCACGATGCCCTCGCCGAACACCAGGTTGAACAGCGCCGGCGCGCGGTCCTGCTCCAGCACCTGCGGGCGGCGCGCGCAGGCACCGCCTCAGCTGCTGTGCAAGGTGCGGCCTCAGCGTCAGCTGTGCTAGGATCTGCTATGTGAGAGTGCTTCAGCTAAATGTCTTACGCACGCCTGCAGCACAATTTTGCATGACCAAGTCTTCAAGCATCTGCTGTGAGACAGCTTCTGCAGATTTAGGGCATCATTGAGTCAGGCGCGCCTGCAGCACCGCGACGCTGTCGGTCGTCACAAAGATGGCCGCCAGCGCCAGGCAGTCCTGCAGCGCGCGCAAGGGAGCTGAAGCCTCTGGCGGACGGGCACTCAGGGCTGCGCTCATCACTGGCTGGAAGGGGTCCCTCAAGCCGCGGTCTGTTACTGGGCAGCGAGAGCGCCGCTCCAGCGTGAGGCTGAGCGGCCGGTGCATTCTGTCACCGGGTAGCAGGGGCGCCGCACCGCCAGCGTGAGGCTGAGCGGCCGCGAGAGCGCGTACAGCAGCGACGAGATGACCGCAAACGCGATGTAGGTGCCCAGGATGCCGAGCGAGGCGATGGTGGGCAGGAAGCGGAAGAACGCCTTTTTGCGCACCGACAGCCCCGCATGCAGGATGATCGGCGGCAGGAAGAAGCTGCTCGCGCGCGCGCTTTTACTCCCTGCTGTTTCGACCGGCGCAGGGTGCATGTGTCCAGCGCTCTTGGACACATGCTGGCCTGGTGTCCAGGAGCTGGCCGAGATAGCTGGAGGGTGCCGGACATGGAGCTCCCTGCTGAACCTTGAAAGGCTCTGTGTGCAGCGGACCTCAGCGTCTCGGATGGCCCCTGAAGAAGGACAGACACTGCTTGTGGCAGCAGGTCAGCACGTCAAGCTGCCTGTAGCGCCCTAGCAGTGTCGGCTCGTGCAGGCGGTGCGCGTGTCCAGGGCACGCAGCAAGGCGGCCGGGCACGCACGGGCTGGGCGGGCTACCCAGGAGCGCGGGGAGCGCACACAAAGAAGTTGGAGTGGTTGAAGGTCAGCAGGGACTGCGTGGTCTCCGGCGAAAGCAGGATGCCCCGGCACGCCAGCAGGATGCCGCCCAGCGCCAGGCCCGTCAGGGCGGCCGACATCCCCAGCCCGATGTACTTCGAGCTGCGCACAGCATCTGCGCCTCCTTATAGCTGCCCAGGCGCGAAGCGCTGCTTGTGCAAGCTCAAGCCGCTGCTGGCCCGCTCAAACACGAGCGCGCCGTGAGGCGCGTGCGTGTGGGGCGACGCAGCGGCACACGCAGCCTGCGTGCGCACCTGTGGGCGAGCTTGTGGCCCACTGACATCCACAGGATCATAGAGAAGACCATCATGCCTGCGCGTCTGACGTGCTTGAGGTCAGGGCTGTAAGTAGATCGAGAAGCAGTGGCGCGCAGGTTACGGCAGCCGACCTGTGGACAGGTGCGTGTCGTGACTTGACGCCCCGCTGTGACTGGCGGGATCGCCAGGCGACACCACAGCGCCGGGATTGGCATCTGCCATGCCTCTGTACCGGCGCCCGGACCGGCGCCCGGCTCTACCGGTGTGAACTCACGGTGCTATGCGGGTGATGCATACGGCACTAGCATAGCACGTTGCCAAGCGCTTACACGGCGAAAGGACGACCGACAGCTGCGCTCAGCGGGATTTGCACAGCAAACCTCACGCCTAACGCCTGCCAATCTCTCCTTGGCGATGAAGACCGCAATGCCGCCTCTCAAGCATGCGCAGCCTGCTCGGCGTGCAGCTCCTCGGCGCCGTCGCTGCTAAGCCCGAACGTCATTGACAGCCGCTGGCGCAGGCCGGACAGCCGGCGCGGTGGGACGCGCGCCGCGCTGGTGCTGCGCGGCGGCAGGTGCCAGTCGAAGGGCAGCCCGCACGGCTCCAGCATGCCCTGCGGCCCACCGCCTCGCCGTCAATGTGCATATATGCACAACTAAGAGTTATGCCGCCTGCCAAAGGAGTGGCCATGCAGCTGCAAACAGCCACAGAGCAAGGAGCCTCAGGCTCTAGACTTGAGCAGCCCCAGAGGGCGCTCTGCAACCTGGCCGCGCGCGCCTGCGGCCGCGGCGCGGTGCGGCCCAGCAGGTGGCGCGTCCAGCGCGCGTGCGAGGCCGCCAGGTACGCCACGGCGGCCGCCAGGACGGCCGCGATGCCGATCGCCGGCGGCGGCCACGGCTGCCACTTGAGGAAGCCCGCCAGCGCGATGTTCGCCAGGAACAGGGGCACGCCTGCCTCAGTGCGGCGGTCAGGCGCGGGCATATGCCCCAAGCTTTAAGGAGCCCATATGACGCCAGACACGCTGGAGCAGTGTCCACGCCTGAAACAGCCCGTGTGTGGAGCAGCCGCCAGTGGCTACCAAGCAGTGCACAAGCAAGCAAGTCATGTCACAACCTCTGCACAAGCTGACATGCAATAGCCTCAGCCCAGGTCGCACACAGCTCAGCATCCCCCATGGCTGATCTGAAGCCTATCAAGGACCTCTACCCATGTTGCAAGTTGCATGAAGCTCGGCGTGCCCCACGACACAATCAACCAAGGATTGACGCAGTGTGGCGAACGGACAGCATGAGGGCGCGGAGGCGTCGGGCATAGATCGGGGGGTTGCGGCACACTTAGGGTCATCAGTAAGGGTCATTGGTTAGGGTCCCCGGGTGCGCGCACTGGCGGAGAACATGTAGAACGCACGCTGGAACTCGCCCTCGCACCGCGCCACCCAGTGCTTGCTGAACGTGCGCGGCGGCGCCGGCGGCCGGTCGCCCAGCTTGAAGCTGCGGCCCGCGGACCTCGGTGTCAGGGCACGGGCAGGCGCGGCGGTCCACCCAGCACATGCTGGGGCCGTGCCAAGTAGTCTCAAAATGGGCCGAGTGCATGCGCACACCGGTGAGAGGGCAACGGCGGCCTGATGCAACTGATGCACCTGATAGGGTTGGGTGTGCCATCAGCAGCTCCCATAACGGTGCCTGATGCGCCCCCAGACATACAGCGCGGCACGCGGCCCCACCTTACAGCTCGCAGCGGCTGGACACTAGCAGCGCATGCGCGTCCTTGCCCGGGCGGCAGCGGGGGAACAGGGTACAGGCCGCACCCGCAGGCGAACAGGCGGCAGCGCTGCAGGAAGCGCGCCTCCTCGGCCACCGACACAAACTCGGACGCGCTCTCCAGGATGCTCTCCAGCATTAGCCCGCACATCGTCATGCTGCACGCGTTCAGCCCGACCTGCGCGCGGCGCAGTCCGCTGCAACCAAGCCCCGGCCATGGGCCGACACCCGGCGGCAAACACGGGCTGCGGAGCGCGCAGCGCTGCAAGTGGGCGCTCGCAGCGGCCGGCATGCGGCCCACGCGGCGCGCCGTGCGGTAGGCGTGAGCCATGCGCAGCAGCGGCGCGCATGCTGTGCTGGCAGTGCGCGCGGTCAGACCAGACCCAGCTCACGGCGTGCCTCCCACAGTGCAGAAGCGAGAGTCACAGCCCCCTCCAGCCCTGGAGGGGCGGGGCACCGTGAGTGCCGCGGTGGCGGCGTACGCCAGCTGCAGCGGCTGGTTGTCGCCCCGCGCGATCTGGTCCGGGAAGTCAAACTGCAGAAAGGAGATCATGAGGAAGCCCGCGACCACCGAGGCCAGCTCGGCCACCGCCTTCAGCTGCTCCTGGTGCTCCTCCTGGCAGGGCAGGGCCCCAACGACCGTCCGTGCCCCGCTCACTCCACAGCAATGCGCTTGTGACTCATGCAATGCTGTTCACGTTGTCTGCTGCATTGTCTGTATACAAGTCAAGATGACGCTGCACATGGCGCTCATCGGCGCGCCGCCAGCGGCTGAACGCCTTAGAAGCAGGCGGATCTCAGCCCTGGTGCATGTACAGGCAGGCCGCCGCGGCGATGCGAGGCATACCAGGTCGCTGCGGTTGCGCGCCACGTAGCGCGCCCAGAGCAGGCGCGCGGAGTCCAGCACGCGCTGCGCGCCCAGCTCTGCTAGTAGCCGGTTCTCGCTGCGCGCGCGGCCGCGCGCGCTCTCATCAGAACAGCTGCGCGCGCAGGGCTGGCTAGGCGGTGTGACCGTTTAAGCACCCCGGCTTGGCATCGCGCACAGCTTAGCCCCCCCGCAGCGGTGCGTGCCTCTGCTGCAAGCGCATCTGCAAGCATGCACATTACGCTTGCGATGCTGCCGCAGGAGTGTGGCTTATGATCAGACCGCAGAAAAGCCGACAGCGGCCGCGCGCCAATCTCACATGGCGCATCAAAGTACTGTGCACAAAACGTAAGCACAGCATGAATGTTTCAAGCAGCTGACGCAAAGAGCAACGATTGATCTTCCACCAGAATGCGGACATGTCTGCAGTGCAGCCAGTGGCACGTCAGCAGTCGGCTAGGGCGGCACCTGCTCCCGCCAGGCGGCTCCTCAAACGGAGCCCCATTCCTATAGCCTGGCCGCAGGTCAGAGCCCGGGTAGCCTATCATGTTGCCGCCGGGCCAGCCGTCAGGCCCATATCGCGCGCCACCGTTCGCGGACGCGGCCTCTGCGCTGCGCCCTGATGCAGCGCTGCCAGCGGCGTCTGACTGAGCTCGCGTCTCGGAGGACGCACATGAGTCCGGCGCTGCGGCAAACGGGGACTCCGGGGTCAGGAGCAGGGGCCCGGAGGACGCAGGGTCGGGGTCCGGGAACTGGCCGGCCCCGCCCCGCGACAGGGCAGCCGCGCTGGCCAGCCAGCCGTCAAGCCCCGCGGCGCCGCCACCGGGGGCGCCCGGCGCTGCAGCTCCCACGGACGCGGCATGGCAGTCCGCCGCCTCCCTCTCCTCTGGCGCCTGCCCTGTCCCAGCGCGGCGCAGTGCCGCCGCCGCAGGGCTGGCAACGCTGGCTGAGGCGGGCGCCCGCTGGTACGGCGAGCACGCGGGCGCCTGAGCTGTGCCCCCTCTGCCTGCGTCCGCCCACGCCTGCAAAAGACCCCCTTCCCGTCCGCCATTGAGCTGCACAGCCGGAGCGTCCTCAAAGCGCACCGCGCGGCCCCTGGCGCGGCCGCCCTTCTGGTCGTCTGCTGCGGCCGCGGCGGCTGCCAGGGGGCCGCGGCAGGGCTGGCCGCCGTCGCCAGGGTCCGGCGCGCCGCGCGCGCCGGCCAGCTGCCGCGGCGGCGGCGGGCCCGCCGCCCTGCTGCGGAGCTCGGGGCGGGCCTCCGCAGCTGTGCGGGGGGCCCAGGATGCCGCGACGGGCTGGGCAGGCACGCGGTGCCAGTCCCAGGGCAGGCCGGCCGGCGCCGTCCGCGTGTCGCCCCACAGGCCGCCGCTGCGCTGCATGCGCACCGAACAGTATCACTGTCGACTCATGCAAGACCTGATGCCGCCTGCTTGCTTCCCTAGCGCCCCCGGCTCGAGAGCAGCTCTGGATATATTGAACGCGCACTGAGCCAGACGAGCAGGGAGCCAGGCTGTTGCCGAACCGGCTCATAGCAGCTTCAACTTGCGGCAGACAGGCATGGTCCCAGCACCACCAGTTCATTATGACCGCTGCAGCAGGGCGGCGCAACCTGGACAGACTGCATATGAGGGTCAGGCCGGCCCATGCGCCATGCAGCCAGCAGGACGCGCCCCGGCAGCGCACCGGGCCGGCGGTGCCGGGCGCAAGTGCGTGGCTGGACCAGCGCAGCGCAACGGCGGACAGCGCCAGGAACCCCGAGCCCAGGACCACGGTCATGACCACCGCGGCCGCGTGGTAGGGCGGCGGAAATTTGATCCAGGCGGCAAAGATGAGGTTGAATTGGAAGACAGCCAGGCCTGCTCGCCCAATGCAGCAATGCATCATGCAGCAATATTCCACGGCAACTGCTTGTGCATGGCGGGATCACTGTGTCTGCTTGGATGTCTAGAAAATGGTGCAGTGATGGTCACTGCATAGAATCACAACCAAATCTGCGTCGGAGACATGCGTCTGCAGTTTGAATGCCAAGAAGCTCGGCTGCTCGGCTGGGCGCGCAGCAAGTCAGCAACGCAAAGCTGCTGAGCAGCGAGGCCTGGGTGCGCGCCGATGATGAACATGTGGAAGGCACGGTGCCACTCGCGCTCGCAGTGCAGGGCCCAGTGCGTCTTGAACGTCCGGCGGGGCGCGGGCGGGCGGCTGCCCACTGTGTACCTGGCGGACGGGAGGACCTCTGCGCTCGTGCGCCCGCTGCCACTGCACATGGCGGCCTCCTGGATGGCTGATCAGCAGGGCATACGTAAATACCCAATTTGTGTGTGACATGCACAGCGCAGGCCACCGCTGCAAGGTTGGCGGATGGGCGGCAGCGGCTTGACAAGGCAAGCCGAGCAAGCACTGCGCGGCGCGCGGCGTGCGCGCCCGGTCGCGAACGCGCGGCAGCGCTGCAGGAAGTGCGCCTCCTCGCGCTGCGACACGAGCACGGCGCCGGTCTTAACGATGCTCATGTTGATGAAGCCGCACATCGCCATGCTGCATGTCATCAGCGCCACCTGCCGCGTGACGCGCCCACGCCCTGAGCTGCAAGAGCGTGCTGCAGCGCCCACCGCAAGTGCTTGTCGCCACACCCAGCTTTGCTCAGCTGCAAGAAGCAAGAGGTTTACACATGGCCCCGAGTCGCCTCACCCACAGACGCAGAGCGCGAAGCAGAGCCAGCACAAGCGGCACCGCACTCTGCAACATGCGCGTCTCACACAGCCTTTCGGCATTCAAACGCAAGGGAGGCCAGACGCGTACCGTGATGCCTAAGGTGAGGGAGTACCCACACACGGCTGGGCTCCTGTATGATATGTTCTTGGCGCTGAAGTTGAGCTGCAGCAGCGACGACATGGCAAAGCCGTCCATGACGCCGGCCACCATGGACAGGCTGCGCAGCTGCTCCGAGCGCTCCCTCTGCGCGCCGCCCATATTCACGTCTACGTCCAGCGCAGCATTTTGGTTATGCAGGCACGCGTCTGGCACAGCACTTCATATACGCACGCGCACGACAGCAACAAGCGCCGCCTTGTGCAGCTGCTCTGTGCGCTTCCACATGCCATGCACACGAAAGACTTGGGGGCAGCAGGCACTCCAAGCGCTTTGTGAGCAGTTCAAAGACCTCCGAAGTGCACAGCCACTGGCTGTTTGGCTTTCTCAGGATCCTTTGATGCTCCACAAGCAAGCCGAGCGCCGCCACGCTCAGCGCTGAGCGCGGCGGCGCTCGGCTTGCTCAGGGAGCATCAAAGGATCCTGAGAAAGGCTAACAGCCAATGGCTGAACACCCAGGAGGCCTCGGCGCTGAGCGCGGCGGCGCTCGGCTTGCTCGGGGAGCATCAGGATCAAAGGATCATGATTAAAGCTAACAGCCAGAGAGGCATGGCGGCCAGCAGGACGGGCTGCACACTTGCTACCAGGCCGCCCAGGCCCAAGCAGTTCGCCGCCTGCCGCGCCCTTGCGCCAAGGCATCAACAAGCACACCAGGAGTACACAAATATGTGCTGCGCTCTCTGATTCGGCAGGCGAGGCAGCAGGGCGCGCTCACCACATCACAGCGCGTGCGCTCCTTGAAGCGGCTCCACAGCATGCGCGAGTTGTTCAGCACGCGCTGCTCCTCAACCCCGTCCGCGGCCCGACTGTGGCGATGCAAAGAGAGCATTCAGTGCTCATGGCACTGACCACGCACGAGCGGACAACGCCCTGTGCATCTCACAAGCCGAGAACGCACTAAATCATTAATACAAGCCCCAGGAGACGATGCATGTGTATACCAGTGGAGCGCCAGAGCGCAGGAGGCGCACAGCGCAGCGCCGGCAGCGGCCGCCGCATCGCCAGGCGCAGTCACGCAGGCCGCGACCGGGTAGCACTTTGGTTCGCGGTGCCAGTCGTAGGGCAGGCCAGCGGCCACGTCCTGCACGCTCGCGTCTGCCACCTGCCGCCCGCGTCATGCAGTTTCCCAGCAGCAGCAGCCAGGATCGTTGCGCCGCGGCCCAGGCACGCGCCCAGCAGGGCGTCAAGGAATTGCGGCATGTTGCAGTCGCCTGAACTGCGGCGTGAGCAGCGGGACAATGTAGCCAGTCGTTCAATCATATCGATCACCATGCGGGCACTCCTGGGCATCAAACCTTGTCTGCAGTCATTTGGGAGCCCCGTGCAGGTCAATTGGCTCACAGCTCGCGCTGTCAGTGTGCAGTGCCTGTTGCTGTGCACGCCGCAAGGCAATGCAGATCGAGCGCACCCCCTTGTCCAGCCGCTGCCGGGTGCTCTGGCTGCCCACATGATGGACCCAGCGCGCGTGCACGAACGCCAGATAGAGCAGTGCCAGCGCCAGGATGATGGTCATGAGCGCCGCGGCGCCCGGGAACAGCGAGAACTTGATCCAGGCCGCGCACGTCATGTTGGCGAGGAACACGGGCACGCCTGCGCGGCGGACGCCGTGCGCTGGTGCAGACGAGCCTCAACGCAGACGACAACGGTGCCACAGGGAGCAGACACTGGTGGTAACACAGCAAAAGGTCGCCGAGGAGCCAGGATGTATTTCACATATCTGCATGCGCCCTGTCGCTACATACATTGAGCCTGGTCAAACAGTGAGTCTGACCCCCCCAACTCTTGAACCTAACAAGAAGGCTTGTCAGCGACATGAAGGCATATCGCTGCCACACAGAAGGGTGAGAGCGCGCACTGGCAGAAAACATGAGGAACGCCCGCCGCCACTCTGCAGCAAAGCGCGCCTCCCACAGCCGCCGGAATGTCCGCCGCGGCGCTGGCGGCCGGTCGCCAGGCTCAAACCTGCCACAGCATGCCACCGCTCTGCACCGTTGCAGAATGACGCAAGACAAGCACGAGGCCTGAGCTTTGCAGTGGCGCCTATTACCGCAGTACGGCCACGTGTTGGCTGTATCCAAGAAAGTGCTTCCCCCACTGCTAAATAAGCATGTCAGGAGGCCTGCTCTGACGCGGCACCCTGCTGGCGCCATGTGTCTTTGTCCTACTTAAATAGAAAACAGCCGCGCTGGCAGCAGGCAAGGTTGCACGGAAGCCGCGCCTATGGGCGAAGTCTCGGCACTGCAGGATAAAGTGCGCCTCTTCCTCGTCCGTGACGTACGCTGCAGCCATGCTGAGGCTGACAGCCAGCAGCAGCACGCACATCGACATGGCCACCGTGCAAAGCGCTGCCTGCAGAGCAGACATGCGGTTCAAAGCTGCATACCGATGCAAAGCAACAAGTGCATTCAACGCTCTTCCGGAAATGTATGACACTGCTCTTATGGTTTGTAGGAGAACTGCATTGCGCGTGCTGATGGCATGTCCACAGCCATTATTAGGAACCTCACAAGGCACTTCACAAGCCATGAGTGCCCCTGCGCAGCAGTGCGCACCACGACAGAGGTGGTGAGGCCGAAGCAGAACAGGACGCCTGTGCTGACTCTGCTGTCATCAAAGTTGAACTGCAGGAAGGAGGCCATGGCAAAGCCGGCCATCAGCGCCGACAGGTTTGTCATGTTTTTGAGCTGCTCACCGCGCTCATCCTGTGCCATGCACAGAACATCAGGGACTTCCCTATGCTGTAGCTTCAGTGGCCAGTAGGCTTAGGAGTGTCAGCAGCCTTCGTATGAGTGCAGGCCCAGCACAACGCCAGGCGGTGCAAGAGCGCTCTGCTGAGCAGCAAGTTCGCACCACTTCACGCCGGTTCTGCTCCCAGTTGCGCCGCCACAAGACGCGAGCATTGTCCAGCTCACGCTGCTCCTCGTCTCCATTTTGCACAGCATCCCAGCGCATGCTCCAGTTCTGCTCCCTGTGCATTTTGCATGCACCTTCGTAAGCACCATCAGCCTCGGTCACAGAAGGTACGCAGTGTTGCAGCAGAGGACGCACATTCTGCGTCACAGCCACACTCTGTACAAGTGCAATAGAATTGTGCCGTAGACTCTTCAAAAGGCACTGTTGCGGCACACTGCACCAGCAGCGCTGCTCATGCTAGTGCGTGCTTTGGACTCCTACTGACCAGAAATACCTTGGCTGACTGCTACTTATAAAGACTGGCTGACTGTTACTTAGAAAGAGGAGGAGTTTGAGTAGACCGTAGCAGCAAATTATGTTTTGGGAGGGCAGGTGCAGCTCTCAGAGCAGCATAGCTGTGAGGATCGGCTCAAGGACCCTCTGTTCAAGGACGCTCTAATAGCACAGCCAAGTACTTCAACACTACAGCATATCGCTAGTGATGTGTCTTGCCCCGCGCGAGGCGCTTGAGCGACCTGCCGATGGCGCTCTACCAACCTCTGCCGTCGTACTTCCACAGCAGCGTGCACTCCAAACCACAGAGCGACTGGGAGGAGCCTCAGATTTGGCAAGACGCCGATACGGAGCAGCGCACACTGGACAATGCGCTGGTTTTGTGGCAGCGCTTTGTTGAGGAGAACCGGCGGGACGTGGTGTGCACACGCTACTGCACTTGCACCGCTAGTCAAGCTCATGCATTGTCCTCTTTCACAGGTATGAGACACGAACGCACGAGTATGACGGCGTCGCTGATATGTCACTGCAGGACGAGCACGCAGAGCAGCTGCGCGCAACTGCGTTCTTGGCAGCGCTGGTCGCGGGCTTTGACCTCGTGGCCCTCGTCCAGTTTGGCTTTACGGCCAGCACCCAGGACTTTGGGGTGCTGCTGTGCTTTGGCATCACAAACTCCCTCACGGTGCGCTCTCCTGGGAGGCGCCACAAGAGGCAGTCGCCTGAGGGGTAGACTTATTGCGATCTTCCCCTTGCACTGCTCCTATTTTCTGTGTACAAACACGGTGCTGCCTGATACAAGCACGGTCCGAGGCAACTGCTGTTGCAGGTGGCGCTCAACACGTGCTGCATGATGTCGTGCAGCCTGCTGCTGGCGTGCACATACAAGATATACAACGCGCTGCGCTCGGAGAACCTAGAAGCTGAGTTCCTATGGCAGTGCCGCGCATTTGCACAGCAGTGCGCCCTCGCCTTTTACAGCTAGGCTGTGTTGAAAGTGCATGCAGCGTCCTGGTACATGATTTCTCATGCGCTACCTGAAGCAGCTGTCCTGGACATCACCGTAGCCTCCAGAGCCCCGGCCTGTGCCAGGCACATACGTCCAAGGGCAGGGCGTGAGTTCGTTGTGGCACGTTAATGCTGAACACAGCAGCACGCACAATGGCTAGCACTTGTTATGCGGTCTGTGAACCAAGTGGGACCTGCACAAATGTTGCTGGCTGGGCCGCTGCCAGGTACAAGCTGGGCGACCGGCCGCCTGCACCGCGGGTCTCCTTTCAGAACCAGTGGGACCGCTTCTTGCAACCGGAATGGAGCCGCGTGCTGCTCATGTTTTCTGTAGGCATGCGCTCCTGTCCGTGCATGTGCTACTAGTGAACAGACAGCTTCCTGGCAGCGTGTTGGCTGTGAGGAGCAGCGTGCCTTGCATACTACAGCCAAGCCACAGCAGGCCTGTCCTGTGCTCACACATGCCTGCCTGCAGATACTAGCCTTCACAGTTGTAAGGCTGAAGTTTGAATTGCAAGGCTCAAGTCCAAGCTGCACTGCTTGAGGATCTGACAACTTGTGTGCTCTGCAGGGATTGTGACGTTTCTCATCAACATCGGCGCGTCTGGCTTCATTAAATTCAGGTGAACATGAGCGGCTGTTGACAGACGCATACCCCAGAAAGCCTGTCCTGGCGCCTGTCATTGACCTGGAGGCGACCTGGCGGAGTCGATTATGTATGTGTATGCTGACTGCAGCGACGGCGACGTGCTGCCGGCCTTGCTCCTGGCAGCTCCGCTGGCGGCGGGCCTGGCATACTTCTCGCTGGCGCATATCCGCTGGCTCTGGCACCTCATCGGCCCCTCCCGCCCTGGGCAGGCGCGCTCCCAGCCTGTTCCTGTGAGGACAGGCCCGCGCTCGTGCAACATGACACTCGCAACTCACCATACTGCCTCAGGGACGTGGTTGGCAGAGCCACTGCTTCTGCCAGTGCAAAGAAATGCTCACATGCTCACATCAGGGGTGTTGGGGGCAGGCTGCATTGCAGGTTGCTCGCCGCACCTTGAAATGTAAGGGATGTGAAACGACCAAAGCGTCCTTAAATGACCTTCTGGCTGCCATTACGGCTGCCTGACACCAGGGGCTAGCGGCAGGAGGCCGAAGACATGCTCGACGCAGCGGGGCTGCCCTACGACTGGCACCTACCGAGCAAGCCGGGGGCCCCAGTGCCCAGGTCAGCTCTCGCTGGCGTTGTTGCGCCAGCAGAGCAGTGCGCCACTGCGCTCTCCTTGCCTCTGGACAGCTGCAGCAGGCTCTGCTGATATGTCGGTGCCGCGCGCAAGTGTTGCTCGTTGAACCACCTTGATATAATGATTAATGAATGCCTTTGCAACAAATGCCCATGCAGGAGGGACTCAGTAGTACTTTTCTACTCAAGCTGACATGCTCTTGCATGACTTCGTTTTTAGCAAGTGCACACAACTACAGCTGGGTGCAATGATGATCACATTAGGATTCCGGCGTCAAGCAGGCAACTGCCAGTGCAAAGAATTGCACTTGCGTGTGCTGGGCTGCATGTCAATACTGCCCTGTGCAATGCAGTGATAAAGCACTCAGAGACTCTGCACTGCCCTCTGCCAGGTTGCGCCGCAGGGATGACGGGGACGACTACCTGGCAGTCTACAACGCCAGGCTGCTGTGGGTCCGCTTCGTGGAGCGCAACCGCAACGACGTGGCGCGCCCCGACAGCTGCCGACCGCCTGCATGGCTGGCGCGTGGGACAGAGCCTGCGACCACCTCTGTCTTATTTGCTGACACGCCATGTAGAAGCAGGGGCCTTCAACGCAGGGCGCCGCAGGCGCGATGAGTGCCTGCCAATTGAGGCGCGCACTAGGGAACCCCATACCCTATTTCCATGTGGGGAGCAGGAGGAGCGCGCGGAGCAGCTGCGCAGCTTCAGCTTCCTGTCGGGCATCGTGGCGGGCTTCGCGGTGGCCTCCTTCCTGCAGCTGACCTTCGTCGTGGCCGCGCCGGACAGCCCGGACCCGGCCGCGGACGCCGCGGGCGCGCCGAGCGCCGACGGCGCGCCGCAGGCGCCTGCGCCGCAGGCCTGGCAGCTCGGCTTCGCCATCACCGTGGGCCTGACGGTGCGCCACAGCATGGCGTATCAGCTGTGTTGTTTGTTGCGGGGCATAACGAGCAGGCGCTGCGGTGAGAGACCTTTGTGAGGGCGGCCCCTGACAAGTTGCTTGGCGCTGTAGCCTGGTCCACGCTGTTGATGCCTGATGAACCTAAATTGTAAAAGCTCATTCAGCGCTTGTCCAGCTGGAACGGCGAGCGCGGGATGGCTGCGTGCGCTTTAGTGACTAACCCACTGTCATGTACGTCTGCCAATGTACCCTGGTACGCACGGCAGGCCGGCCTGGCGACGTGCAGCATGGCCATGTGCAGCCTGATCCTGTTGAGCATCCTGAAGACGGGGCCGGGCATGGTGTCCGAGGAGGAGGAGTCCGTCTTCATGACGCAGTGCAGCGCGTTCGCGTCCAGGCGCGCATGGCGGGACTGCATCCGCGCTGCAGCTCACCCCTCAGCATTGCAGCGCTGCTGTTGACGCTGGCACCCGAGCACTTGCATTTTGAGCGCGGCAAAGTCTTCAAGGAGGAGATAGGACCATCCTGAAGCAATGGTACAGCGTGCTCGCGCCAGTGCGCACCCATCTGCTCCCAAGGGTCCTGGCGGCTCACTGCACACCGCAACCTGCTCTCCTGTACAGCAGCGGCGCCCGTGGCTAGCATGTCAACAGACGGGGGGCAGCCACTGCGCCTTGCTTGCCTGCCGCCCGGACGGCGTGCGTGAGCGAGTGCGGCGAGGCTCTTGTCGCGTCTGGGCAGCGCTTCGCATTTCCATATCTGGATGTGGCAGTCCACAGATGGAGAGGGCAATGGAGGCAGCGGTCCCTAGTGACAGACGGGCGCCCGGTCCGCAGTTACAAGCCCGGCATGCGGCCGCCCGCGCCGCGGCGCACGTTCCGCACGCACTGGGACGACATGTGCCGCGGCACCTTCGCGCAGGCCTTCTGCATGTTCACCGGCGGTGCGCGCCCTGTCGGCTGCCCCTGGGAGCCACCCAAGGCTGCCTCAGCACTGCGCAGGTGCGCGCACGCAGGGTTGTGGAATTCTGCAGGGTACCTGTTGCGGTCGCAGGCCTGGGAGGTCTGGAATCTCAAAGTTTGCTGTGTTGTGCATGGGAAACGGTGTCTGCAGCCCACAGCCTGTGCTTGGCAGGCCACACCAAATAATTAGCTCCACCCACTCCCGTTAAGCGCGTGAGCCTGATGCTGCCAACCTGCCGGCAGGCGTGGTCGCGCTCCAGATCAATTTGATCTTCGCCAACTGGATCAAGTACATGCCGGCGGGCCCCGGCAGCGCGGACGCCACGACGCCCGCCGTCTCGAGCGCCATCCTGGCGCTCGGGCTGGCGTACCTGCTGTCCGCCTTCGCGCGCTGGGCGCCGCTCCTGGGCGCCACCAACGCCAAGCTGTCCGTGCACAAGGCGCGCCCGCGCGCGTGCGCGCGTTGCGGGCTGCGTTGTAGAAGGATGCCCTTGGTTGTCAGCGCGATGGCCCTCCCGCTGGCTGCCACCATGCGCTGGGTGCCATGGCTTGGCAGCCGCAGGCGGTCTGCGCCCTGGAGGAATGCTGCAAGTACATGCATTGTTAAAGGGTGAAGCCTGCCATGTGCGACCTTGCCTCGGTGTTGCAACGTCTGCAGGATAGGCGTTGGCATCCTCTACGGTGCGCTCATGAAAGTCGTTTGGGAGCTTCTTGCTGCAGACGTTCCGGCCCCTCTCGTTCACCATGCAGGGCGCACTCCTTCGCAGCGCGCCCGCGGGCCGTGAATCATGTGCTTCAGGACATCGGCGCGTTGAAGAGCAAAGCAGTGCACCGCTGTCCTGAACTACATGGTCCACGGCGCCTGCGGCGCGCTGCGAAAGAATGTGCCCTGCATGGTTAACGTGTTTCGCCTGAGCGTGTGCACCAAGAAGTACCCCAACGACTTCCAGAGCGCGCCGTAGAGGGTGCCAACGCCTATCGTGTGTACAGGCGCTGTGACACCGGCCGCACGCACAAGGTCTGGCGTGCGCGCAGTCCTGTCCATTGTCTGCATATGCTGGCAAGGCATGAAATGTTAACACCAGAGCTTGCAACATTTCAAGCTTTCTGTACACTGGTGCACTGGAACCCTGACCAAGTGCTTCGAGGCGCGGCTGGAGCCCTGGCTGACGGGGTTGACATGGCACAGACACACGCCGGCGTTTGTGTCAAGGAAGTAGGGTGGTACAGAGCATGATGCCTGCTGGACGCGCCAGACATGACCGGGCATCATGCTGGTGCTGCACCTTTTTCAAATCTAATAGAGAAGTCCACCTGACCCACTTCAGCCATGTTTCACAGGAGGCGCAGCCGGAGCTCCGGCCGGCGGGGCTGCCGTGGGACTGGCACCTGCCGGCGGTGCCGCGGCTGCCGTCCAAGACGCGCGCGGACGCGCTGCGGCCGCGCAGCACGGTGCGCGAGATGCTGACGCAGATGGCGTGGCGCGAGCCGCGCCTCGGCACCGTTGCCACCGCGCCCGTGCGGTGATGGCCGCCTGTGTGCTGTCTGAGGACATTTGCACATACAGTTCAGACAGGTGATGGATGAGGCACATGAAGCAGTGGACGCGAAACGCAGCATTAGCTATGTCCAACACCTCCCTGCAGGACGTTAAGGAAAGGACTGCTTTAGTTGCAAAGCCATGAGGGATATTCAACATTATCTTTCACCCGGAGATTTATACCACAACATGCAATGTGCAGGCACACAGCAACGTATATCCAGAGCGGAATCCGTCAGTCCTGTCAATTGCAGACAATTGTCACGAGGTTCCACAACACGCAGGACTCCATGCTTGCACAGACTGAGAGGACGCTTGGAACGCGCACAAGCGCACCCGTAAAATGAACATCACCAGAAGCAGTGGCTGCCGCAGGCGCCTCTGCAGCCATACAGGCTTCTCGCCCTGTTGTGGCTTTTTTGCAGCAACTATGCAAGGGCCAACAAAAACCTCATTAAGTAGGCTGCGCAGTAGCTGCGGGCACCATATCGGCCGCAGCCACGGCGGTCGCTGTCGCAACCGCTATCACAGGCACGCCGCCGGCTGGCGGGCCCGCTACAGCGACCGCGCTCGCAGACGCCGCTGTCGCCACAGACGCGGACGGTGCACCCACGGGCAGCGCATGCGCCCAGTCGTCCGGGGGCCCCTTCAGCACGATGCCAATGGGGCAGTGGTCGGACCCCCGGACATCCGGCAGGTGGTAGCAGTCATGCACGCGGGGCGCGAGCGTTGCTGGCACCTGCGGCGGCGGCGCCCGTTCCTGTTTGAGCCCAAGCGTGGTGCGGGAGAAGAATTGAATTGAAGCGAAACCAACATGCATGTCACAAGTGAAGGCCAATTTCTGTGTGTCGTTGGCAGGCCACATGTTGAGGGAGTGGTGACCTCATCAAGCTCACACACATAGCAGCATGCAGAGCCGTGCACCGGTGTCCTCAATCAGACGACGGCCGACACTCGGGATACTGCAGGTGGATGTGCACAGTGTGTTTCGACCGGCGGAGCCGCACACGGCCCGGGGCGGAGCGCGACTGCGCAGCGCCGGCGGCAGCGCAACCATGCAGCCCGCCGGCGCCGCTGGCGAAGCCACGCACGGCGGTCGGGTGCGCCTTCGCAAGGGCGCGGCGCTAGGGCGCAGGGACGCCGCCGGGGGCACCGACGCGCCGGCACATGTGCGCCTGCTGCGCAATCGCCTCGCCGCGCTTTTTGGCGTTTGTTTCCCTGTTATACATCCAAAAGCACGGCCGGGCTGTCCGCCAGCGCCGTGCCGTTGCGCTCCGCCTCGCGTTGGTTGCATTTGGGGGCTCATAGCACTTGCCGCACATGCACATGCAGTATCCCGACGCGTCGGCGGTCGTCCAATGCGGTACCACTCAAACGTGTTGGTAACATCACACAGGTGGCACATCCGACCGCCGTCCGCGGCGGCGCCGGCGGCGCCAGCGGGTTGCGCGACCGGCCTGTCCGCTGGCGCTGCCGGCGCCGCCGCGGACGGCAGTCGGGTCTGCCACCTGTGCGACTTTACCCAGTGATATTGCAAATGGACGACGGCCGACGCGTCCGGACACCGCAAATGGGTGTGCAGCAAGTGCTATCAGCGCCAATGACTACGCAGCCAACGCAGAGGCCGAGCGCAACGGCGCGGCGCCGACACACGGCCTGACCGCGCTCTTGAATGTAAAGCAGGGGAACAGACGCTGTGAAGCGCGGTCAAGGAGGTCACGTAGCGGGCGCACACATGTGCCGGCGCATTGGCGCCTTTGGCAGCGTCCCTGCGCTCCAGCGCCGCGCCCTGGCGCCGGCGCACCCGCCGTGCGTGGCGGCGCCAGCGGCGCCGGCGGGCTGCGCGGTCGCGCCGGCCGCCGACGCCGCGCCGTCGCTCCGGCCCCTTGGTTGGGGGGGCCCCAACGGCGAATGGCTGGGCGGCAACAGAGGCTGGTAAGCGGCACAAACTGAGAGCAGCGGCGGGGCCGCGCCATGCAGTAGTCCAGCCGCCAGCCGCTGTTGCGCTCGCGCGCCTTGGTCTTGTGGTCCCAGTACGTGAAGCCCGTCACGCCCGGGTGCTGCGCGCGGAAGGCGTCCACCAAGCCGCAGCCGCCCAGCAGCCTGTCGCCAAAGGACTTTCGCTCCTCCTGCGCGCATGCCAGGCCGGGAGCATGGGAGCTGCGAAAGCAGCCACAGCTGCACAGCTACACTGGCAGGGCCACTTTCTGGGCGTCGCGGTGAGCGGCAGAGCGGCCTGGGCGCGAGGGCGGACTGTCAGCTTGTCGGCCTGGGGTGTCAGGGCGGACCTGCAGCATCACCACTCACAGCACAAGGGTGTGCGTGTGCAGGCATGTAACCAAGAGGGCCACCTTACCACAGACACAGACATTGGATGCAACTCAATACAAACGCCCGGGGCTCACACGCACAGGTGAGTCAGGGGCTGGCGAGCACCGGCGTGAACCCTGGCGACTTTGCGTTGGTCTTGGGGTTGTGTATGTCAAGCTCGGTGTGCGCGCAGTTCATGTCACCTGCCGCCCGCAAAGAGCCTCAGAAGAAATGAGATACGGGCTCACACACCTCGAGTGTTATGGACCGCTAGCAGAGCATGCCCGAGACACACACACTGTACAGGAAAGCCAGGACCTCCATGTTGCCAGCTCATGGCTGCAATCGGTCTGCGCGAGTGGGCACACAGCGGCCCGAGGTCTCCTGCTCAGCTGGCACACATAGGATGGCCGCTGCATCACTGACTCCTCGCTTGTGGATTGAACCAGGCGCGTGCCTGCGACGATGACCGGCTTCCTGTCCAGAAGCCCTGTCAGGTACCCCGCGAACGCCACATCCCTGCAGTCCCAGGCGAACATGTGCTGCGGGTGAAGGACAGGCAGGCGGTCCTTCCATCCGTGACGTAATGACATGTTGGCATGTTCTCAACTGCCACATCATGGAAGAGGCAAAACAGTGTTCCAGGCGCCCGCACAGCTCCGTGCCGCGCGCTGCGCGCACACGGACCCGGGTAGCCGGGCCCAGGCGGCGGCGCGCACCAGGCCTTGAGCCTGTAGTCGATGCGCTTGAGTCCCTGCCCGGCATTGGGCACGTACACGCACACCACTGCCGGCAGGGGGGGCTGTCAGTCTGTCCGGTTTGAGCATGCGCCGCAAGCTCGCACACGTGACAAGCGTGTGTGCGCGCACCATAGTGTGTGGCGAACTCCGCGGTGATGAGTCGGCCCTCCGCATCATGCTCCTCATCGCCCAGGCAATAAGTCACGGCCCGGGGCTTGGTCCTGCGCATCGCCAGGCTCAGGCTGCTTGCCGCACTCTGCTGCGGTGCCATTCATAACCATGCTTGGCTGACCAGGCTGGGGCATGAATCATTTGCCCCACGGCCTATTCAGCCAAACAGGCACAAGGCACGCCCACTTGTGCGCATGATACAGGTGCAGTCCCCGTGCACAGGGCAAGACTTTTGCCACAAACAGGCTGCACTCCAGAGTGGTGCGCTTAGGCCGAAAACAGGCCAGCGCATGACAGCAGACGCATGAAGCTGCAATCATCACCAATAGGTGCCGCACCTGCTGGCCAGGCCAACGCCGCTGTAGCCCTTCCTCGCCCGCGAGCTGTTCCAGTAGAACCGCCAGGCGGGCAGGGAGAGCTGCAGCTGCGACTCCGCCACCTCCTCGTCCTTCCCAGGCTTGAGCTTGGTCTCCTGCAGGCACAGCACGTCCGCCCGCTCCTGCTCCGCCAGCGCGTGCAGCGCCTGCGGCTCCTGCGCGCACAGCACTATGCAACTTCAGGTGCGGCGTGCAGCAAAGAGGGCAAGCTGCTGCCAGGCCAAGCTGGCCCTGCGTCAACGTTGCGGTGCTGCGTGCTGCAAGCCCAGCAGGCTGTGGAGGGCTTGGCCTGTGCAACGGGCCTGGGGCACGAGCCTTGTTCCAACCGCAGATGCTGCTCAAGCGGCCCTTCCGAGCAGTGTGCAGGTGCTCGGGGGAACTAGGGAAGGCGCACGTTTTTCAGCAGCGAGCGCAGGCTCGCCACGTTCCACGCGATGACCCGCACCCCGTCCCCTTCGAAAGCCGGCGGGCGCATAGCTGTGTCGTACACGACCCACTCTGCACAAGCAGGACCATCAGCTAACGTTTTGGGTCAACCGAGGCTGCACCTTGTTCCACGCGGAGCAGGCACTTCACATCAGCAGCGCACCAGACTTTGCATCCCGCCTGCGCTTGGCAGGCAGGGCCTCCTGAGAGCTGTTGGCAGGCTCCTTGCGCTTGCTGCACCCGAACGAGAACACCAGTCGTGCTCGCATCAAGCGGCAAGTGAACCAACAGCAGAAGATCAACAAGGCAGATTGTCCGGGGCACACTTGTCAGCAGCGCTCGCCATGCAGAACCGGAGGGCCTGGGTTGGCAAGCTCCTGACAAGGTGAAGACTTTGAGGCTGTAGGACCCGGGCCGGCCAACTCAAGCGCATCACATATTGGTTGGCAGAGGCTGGTTGACAGGCCCAGCAACTGTCGCGTACCACCCGGCCCGCACTGGTGTGCTGCTCTTTTTTTCTGGAGCATGCGCAGCATGGCATGCATCCGGTTAATGATCAATACTTCTGCATGGGAATGTGGCATCATCATGGTGCCAGCATGCCACAAGCAACTGCTGCATGCCAGACGCCAGCCGTCATACATGTCCATGCTAACAGTAGGTGTCCTTGTGCGGCAGTGAGCATGGGAACGGGCAAGGCTGCTTGGTTGGGCCATGCTGCAGCGTATTGCAATGCTACATTTCAAAAGAGAACACTTATGACAACCCCGGAGGATGCACTCTGGCAAGCTGATGTGCGTGTCAGAAGTTCATGATGATGCGACTGTCGGCGCTCAGCTCGTCATGCACTGCTTGGATGCAGGACGCTGCTGGCACCCAGGCCTGCACGCGAACGCTCACAAATTTGCCGTCCAGGCGCGACTTCACGACGCACTGCTCCCGGGCGATTTCTGTGCCGCAGACTCTGCGAACGCACCACCCGTGGGCGCTCTGGCCTTGGCCGCTGCGCAGCGTTGAACTGCACAACATGCAATATGGTGCGCTCACCTGCCCAGGACGCCTTGCAACTGGCTTACAAAACCACCCTCATCCTGCAGCACATTGCGGTCAGCTTGACGCGCTGCCTCACGGTGTGCAGCAATAACACCTTCAACAGCACACCTCGACCCCCTTGGCGACGACATTGAACGTGTGACTGGAGGGAAAAGTCTTCAGAGCCTCCAGCACGACCCCAGTGTTGCGCTCTGTGTTCTGCGGCGCCCTGATGCCCGTCAGGGTGCGAGCAGTTGCTGCAAGTCATCAGATTTTGTCACAGGTGCAGCATGCAAATACAGTGGGCACGTCAGGTTCACAGGAAGGGCCAAAAAGGGCGGAAAAAGTGCAGCGGCGAGCTGCCACTGCCCGAGCCCGAGCAGGCGCATACCGCAACACTTGGCGCGGGGTCGAACGCTCCGCGCAGGGCTGCAGGGAAGTCGCGTCCGCGGTCAGTTGCAGCAAACAGTAACACAGACACACCCTGCTATTGTAGTAACAGACTGCGCACCGTGTGTCGCGACGTCAAAGCGTGTCGCTCCCAGCTCGTTGATTGCTGACCCATCGGCGTCCACGAGCTCACCCTGCGGTGACAAACGCACTCCTGCAGCAGACACACAGGCTGCTTGGCTTATAGCAGCGGTCAGCTCAAACAGTAGCACAAAGTCGTCCTGCACACCTTCCATGCCTTCCTCGCCACCATCCTGACCGTGCAACGCTCTCCTCCTGCCTACGCAGTTATGCCTGAGGGCCGCATCACTTCTCCTGCACAGCGAAAGGAGCCCAGCCTGATGGTGCTGCCACGCTCGCAAGCAGGCAGGGCACCGTAGAAGAGCCATGTAGCTCGCTTGAAGGCGCTAGAAGCAGAGGCTGCTGCACACCCCCCAGCTCTCATCTTGGCATGCTACCGGTACCAGGCATCCTGAACTGACTTCGTAATTTCTCGAAATGTTTAAACCTAGCTGCGGCCGCTCATCCCGAGGCTGACGAGCTGCGCCCGAGAGAGACAACTGGGGACGCGCCCGGATGGAGCTTGGCGAGGAGGAGCGCTATGCAGCCGCGGCGCTCTTCAGCCTTGCGCTGCACCTCACCCAGGTCCTGCCCCACCGCGCTTGCTGCAGCGCCTCTCCGGGAGTGTTTATGGTGCTCGTGGCCAGGACTGCAACGCCAGTGCCTCTGGAAGTTTCGTCAGAGCAATTTGCCGGCGTGTGCAACAGCGTGTGCAGGTCTCAGTACGGTGCTCGATCGACCGGCTATGCGTGCAGGTACAGTACGGGGCGACGCAGGGGCAGCACAACCTACCTGGCGCGGCAGCTTGGGGGTGCGCTGCTCGAGCGCCAAGCTCACGCGTTTGCAAGTTCCCCAGTCTCTTGTATCGCTCCTGCACCTGCGACCTCGCTCTGTGTGCCACGCTGTGACCACAACGTGCGGCCAGCACTTTTCCAGGTGCGCTAGGCAGCAGCCGTCTCAGGCGTCGGAAGCGGCTCAACCTGCGTGTTTGAACGTGGCAGGCAGCCCACGGAGGACGATGAGACAGAGGGTGCACCAGGGCAAGCTGGCCCACCGCCAAGCGGGCCTGGGAGGCGCCCGGACGCAGCACACGACCGGGAGGCGCTGGCTCAGGCGCTGCAGGCGCGCCCGCCCTCCAGTGACAACTGGCTGCACGCGGACACGCCGTGCCGGCGCCGCCGCTGCAGGGCGCGCGCTGGGCTGCCGATGCGGTGGACGCGAGCGCGCTCCCCGGGCCTCGCTACCTGCAAGGGCGGTGCGCCTTAAGCGAGCACAGACCTCACGGGAGGGCGGCCGCCGCAGGGCGCGTTCTGGGGCTCTGACCTGGTGGGCGTGGGCGGGCTGCTGGACCGCCTGTACGCGGGCCTGGGGCTGCCGCGCCGCGCGTGGCCGGGCCTCAAGCGCCTGCCTGAGGTCGGCGGGATTGCGGACCGGCAGCGCCCGGCGCTCATGGCGCTCGTGGGCAACCACATGAAGGCGCGCTGCTGGGAGCGCGCGCAGCGCTCGCAATCTGCGCCTCTAATGCACATTGCGCACGGCTTTGTTTGCGCCGAGCAGTGCGGGGGTGGGACGCAATCAATGGCCTGATAGCAAGGGTGTTGCAGGGTTTGCTGAGCGCCCGAGCCGCGCCAGGTGCTGGATGCCACGCTGCCGACGCAGCATTTCGGCGGCAGCGACCGGCGCACACCGGGTGCCGCGGCCGCCGCTGCGGCAGCCTCCGGCGGCGCGGGCGCCACAGGGGCGGCCGGCGCTGCAGCTGACGCGGCGGTTGGCGCTGCTGCCGGCGCTGCTCATGGCACCGCCTCGGCTGCCGGCAGCGCCGCCCGCGCTGCTGCCGGCGCGGCTGCGGCCGCCGATGGTGACTTGCCTGCCGGCGACGCGCAGGCGGCAGCCTGCAGCGCTGCCGCAGCAACGGCGGGCGGCGCGGGGCCCAGCGGAGCCCCGGAGCGGCCGCCAGCGGGCGCCACAGACGCGGAAGCGCCATGTGGGCCCGCGGCGGCTATGGGCGTGGCCGGCGAACCTGCGAGCCCAGGCCCGCCGCCGTCGCGCGTCTCGGGCGCGAGCTCCGAGGACGACTCGGACCTGGAGGCCGATGTGGCGGTCGTGCGGCGCACGCAGAAGATAGTGGTCTGGCGGTGCGCGCGGCGCTCGAGCGGCGCTGGGGCCTGCGACCCTGCCGCTGCGCCGAGATCGGCAGCCGCTGTGCCCGCAGCGGCCGCCGCGGCCGCGCCGGGCGCCGGCAGCGCAGCGCCCGCCGCCGACGATGCGCAGGGGCCGGCGGCGGCCGCGGTCGGCGCGGCGGCGGTGCGTGCAGCGTCCCCGTGCGGCGGCGCTGGCGGCCTTGGCGCGGCCGCGGCCAGCGCTGGCGGCGGCTTCGCGTTGCGAGACGGCGACAACGGGGCCCTGGCTGACCTGGCGTGGGGCCGTTGGACCTGGCAGGGTCCCGAGCAGGAGCGCCCCGACAGGGCTGCCGCTCGGGCGCGGCCCGCAGCCGCCGAGGCCGCCTGCCTCGGCAGCCCTGGCTCCAGGGCCTGGGGCGTCCCGCGCCGCGGCGCTGCGGCAGCAGGGCCGGCTGCCGCCGCGTCTGCGCCCGCCACGGTGCCTGCAGCTCGCCGCGCAGGAGAAGGCGCGGGCGCAGGCGCAGGTGCGGCTGCGGCGGTCAATGCGCTCAACTCGACGCCCGCGGCGGCGCCCAGCTGCGGGCGGGGCGGGGCGGCCGCGGGCAGCGTGGCAGCATGCGGCCAGGCAGCTGCGTCCGGCCGCCGCGCATGCGCAGGAGCCCGCGGCGAAGTATGTCCTGCTCGGGCAGCCTCAGCGGCCTCCAGCACAGTGTGCGGCGCCGCAGCCACCGGCGGGGACGACGCGACCAGCGGCGGGCGCAGTGCCGACCCTGCGCCCGTCCCTAACCCTGACCCTGAGCCTGGCAGCAGCGACAGCAGGGCGCCCGGCCGGCACAAGCCGTCCGCCAAGGCGGTCTGTGCCGGCCCTGAGCCCGGCCCTAACCCCCAACCTGAGCTTGGCAGCAGCGGTAGCAGGGCGCCCGGCCGGCCCAAGCCATCCGCCAAAGCGGTCTGCGCGGTGTGGGAGCTGCTGGCGGCGTGCATGGCGCCGGCGGGCGCGGCGCCGACCGGCGCCGGCGGCGTGGGCGCCGCGGGCGCGCGGGGGTCGTGCGTGCGCATGTACGACGCGCGCGCGCGCACCGCGCTGCGCCGCACGGCGGCCTGGCTGAACGTGCCATGGGCCAAGGTGCCGCGCGGATGCAGCTCTGGGCCTGTTGGCTTTGTTCAGAACCAAGCTGTAATGCTTGCATGGTGTCGCCATGGGTCCTGCTGTTTTAGTGTGCGCCTAGGGAAACTCGAGTGTGACCGCGCCTGTGCCCGCCGTATGCGGGTGTGCAGCAACACCAGCGCAAGCTGTGCGGCCCAGTAGGCGTGCAACGGCGCACCTTGTCGGAAGGGGGCATGCTCGCGCTTGGCTCGGCATGTGCGCGCGGCATCACACCCGTCTTGCAGTTGAGCAGCGCGCGCCGCGGCCCGCGTCTGCCCGCGCCGAGACCCCAACCCTATGCTACCACGCAGGCGGCCACGCTGGAGCGGCTGCTGGCGTACCAGCTGCTGCTGCCGGCCGGCCCGGCCGCGCCGGCCGGCCCGACGGCCTGGCAGCGCGGCCTGCGCGCCGCCAAGATCGGCGCGACCGGCGTCGGCGTCGGCGCGCTGTTCGCCGTCACGGGCGGCCTGGCCGCGCCGGCCATTGCGGCTGGCGTCGGCGCGGCGATCACGCTCGTCGGCGGCGCCGGCGCGGCGGCCGCGGCGGCCGGCGCGGCCGGCTTCCTGGCGACCGCGGCCGGCACGGCGGCGACCGCGGCGGGCGTGGGCGTCGCCGGCGGCTCGTTCGCCGGCAGCCGCATGGCGCGCCGCATGGGCGACGTGCGCGAGTTTGGCTTTGTCGAGCTCGCCGCGGCGGAGGGCGCCAGCGCGGATAGTGAGCCGGGGTCGGGCGCGGGCGGCGCCGCGCCCGCCGCGCCCGCCGCGGGGCCTGGCGGCCCTGCCGTGTCGGCCGCGGTGCCTGTAGCGGCAGCAGCCGCAGGCGGGCGCGGGCGCGCTGCCGAGAGGGTGACGAACAGCGGCGAGGAGGAGGAGGAGCCGGCATTCTCGCCGCGCGGCGACGCGGAGCGCGACCCGTTCCTGCTGAGCCGGCCGCCGGACCAGGCGCCCGGGCGTGACTCGCCGCCGGGCCCTGCGGAACCCTGGGACGACGCCGCGCCGCCGGCGCGCGCGCTTGAGCTGCGCGAGCTGGGCGGCGCGCGCGGGGGCGCCATGGGGCGTGCGGCGGCTCTGGACCCGTATGCGGAGCATGTTGACGAGGGCCACCTGGCGCTGCCCGCGCGCGCGCTGCTCGGCAGTGCCCGCCCCGGGCCTGGGCGGGGGCCCGGCGGAGCCGAGGAGCCGGGCCGCCGCGAGCTCCCAGGGCGCGCACCGCCTGCCGACGAGCATGCGAGCGCGCCCGCGGCAGGGCCGGCCGACGAGCGCGCCGGCGGCTGGCCGGGAGGGGCGCCGCCGCAGGCCGCGGCGTCCGCGGGCGCCCCAGCTGGAGCGCCCGCGGGGCCGGGACGTCGCTCGCACGGCGGCGCCGGCCCGCCCGGCGAGGGCGCGCGCGGCGGTGATGCATCGGGCTCGCCGACGCGCGGGGCGGGCGCAGGGCCGGGCGGCTGGGCGTGGCCGCGCCGCAAGGATCTGCCGCTGCTGTTGGCGCCCATCTCCGCCACCGTGCGCGCCGACGACATGCGCATGGCGCTCACCATCGGTGCGCCCGCCCTCCGAGCCGGGCATGCGGCCTGTGCCGCAAGCGATCCGCGTGGATCACTTGTCGTCAGCACGCGGGAGGTAGGGATTTGAGGCGAGGTATAGGGTCGGGGCGAGGTGTGGGGCTTGTTGCCGCAACGTACCCTGCCGCCCTCATGCGCCTTGGCAGCGCCATGTGCCCGCAGGCGCCATGCGGGCGTGCATGCGCGCGCAGCTACGCAGCATCTGGAACGCTGCGTACCTGCGGCCGGCTGCGGAGCAAGCCCAGCTCGCCGCGCGCAGGCGTCAGCGGCTGGGTGTCATCGGCGGCCGACTTCACAAGCCTCTGGCGCGACGCCGTGGCGCCGAGCGACAGCGAGCTCTTTGCGCTGGTGCGCTGCGCGTCCGCCGCCGCGCCCCGGCGCGGCCGGCGAACGGCTTCGGGGCCTGCTTGACGCCCGCCGGCTCGCGAGCGATATCCTATCGCATGCGGTCTGCCCGTGCCGGCAGCGCCCAGCCAGAGGTGGGGCAAAATCTGCCAGGCCCTGCTGCAGGGTCTTGCGCGTGCACAAACAGGGCCGCGACCCGCTGTCCGGCCAGCGCGCGGGACCGGGGCTGTCAGAACCGACCCCAGTTGTCTGTTGAGTACGCGGCGCGCGCGCAGTACCCACCGCATGCGCCGGGCGCGCAGGTCTGGGAGAGCCGCGAGCTATTTGCGCTGAGCCGCGCGCTCGCCGACTTCTGCGCACAGCAGGCCGGGCAGGAGGTGGTCAAGTGGGCGCTCACGCACTTCTTCTTCACCGGGCTGGTCGCCGCGTGCGCGGGCCCGCGCCGGAGGTTTAGGTTTGCACCACCAGGATAAGGCAGGAGGTGGTCAAGTGGGCGCTCACGCACTTCTCCTTCACTGGCCTGGTCGCCGTGTGCGCGGCCCAGCGCCAAAGTCTCAGGGTCAAGGTAGGGGTAGGGTAGGACTGCTCTCAGCATGATGAGGCATGCAAGTTGCGGTCCAGCGCTCAAGCAGCCCTGTCAACCCTGGTGCTGGGCTGGCAGCCCAACGGATCCAGCCCTGACCGTCCCCTTGCCGCCTTATGTGCTGGGTTGCATGCAGGCGCCTGACAGCGTGGTGCGCACGGAGCAGTGAGTGCGTTGGACCGCAGTGTCAGGGCTGACTCGCGCGCGCGCCGCGCCGCGCCGCAGGCTCGCGGCGCCCTGGGCGCTGGTGTCGTTCGCGCAGATGATCGACAGCGCGTGGCTGGTCGCGCTGGACCGCGCGCAGAAGGCCGGGCAGATGCTGGCGCACCTGCTCATGGCGGCCGGCGCGGGCGACCGGCCCGTCACGCTGCTCGCGCACTCCATGGGCGCGCGGCTGGCCTTCCACTGCCTGCTCGAGCTGTGCCGCTGCAACGCCCTGGGTGCGCCGTGCGTCCCCCCCCCCCCCTGCGCCGTGC